>OJSQ01000029.1_pt1 | contig 188483 bp, 176 predicted proteins | sample 1599551 | NCBI WGS metagenome assembly OJSQ01 (sample SAMN04168659, study PRJEB22393) | human gut metagenome | biome: human gut microbiome; feature: stool | host: Homo sapiens | collected 2014-05-12
TGATCCAGAACGTGTTTGTCAACCTGCTGATCGCTGTGGCCCTGATGGTCGGTACGCTGTTGGTCATCCGCGCCATCGTTGCCAAGAAGCACGCCGGCATCTTCGCCGAAATGGCCGAAGCCAACAAGGCTCTTGCCAAGTAAGTACATACTCCAGCAAAAAAAGAGACCGCTTCGGCGGTCTCTTTTTTGCGTGCAGGGCAGGGGAGGGCACCTCGTATCGGCGGCGGGACAGCAAAAGCTGTCCGCCGCGGGAATTTTGCGAAAAGATGTGACAAACCGCAACGAATGTGGTACAATGTCCTTATTGAGTACATAGGAGGTGTCGCTGTGCGGCAATATCCCCAATTAGAGATCGATCTTTCTCTGCTGCAAAGCAATGCCCGGGCGGTGATCTCCCGCTGCAATGCCGCGGGTATCTGTGTCTGCGGCGTTATCAAGGGTGCGGATGGCCTGCCGGAGATCGCCCGGACGCTGCGTGCTGCCGGTGCCGCAGAGTTGGGCACCAGCCGCCTGGAGCAGGTGGCCAAATGCCGTGCCGCCGGTGTGCCCGGCCCCTGGCTCCTGATCCGAATCCCCGGTCTGACGGAGCTGCCGGACGTGGTCGCTTTGTGCGACACGTCCCTGCAAAGCGAGTGGGCCACCCTGCTGGCGCTGGAGGAGGAGTGTCTCCGCCAGAACAGGACCCACCGCGTCATCGTGATGGCCGACCTGGGCGACCTGCGTGAGGGTTTCTGGGACAAGGATGAGCTGGTGGACGTCTGCCAGCGGGTGGATCAGGACCTGCCCCATGTACATCTGGCCGGTATCGGTGTTAATCTGTCCTGCTATGGCTCCACTAAGCCCACCCCGGACAAGATGAACGAGCTGGTCGCTTTGGCTCACCGGGTGGAGGCGCGTATCGGCCGATCGCTGGAGGTCGTCTCCGGCGGCGCTACCAGCTCCTTTACGCTGGTCCATTGGGGCACCATGCCCGCCGGTATCAACCACCTCCGAATCGGCGAGGGCATCCTGCTGGGCAAGGATTTGCAGGTGGACTGGGGCATCCGCGACATGGATTACCTCCGCATGGACACCTTTACCCTTCGGGCTGAGGTGGTGGAGGTCAAGGACAAGCCCACCTATCCCATCGGCGAGTTGGCCATCGATGCCTTCGGCCGCAAGCCTACCTACGTGGATCGCGGTGTCCGCCGTCGCGCCCTCCTGGCCCTGGGCCGGGCCGACGTGGGCGACCTGGAGAGCCTGCTCCCCCGTGAGCCGGGGCTGACGGTGATCGGCGGATCCTCCGACCACTGCATCGTGGACGTGGAGGACTGCCCCCGCCGTCTGCAAGTGGGCGATATCGTGGAATTCTCACTGTGCTACAGCCATATGCTGTATGCCACATCACGGAGCGATATGCGGCTCCTATTCAAACATCAACAGGAGGAAGCGTAAGACAATGGGAGATTTAGGGATTTTGATCATCGGCGTCGTGGACACGTTTTTTGCCTTTTTTGTGGTGGCGCCCATGATGCTGCAGGCGGCCAGCCTGTTTGGCGTACAGAAGCAGTTTGCTAAGGCCATGGTCCAGGAGGGCGTCGTCAAGCAGGAGGACGTGGACCGCATCCACCCCAAGAAGCAGCTTGCCGGCGTGGTGATCTCGCTGATCATGCTGGCGGTGCTGGCGTTTACCTGTGCCAAGGCCTCCCCTTGGGGCTATATCTGCGGCGGTGTGGGTCTGGTGGTAGGCCTGCTGAAGTACCGCGCCATCGTCCAGTACAACAGTGAAACGGTCAAGCGCTTCAAGAACACCTATAAGGACGAGATGGATGTGGCCAAGTTCAACAAGTTCGTGGAGACGCATTTCTGATAAATCTAAGCGAATAAAAACCTCCCCGGCACTATGCGCCGGGGAGGTTTTTATTCGCTTTTTTCGATGGTGCCGCCGCCCAGCACCTCATCGCCGTCATACAGCACCACCGCCTGCCCGGCAGTGATGGCCCGCTGGGGCTGATCGAACACCACCCGCAGTCCGCCGTCCGGCAGGGGATAAGCGGTGCAGGGGGTCTCCACCTGGCTGTACCGCGTCTTGGCGGCGCACCGCACCGGCGCCGCCGGTATCTGGCCGCTGATCCAGTTTACGTGGGAAGCCAGCAGGGAGGAGGCATACAGCGCCGCGTCGTCTCCCAGCACGATAGCGTTGTGCACCTGATCCTTCTCCAGCACATATACGTGCCGCCCCACCGCCACACCAAGGCCCTTTCCCTGGCCGATGGTATAGCAGGGCAGGCCCCGGTGCCGTCCCAGCACGCGGCCCGCTTCGTCCAGGAAGTCTCCCGGCGTCAGTGTCAGCCCCTGCCGCTGCAGAAAGGTCACATAGTCTCCGTCCGGCACGAAGCAGATGTCCTGGCTGTCGCCCTTGTCGGCGTTGTCCAGCCCTGCCTCCCGCGCCTTGTCACGGATAGCCGGCTTGTCATAGTCTCCCACCGGCAGCAGCAGATGGGCCAGCTGGTGCTGCGTCAGCTGATACAGCACATAGCTCTGGTCCTTCCGCCGTTCCGCACCCCGCAGCAGGCGGTATCTGCCGCTTTCCGCGTCGTAGGCCACCCGGGCGTAGTGCCCCGTGGCGATATAGTCATACCCCAGCGTCAGCGCCCGGTCCAGCAGGGCACCGAATTTCAGCTCCCGGTTGCAGTCGATGCACGGATTGGGCGTCCGTCCGGCGGCGTATTCCGCCGTGAACCTGTCCATTACGCACCGGCGGAAGCGGTCTGTCTCGTTGAATACATAGAACCGCATCCCCAGCCGTGTGGCCGCCTGCCGCGCGTCCTCGGCGTCGTCGGCGGAGCAGCAGCGGCTGTCCTCGTTAGGGGCCAGCTTCAGCATGGCGCCGTCACAGTCGTAGCCCTGCTGCACCAGCAGTGCCGCCGCAGCGGAGCTGTCCACGCCGCCGGACATGGCCACCAGCACCTTTTTATTGCGCATACGATCGTTCTCCGTAGTCTATGTCTCCCGCGCCCGCATGGGGCGTATGCGCCGCCATTCAGCGGCGGCGCATACTTTCGGGAAAATGTGGAAAGCTATCGGGCGAAGAGCGCCATAGCAGGCAGGGGCGCGTCCCTGCCGTGCCGCGGCGGCCCTCCGCCCGACAGCGTGTTCTTATTCGTCCAGATGCTTTGCCAGGAATGCCTCGTCGGGCAGCGCGTCCGCCAGCTCCAGCAGTACCCGCTGGAAGCCGCCGGTGTAGTCCTCGATGTTCTCGCCCAGCGTCCCCAAAGCCCGTACCATCGGCAGCGCGATGGTGGCAGTGGTGCCCTGGCCCTCCCGGCTGTTCAGCAGCAGCTGACCGCCGTGCAGCCGTGCGATCTGATGTGCCAGGGGCAGTCCCAGCCCCACACCGCCGGCGACATAGTCCAGGGTCATGGGCCGCATATGCCAGCGAAACAGCATTTCCTGCCGGTCGGCAGGAATGCCGCAGCCGGTATCCTTCACCTTGATGAGCACATGGGGCTTCTGCACGGCCAGCGTCACCATCACTTTTCCACCGGCGGAGCAGGCCTTCAGCGCGTTGGACAGCAGCTGCCACAGGGCCTGGCTCAGCCACGGCTCGTTGACAGCGGTGATGGCGTAACGCTCCTCGCACACCATCTCCAGCTGCACGCCCTTCAGCTCGAAGGGGACTTCCGCCTCCCGGATGATCTCGTCCAGCCACACCTTCAGGTCCGTGTTTTCGGTGGGCAGCAGCTCCTTGCGGTTCAGCATAGAGGCGGACTCCAGGTTCTTTGCCAGCCGCAGCAACCGGAAATAGCCATGGTAGAGCATGGCGGCGTTCGCGTCCAGTATCGGATCCTCGTCCCGTTCATCGGCGGGGGCCAGCTTCTGCATCCCGTAGTAGATATTGCCCAGTGCGGACCGTATCTGCATCGCCACCAGCGGCAGCCGCTCCATGTATACCTTTTCCTGCTGTGCCTGTTCCATGAGACCAGCCTCCTTCTGTTGTCAGCATACCAGTTTCCCGGCGCCATCAACCGTGCCAACTTCTGTCAGCTTGTTCACATCATATCAAATGCGGTGCAAGAATACAAGATTTTTATCAAATTTCCGCGAAACGAAAAAAAGTTTCAAAAAAGGCTTGCATTTTGCGGAATAACTGCATATAATTCTAAACATACCATACATTTAGGATATTCCATCAGAGAGGAAGATGTTTTATGAGCATTAAAGTCGGTATCAATGGTTTTGGCCGTATCGGCCGTATGGTCATGCGCTGCTGCATGGATCACCCCAACATCGAGATCGTGGGCGTTAACGACCTGTGCCCCGCCGATTACCTGGCCTATATGCTGAAGTTTGACACCATGCATGGCAAGTTCAAGGGTGAAGTTTCCTCCGAGGGCAACAACATCGTTGTCAACGGCAAGGCCATCCCCGTGTTTGCTGAGCGTGACCCCGCCAACCTGCCCTGGGCCAAGGTCGGCGCCGAGTACGTTATCGAGTCCACCGGCCTGTTCCTGACCAAGGAGAAGGCCGCCGGCCACATCGCCGCGGGTGCCAAGCACGTGGTCATGTCCGCCCCCTCCAAGGACGACACCCCCATGTTCGTCTGCGGCGTCAACCTGGACAAATACACCAGCGATATGCAGTTTGTCTCCAACGCCAGCTGCACCACCAACTGCCTGGCCCCCATCGCCAAAGTCCTGCACGATAATTTCGGTATCACCGACGGCCTGATGACCACCGTGCACTCCACCACCGCCACCCAGAAGACCGTTGACGGCGTCTCCCTGAAGGATTGGCGCGGCGGCCGTGCTGCCTCCGGCAACATCATCCCCAGCTCCACCGGCGCTGCCAAGGCCGTGGGCAAGGTCATCCCCAGCCTGAACGGCAAGCTGACCGGTATGTCCATGCGCGTCCCCACCCTGGATGTCTCCGTGGTGGACCTGACCGTCAACCTGGCTAAGCCCGCCAAGTATGAGGATATCTGCGCCGCCATGAAGAAGGCCAGCGAGAACGAGCTGAAGGGCATTCTGGCCTACACCGATGAGGACGTTGTTTCCTCCGACTTCCTGGGCGACACCCATACCTCCATCTTCGACGCCAAGGCCGGCATCGCACTGACCGATACCTTTGTCAAGGTCGTCAGCTGGTACGACAACGAGATGGGCTACTCCGACAAGGTCCTCTGCCTCATCGAGCATATGTACAGCGTGGACCACAAGTAAATCGCTTACTACCGAAAGGTTTTCCTTCTTTTTGTTCCGCAGACAGCGCCGCGTCACGCGGCGCTGTCTGCATACAGAGACGCTGCGCGCCGCCTGTACAGAGGGGGGAAAGCGCTTCCGGCGGTTTTTGAAAGAAAATCGACAGCGTGACAAATTTTTTTCATTTACCCCCTACCATTCCACTGGATTGTATGGTACAATAGGTACAACTTACCTAAGGGTAACGCAAGGGAAAGGAACCCCGTCATGGAACAGAACTCCATTCTGCATACTACGCTGTCGCTGGACAGCGATATCCCCCTCTACGCCCAACTGGTGGGCATCATCAAGCGCAGTATCTCCACCGGCGCCCTGCCGGTGGGCGCCCTGCTCCCCAGCGAGGCCGAGCTGTGCCGCTGCCTGAGCATCAGCCGCAACACCGTCCGTCAGGCCATCGGAGAGCTGGAGGACGAGGGTCTGGTGGTCCGCAAGCGCGGCCGCGGCACCTTCGTGGCCGACCCCGCCACCAACCGCCGGGGTGTCCGCTATTCCTTCACCACCGAGGTCTCCTCTATGGGCAAGGTCCCCTCATCTACGCTGGTGGACTTCGCTGTGGAGGTCCCCAAGCCCACCGTCTGCGAGAAGATGGAGCTGCGGGAGGGAACGCCGGTCTACTGCTTCACCCGTGTCCGCAACGTGGACGGCGAGCCTCTGATCCTGGAGACCAGTTACTACCCCCAGTACATCTACCCCAATCTGACCCGCGATATGCTCCAGACCCACAGTTTTTACAGCCTGCTCTACCATGTGGGCATCGTCCCCTTCGCTGCGGACGAGAGCTATGAGGCCGTTATTCTGGATGACAGCTGTGCCGCCCTGCTGGGTGTGCCCTCCGGCAGCTGTGCCTTTTTCCACCAGCGGCTCACCCGCACGGAGGATGGCCGTATTTACGAGTACACCCGCAGTTACATCCGCGGCGACCGGGTCCGCCTGGACGTACATATGCAGAAAAGCGGCATGAACTTCGTCCGCACCATCGACTGAATAGAAAAGCACCCCCGACAGGGGGTGCTTTTTCCGCATAAAGCCACGCCCAAAGGGCGGGGCTCCGCTGTTTACGACAGCAGCAGGCGTATCAGTACCCGGGCAATGGCATAGCCCAGCACGCCGCCGCCGATGCCGGCGGCTGTGGCCCACACCCGTTTCCGCTTGGCGTGGGGCACCTGCTGGCTGTACAGCCGCTGATTTTCCCGGTTCAGGCCTACCAGCGCCTCCGGGTTACGGGCCGCGACCGCCTGCACGATAGCGTCCGCCGTCCGGCGGCTGCCGCCCCTTTCGAGCCGCAGTGTGATGCTGCGCCCGTCATAGGTCAGCAGCTCCACCACCGTGCTTTTGGCCCACAGCAGCTTTAGGTCATGACGATAGACCCACAGCACGTCCGCCAGGGGCAGAACGATATTCTGCCGCCGCCCGTACAGGAACGCCGTGCTCACCAGCGCGTCAGAGCGCCGGTCACCCTCCAGATAGTGGAATTCGCTCTCCGCCCGTTCCAGCAGCTTTCCCTTTTTCAGCTGCTTCAGCGTGATATTCAGCTGCGCGGTGTACAAGGCGGCGCTCGCCAGCAGCACAAAGGCGGCCAGCCCGAGGAAGCTGGCGATGAAGGACCAGAAGCTGCTCCCCGTGTCCGGTGTCAGCTCGCTGTCGATGTAATAGTCGCCGTAGGTGTACACAAAGTCCTCGGCGGTCATGCCGACGGCGGCGGCAATATCGTCGATATATGCCTCCGGCGTCTCACAGATCACGCCCACCAGACGTACCGGTGCCGGCGCGGTGGTCTCCGTCAGCGGGATATAGACGGCCAGCTCCGAGGGCGCGGCCGTATCGTCCGGCACTGCGCCGTCACCGCTGTCGTCAGCATAGGTATAGTCCACAATGTCCGCATACCGTGCGTATTCGGCGTCGTTCAGCTGCACCAGATAGCCGTATCCCTCCGTGTCCTCCGCCAGATAGAAGACCAGCTTGCGCCCGTCGCCCAGCGTCACCCGATAGGCCCAGGTGGTCATGTACTGCACGTCGATGTAGTTGTAGTCGCCCAGATAGATCTCGTCCCCGATGGGCACGGCCTCCGCTGCTGCGCTGTCCCGCTGCGCCAGCAGCCCCAGCACGATACACCCCGCCGTCAGCAGGGCCAGTATGCCGCCCACGATCCACCAGGCAGGGGAGTGTCTTACGTATCGGCGCATTTCCATATGTTGCCCCTCCAAATTTGTTGTGGTACGACATATTGTACCATATTCTGCCAGAATGTGCAATATTATTTCCCATAAACGGCATAAAAAACGCACCCCGGGTCTGACCCGGGGTGCGTTTTTACTCACAGTGCCGCTGCGCCGATGATGCCCGCCTCGTTGCCCAGCCGGGCACATTCAATGACCGGCGGTGTCCGGTCGTGCCCGCCGAAGCAGTTGGCCGCCACATACGCCCGTATGGGGGCCAGCAGTCTCTCGCCCTGGCGGCTGATGCCGCCGCCGATGAGCACCTTTTCCGGCCCCAGAATGTTCACCAGGTCCGTGATGCCCGCCGCCACGTACACGCAGTAGCGGTCCACCACAGCCTGTGCCGCCGTGTCTCCGGCGGCCGCCGCGTCAAATACGTCCTTCCCGGTCAGCCTCTCGCCGTATCCGGCCAGCAGGGACTCCGGCTGCGCCGCGGCCGCCCGCTTTCCCTGCCGTATCAGCGCTGTGGCGGAGGCATACGCCTCCCAGCAGCCCTTCCGACCGCAGGTGCAGTCCTCGCCGTCCAGCACCAGCACGGTGTGGCCCACCTCCGCGCCGGTGCCGCCCACACCCTCCAGCAGTTGGCCATCGGCCACGATGCCGCCGCCTACGCCGGTGCCCAGGGTGATGAGTATCATGTTCCGGCAGCCCACGGCCCCGCCGGCCACCGTCTCCGCCAGCGCGGCGCAGTTGGCGTCGTTGCTCAGATGACAGGGGAGCCCCAGCCGCGCCGTCACCATGCTGCATACCGGCACATTGAACCAGCCCAGGTTATAGGCCCGCACCACCACGCCGTTGGCGCTGTCGCAGGTCCCCGGCGAGCCGATGCCGACGGACGCGCAGTGCGCCGCCGTGATGCCGGCCTTCTCCATGGCCTTCTCCGCCGCGCGGCAGATATCCGCGACAACGGCCTCCGCCGGGCGTTCCGCACCGGTGGGCAGGCTGACCTCCGCCACGATGTGCTGGCCCTCGTCCACCACGCCGGCGGCGATGTTGGTGCCGCCCAGATCAATGCCAATACGATACATATGCTGCCTCCTTGCGCTTCCTGTCCCCGTGTTCCGGGGAAATAAACGGGGCGGGCGTATCGCCCGCCCCAAGTGCGTCTCTGTCTCAGATATGGGTCACAAAATCGGTGTTCACCGCCACCGGCCGTGCGATGTCGGAGGACCGGATGCTGCCGAAGATGGTCCGCATGGTGGTCAGAGCCTCCTTGCCGGATACCTCCGGCTCCCGGTCGTGGACCAGCGCGTCCACAAACTCGTCGATGACGCCGGAGTTGTGGGACGTTGTCTCGAAGGCGAAGCTGGTGCGGTTGCCCTCCAGGTCATTGATGATGATGGGGGCCGACGGCTCGCTGTAGATCATCATCAGGCCCTTGGTGCCGTACAGCACCGTGGACTGGCACTCGTGGCCATACACCGTCCAGCTGGCCGCCATGGTGCCCAGCGCACCGCCGGACATCTTCAGGATGCACAGGGCGTTGTCGTCCACGCTGATGAGCTTGCCGTTGTCGTCACGCTTATTCAGGGTGACTACCTTGGCGGTGGTCTCGATGACCTTCTGCCCAAGCAGGTACTGGATCAGGTCCACCTTGTGGATGCCCATGTCGGACAGGGCGCCCATAGCCGCCTTGTTCTTGTCAAAGAACCACGTACCCTCCAGAGACCAGCCCTCGGGGCCGGAGTTGCCCAGAATGGTGCGGAAGGTGATCACATCGCCGATGATGCCGCTGTCCAGCATTTGCTTGGCCTTGCGGTGCACCGGGTCAAAACGCATGTTGTGGCCCACCATCAGGTGTCTGCCATTGCGCTCAGCGGCGGCCACCATGGACTCGCACTCCGCCAGCGTTACCGCCATGGGCTTCTCCACCAGCACGTGTTTGCCGGCGTACAGCGCAGCCGTGCAGATCTCCGCATGGCTGCGGTTTTCCACGCATATGGACACGGCGTCCACGTTGGGATCATCCACCAGCTCATAGAAGCTGTTGTATACCTTGCCGCCGTACTGCGCCGCCATCTCCTGCGCGCGCTCCATGTTCTTGTCGTAGAATGCGACGATCTCCGCATTGGGGTTGGCTGCATACTCAGGCAGATGGCGCACCTGTGCGATCTTGCCGCAGCCGATAATGCCGACTCGGATCATAAAAAGCGAACCTCCTCTGTCCGTCCTCAAACCGCCGGGCGCCCTGCGCTCCGACGTATGTTTCTGCCCCTATTGTACCAAAAGAAAACGGGAAAGAAAAGCCTTTTTTGCCAACTTTGCAAAATTTTTCACAAAATCTGCGCCGCGATGGTGAGGGCGCAGCCCTTTTGTGCCGTATAGTCCAGCGTTACGCCTGCCGGCAGGCTGAAGCGGCTCAGCGCCAGCAGCGGACCCTTGCCCGTCAGCTTGAACAGCGCCTCCTTGGCCGTCCATATCTCCCAGAACCGCTGGCAGTCGCCGTCGTCCCCGGACCGTATGTACGCCATCTCCTGCTCGCTGCACACCCGGCGCATGAACTTCTCCTGGGCCGAGCGTACCACCTCCACGTCCACGCCTACCGGCGCGTCCGCCGTTACGCATACCGCCCACGGGCCGGAGTGGCTCACGGACACATACACGCCATCCTTTTCCACGCTGGGCTTGCCCAGCTCGTCCCACTGAAGCGGCACGTCTTTCTCCGCGCAGCCCATCGTCTGCGCAAGCATCCGCCGCGCCAGCAGCTCCCCGGCGATGGTGCGCTTCCGGTCGTCCTCACCGGCGATGTCGGCCACACGCCGCCGCCGCGTCTCATCCATCATGCCTATCACGGTCTGGGCCGCGTCCTCCGTCAGCTCCCGGATGTCAAACCACTGCAATTCCATATCCCGCGCCTCCCGCGTCATATTTTTCGCACCCATTGTATCACATCCTGCCGCGCCGCGCTACTGCTTTTTCGCCGCCGCAGGCTTTTCTCTGTACTTTCCGGTACTTCCACCCCTTGCCCAGGGGACGCGGCGGTGGTATACTATCCCCGTATCTGTAGTTTTCCATGAAAGGAGATGACGCCATGACCCGTGATGAGCTCCGCGCCAAGGCCAACGACCTGCCCCTGCTGCCCGGCGTCTATCTGATGATGGACAAGACCGGCCAGGTCATCTATGTGGGCAAGGCCAAAAAACTGAAAAACCGCGTCAGCCAATACTTTCAGGACACCGCCAGCCATAATGAGAAAACGAAGATGATGGTGGCCCATGTGGACCGGTTCGACACCATTATCGTCCGATCGGAGTTCGAGGCCCTGGTGCTGGAGAACTCCCTCATCAAGCGCCATCAGCCCCGCTACAACATTCTGCTGAAGGACGACAAGGGCTATCCCTTCGTGCGGCTGGACAGCGGCGACTATCCCCGCTTTACCCTGGTGAACCGCACCGCCGACGACGGCGCGAAATACTACGGTCCCTTCGGCGGCCGGCACGAAACGCGCCTGGCGCTGGACGCGGTGTGCGCCGCCCTGCGCCTGCCCACCTGCTCCCGGCGCTTCCCCCGGGACATCGGCAAGGAGCGTCCCTGCCTGAACTTCCACATGGGCCGGTGTGACGGCTTCTGCCGCCCGGACGGCCCGGACGCGGCGGAATACCGCCGCCGCATGGCCCAGGCCACCGCCCTGCTGGAGGGCAAGCTGCGCGCCGTCACTGCCCAGCTGACGGAACGGATGACCGCGGCGGCGGAGGCCCTGGACTTTGAGACAGCCGCCGCCCTCCGCGACCGTGTACGGGCCCTGTCCGTGCTGACCAAGGACCAGCAGGTCATTGCCGGTATCTGCGCCGACACCGATGTCTGGGGCGCGTATACCAGCCCCGCCCGGTCCGGCTGCGCCATTCTCCACATTGAAGATGGCGATCTCCTGGCCCGGCAGACCGAGGTGTTCCCCGACGCTGCCGACAGCGAGAGCGCCCTGCTTTCCGCTGTGGTGCCCCAGTACTATCTGACCCGCCAGTCCCTGCCCCGTGAGATATTGCTTCCCGCCGCCATCGAGGACGCTGACGCGCTCTCCGCCCTGCTGACGGAACGCAGCGGCCACGCCGTGGCCCTCCGGGTCCCCCAGCGGGGTCAGCGCCGCGCGCTGCTGGACATCGCCCACCGCAACGCCCGGGAGGAGGTGGAGCGCGTTACCGACGCCGTACAGCGCATTAACGGCACCCTGCGCCTTTTGCAGGAAACGGCTCAGCTGCCGGTCCTGCCCCGGCGCATGGAGAGCTATGATATCTCCCACACCGGCGGCGCGGACCAGGTGGGCGGCATGGTGGTCTTTCAGGACGGCAAGCCGCTGAAGTCCGCCTACCGCCGCTTCCGTATCGAGTCCTGCGCCGGCGCCGACGACTACGGCGCCATGCGTGAGGTGCTCACCCGCCGGTTCCGGCGCTATCTGGACGGCGATGAAAAGTTCGCCCCCATGCCGGACCTGCTGCTGATCGACGGCGGTCAGGAGCACGCCCGTGTGGCCGAGCAGGTGCTGGCAGAGACCGGGCTGGATGTGCCCGTGCTGGGCATGGTCAAGGACGACCGCCACCGCACCCGTGCGCTCATCACCGCCCGGGGCCATGAGCTGGGCATACGGCAGACACCCGCCCTGTTCGCCCTTATCGGCACGGTGCAGGAGGAGGTACACCGGTTCGCCATCGCCTACCACCACCAGAAGCACACCCGTTCCGCCAAGCGCTCGCAGCTGGACGGCATCCCCGGTGTGGGCGAGGCGCGGAAGAAGCGGCTCCTGCAGCACTTCGGCACCGTCACCGCGGTAAAAAACGCCGCGTTCGAGCAGCTCTCCGCCGTGGTGCCGGAGGCGGCTGCCCGGGCGGTATATGAGAAGTTCCACGGATAAAAAAGTGCCCCCGGCAGAGCCGGGGGGACGTCGTACGCAAAATAAATATCCCCCGGCCTAGCCGGGGGTATTTCTTATGCGGGCGAAGCCCTATGTTACCAGCCACGCCTCATGCGGCGTTAGTACGACTTGCCATTTGCATAGGCTATCCTACCCACACCGGTATAAGTCCGGCACCTTTTCATTCTTATATAGCCGTCATCCCTAACACTTATGCTTTTCTTCTGCCTAATTATCTCAACAGCAATCTTTACTTCTATCACACAACTTGCTAAACTGTTTCTGCCACTTCATTCTTGAATGGCCTCCCTTTGTTTTGTAGTTTGCAGTTGCCAGACCGCATCTCTACTATAACAGAGGGAGTTTTATTTTTCCTCATCGGCAGCAGCCTCTTTTGAACCACTCGCCCAGCGAGTGGTTTTCGGGATACAAGAAAAGAGAGACGGCGAAGCCGTCTCTCTTTCGTTGTGTTTACTCGTCCAGGTTCTCGATCAGCTCAGCCAGCGCATCCACAGCTTCCTTCTCATCGCTGCCGTCCGCGATCAGTGTCACTGTGGTGTCCTTCATAATGCCCAGGCTCAGCACGCCCAGCAGGCTTTTCGCGTTGACGCGGCGTTCTTCTTTTTCTACCCAGATGCCGCTTTTGAACTCGTTGGCTTTCTGAATGAAATAGGTCGCGGGTCTGGCGTGCAGACCGACCTCATTTTTCACCGTGATCTCCCGTGTATACATGAACCAGCACTCCTTACGCACATTTTTACTCTCGCGCCAGAGGGTGCAGCGCGCAGAAACTAACCCTCACCATTTCCTATTATACTGGATTACGGCAGGATTGCAATGGGCATTGATACGAAAATCCCGCGATTTGCTCTATAATTCCCACTGCAATTTGTGAAAAATGATGTATCTTGCAGACAAATTCCGGTATTTGTCCAATCAAAAGCTCACATCCTGGCCTCTGCCCAGTCGCTGAGCTGCTCCAAAATGGGCAGCAGTGCCCGGCAGCTGTCCGTGGGGCCGTATTCCACCCGCACCGGCACCTCCAGATACTCCCGCCGTGTCACCAGCCCGTCGTGCTCCAGCTCCCGCAGGGCCGAGGCCAGCACCGTGTTGGAGATGCCGTCCAGCTTGCTCCGCAGGGCGTTGTAGCGGATGGCCCCGGCGTTGGCCACGGCGCACAGGATCTGCACCTTCCACTTGCCGCCGATCAGCTGCATGGCGTGGTGCAGCGGACATTTCTCCATACAGGGACAGTCGTAGTGGCTTTGCGGCATGGCCTGTGACATGGTAAGCCCCTCCTTACTTGCCCATAAAAATCTGCGCTCTTGCATTTCTCCAAAGCTATGGTATCATTATAGCAGGTAAGAAAAACGGAGTAAATAGCATGAGGAGAAAATCACAGCCATGAATATCTATCTTCAGGGGCTGACCATGGGTCTGGCCTACGTGGCGCCCATCGGCCTGCAAAACCTGTTCGTCATCAACAGTGCCCTGACGCAGAAGCGCAGCCGCGTCTACATCACCGCGCTCATCGTCATTTTCTGGGACATCTCTTTGGGTGCGGCCTGTTTCCTGGGCGCCGGCGCACTGATGCAGGCGCTGCCCTGGCTGCAAAAGGTCATCCTGGGGTTGGGCAGTCTGATCGTCATCTATATCGGCATCGGGCTGCTGCGGTCCAAGGCCAGTCTGGAGGGCGGCCGGGACGTGAACGTGCCCATATGGAAGCTGGCAGGTTCCGCTTTCGTGGTCACCTGGCTGAACCCCCAGGCCATCATCGACGGCACCATGATGCTGGGCGCCTTCCGGGCCACCCTGACCAACGGCGGCGACCTGTTCTTCATCTGCGGCTTCGGCTCCGCCTCGGTGATCTGGTTCCTGACGCTGTCCACCGTTGTCTCTCTGCTGGGCAGTAAGTTCAACGAGAAGGTGCTGAACATCATCAACAAGGTCTGCGGCGCCGTCATCATCTTCTACGGCCTGAAGCTGCTGTACAGCTTCGTCCAGATGATGGGTTGGCTGTAAAACACTTCACAAATCACGTCCTTTCTGTTACAATAAGGCAGAAAGGGCGTGATCTTTTGATGGAACAGAACTACCGGCTCACCATCGCCTACGACGGCTCCCGCTTCTTCGGCTGGGAGCGCCAGCCGGACAAGGATACCATCCAGGGCAAGCTGGAGGCCGTGCTGGGCGCATTGCAGGGCCATCCGGTGAACGTCATCGGCGCGGGCCGCACCGACGCCGGTGTCCACGCCCGGGCCATGACCGCCAATGTGGTGCTGGACGTGACGGAGACGCCCGACGCCCTCCGTGACTATCTGAACCGCTATCTCCCCGACGCCATCGCTGTCCGGGAGGTCAAGGAGGCCGCGCCCCGTTTCCACGCCCGCTATAACGCCCTGGGCAAGACCTACCGCTACACCTGCCACACCGGGCCGGTGAAGCCGGTGTTTGACCGGAAGTACGTCACCCTGCTGGACTACGACCCGGATGTGGAGAAAATGCGTCAGGCGGCGGCCTATCTGCTGGGTGAAAACGACTTCGCCAGCTTCTGCGGCAATCCGCGGATGAAGAAGTCTACCGTCCGCCTGGTGGACCACATCGCTATCGAGCGCCGGAAGGACCGGGTGGTATTCACCTTCCACGGTACCGGATTTTTGCAGAACATGGTCCGCATCATGGTGGGCACGCTGCTGGAGGTGGGCCGCGGCTACTGGACGCCGGAGCAGGTGAGTGACATCCTGGCCGCCAAAGACCGCAAGCAGGCGGGCCCCACCGCGCCGCCGGAGGGTCTGTGCCTGATGAAGGTGGATTATTGAGCAAAAAGCATCCGGGCGCTATCCCGGATGCTTTTGCTGCGTAAAAATGACCTAAGCCAAGGCTTAGGTCATTTTTGTTACATATTGTGGATATCGTCCAGCAGATCGTCCAGCGACATGGTCCGCACCTCGTCCTCGTCGGCCTGGGTGGGCTCGTCCTGGGCGGAGCGCTCTGCGGTCGCCGACTTCTCCGCCGGCGCGGCGGGTGTCACGGGATCTGCCGGGGTCTTGTCGGGGATGGCGGCAGGATCGCTGTCGCTGCTCTCCTCGCGGGGCACCAGACGGGGCACCCGTGCCGTGTGCCGTTCCTCGGGGATCAGGGGCTTCGCCGGGGTCCGCGGCGGTTCGTCGTCGTATTCCTCGTCATCGCCGCCGCCCGTGTGGCCGCGGCCGATCAGGAAGCCCAGCAGGAACAGCACCGCCACCAGCAGCACCGCCGCCGCGATGGCCACATACACGGTCTTGACCTCGCCGATCAGCGGCATCGCAATGGTCCCGGGGATCTCCAGCGGCGGTACCTCGGGGATGGTGGCCGGGTCGATGACCTCCACCGTGGGGACAATACCGGTATAGGCCGGCATCCGCAGCACATGGATGGTATAGTTCTGCTTGGTCTTGCCGTCCTCGGCGGTGCCGGTAACCGTGAGCACCGTCTCCGCCTCCGTGGCGGACAGCCGCACCTCGCCGGTGCCGGTGATGCCCTGGGCCTTTTCGTCCTTTGCCGTGGCGGCGATGGTCACCTGCTTCGTCTCATAGGGGACGTAGGCGATGTAATCCGTCACCGTGGGCGTGAACGCCGGAGACAGCGTGGCCCCCTCCAGCGTCAGGGCGGCGATGGACGCGTCGGTGGAGGGCTTGTAGTTGGGGTCCTGCTGGCGTGTGGCATCGATGGTATAGCTCTTGGTGGCGCCGTTGGCCGCCGTGACCTTGATGGTCACGGTGTTGACGCCCACCGCCAGCTCATTGCCGCTGACAGACACCGTGGCGCTGTTATCGGCCTTTTTGTAGTTCAGGTCCAGCTTTTCCACCGCGAAGGGCACCGTGCAGGTGTAGTACGTGGTGCTGCTGGAGAAGGACGGGCTCAGCGTGGCATTGGAGCAGCTCAGCGAACTGAGGTTGCAGTTGCCGCTGGGTGCCGCGCCCACCTTGCCGGACCAGCTGGCGCTGTCCAGACTGGTGTCGCTGTTGCCGTCGGACACCACGATGTTGGAGAACGTGGCGGTCAGGGCGTCGCCCTCCTTGGCGCTGCCGGATACCTTCATCTTGATGGTGACCAGTCCGCCGCTGGAGCTGGACGTGCCGTAAACGCTGAACTTGTTGTTGTTGACCACGATGCTCCATCCGCTGACGGAGCAGTTGTAGTTGGTAAAGGACAAATTGCCGCTGTAGCTCAGGTCGGCGGTCAGACCGTAGACCTTGTTGGGCACAGACAGTGTCAGCGTGACGGTGTCGCCCGCCTGTGGGGCGGCAGTGCCGGTCAGTGTCGCTCCGGCGGCGTGGGCCTGCACGGGCAGCAGTGTGACCACCAGCAGCAGCGTCAGCAGCGCGGAGGCCGCGGCGCGGAACAGTTTGTTTTTCATAGGATGTTTCCTCCTCAGCCGATGGTGCGCTGGCCCACGGTGACCTGGGCGGCCTGCACCACGTCGGTGATGGTGATCTTGCCGTCGCCGTTGATGTCCGCTGCCTTGGCATAGGCGCCGGACAGGCTGCCGGAGCCCACCACGGACTTCTGCAGCTTGACCACGTCGGTGATGGTGATCTTGCCGTCGCCGCTGACGTCGCCGGTGACCACGATAGTCACGGTGGCGGAGCTGCTGACAGCGGTCATGCCGGTACCCACGAGGCCGGATGTCACCTTGGCGCTGCCGCTATAGATGGTGTAGCCCGCACGGTTCATTGCGGAGACAGACGTGCTGGGCGATACGCCGGTCAGATAGTTGCCGGAGGGCTTGGGCGTCTCGCCGCCGGTATTTCCACCGGTGTTTCCGCCGGTATTGCCGCCCGTGTTCCCACCGGAGTTGGGGCTCTTGGTAAACACGGCGGTGTAGGTCACGTCGGCGTCGGGCATATACGTCATGTTCTCCACGAACCGGTTGCCGCTGCCGTCCACCCAGTGGCTGAAGCTGTAAACATAGTTCTTGTCCGCCGCCTTGACGGGGTTGGAGGGTGCGACGATCAGGTCGTTGGCGGAGAGCTGGCGGCTTCTGATCACCTCGCCGTCCACCTTAAAGCTGACGGTATACAGCGTTCCGAACTGGGCGGAAAGCGTGTGGTTCTCCGCTGCCACCATGGAGTTCTCATAGACCTGTCTGCCGTCCTTGGTGAACCAGCCGACAAAGCCCGCACCGGAGACCTCGGGCAGCTTGCCGTAGACGTCGCCCAGCGAATAGGTCTTCGTAGTCACCTGCGTATTGCCGTTCATGAAGGTGACCGTGTACGCTTCCTTGTCAAGGCCGCTGGGCGTGTTGCTGTCCTTGGCGCCTACCGTAAATCCGGTGGACAGCAGCTCCTCTTCCTTGCCGTCACTGCCGGTGCCGCTGATGGTCATCGTGTAGCTGCCCTGTGTCAGTTTGCTGAATGTCGCCTGACTGTCCAACTCCCACAGGTCGAACCAAGTCTTCCCGCTGCCGCTGCCGGTGGCCGTAAAGCCGTCGGAGCTGCCCTGCTTTCTCACCTCTACCACTACGGTACTGATACCCTGCGTGCAGGAGATCACGCCGCGAAGGGGGAAGGAGGAGTTGCCCTCGGTCAGAACATGGGAGATCGTCCCGCCGATACCGTCGCTATCCTTGTAGCCGGGATAGAACAGGCCGGTCAGCGTCCACGCATCTTTACCGGTGGCCTTGTTCAGCGCCCACCGCGCCGCCTTGTCGCTGGCGTCCGTCATCCCCACCGTGTAGGTGGTGACGGTGGTGGTGGGATTGTTTTTCAGGTCCTCGTCGACCATCTCCCCCACGACTTCCACTATAACGGTCTCAATGGATTTGCCGGTCATCGCCTCTGTCAGCAGCAGCAATTCGTCCTCGGTAAAGGACTCCATGATGCGCGCCTCCAGATCGACCTCTGTTTCTTCTGTTTCCTCGCTTTGGGCAAGGCTTTCCAGCTTCTGGATCAGTGCGGTCTTGTCTTTCTCCGTTATGTCCTGCATAGCGGAAATGTTCGCCGTGATCTCAGCCATAATGGCCTCGTCGTCTTTGTCCTTGAACTGCTCATCGAACAGGTCGTTCAGCTTCTTTTCCAGCCGCGCGGAAAAGTCCTCCGCCGCTGCATTTGTCTGTCCCGCAGCGGGCGCCTGCGCAATCTCCTTTATCTTCGCGGCAATCAGAGCATCCCGGCTCTGGCCGTCCGCTGTGACATCCGCACTGGTCACCGTCACGGTCACATACTGCTTGGTGCCCACATTCTGCAGGGTGTAGCCGCTGCCGCCGCCAAGGATCCAGAACTGATTATTGCTGGTGGAGGGTGCCTCCAGCACCAGCTTGCCGCCGGAGACGGACAGCCGCTGGCCATCGTCGTTGGTCAGTATGTAGTACCCATTGTTGTAATAGGTCAGCCGCAGCATCATGGCGTCAGCCGCCGCCGTCAGCGTGGAGACGCTCTTTCCGAGGCCGTGGCTCTGTTCGCCGTTGTTATTGTAGAGCAGGGTATACTCTCCCTCGGGGATGTCCGGGTCGGAATGGGTATAGCGCATCACCAGCGCGTCCGCCGGCTCGTTCACGTGCAGGCGGCTATACACCGAGGTCTGCACGCCGCCGCTGTTGATGTTGAAATATGCCATGGAGCGCCCATAAATGCCGTACTTCTTGGCGGTCAGCGTCTCCATGTTGTCCTCGTCCCACTTGCCGTTAGTGTCCAGCTTGCTGCACTCGGCGTAGATGGCGGCGATCAGCTCCGCCTCGCTCTGGTTCTTGAAACCGCCCAGCGCCTTGAAGGCGCGGCAGATGACGCCGGTGGCGCCGCTCATGCCGTCGGTGTTTTTGGTGGAACCATAGGTGGCGCCCACGCCGTGATGGACGCTGCGGCTCCAGAACACGTTTTTCAGCGCGTTGGAGTAGTTGTCAATGTCGAAGCCCTTGTACTGCCCTTCCACATTGGCCACAAGCTGGGTGTACTGGGTATCTCTCCAGAAATCCGTCTGCGCCTGAGCAAACTCGGTGCGGTTGTTCCGACCGATCTCCTGCCATGTGTTCTTGAAGTTGGAGCCGAAGCCGGGGTAGTACTGGCCGCTGGTGTTGTAGGCGTAGGCGTTGTACAGCCTGTCGCCGAACCCGCGGTAGACGGCGCTGTCGGACTTCTTCAGCCAGTCCATAAAGCTGGTCACCGTCTTCTCCACGAACATATACAGGCCGTAGGACGTGCCGCCGCTGTCGCCGTCCACGTTGGAAATGCGGCCCGGATCCGCGTTGGTGCCCGTCTCGTAATACTGGCTCAGCGAACCGAGATCGATTTCCGTCCACGGTTTGCTGGCAGCCAGCAGTATGGTGGTCAAACAGCTCACCACCATCACCGCCGCCAGGATCAATGCCATTCCCCGTTTCGTCCTCTTCATGTCGATACACCCTGCCTTATCTCTAAGTTGTATGGGAAACGCCGGCGGCGGGAAGGCCCCTCCGCCGATTTACATAACAATAGTCATGTGTAGTATACCATCGGTCTGCGTCGTTGTCTACCAAAAAAACGAGAAAAACACAAAAAATATGAAAATTTTGTCACCGGCGCCACAAGATTTGGGTGGATTTATGGCGCGGAATGGCGTATAATGGCCGCGGGCTGACAAAAATACGCAAGGAGAAATCAATTTATGTCAACGAATACGAAAAAGAAACACGGCACCGGCGCGGCGGTGGTACTCATCGTGCTGTGCCTGCTGGCGCTGGGCGCGCTGGGATATATCATCTGGCGGCAGTTTGATCCCGTGGTGCCGGAGACGGCGGCGGGCTATGTGGCCGCCGCCGGGACCACCGCCCCTGTGTATGACGAAAACGGGACTCAGCTGGGTTCCCTGGTCCGCGGCGCGGAGGTACAGTACGTTGCTGAGGACGCCGAGGGCGGCGCGGACCGCATCCGCGTGGTCAACGGCGAGGGCTACGCCTATCTGGACGCGGCCAACCTGACCACAGACTACAACGGCGCGGTGCTGACGGAGACGGTGTACGCCCTGCGGGGCATGAGCCTGACGGATGAGACGGGCGCGGTCCCCGGCTGCGCCGTGGAAAAGGGCATGGCGCTGACCGTCACCGGCTTTGACGGCCTGGACGAGAACGGCGAGGTCCTGCGCTGGGCCGTCAGCTGTGACCGGGGCGAGGGGTACATCGACGGAGAGAACGTCCGCATGACGGAGGAGGAAGCGCTGGCGCAGTATGACGACGCGCTCTACCAGCGCCACGCCGCGCGGGGCGACGCCTGGGGCGGCGGCGACGCGGCCGGCCTGGACTACTACCCCACGGAGAAGCCGGCCTTCACGGACAATGTGATGCCCGACGAGGTGCGGGCCCTGTACCTGAATGGCAGCGCCATTCAGTACGCGGACAGCTATATCCGGCTGGCCCAGGGGACGGGCATCAATGCCTTTGTGGTGGACATCGTGGACGGCACGGCGGTATCCTACGCCTCCCCGGTCATGCAGCAGTACAGCCCGTCCGCCTACGCCGCGGCTCAGGACACTATGGAGGGCTTCAAGGCCAACGTGCAGAAGCTCCGCGACGCCGGCTACTACGTCATCGGCCGCATCACGGTGTTCAATGACGCCCACCTGGCCGCCGACCACCCGGAGTACGTCATCTCCGACCTGAACGGCACGCCCCTGAAGATCAGCTCCATGTACTGGCCCAGCGCCTACAACCGCACCGTGTGGCAGTACAAGGTGGAGTTGGCGCTGGAGGCCGCGGCGCTGGGCTTCAACGAGATCCAGTTCGACTACATCCGCTTCCCCGACGGCGCGTACAAGTATGAGCAGGCCGGTACCATCGATTACAAGAACACCTACGGTGAGAGCAAGGCACAGGCGGTCCAGCGGTTCCTGATCTACGCCGCCGAGCGGCTCCACGATGCCGGATACTATGTCTCCGGCGACGTATTCGGCGAATGCGCCAACGCCTACGTCACCGCCTGCGGCCAGTACTGGCCGGCCATCAGCTCCGTGGTGGATGCCATCTCCGGTATGCCCTACCCGGACCATTACAGCGCCCAGGGGGACTATAAGCCCTGGGAGCACCCCTACACCACCGTCCACAACTTCGGCGAGAGCGCCATGGCCCGCCAGAGCGAGACGGCCTCTCCCGGCGCGGTACGCACATGGATACAGTGCTACAACGCCATACGGGAGCCGTATAATCACTACGGCGCGGCGGAGCTGGCCGATGAGGTCCGGGCCCTCCGCGACGCCGGGTGCACCGGCGGCTTTATGACCTGGAACGGCGCGTCCGACATCGACAAATACGCCGAGGTCATCTCCGCCCTGAGCTGATATGAACGCAAAAAAGAAAGCCCGCATGGGCTTTCTTTTTTGCTTATTGCGCTTCCATGGCCTTCTGGGCAAAGCTGTTGTCCACCAGCTTGTCGAAATCCACCCACTGGTCCTTCTCCAGCTCGCCGGCCTCGGTCATTACCGTCTCCAGCCGTTCCAGCGCCGACCGCGCCATCATGGGCCCCGCGTTCCAGGCATCGATCTGCCGGTGCCGGGCGGTAACGGCCTCCAGGGTATCCAGGTCCGTATCCGGGAACTGGTCGATGATGACCTCCGCCACCTCCCGGTCTGTGTGGTCCACGATCCACTGCTGCGCCCGCGCGATGGCGTTGGCAAAGCCCTGAATGACCTCCGGATGCGCCGTCATATAGCTCTGGCTGGCGAAATAGGCGGTGTAGGGTATCTCCCCGGACTCCTCGCCGATGGAGCAGAGGATATACCCGTGTCCGGCGCGCTCTACCTCCGTGGCGGTGGGCTCAAACAGCGTCACATAGTCCCCCTGTCCGCCGGTGAAGGCCCCGGCCATCATGTTGAACTGCACCGAGGTGTCCACCACCGCGTCCTCCTGGGGTACGATGCCGTGCTGCTTGAGGACGTATTCCAGCGTCATCTCCGGCACGCCGCCCTTGCGCCCGCCGATGATGGTCTTGCCCTTCAAGTCGTTCCAGTCGAAGGCCTCGTCGCTGCGGCCCACCAGGAACGAGCCGTCCCGCTTGGTCAGCTGGGCGAAGATCACCGGCAGATCATCCTTGCCCTGCGCGTGGATATAGATGCAGCTCTCCGGCCCGGCCAGGCCGATGTCCGCGCCGCCGGATACCACGGCGGTCATCACCTTGTCGGCGCCGCCGCCGTTGCTCAACTCGATGTCCAGCCCCTCGTCGGCGAAGAACCCCTGGCTCATAGCCACGTACTGCGGCGCGTAGAACACCGAGTGCGTCACCTCGCTGAGCCGGACCGTGACATTTTTCGCCTCCGTGCCGGCGGTATCGCCGGTATCGGTCCCCGCGCCGCAGCCGGTCAGCAGGCTGAGCGACAGCAGCGCGGCCATACAAATGCAGATAAGTTGTTTTTTCATGCACGTACCCCCCATAGATGATTTAAGAATGCTTCCGCCCGCAGCACCAGCAGGTACATTCCCACCGCCGCCAGCCCCAGCACCAGCACGCTGGCCATGACCAGGTCCATGTTGAACACCTGGGAGCCGTAGACGATGAGATACCCCAGCCCGGCCCGGGATACCAGGAACTCGCCCATGATGACCCCCACCCACGAGAGGCCCACATTCACCTTCAGTGTGGAGAACAGCGTGGGACAGTTGGCCGGGAACACCAGCAGCCACAGGATCTGGCGCTTGTCAGCGCCCAGCGTCCGCATCAGCCGCAGCTTCTCCGGGTCGGTGGTGCGGAAGCCGGTGTACATACTCAGGATGGTGACGATGAGTGAAATGGCCAGCGTCATGGTGACGATGGCCCCCATGCCCGCGCCCATCCACACGATGAAGATGGGCCCCAGGGCTGTTTTCGGCAGTGCGTTCAGCACCACCAGGTACGGGTCCAGAATGCGGGCGGCGGTGTCCGACCACCACATGGCCACGGCGATGGCCGTGCCCAGCACTGTCCCGGCGGTAAAGCCCAGCACCGTCTCACCGATGGACACCGCCGCGTGGTGCCACAGCTCGCCGGAGGCGCACAGCCGCCACAGGGTCTGCACCATGCGGCTGGGACTGCTGACCAGAAAGCCGTCGGACAGCCCCAGGCGGCAGCTGAGCTCCCACACGGCAAACAGCCCCGCCACCAGCGCGATCTGCCAGATACGCACCCGGCGCTTTTCGCGGCGCACGGTCCTCAGGTACGCCGCACGGCGGGGCGAAGGCGCTTTCTCAGGCATGAACGTCCAGCTCCTTCCATATGGCGTTGAAGTACCGGTGAAATTCCGGCGTGTCCCGGCGCTCCAGCGGCGGCAGACCACGCAGCGCACCCATGTCCATCTCCGCCTTCACCACGGCGGGGCGGCGGGACAGCACCACCACCCGGTCGGACATACTCACCGCCTCAGCGATGTCATGGGTGACCAGCAGGGCCGTTTTGCCCTCCTGCCGCAATATGCGCCAGATATCCGCCGACACCGCCAGCCGTGTCTGGTAGTCCAGGGCGGAAAAGGGCTCATCCAGCAGCAATATCTCCGGCTCAGTGGCCAGGGTCCGGATCAGGGCGCAGCGCTGGCGCATACCGCCGGAGAGCTGGCAGGGCCGCTTTTTGGCAAAGGACGCCAGCCCATAGCGCTCCAGCAGCCGGGACACGTGGGCATAGGCCGCCGGGTCCTTCTCACCACGGACCGTCAGCCCCAGCGTCACGTTGTCCCATATATTCCGCCACTCGAAAAGCTGGTCCCGCTGGGGCATAAAGCCGATTTTTGGCGACGTGCCCTGTACCGTCCGGCCGTCGATCTCGATAGCGCCGCCGCTGAGGGGCTCCAGACCGGCAATGGCGCTGAGCAGGGTGGATTTGCCGCAGCCGGAGGGCCCCACTAAACTGACGAACGCGCCCTCCTCCACCGTGAAGGACACGTCCCGTACCGCCTCCACCTCGCCGTCCGGGGCTTGATAGCAGGCGGCGGCATGACGGAGCGTAATGCTCATATCCTATGTGACCTCCTGTCGGGAATGATGGGAGACTTCTCTCCGTGGTCATTCTACGCAGGAGGGACCCGCGGGGTGCCCTACGGCAGCAGATACGGTGCCAGCAGCGCCGCCAGTCCCGCTGACAGCGCCGCCTGCACCGCCTTGGCCGGCACATACAGCCGCAGGGAGATGCCGCTGCCCGCCGTCACCGCCGCCGTCTGGCAGTGGACGCTGAGCCCGCCCCAGCCCAGCAGCGCCGCCGCGGTGACGAAGCCCCGGCGGTCCGGTGTCAGGCGCAGGATGCCGTTGGTCAGCTCCAGCACCCCCGCCGCCAGCGGCGGCAGGGGACCGATGAGCCCCTCCGCCAGACGCAGCAGCACCAGAAAGAACACCACGAACCCGCACACCCGGGCCATGGCGGACACCGCCCCCTCCACCGCCCGGAGAAACTGCCCCGTCAGTCCGGTTTGCGGCGGCACAGGCCGTTTCGGCATGGCGGTGACGGGCAGTGGGCGGCGGCAGAAGAGCAGGCCCGTCAGCAGCGCGGCGGCGCAGTGCAGCAGATATAGCCAGACCCCCGTCCGGGCGCTGCCGAATACCGACACCCCGGCCACGCCGATGGCAAAGGCCGGGCCGGCGTTGTTACAGAATGTCAGCAGCCGCGCCCCCTCGGCAGGGGACAGCTTGCCCCGGCGCACCAACTCCGCCGCCGTCCGTGCCCCAACAGGATAGCCGCCCACCAGCCCCAGCAGCAGGGCGGCGCACCCCGCACCGCCGCAGCGGAATAACTGTCTGAAGGGGCGTGCCAGCGCCCGGCCTGCCGCCTCCGCTGCCCCCAGCGCCACCAGCAGGGACGAGACGGCAAAAAACGGGAACAGCGCCGGCACCACCGACGTCAGACACAGCTGTACGCCGTCCCGCACCGCCTGGGCCGCCGTCTCCGCCTGACGCAGCAGCAGTATCGCCAGTGCCCCGCTGCCCAGCAGCGCCAACACGCGCTTTATCATCACCATCACCGGTCCCCAGCCTATGCGCGCCGCCGCCGGGAAATACCCCCGCCCCGGACAGGCAAGTTCCGGTGCGTCCGCGCATAGCGTTCTGTATCATCCGCAGGGAGGTGACGGTGTGGCGGGACTGAAAAAGAAGCTGGCCCAGGTGGGCCAGGAGGCGCTGGAGCGCCTGGAGCTGCCGGTGAACATCGCCGCCGGCGTGGCCCGGATCGAGCTGCTGGGCAACCGGGAGCTGTATATGGACCGGCACCGGGGCGTGCTGGCCTACACCACCGAGGCGGTGGACGTCAACGGCGGCGGCGTGGTGGTCCGCGTCTGGGGCCAGGACCTGCAGCTGCTGGTGATGACGGAGCAGGAGCTGCGGATCACCGGAAAAATATCCGGCATCGAACTGGTGGAGTAAGGGGGGCGCCGTGTACCGTAAAGCAGTGAATTATCTCCGCGGTCAGGCGGTGGCTGAGGTGGTCTGTACCGCGCCGGAGCGCGTGGTGAACCTGTGCGCCGCCCACGGCATTCCTTTCTGGGACCTGACTTGGCTGACGGAGACATCCTTCCGCGTGACCACCACCCTGTCCGGCGCGCGGCGCCTGGCCGAGGTGACGGCGGACATCGGCGCACAGGTGACCGTGTGCCGAAAGTCCGGCGCGCCGGAGCTGTGGCGGCGGTGCAGGCACCGGTATGTGCTGCTGGCGGCGGCGCTGGTGCTGCCGCTGCTGCTGGCGGTGGGCAGCGCCTTCATCTGGGACTTCGAGGTCACCGGCAACGACACCGTCCCCACGGAAAGCGTATTGCAGGCACTGGAACGATGCGGCGTGCGCGTGGGCACGCGCGGTGTGGGCCTGGACCAGGACGAGCTGCGGAACCGGGTGCTGCCGCTGCTGCCGGACGTGGTGTATCTGGCGGTGAACGTCAGGGGCTGCACCGCCCATGTGCAGGTGGTGGAGCGCGTCCGCCCGCCGCATCTGTACCGGGACAGCGACGTGCAGAACATCGTGGCGGCCAGAGACGGGCTCATCACGAAGATCGAGGCGCTGGACGGGGTGACCTGCGCGGCGGTGGGCGAAACGGTGCAGGCGGGGCAGGTGCTGCTGTCCGGGGTGGCTGACTCGCCCCGGGGCTGCCGGTATATGCGGGCCACCGGGCGGATCTGGGCCCGGACATGGTACGAGTGGACGGTGCCCGTACCTCTGGAGACGGTGCTGAAGGACGGCACGGAGCCCGTGAAGACCCGCACCCATACCGCGCTGGACCTCGGACGGCACCGAATTGCGCTGCCTGTGGGGGACAGCATATTGCAGGGCCGGGAAAACTGTGATAAAATAATACGATACCGTGGCGTGCAGCTGCCCTTCGGGCTGCGTCTGCCGGTAACGCTGGTAACAGAGACGGTGGCCGAGCGCGCGGTGTACGACGGTGAACGTCCGGAGGGCGAGGCCTGCGCCGAGGGACAAAAGCAGCTGGAGGCCCAGTTGGCGCAGACCATCGGAGACGATGGCCGTGTTCTGAAAGCGGACGTATCCGCCCGGCGGCAGGGCGCGTACCTTATGGTGACGCTGCGGGCGGAGTGCGAGGAACAGATCGGCGTGGACGCGCCGCTGACTATAACAAGCGATACAGGGAGGTAAACCCAAAACATGGAACAACGTATCGGTATTGAACGCATGGAGGAGGCCGTCAATCTTTTCGGCTCCTTCGACGAGAATATCCGGCTCCTGGAGGCGGAATTTCAGGTGCAGGCGGTGAACCGCGGCGGCGAGATCGTGGTGTCCGGCGAGCCGGAAAACGTGATGCTGGCGGTGAAGGCCGTGCAGGCGCTGCTGACCCTGTCCAATAAGGGCGAGACGATCACCGACCAGCATGTGCGCTACGTCATCGGGCTGGTGCGCTCCGGCCAGGCCGAGCGCATCAGCGAGCTGACCCAGGATGTGATCTGCATCACCAGCAAGGGCCGGCCCGTCAAGCCCAAGACCATCGGCCAGAAGGAGTACGTCAACGCCATCCTGAAGCAGACCGTCACCATCGGCGTGGGCCCTGCCGGCACCGGCAAGACGTACCTGGCGGTGGCGGCGGCGGTGGCCGCCTTCCGGGACAAGCAGGTGAACCGCATCATCCTCACCCGTCCGGCGGTGGAGGCCGGCGAGCGGCTGGGCTTCCTGCCCGGCGACCTGCAGTCGAAGGTGGACCCCTATCTGCGCCCGCTGTACGACGCCCTGTTCGATATGCTGGGGGCGGAGACGTACCAGAAGTATCTGGAGCGCGGCAACATCGAGGTGGCGCCCCTGGCCTATATGCGCGGGCGGACGCTGGACGACAGCTTTATCATTCTGGACGAGGCCCAGAACACCAGCCGCGAGCAGATGAAGATGTTTCTCACCCGCATGGGCTTCGGCTCCAAGGTGGTCATCACCGGCGATGTGACCCAGATCGACCTGCCCACCGACAAGGTCAGCGGCCTGAAGGAGGCCATGAAGGTGCTGCGGGACGTGGAGGGCGTGGCCATATGCAGGCTCACCAAGGAGGACGTGGTGCGCCATGTGATGGTGCAGCGCATCATCGAGGCCTACGCCAAATTTGAGGAGAAAAAGAAATGAAACGACACTATATCCCGGTGACCGCCGATGTCCCCGGTGTCAGCGAGGGCACACGCAGCTTTCTCCGCAGGGTCATCCGCACAGCGCTGGCCGAGCAAGGGGTGGACTTCCCCTGCGAGGTGGATGTGCTGGTGACCGGCGACGCGGGCATCCACACCATCAACCTGGAGATGCGTGGGGTGGACCGCCCTACGGACGTGCTGAGTTTTCCGGAGTTTGAACTGACTCCCGGCGAGCTGCCCGGCGCGGAGGACGCCGACCCCGGCACCGGCTATGTGCCCCTGGGGGACATGGTCATCTCTCTGGAGCGCGTGAAGGCGCAGGCGAAGGAATACGGCCACGCCAACCGCCGGGAGTTGGCCTATCTGGCGGTACACTCCGTGCTGCACCTGCTGGGCTACGACCACCTGGACGAGGGCCCCATGAAGGCCCAGATGCGCGAAAGAGAAGAGGCCATCATGTCCGTGCTGGGCCTGGAACGAAAATAACGCCGCACGAAAATTGCTCAAACGAAAGAAAGTTGAGGATCACCTATGAACATCACAAAAACCGCAATGATCACCGTGTGCGGACGGCCCAATGTGGGCAAGTCCAGCCTGACAAACGCCCTGGTGGGCGAGAAGATCGCCATTGTTTCGGACAAGCCCCAGACCACCCGCAACCGCATTTACGGCGTGGTGAACCGGGACGATACCCAGTATGTGCTGCTGGATACGCCGGGCCTGCACAAGCCCCGTTCCCGGCTGGGGGACTATATGGTCAAGGTGGTGCGGGAGAGCCTCAGCGACGTGGAGTGCGCGCTGCTGCTGGTGGAGCCCATCCCCCATGTGGGCGAGCCGGAGAAGGTCCTTTTGCAGCGCATCCGGGAGGAGCAGCTGCCCTGCGTGCTGTGCATCAACAAGATCGACACGGTAGAGAAAAAGGAGGCCCTGCTGGAGGTCATCGCGGCGTACAGCGCGGCCTATGACGGCTTTGATGCCATCATTCCCATCTCCGCCCGGACCGGCGACGGCCTGGATGAGCTGATGCGGCAGCTGTCCCAATACGCCCAGGAGGGCCCCCAGCTGTTCCCCGACGGCATGACCACCGACCAGGCGGACAGCCAGGTGTGCGCGGAGATCGTCCGGGAGAAGATGCTGCGCTGCCTTGACAAGGAGATCCCCCACGGCACGGCGGTGGAGGTGACGAAGTTCTCCGAACGGGAGGACACGGGCATCATCGACCTGGACGTGACCATCTACTGCGAGAAGGCCAGCCACAAGGGCATCATCATCGGCAGAGGCGGCGAAATGCTCAAGCGCATCAGCTCCGCGGCCCGTCGGGATATTGAGAAATTCATGGGCACGAAGGTGTACATGGAGACGTGGGTGAAGGTCAAGGAAAACTGGCGGGATAATCCGAATTTCATCAGAAGTCAGGGCTACAACGAGGAGTAAGGCTGCGGTCGCAGCATGCACTCCGGCCAGTTTTCCTGCGAGCGGAGCGAGCCGCCGCGCATGCGGCGTGAATTCGAAGAATTCCGTAGGCGGAATTCATTTCCGCCGTAAAGCGATAAAATGCGGGGTCCCCGCTCGATGGGACATCGAGTGGGGCAAATTGGAGAGATAATCCGAATTTCATCAGAAGTCAGGGCTACAACGAGGAATAACATCAACAAATTTCCAGCCATAAAACCGGCGAAAGCTCCCATGCTAACGACATGGAGGTGTTTGCGTGGACTACTGGGAATTATTTTTGGACACCGGCGCGCCGGAGGCGTATCTGCTGTACCGCGGGGCCCAGGAGGCTGTATGCAAAGTGGAAAGACCGTGACCGGCGGCGTGGTGCTGCGGGTCACAGACACAAAGGAGACAGATCGGATATTGACGGTGCTGACGGCGGACCGGGGGAAGATACCCCTGATCGCCCGGGGTGCGCGGCGAAAGAACAGCCGCCTGGCGGCGGCCTGCCAGATGCCGGCCTATTCCGAGCTGACCATTTTCAAGCGGGGCAGCTGGTATATGCTGGATGAGGCGTCGCCCATCGAGCTGTTCGACGGGCTGGGCCGGGACATCGAGCTGCTGGCGCTGGCGGCGTGGTTCTGTGAGCTGACGGAGGCGGTGTGCGCCGAGGAGACGCCCTGCCCTGAGATACTGTCGCTGCTGCTGAACGCCCTGTACGCCCTGTGCCGCACGGGGAAGGACCCGCGGCTGGTGAAGGCGGCGTTCCAGTTCCGACTGATGGCGCTCTCGGGCTTTGAGCCGCTGGCGGAGGAATGCGCCGTGTGCGGAACGGCACAGCCGGAGGGACCGGTGCTGGACATCTCCGGCGGATTTGTGGCGTGCGGAACGTGCAGGGGCCCGGAGCGCAGCTTCCGGCTGCCGCTGACCGAGGCTGGTCTGGCGGCGCTGCGGCACGTGCTGTACGCGGACCCCAGGCGGCTGTACAGCTTTACGCTGGAGCCGGGCGCCCTGCAGGCGCTGGATCAGGCGGGCGAGGCATTTATCGCCGCCCAGCTGGAGCGCGGGTTCCGGACGCTGGACTATTACAAGGCCCTGTTGGGATAACAGGAGGACATACATACATGAGCGAGTTATTTGAAAAATCTATCCGCACACTGGAGCTTCCCGCCGTGCTGGAGCTGCTGGCGCGTCACGCGGTCAGCGACGAGGCCAAGGCCCGGTGCCTGCGGCTGCGTCCTGCCACAGACGCGGCGGCGGTGGAGCACCTGCTGGATGAGACGGACGCGGCCAAGACGCGGCTGGGCCTGCACGGCAGTCCGTCCTTTGCGGGCGTGAAGGACGTATCCCAGGCACTGGACCGGGCGGACCACGGCGGCGTGCTGAACACCCGGGAGCTGCTGGATGTGGCCGGCGTGCTGACCGCTGCGCGGCGGGTCAGCGACTATGACGCGGAGCGTCAGGGGGAGGCCACGGCCATCGACCGGCTATTCTCTGCCCTCCATGTGAACCGCTATCTGGAGGATAAAATACGCGGCGCCATACTGGACGAAGAGACCATCGCCGACACCGCCAGCCCGGAGCTGGCGGACATACGGCGGAATATGCGCGCTGCGGCCAGCAAGGGACGGCAGATCCTGCAGCGGATCATCTCGTCGCCCTCCTACGCCAAGGTGCTGCAGGAGGCGCTGATCACCCAGCGGGACGGGCGGTTCGTGGTGCCGGTAAAGGCGGAGTGCAAGGGCAGTCTGCCGGGTCTGGTACACGACATCTCATCCTCCGGGGCCACGCTGTTCGTGGAGCCCATGGGCGTGGTGCAGGCCAATAATGAATTGAAGGAATTGCAGGCCCGTGAGGAAAAGGAGATCGACCGGGTGCTGCGTATACTGTCCGGCGAGTGCGCGGCGCAGCGGGAGAACATCCTGTACGACTACGACCTGCTGGTGCAGCTGGACACCATTTTCGCCCGGGCACAGCTGAGCTATGCCATGGACGCGGGGCGTCCGCTGGTGCGGAGGCGGGGCGGCATCGACCTGAAGCGGGCACGGCATCCCCTGCTGGACCCGGCCAGGGCGGTGCCGGTGACGGTGGCGCTGGGCGGCGCGTATGACACGCTGGTCATCACCGGCCCCAATACCGGCGGCAAGACCGTGACGCTGAAAACCCTGGGGCTGCTGTGCCTGATGGCCCAGTGCGGCCTGCACATCCCCGCCGGCGACCAGAGTGCCGTGCAGGTGTTCGACCGGGTGCTGGCGGACGTGGGCGACGAGCAGAGCATCGAGCAGAGCCTGTCCACGTTTTCGGCGCACATGGCCAACACGGTGGAGATACTGAAGCTGGCGGATGAGAAGAGCCTGATCCTGTTCGACGAGCTGGGGGCGGGTACCGACCCGGTGGAGGGCGCGGCGCTGGCCATCGCCATCATTCAGGACGTGCGGCGCAAGGGTGCGCTGACGGCGGCCACCACCCATTACGCGGAGCTGAAGACCTTTGCCATGACCACGGCGGGGGTGGAGAACGCCAGCTGTGAGTTCGATGTGCAGACGCTGCGGCCTACCTACCGGCTGCTCATCGGTATACCGGGCAAGTCCAACGCCTTTGCCATCTCCCGGCGGCTGGGGCTGGACGAGAGCGTCATCGAGGACGCCAAGGCCCAGATGGACAGTGAATCCGTGCGGTTCGAGGACGTGCTGACCCAGCTGGAGGAGAAGCGCCAGCGGCTGGAGAAGGCCCAGGGCGAGGCGGATCGGCTGTGGCGCCAGCGTGAGGAGGACGCGCGGAAGGCGCGGACCTTCCGTGAGCAGATGGAGAAGGCCAAGGACAACGCCCGGACCAAGGGCGAGGCCGAGGCGCGGCGCATCGTGCAGCAGGCCCAGCGGCAGGCGGATCAGGTGTTCGCCGAGCTGGACGAGCTGCGGAAACAGCAGCAGCGGTCGGACTATCAGGCCGTGAATGACCGGAAAAGCGATATACGCCGCCGCCTGAACGAGGCGGAGACGGCGCTGCACCAACGGGACGAGGATACAGAGCCGGTCCCCGCGCCTACGCGGCCCATCGCCGTGGGCGACACGGTGGAGCTGGCCGGTGTGCGTACCGGCGCCGCGGTGCTGGCGGTCAACGGCGACGGCACGCTGCTCCTGCAGGCAGGCAAGATGAAGATGACCGTGAAGGCCGCGCAGGTGCGCCTGCTGGAAACGGCGGAGGAGATCGAGAAGAAGAAAAAGCAGTCCGCCGCCGCGCAGCAGCGCAGCGGACCGGCGGTGTCCATCAACACCGGGGCGCGGGCGTCCGCCGAGCTGGACATCCGGGGGCTGGAGACGCTGGAGGCCGAAAGCGTGGTGGAGAACTACCTGGACGCGGCATCCCGGTCCAAGCTGGGCAGCGTGACCATCATCCACGGCAAGGGCACCGGCGCGCTGCGCGCCGCCGTGCACCAGCTGTTGAAGAAAAACAAACAGGTCAAGTCCTTCCGCCTGGGCCGATACGGCGAGGGCGAGGCCGGCGTGACCATAGTAGAGCTGAAATGAACAACACCCTCCTGCGCCGGCAGGAGGGTGCTGCTTTTTCAGCGGGAGATAAAAAGGGCCGGCCGAGCCGGTCCCTTTTATGTATCACAGCTGCTTGATGAAGCAGCGGCGGCGCTTATGCTGTTCGGTCTGAAAATCCTTCCACTGGGACTGGACCTTGTCGTTCAGCTCCAGCATGGGGCCGGTCTCGGCCTGCTTGATGCCCAGCTTGTGGCAGCCTTTCATGGCCTTGCTGAGGATAATGGCGTTGACACCCTTTTTCTGGTAGTCCGGGTGGACGGCGATGAGCAGCAGGTCCACGGTGTCGTTCCTGTGGAAGGCCTTGAGAACGTCGATCCAGCCGGTGGGCATGAGGCGGCCCCGGTGCTTCTGCAGGGCGGAGGCCAGGCTTGGCGCACCTACGCCGAAGGCCACCATGCGGTCGTTTTCATCCATGACGAAGCAGGTGGTGTTGGGATTGATGAGGGGCGCGAACTTGGCGGAGTACTTTTTGATCTGGCGGTCAGAGAGATCCACAGTGCCGTACAGCGGCGCGTAGGCCAGGTTGACCAGCTCGAAAAACGGCTTGAGCAGGGGCAGATAGGACAGGCGGTTCCTGGCCTCGTGAATGTGCAGACGGTGGCGCTTGAGAACGAAGTCGGAGATCTTCTCCCAGCGCTGTATGGTGGCCTCGTCCTCCGGGACGGTGATAAGCTCCTCAATCCAGTCCACGTCCTTCACATAGCCCAGGGCGGCCATGTGGTCGATGTAGTAGGGGTAGTTGTAGTATGTGAAAAAGCAGCTGCGGCGGTCAAAGCCCTCCACCAGCATACCCTCGCGGTCCATGTCGGTGAAGCCGAGGGGACCGTGAACGGCGGTGCAGTCCAGTTCCTTCGCCCAGGCCTCCACCGTGCGGAACAGGGCGGAGGAGACCTCCGGGTCGTCAATGAAATCCACCTGGGTAAAGCGCAGGCGGTTGGCACCCCACTTGTCGTTGGCCTTGCGGGAGTGGATGGCACCGATGCGGCCCACGATCTCCCCGTTGCGCATGGCCAGCCAGCAGCGGGCGTCGCAGTATTCAAAGGCGGGGTTCTTGCTGCGGTCCCAATCGGAGAGATCGTCGCCATAGGTGGCGGGGACAAACTGAGGCACGTCCTTATACAGCTCGTTTGGGTAGTCCACGAACCGGCGCAGCTGGGCTTTGTCAGTTACTTCTATAATGGAGACCATTTAGTATACCTCCTGTATCATGCAAACACACATATAGTGTACGACATTATTTCATAAAAAGCAAGGATAGTGACATTAAGAACACATTAACTTTACCCCAATGTTACCCACTGCAAAAAATCAGAAAAAACGTTTGACAAACCGGACAGGCAGGTGTACAATACAGTTGAGCACGAATAGAGTCACCCCCCTCTGTCCGTGCCACCCCCCTGTCGGGTATTCCCCCTTTTACCCGACAACACACCACCACAGGGAGCGCTACGGCGCTCCTTGTGGCCGTCTTGGGGAGGGAGAAAGAGCAGCCGAAAGGTTGCTCTTTCTTCATTTCCGGGGGAATATCTGCCCCATGCCGCCGGGCAAACGGCGCGGAGACAGCAGAGAGCAGCGGCGCCGGAACATCGTTCCGGCGCCGCTGCTTATTGCCGGCATTTCAAGCGCGGAGAGGGTGCCCTGCTTCAGTTCAGAGTGCCGTCCTTTTGCCGGAACAGGGCCTGTACCCGGCGGCGGAGCACGGCGTGCTCCGGCTGGGTCAGCAGCGGGTCGCCGGCCAGCAGCTGCTGCGCGGCATCCCGGGCCTCGGCCAGCAGGGGCATATCGCAGCTGAGGTCGGCGGCCTTCAGCGTGGGCAGGCCGTGCTGGCGGCTGCCGAAGAAGTCGCCGGGGCCCCGGAGCTTCAGGTCCTCCTCGGCAATGCGGAAGCCGTCGTTCGTCTGGGTCAGGGCCTTCAGCCGCCGTTTCGTGTCGTCGTTCTGTACGTCGCTGAGCAGAACACAGTAGCTCTTGGCCTGGCCGCGGCCCACCCGGCCGCGCAACTGGTGCAGCTGGCTCAGGCCGAAGCGGTCGGCGTTCTCCACCACCATCAGCGTGGCGTTGGGCACATCCACGCCCACCTCCACCACGGTGGTGGAGACCAAGATATCGCTCTCCCCGGCGGCGAAGGCGGCCATGATCTTTTCCTTCTCCTTTGGCTTCATACGGCCGTGGAGCATGGCTATCCGCAGCTCGGGGAAGGTATCCTCCTGCAGTGCCTTGGCGTAGGCCGTCACGGCCTTGCGCTCATCGGGCAGAGCGTCATCCTTGCCCACCAGCGGGCAGACGATGAACACCTGATGGCCCTCCTGCACCTGCTTGCGGATAAAGCCGTTGAGCCGCGCCCGGTATTTCTCGCCCAGAGCGAAGGTCTCCACTGTCTGCCGTCCCGGCGGCAGCTCATCGATCACGGACACATCCAGATCGCCGTAGATGATAAGGGCCAACGTCCGGGGAATCGGGGTGGCGGACAGCACCAGTGTGTGTGGGGCGGCGCCCTTATGGGACAGGGCGGAGCGCTGCTCTACGCCGAAGCGATGCTGTTCATCGGTGATCACCAGACCCAGGCGCGCATACTGCACGTCCGCCGTCAGCAGGGCGTGTGTACCGATGCACAGTGTGATATCTCCGCTTTGCAGGCCGGCCAGAATGGCGCGGCGCTCCCTGGCGGGGGTGGAGCCGGTGAGCAGAGCGCACGGCAGGCCGAAGCGGGCGAACAGCGGGGCCAGATTTTCGTAATGCTGGCGTGCCAGTATTTCCGTGGGGGCCATCAGGGCCGACTGCCAGCCGCTTTGGGCGGCGAACCACACGCAGGCGGCGGCCACCATGGTCTTGCCGCTGCCCACATCGCCCTGGCACAGGCGGTTCATGGGCCGGCCGGAGGTCATATCGCCTACGGCGTCCGCGATAGCCCGCCGCTGGGCGGCGGTGAGGGCAAAGGGCAGGGCGGCATAGAAGGGCGCCATGTCCGCCGCTTGACAGGGCAGGCCGGCCACCGTCTCCCGCCGCTGCCGCAGCAGAGACAGACCGCAGCTCAGAAGGAACAGCTCCTCAAATACCAGACGCCGCCGCGCGGTATCCAGCGCCTCCTCCGAGGCGGGGAAGTGGATGTTCTCATAGGCGAACCCGGCATAGCACAGATGGTGCGCCTGCCGGATCCCGTCCGGCAGCACATCTTCCGGCAGGTCGCGGCACTGGTCCAGCCCCTGGCGTACGGCCTTGGCCACCATAGTCTGTGTCAGCCCCGCCGTCAGGGGATAAATGGGCATGATGCGGCCGGTGAGCAGCTGCTTCCCCTCCGTCTCCAGCAGGGGATTGACCATGCGGCGGCGCACACCACCGCCCTCGACCTTGCCGTAGAAGATGTATGTCTCTCCCGGATGCAGGACATTTTTGCGGTATTCCTGGTGGAAGAAGGATACATCCAGCACGCCGCCCTCGTCCACAGCCCGTACCTGCACCAGCGTCTGTCCGCCGCGGATACGGGCGGCGGTGGGAGGCTGGGCGATCATGGCCCTGCAGCAGGCGTACTCCCCCTCCGGTAGGTCCCGGATAGGGTAGAGCTGCGAACGGTCTTCCCATCGGCGGGGATAGTAGGCGATCAGGTCGCCCAGTGTGAAAACGCCCAGCTTTTCAAAAGCCTTGGCCCGGGCCTCGCCCACGCCTTTGATATAGCGGATATCGGTATTGAGATCGGCCATGGGTGCCCCTCCTTTGCGGTTTTGTACATTGTACCACAGCCGCGGGGCAAAGACAAACGAAAAACCGGGGCGGCAGCGCCGTCCCGGTTTCGTATCTCATTCGTGCTCGGCCAGATAGCGGGCCACGTACACGCCGCTGGCGCTGGCGTGGGACAGGGAGTGGGTGACGCCGCTGCCATCGCCGATGACGAACAGGCCCTTGTGCGGCGTTTCCAGATTTCTATCCAGTGCCACCTCCATGTTGTAGAACTTCACCTCCACGCCGTAGAGCAGCGTGTCGTCGCTGGCGGTGCCAGGGGCGATCTTGTCCAGGGCGTAGAGCATTTCGATGATGCCGTCCAGGATACGCTTGGGCATCACCAGGCTCAAATCGCCGGGTGTGGCGGCCAGCGTGGGGGTCATGAAGCCCTTTTCGATGCGCTTGGGGGTGCTGCGCTGGCCGCGGATCAGGTCGCCGAACCGCTGGACCATCACGCCGCCGCCCAGCATATTGCTCAGGCGCGCGATGCTCTCGCCGTAGCCGTTGCTGTCCCGGAACGGCTCGGTAAAGTGCTTGGACACCAGCAGGGCGAAGTTAGTGTTCTCCGTGTGCATGGCGGGGTCCTCATAGCTGTGGCCGTTGACGGTGACGATGCCGTTGGTGTTCTCGTTGACCACCGCGCCCCTGGGGTTCATGCAGAACGTGCGCACCTTGTCCTGATACTTCTCGGTCTTATAGACGATCTTGCTTTCATAGAGCTCATCGGTGATGGGGGCAAACACCTCGGCGGGCAGCTCCACCCGCACGCCGATATCCACACGGTTGGACTTGGTGGGGATATCCAGCGACTGGCAGACGGACTCCATCCATTTGCTGCCGCTGCGTCCCACAGAGATGATGCACTTGCGTCCCGTGAACGTGCCCTTGTCCGTTTCGGCCTCGTAGGCGCCATCTTCGGTGATGGACAGCGCCTTTACCGGGGTGAGGAAGTGGAAATCTACATGATCCTTCAGCTTGGCGTACAGGTTCTCAAGGACCTTGTAGTTGATGTCCGTGCCCAGGTGCCGCACGGAGGCGTCCAGCAGGTGCAGATTGTTTTGCAGGCACAGCCGCTTGAAGCCGCTGTCGGCGGTGGAGTAGAGCTTTGTCCCCGCGCCGCCGCAGGCCACGTTGATATCGTCCACGTAGTGCATCAGCTCCATGGCCTTCTGCTTGCCGATGTATTCGTACAGTGTGCCTCCGAACTCGTTGGTCAGGTTATATTTGCCGTCGGAAAATGCGCCGGCGCCGCCGAAGCCGTTCATGATGGCGCAGGTCTTGCAGTGGATGCAGGACTTCACCTTGTCGCCGTCGATGGGACAGTGCCGCTTTTCCAGCGGGTTGCCGGCCTCCAGCACAGCCACCTTCCACTCCGGCCTGCGCTGCATCAGTTCATAGGCGGAAAAAATACCGCCGGGGCCGGCGCCGATAATGATCACATCATAAGTCATGGAGATACCTCCTTATATTTTATCCGCAGAATATTATAACAAGGAAACGGAAACTTGCAACCCGCAATTTCTTATGGCAGGTATATCAAAATGTAATTTCACTTTTCTTATCGTAAAGCGCTGGTGTTTCGGTTTATCCTGTGCTACAATAGAAAAAATCACACAGGAGGACGCCGCCATGAGCTACGCAGACCGCATATTCAAGGAAAACTGCCGGGAGATCCTTACCCACGGCGTATGGGATACCGACCAGAACGTGCGCCCCCACTGGGAGGACGGTACGCCCGCCCACACCGTCAAAAAATTCGGCATCGTAAATCGTTACAACCTGCGCCAGGAGTTCCCCATCCTCACCATCCGCCGAACGTACTTCAAGACCTGTATCGACGAGCTGCTGTGGATATGGCAGCAGAAGTCCAACAACATCCATGATCTCCGCGGGCATATCTGGGACAGCTGGGCCAATGAGAACGGCTCCATCGGCAAGGCCTACGGCTACCAGCTGGCGGTGAAGCATCAGTATCCCGAGGGGGAGATGGACCAGGTGGACCGGGTGCTGTACGACCTGAAGCACAACCCTGCCAGCCGCCGCATCCTGACGAATATCTACAATTTTCAGGATCTGCACGAGATGGCACTGTACCCCTGCGCCTACTCCATGACCTTCAACGTCTCCGGCAACACCCTCAACGCCATTTTGAACCAGCGCAGCCAGGATATGCTGGCGGCCAACAACTGGAACGTGGTGCAGTACGCTGTGCTGGTGCACATGATGGCGCAGGTGTCGGGGCTGGAGGCCGGTGAGCTGGTCCACGTTATCGCCGACGCCCATATCTATGACCGCCATGTGCCCATTATCGAAAAGCTGCTGGAGAAGGACGAGCGTCCCGCGCCTAAGTTCAGCATCGATACGTCCGTGACGGATTTCTATCAGTTCACCCGCGACAGCTTCTCGTTGGAGGGGTACGACCCCCAGCCCTTCGAGGACAAGATCCCGGTGGCCATTTAAGGAGGGAACGCCATGTATGCCATCGTCGCCGTGGATGAGAAATGGGGAATCGGCAGGGACAACGCCCTGCTGTTCCACCTGTCCGCCGACCTCAAGCGGTTCAAGGAGTTGACCTCCGGGCATACGGTCCTCATGGGCCGCAAAACGCTGGAGTCCCTACCCGGTGGGAGAGGACTGCCGAACCGGCGCAATATTGTCCTGACCGGGCAGCGGGGCTTCACGGCAGAACGGGCCGAGATCGTCCACTCTCCGGCGGAGGCACTGCTGACTGCCGATGAGGACAGCTGGGTCATTGGCGGCGAGAGCGTCTATCGGATGTTCCTGCCGCTGTGCGATCGGGTCTATATGACACGAATTGCCGCCGATGGCAGCGCGGACGCCTTCTTCCCTGATCTGGAGCACGATCCCGGGTGGAGACTGGACAAGCGCTCGGCGGATATGGAGGAAAACGGCCTGCGGTTTCGTTATGAGGAGTATGTTCCGGTAAAAGGTGAATAAAATGACCCCCCGATACCGTCGGGGGGTCATTTTATTCTTCCATGTCCACGGTGATGTTGTCGGTACCGTGCTGTTCAAACTCACCTAAGTACGTCTCCATCCGGGCCATGATCTCGTCGTAGTTCTCCGGCGTGATGGGGGGATCGTCCATGTCCCGCAGGGCCAGCTCCTGGGCCAGTATCTCAAAGAACGTGGCGTCCTCATAGGCCATGATGGCCTCATGGATACCGCCGTCGGCAAAGGCGCGGGAGGGGATCAGCTCTCCCTGGTACAGCTCCGTCAGGGGCGCCATGCCGTGGTCCAGGCAGTGGGCAAACACCAGGCTCTCCACCTGGTCGTACTCCTTGATGCGGTCGTCGCCGCGGGTGGAGTTCAGCACCCAGTTGCCGATATACACCAGATCCAGCAGACGCCGGAATTGCTTTTCCGTCATGTTCAGTTCCATCATACCACCTCCATCACGGGCAGAAATTCATTTCCAAGATTATAGCACGTTCCCGCAGGGATTGCCACAGAAAAAAATGAACAGGTGCGCCAATTTTTAGCTTGTAACGATAGGGGAAACATAGTACAATATATGAGTTAAACTATGCACTGCCGCCGCGGCGGCAGGAAAAAGGAGGGCGCATATGGATCAGCGGCCTATCGGGGTGTTCGACTCCGGCTCCGGCGGATTGACCGCCGTGCGGGAGATACGCAGCATCCTCCCCTCTGAGAACATTATATACTTCGGCGACACGTCCCGTGTGCCCTACGGCGGGCGCTCGGCGGAAATATTGCTGCGCTACGCCCGGCAGGATGTACATTTCCTTCGGAGCTTTGATGTGAAAGCGCTGCTGGTGGCCTGCGGCACCGTATCTACCAACGCTCTGCCGGTGCTGGCGGCCGAGAACGATATCCCCGTTCTCGGTGTGGTGAAGCCCTCCTGCGCGGCGGCCGCCGCGGCGACCCGAAATAAGCGGGTGGGCCTGATCGCCACGGCGGCATCCGTGCGCTCCGGGGCCTATGAGCGCTGTCTGGCGGCGCTGGACGGCGCCATTCAGGTGTATGTCAAGGCCTGCCCTCTGTTTGTGCCGCTGGTGGAGAACGGGCGCTTCCGCCCCGGTGATCCGGTCATCGAGACGGTGGCCCGGGAGTATCTGGAGCCGCTGCGTGCCACGGGGATCGACACCCTCATCCTGGGCTGCACCCACTATCCGCTGCTGACGGAGATCATCGCGGACATCATGAGCCCTGGCGTGACGCTCATCGACTCCGGCGCTGCGGCGGCGCGGGTCCTGCGGCAGACGTTGTCAGACCGGGGTGCGCTGGCCCAACGTGACCACGGCACACTGACACTGTATGCCAGCGACCGGCCGGAGGACTTCGGTGCGCTGGCAGGGCAGTTTCTGCGGCGACCGCTGGAGAGCGCGGTACAGCACGTAGACATCGAGAGGTACTGACATGGACAAGGTACAGGTACTGGTCCGCAGCCACAGTGACTTTGCCGGCGGTGTGGACGAATTGACCTTCCGGGGCACAGGGACGCTGGAAAAGACCGACTATGGCTTTCGCCTGCGCTATACGGCGCAGAACGAACTGGACGGAAGCGCCGTGGCCTCGGAGATGCGGCTGGAGACGCAGCAGCGCCGGGCCGTGGTCATCACCGAGTCCAAGGACGGCGGCTACGGTCTGCTGCTGGACCCTCAACGGCAAACGGTCACGCAGATCGCCGGCGGCGACGGCGGTGCGCTGACGCTGCACGTGGACACGAAGGAGGTGTCCTGGCACCTGCCCCGAAAGGGCGAGGGCCATATCGCATTGACGTATACACTGCTGCTGGGCACGCAGGCGCTGTCCGCGCTGCGGCTGGAGCTGACATTGACGAAAGAGGAGAAGGACGCATGAATATGATCGAAAGCGCCAAGGCGCAGGTACGGCAGCTGACCGCCGCCGCATACGACAAGGCCGCAGCCGCGGGGCTGCTCCCGGCGGGCATCGCCGTGGAGCCGGCGGTGGAGATCCCTAAGGACACCGCCAACGGCGACTATACCACCACCTTCTGCCTGGCGGCGGCCAAGGCTATGAAGATGAACCCCCGTCAGGTGGCGCAGACCCTTATCGACAACATGACGCTGACGGACAGCTATTTCACCTCCGTGGAGATCGCCGGCCCCGGCTTCATGAACTTCCGTCTGGGCGAAAAGTGGTTCGCCGACACCGTCTCCGGCATTGAGACGGCAGGGGAGAAGTACGGCGAGAACGACACGCTGGCTGGCAGGAAGTACATGGTGGAGTTTGTCTCCGCCAATCCCACCGGCCCCATGCACATGGGCAACGCCCGGGGCGGCGTGCTGGGAGACACTTTGGCCAGCGTGCTGCAAAAGTCCGGCGCGGACGTGTGGCGTGAGTTCTACGTCAACGACGCGGGCAACCAGATCGAAAAGTTCGCCAAGAGTCTGGAGGCCCGGTACTTCCAGATCATCAAGGGCGAGGACGCGGTGGAATTCCCCGAGGACGGCTACCACGGCGACGATATCCGGGAGTTGGCCCAGGCTTTCTACGAGAATGAGGGCGATAAGTATCTGGACTGCGACGAAAAGACCCGCCATGACGCCCTGGCCCAGTTCGGTCTCAGCGTCAATATCCCCAAGATGAAGGCCGATCTGGCCCGGTACGGCATTCAGTACGACCAGTGGTTCTTCGAGTCTTCCCTTCACGACAGCGGCTATGTGGCTGATACAGTGCAGGCGCTGACGGACAGGGGCTATACCTATGAGAAGGACGGCGCGCTGTGGCTGAAGACCTCCGATATCCTGGCCGCCCAGCTGCGGCAGGAGGGCAAGAGCGACGAGGCTATCGAAAAGCTTGGCCTGAAGGACGACGTGCTGCGCCGCGCCAACGGGTTCTATACCTACTTCGCTGCCGATATTGCCTATCACCGCAACAAATTCGCCGTCCGCGGCTTTGACAAGGTCATCAACATCTGGGGCGCCGACCACCACGGCCATGTGGCCCGGCTGAAGGGTGCTATGGACGCTCTGGGCCTGGATGGCCAGCACCGGTTGGACATCGTGCTGATGCAGCTGGTGAAGCTGGTCCGCGACGGCGAGACCGTCCGTATGTCCAAGCGCACCGGTAAGGCCATCAGTCTCACCGACCTGCTGGATGAGATCCCTGTGGATGCCTGCCGCTGGTTCTTCAACGCCAAGCCGGAGACGCAGATGGAGTTCGACCTGGGCCTGGCCGTCCGGGAGGACAGCGAGAACCCGGTCTACTATGTCCAGTATGCCTACGCCCGTATCTGCACGCTGGTGAAGGCGCTGGCGGCGGAGGGATATACCGTTCCCGCCGCGGCGGAGGCTGATCTGTCCGTCCTGACCGCCGACGAGGAGAAGGCCCTCATCAAGCAGCTGGCCCAGTACCCTGCCGTGGTGCAGTTGGCCGCCCGGGACTACGATCCCAGCTTCATCAACCGCTATCTGGTGGAGCTGGCTGCCGCGTTCCACAAATTCTACAACGCCTGCCGCATCAAGGGCGAAGCGGAGAACGTGCTGCTGGCACGGTTGAAGCTGGCGGATACCGCCCGCGCCGTGCTGAAAAACGGCATGACGCTCATTGGCTGCTCCGCACCGGAGAAGATGTAAATTATGAAAAGCCACCCCGTGAGGGGTGGCTTTTTCACGTGCCGAAGAACAGCCGGACGGACCAGGCCGCGGCCAGGTAGGCAGCCAGGTCCGCCGTCAGGGCGGCGGGAATGGTGTAGCGTGTCCGCTTGATCCCCGCCGCGCCGAAATAGACGGCGACGGTGTAGAACGTCGTCTCGGTGCAGCCCAGCATCACGGCGGCGCAGCGCCCGATGTAGCTGTCCGGCCCGTATTGGCGCATGATATCGCCGCCGGCAGCCAGCGCGCCGGAGCCGGACAGCGGGCGTATCACCAGCAGCGGGGCCGTCTCCGGCGGTACGCCCAGGGCGGTGAGTACCGGGGCGAGCAGAGCCGTCAGGGCATCCAGCGCGCCGGAGGCCCGCAGCATATACACCGCCGTCAGCAGCGCGGCCAGCGCCGGCAGAATGGATACCGCTACCTGCAGGCCGCTTTTTCCTCCAGTGACAAGGGCGTCATAGACATCCACGCGCCGCCGGGCGCCCCACAGGGAGGCGCCGGACAGCAGCAGCGGCAGTATCCAGGCGGAAAAGGGCTCCATCTCATGTCCTCCACACCCGGCCCAGCACCCGGGCACAGGCCAGGCCCGCTGTCACCGACAGCGCCGAGGACAGCCATACCGCCGGCAGGATATCCAGCGGCGCGGCGCTGCCCAGTCCGCCCCGCAGGGCAGCCACGGTGGAGGGCAGCAGCTGCACCGAGGCGGTATTCAGCACCACCAGACGGCACAACTCGTCGCTTGCGGTGCCGCTGCAGCCCACCGCCATACGCCTGGCGGCCTGTATACCCGCCGGCGTGGCGGCGTTGCCCAGCCCCAGCAGATTGGCGCTGACGTTAGCACTGAGGGCATCCAGCGTCTCCTCGTCCCGCCCTGCCTGGGGCAGTAGACGCCGCAGGACCGGGCGCAGCAGGCGGCTCAGTCCCGCCGCCATGCCGCTGCGCCGCATCAGCTCCAGTACACCGGACCACAGGCACAGCGCCCCGGCCATGACCAGTACCAGCTCCACCGCAGCAGCGGCACCCTCCAGTGCCGCCGCTGTCACCGCCGACAGACGGCCGCTGACTGCACCGTACACCAGGGACACCGTTACCATCAGCGTCCAGAATATCCCCATCACCACACCGCGCACCTCCTTACGGGAGAAGTCTACGCGGCTGTCTGTGCGGTTATTTGCAAAAATTCTCGACACGTTTCGAATTGTTGTTGACATGCTTCGTTGAATATGTTAAAATACAGGTATAAAATTTGCGGGGATTTTGTTATTACTGCATAGAGGGGGGAGGACATGAAATCTACCGGTATTGTCCGCCGCATCGACGAGCTTGGCCGGATCGTGGTCCCGATCGAAATGCGCCGCGCGCTGGATATCGGCGAGCGTGAGACAATGGAGATCAGCGTGGAGGGCGACGGCATCGTGCTGCGCCGCGCCCATGTGGGCTGCGTGTTCTGCGACGGCAACAAGGATATATCCGCGTTCCGCGGCAAGAATATCTGCGCCAAGTGCAGGCGCGAGCTGCAAAAGACCTGAAAACAAGAAAAAACAGTGCCGCCCACTGGGGCGGCACTGTTTTTTTCGTCTTATGCTTTCAGCGCGGTATCGTACAGGGCGTTGCGGGGCAGGCCGGTGTCGTCCGCTACCCGACGCACGGCCTCTTTCAGCTTCATACCGCCGTCCCGCAGGGCCAGCACCCGTGCTGCGCCCTCTTCCAGCGTCAGGGCCGGCAGGTTCTGCTTCTCCCGGCCCGCTACCACCAGAACGTACTCCCCCCGCGGCTCGTTGTCCCGGTAGAAGGCCGCGGCCTGGGCCAGTGTGGTGCGGACCGTGTCTTCATGGAGCTTTGTCAGCTCACGGCACAGGGCGGCGGGCCTGTCTCCCAGCAGCTCCACCATGTCGGCGAGGGTTTGACGCAGGCGGTGGGGCGCCTCGTGAAACACCATGGTGCGCGCCTCACCGGTCAGCTCCTCCAGGGCAGCGCGGCGCTCTTTTTTACCGGAGGGCAGAAAGCCCTCGAAGGTGAAGCGCCGGGTGTCCAGCCCGGACACGGCCAGGGCGGCGATGGCGGCGCAGCAGCCGGGAATGGCCTGTACCGTCACGCCGTTTTCGGCGCACAGGGCCACCAGATCCTGCCCCGGATCGCTGATGGCCGGGGTGCCGGCATCGGTGACCAGCGCGCACGTTTCGCCGGAGAGCAGACGCTCTAAAATGGCCTGTCCCGCCGCAGCGCGGTTGTGCTCATGGTAGCTGACCAGCGGTTTTTTGATGTCAAAATGGTTCAGCAGCTTCACGCTGACGCGGGTGTCCTCCGCCGCGATGAAGTCTGCCTGGGCCAGCGTTTCTGCGGCGCGGGGCGAAAAGTCGCCCAGGTTGCCGATGGGCGTGGCCACCAGATACAGGATACCTGCCATTGGGAATTACCCCCTGTCCTTGAAATAGATGCGGCGCAGCTCGCCACTTTCGCCGCCGTCTGCTTGTAGCAGCAGCGGCGTGTGCACCGCCAGTCCGGCCCCGCCGTGACGGCGGCAGGACAGCAGCACCAGCCGCGGCGGCGTCTGCGCGTCCTTCTGCACGAAGCGCAGCACCTTCGGCTCCAGCCGGTGGCGGCGCAGGACGTCCATCAGCTCCGCCGTCCGTTCCGCCCGGTGGACCAGGCAGAACCGTCCACCGCTGCGGAGCAGATACGCTGCCGCAGCACACAACTGGTCAAAGGCGCAGGCGGTTTCGGACCGGGCCGTGCCCCGGCTTCCCTCCGCCACCCGTCCTGTGTGGGGCGGGAAATAGGGCGGATTGGCCACGCACAGGTCGAAACTCCCGGCTTTTGGCAGAGCTGTCCGATCCCGCAGGTCGGCCCGCAGCACGGCAACGCGGTCCTCCAGACCATTGACGGCGGCGTTTTCTTCCGCCAGCGCACAGGCAGCACTGTCGATATCAATGTTGGTGATGTGCAGTTCCTGCTGCCGCGCCAGCAGCAGGAGGCCCAGCAGGCCGATCCCGGCGCCCAGGTCACAGACGCGCTCACCACGCCGCACTTCGGCAAAGTCTCCCAGCAGGAACGTGTCGGTGGAGGGCTTGAACACGTTGTCGTCAAAGCGGAAGCGAAAACCGCCCGGCCACAGCTCATCCCAGTGCTCCATGCCGCTTCCTCCTCTGCACATAGCTGTACTATCCGTTGACAAAGGGGTGTCTGCCCTTATCGGCGGATGATATCATGGTGACACTGCGTTGATACCATGTTGATACCATGATGACACCATTGTAATACAAAACCCGGGGGGATACAACAAAAAAGTGACCGGCGGTGCCGGTCACTTTTCCTCATCGTTGTGCTTCGTTCAATTACTCAGCGGGGCTGATAGCGCCGTTGGGACAGGTGTCAGCGCAGGAACCGCAGTCCAGGCAAGCGCCGGCGTCGATGACGTAACGATCATCACCCTGAGAGATAGCGCCCACGGGGCAAGCATCAGCGCAAGCGCCGCAGCTCACGCAAGCAGAACCGATCTGATAAGCCATAGTAAGTACCTCCATTAAGATTGTAAACACATTGTACCATGAAAAATGAAAAAATCAACCCCATTTTCCGTGGAAATTCAAGGTTTTTAGTTAGCATACACTAACTCGCGAAATCCCGGGAAACGCCCGTTCATCCGCCGGTGACCACCATGTACAGCAGTGCCGCTGTCTCCCGCGCCCAGTAGCCGGCGGTCAGGAACCAGGGGCTGGCGCAGCCGGCGGAACACGGTGTCAGGCCGCTGCGCTGCGCCCAGATGGCGGCGCGGAGCTGGTGGAAGTTGTCCGAGGCGATGGCCACGTCCGTGGACAGGCCCTTCTCCCGCAGCAGCGCGGCGGAGAAGGCCAGGTTCTCTTCGGTGGAGGCGGACTGGTCTTCCAGCAGGATACGCTCTGGCGCGATACCCATGGATACCAGCGTGTCACGGATACATTGGGCCTCGCTGATGGGCTCGCTGCCGTTCTGCCCGCCGGAGGCGACGCACAGGGCATCCGGGTGCGCGGTCAGATAGTCATAGGCCGCGTTGATGCGGCCCCGCAGCATCAGGCTGGGGTGGCCGTCCGGGAACACCTGGCAGCCCAGCACCACCACGGTGCAGTCCTGTCCGTCGGCGGGCCGGTCCGCGGCGGCCATGGCCATTTTACCCAGCGTTGCCAGAATGGCCGTCATACACACGGCGATCACACAGCCCGCCAGCGCGCGAAGCCATTTTGGCCGCAGCAAGCGGCGGAAGAAGTCCGGCCATGTGAGCCACGCGGCGCACAGCAATAGCAGCGCCGCCGGCCAGACCATGCCGAAGTGCAGGATACCTATGCCCAGCGGCAGCAGGAAGAACACTGCCGCCAGCAGGCAGAGGACAGCCAATATATGCCGTAGGACCTTTGCCATGTCAGTTCTCCTTGATATGTCCGGCGATGCGCTGCATGATCATATCCAGCGCCACCAGGTTGTGTCCGCCCTCCAGCACGATGATGTCCGCAAACTTCCGCGTGGGCTCTACGAACTGCTCGTGCATGGGCTTCACGGTGGTCAGGTACTGATTTACCACGGACTCCAGCGACCGTCCGCGTTCCTCCACGTCCCGCAGGGCGCGGCGCAGGATACGCACGTCGGCGTCTGTCTCCACAAAGATCTTGATGTCCAACAGGTCACGCAGCGCCTTGTTCTGGAAGATCAGGATGCCCTCCACAATGACCACCTTGGTGGGCTTGATCTCCACCGTCTCGTCGGTACGGTTGTGGATGGCGTAGTCGTACACGGGGCAGTGGATGGTCTCGCCCCGCTTCAGCGCCTTCAGGTCCTCGATCATCAGGTCGGTGTCGAAGGCGTCGGGATGGTCGTAGTTTTGCAGGCAACGCTCGGCGAAGGGCCTGTCCTGCCGCTTGTAGTAGTTGTCGTGGTGTACCACACTGATGTCGCTGCCGAAGCGTGCAGCCAGGTGCTCGGTGAGCGTGGTCTTGCCGCTGCCGGTGCCGCCGGCGATGCCGATGAAAATGGTGTTCATAGTTGCGCCTCCCCGCATTTCTCTGGCTCTATTATAAGAAGCGCGGCCGGGAAAAGCAAGTGCCGGCGTGAAGTGTTGTAAAAAAAGGATGAATTTCCTCGAAATGCAGTTGACGGGCGGCACAAAAATGAGTATGATATGTATTATGTAAATCCAATGCCCGGTATGGAGGTTTTCTATAATGAGTCTGATCAAATGTCCCAAGTGCGGAGAGATGTTCTCCGATAGCTATAAGACCTGCCCCTTCTGCGAGGAGGACGAGGCCTATTACAGCGGTAAGCTGCGGAAGAGCCGTGGCCGCCGCGCCGCCGAGAGCCGCCGCCGCAAAACGCCCAGCATCCTGGGCCCCGTGGCCGTCATTGTTCTGATCCTGCTGGCGGCGCTGGTGGTGTGGCTGATCTTCGGCGACCAGATCAAGGAGGCCATCACCGGCGAAAAGCCCCCCATTACCGATGTGGACAAGCCCGACGACACCATCGACAAGCCTGACAACACGCCCGTCACGCCGACGATCTCCCTGAACCGCACCGTTCTGGTGCTGAACGTGGGCGACAAGGACGAGCTGAAGGTCAACGGCACGGAGGACACCGTGGAGTGGAGCAGCAGCGCGCCCACCGTGGCCAGCGTCAACTCCGCCGGTGAGGTGACGGCTCTGACCAAGGGCAACGCGGTCATTACCGCCGAGGTGAACGGCGAGTCCGTCACCTGCACCGTCACCGTCAAGGATGAGAGCGACGCGCCGGATAACGGCACCGATACGCCCGACAACAACAGCACGACCACCAAGCCCAATAACAGCAACAAGCCCAGCACCGGCAGCGTGGACGTCAGCAAGCTGACGCTGAAGAGCGTGTATGGTACCGAGATCCCTCCGGTGGACGGCGCGTTCGATATCTCCATGAGCCTCAAGGAGCCGGCCAGCCAGTTCACTGTGGAGGGTACGACCATGACCGCCACCTGGTCCGGCGGCAGCAGCTCCATCGCCACCGTCACCTCTGACGGCACCATCAAGCCCATTGGCCGGGGTACCACGACGCTGACCATCAAGATCGGCAGCACCGAGATATCCTGCACCGTCCGCGTGACCAGCTGACAAGCCATAAAAACCGCCGCCATACCCGCGTATGGCGGCGGTTTTTTCCATTTGTTTCCGGGATTTAGAATATCTGATAATTGACGGTTTCTCTGTGGAATGATACAATAGAAAGAACGGAAACCGACGGCGGCTGTTCCGCCGCAAAATACAAAGTGAAGGAGCCGTGATGTATGTACCGTATCGTCAAGAAAGAAGCGCTCAAGCCCACTGTGATCCTCTATGAGATCGAGGCACCCATGGTGGCCAAAAAGGCAGAGCCGGGCCAGTTCATCATTCTGCGCGTGGATGAGAACGGCGAGCGTATCCCCATCACTATCCATGATTATGACCGCGAGAAGGGCACCGTGACCATCATCGTCCAGACCGTTGGCGCCACCACCGAAAAGCTGAGCCACAAGCAGCAGGGCGAGTGTCTGCATGATTTCGTGGGTCCCCTGGGCAAGCCCACTGAGACCGAGGGCAAGAAGAAGGTCTGCGTGGTCGGCGGCGGCGTGGGCTGCGCCATCGCATATCCTGTGCTGAAGAAATTTCACGACTGCGGCGCCGAGGTCCACGCGGTGGTCGGCTTCAAGAGCAAGGACGTGGTCATTCTGGAGGATAAGTTCAAGGCGGTCTCCTCCGTGCTGAAGGTCTGCACCGACGATGGCTCCTACGGCCGCAAAGGTCTGGTCACCGAGGCGCTGAAGGAGCTGCTGGACGAGGGCAATGTGTACGACGAGATCTTCGCCATCGGCCCCATGGTGATGATGAAGTTCGTCTGTAAGACCACCGCGCCCTACAATATGCCCACCACCGTCTCCATGAGCCCCATTATGATCGACGGTACCGGTATGTGCGGCGGCTGCCGCCTGACCGTGGGCGGCGAGACGAAGTTCGCCTGCGTGGACGGCCCCGATTTCGACGGCCAGAAGGTAGACTGGGATCTGGCGGTGAAGCGCAACCAGATGTACCACGACTTCGAGGTGCGTAAGCACGAGGAAGTCTGCAATCTGTTCAAGCAGGAGGTAAAGTAAGATGGCTGCTAAGATCAATATGCGTTTGGACAAGAACGAAATGCCCTCCCAGGACCCCAATGTCCGCAACAAAAACTTCCTGGAGGTGGCCCTGGGCTACACCGAGGAGCAGGCGCTGGACGAGGCGGCCCGCTGCCTGAACTGCAAGAACCACCCCTGCGTGGACGGCTGTCCCGTGAACGTGCGTATCCCCGAATTCATCCAGAAGATCGTGGAAAAGGATTATGAGGGCGCCTATCAGGTCATCCACCAGACCAGCTCTCTGCCCGCCGTGTGCGGCCGTGTGTGTCCCCAGGAGAGCCAGTGCGAGATGCACTGCGTCCGCGGCAAGAAGGGCGACCCCGTGGGCATCGGCCGTCTGGAGCGCTTTGTGGCTGACTGGCACAACGCCCACAGCACCGAGGCCGCGGCGGTCCCCGCCCCCAACGGCCATAAGGTGGCTGTGATCGGCTCCGGCCCCGCGGGTCTGACCTGCGCCGGCGACCTGGCCAAGAAGGGCTATGAGGTCACGGTGTTCGAGGCGCTGCACCTGGCCGGCGGCGTGCTGGTGTACGGCATTCCCGAGTTCCGTCTGCCCAAGGCCATCGTCCAGAAGGAAGTGGACGGCCTGAAGGCCATGGGCGTCAAGGTGGAGACCAACACCGTGGTGGGCCGCACCATCACCATCGACGAGCTGATGGAGGAGTACGGCTTTGAGGCCGTGTTCATCGGTTCCGGCGCGGGCCTGCCCATGTTCATGAACATCCCCGGCGAGAACCTGAAGGGCGTCTATTCCGCCAACGAGTTCCTGACCCGCATCAACCTGATGAAGGCCTACCGCGAGGACAGCGACACGCCCATCATGGACCTGAAGGGCAAGACCGTGGCCGTGGTCGGCGGCGGCAACGTGGCCATGGACGCCGCCCGCTGCTCCAAGCGGCTGGGCGCCGAGGTGTACGTGGTGTACCGCCGCGGCATGGAGGAACTGCCCGCCCGTCACGAGGAGGTGGAGCACGCCATCGAGGAGGGCGTCATCTTCAAGACGCTGAACAACCCCGTCCAGATCAACGGCGACGAGCAGGACTGCGTCAAGTCCATGACCTGCATCGAGATGGAGCTGGGTGAGCCGGATGCCTCCGGCCGCCGCCGTCCCGTGGAGAAGAAGGGCAGCGAGTTCGACCTGAGCGTGGACGCGGTCATCATGTCCCTGGGCACCAGCCCCAACCCGCTGATCAAGTCCACCACCAAGGGACTTGAGGTCAACAAGAAGGGCGGCATCATCGTCAACGAGGAGGGCCTGACCTCCCGCCAGGCGGTGTATGCCGGCGGCGACGCCGTGACCGGCGCGGCCACCGTCATTCTGGCCATGGGTGCCGGCAAGCTGGGCGCCAAGTCCATCGACGAGTACCTGAGCAAGTAAGTACATCGAAAAGGCCCGCTGCAAAGCGGGCCTTTTTATGCCGGAAAGCGGTAAAATTTTACGTTCTCCTTATGGAAAGCGCCGCCGCGCTGTGGTATACTGAGAGCAGCAACAGACGGGAGGGGCCATTATGCCGAAAGACTTTATCGACTTCAACCAGAAAACAGGCTTTATCTGCGACATGGACGGCGTCATCTACCACGGGAACCGCATCCTGCCCGGCGTGGCGGATTTCATCCAGTGGCTGCATGAGGAGAGCAAGGAGTACCTGTTCCTGACCAACAACAGCGGCTACACGCCCCGTGAGCTGCAGCAGAAGCTGGCCCGGATGGGACTGGATGTGCCGGAGGAGCATTTCTATACCAGTGCCCTGGCCACGGCGGCCTTCCTGAAGGACCAGGCTCCCGGCTGCTCCGTGTTCGCTATCGGCGAGGCGGGACTGCTGAACGCCCTGTACGACGCGGGCCTCACCATGAACGACGTGAACCCGGACTACGTGGTGGTGGGCGAGGGCCGCACCTACTCTCTGGATACGCTGACCAAGGCGGTGAACCTGGTCATGGCCGGCGCAAAGCTCATCGGCGCCAACTCAGACGTGTCCGGCCCCATCGAAAGCGGCATTGCGCCCGCCTGCCGCGCCTTGGTGGCCCCCATTGAAATGGCCACCGGCAAGCAGGCCTATTTCTGCGGCAAGCCCAATCCCCTGATGATGCGGACCGGCCTGCGGCTGCTGCACTGCCACTCCGCCGACGCGGTGATGGTGGGCGACCGCATGGACACCGACGTTATCTCCGGTCTGGAAAGCGGTATGTCCACGGTGCTGGTGCTCTCCGGTGTGTCCACCCGTCAAACGGTGGAGACGTATGCCTATCAGCCCAACGTCATTCTGGACGGCGTGGGCGACATCGCCCGTCTGGCCCGTAAAAATAAGAAATAGGCGCTACGGACCGAGGGCCGGGAATGAAAAGAAGTGACCGCGGAAGCGGTCACTTCTTTTCATTCGTTTTCCAGCAGCAGGGTGTATATCTCGCCCTCCACGGCGAACACGCGCTCCACATCGGTGTCCATCTGCTCCAGCAGCGGCCCCGATGCCTCGTAGTCCACGCAGGTGCCGCAGGAGGCGCTGAGCTTGCGGGGCACCGGCATCATCCGGGCCCGGACCCCCGCCGCCGTCAAGCGCTGGCAGGTCAGCAGAGCGGACAGATGGGTGTGGAACGTGGCGATATAGCGGCTCATTTGGACAGGGACAGACGGAAGTCCTGACCCTCCGGCGCCACGGCGACCTTGTAGCCGCTGTTTTCGGCGAAGCGGGTGACATTCTCCACAGAGCACTGGTTGTCCACCAGCACCTCCAGGGTGGCGGGGGCGTCGGCCTTTACGGCCTTCTGTACCATCACCACGGGCATGGGGCAGGAATAACCTCTTGCGTCAACAGTCATTGCGATATTCCTCCTTTACTTGGCGGCCTCAACAGGCACACTGGCGGTCTTGGGCATATTCCACAGGGACACACCCAGCATGATGAGGATACCCAGGCACACGGCTGCTTTGCCGTTGTTGGAAATGCCGCCCACCACGATCTCCTTGGCCTCGTTCACGGCGTCGGCGTTGCCGGCCAGACCGAAGTTGTGGGCAAAGGCCGCGCCCACGATCATGCCGAACACGGTCACGGCGCTGTCACCGTTGCCCTCGCCGGCCAGGATCAGCTGACGCAGCGGGCAGCCGCCCAGCAGCACGCTGCCCCAGCCCACCAGGACCATGCCCAGCAGGTTCCACAGCTGGCTGCTGTGGGCGATGGGCTGCAGTTCAAAGCCCAGCTTGAAGCTGCCGGTGATGAGGCTGCCCGCCAGGACGACCACGAAGATGGCCACGAAGCCGTACAGCAGCTTGAAATCCTTGAACAGCATGGCGTCGCGGATGCCGCCCACCATGCACAGGCGGGCGCGCTGGGCCAGAGCGCCCACCACCACGGCGATCAGCAGTGCGGCCAGCATGGGCGCGTGCTTGGAGCCGGGGCCCTCCTCACTGAACTTGAACAGGCTGGGCACGGCGATGACCAGGATCAGCAGTCCGGTCATCACGATGGGCAGCACGCCGCCCTCGCCCTTCCCAACGGGATAGGCACGCTTCAGGGAGAAGCCGCGCTTGAGGAACTGGATGCCGATGAAGATGCCCAGGGTGAAGCCCACCAGGCCCACCACGGCGTTCAGGTCGCCGCCGCCGATACGCAGGACCATCCGCAGGGGGCAGCCCAGGAAGGCCAGTGCGCCGATCATGACGAAGGCACCCAGCACGAAGCGTGTGGCGGGGGAGGAGCCGGCCTTGGCCCGGAACTCCTTGGTGGCCACGGACATGACGAACGCGCCCAGCACCAGACCGATGATCTCCGGCCGGACATACTGCACCTTGGCTGCGCCGTGCATACCCACCGCGCCGGTGATGTCCCGCAGGAAGCAGGCGATGCAGAAGCCCATGTTGGCGGGGTTGCCCAGATGGGTCAGCACCACGGCGGCCAGACCGACCACCGCGCCGGCGATGACCACGATCCAACTTACTTTTTTCATGTGATGTGTCTCTCCTTTGCGTTATTTCTTTTAAAGAATAGCGATGCCATTATACGACACTGTACCGGAAAAGTCAAGACCGTGACAAACTTCACTTTCTGTGGTATGATGGGTCACGAGCTGTGAGGAGGTGCCTGCATGGAGGCCATTTATCTTGACAACGCCGCCACGTCGTTCCCCAAGCCGGCGGGGGTCAGCGACCGGATGAAATACTATCTGGACTGCGTGGGGGCCAATGTGAACCGTTCCGTGTATACCGCCGCCCAGGAGGCGGGGCTGGTGACGCTGACGCTGCGGCAGCGGCTGGCGCGGCTGTTCGATTTCCCGGAGCCGCCTACCCACGTTATTCTGACGCCGGGTGCTACGGCGGGGCTGAATATGATCATCTCCGGCCTTCTGCGTCCCGGCGACCACTGCATTGTCAGCAGCATGGAGCACAACGCGGTCATGCGGCCGCTGCTGCGCCTGCCGGGGGTGGCGGTCAGCCGCGTTCCCTGTGACGCCGAGGGCTTTGCAGATCTGGACGCCCTGCCGGGGCTGTTCCGGGAGGATACGAGACTGGTCATCATGGCCCACGGCTCCAACGTCTGCGGCGCGGTGCAGGACGCGGCGGCTATCGGCCGCATCTGCACGGAAAAGGGCGTGCCCTTTGCGCTGGATGCCGCCCAGACAGCGGGACACCTCCCTGTGGACTTTCAGGCTTTCGGCCTCAGTGCCATGGCGGTACCGGGCCACAAGGGGCTGCTGGGCCCCGGCGGCGTGGGCGCGCTGCTGCTGCGGGACGATTTCGCCCAAAAGCTGACGCCTTTGATCGCCGGCGGCACCGGCAGTGCCTCAGACAGCGAGTACCTGCCGCCCTATCTGCCGGACCGGTTTGAGTCCGGTACGGCCAATCTCCCCGGCTGCTACGGTTGGGAGGCGGCCCTGCGCTTTATTGAGGAGACGGGCGTGGACGTTCTGCGGCAGCACGAGAGGGCGCTGTGCGCCCGGTTTCTGGACGGCCTTGCGGATATTTCCGGGGTCCGGCTGGTGGGCCCTCGGAACATGGATCGTCGGGTGGGCGTCATCTCCGTGGACTTCCTGCGCCGTGACAACGCCGAGATGGCCTATGCGCTGGAAGCGCAGTACGGCATCCTGACCCGCTGCGGCCTGCACTGTGCGCCCTCGGCTCACAAAACACTGGGGACGTTTCCCCAGGGCACTGTGCGGTTTTCGCTGGGCTGGGCCAGCACGGAAGCGGACGTGGACGCGGCACTGGCGGCCATACGGGCCTTGGCATGAATTAAACCGGGCGGCACTGCCGCCCGGTTTTTGGTTATCGCAGAAGAATACGCTTGCCGCCGTGATATTCGCCCACGGTGCCGATGCGCTGGGCGCTGGGCACTACCGGTGTCAGCTCCGCCAGCAGCGCGTCTGCGTCCGCAGGGTCTACGGCCATCAGCAGGCCGCCGGAGGTCTGGGGGTCGAACAGCAGGTCCTGTACGGCCAGCTCGGTGGTGCCCACGTCCACACCGGCTTCAGCGAAGCTGCGGTTGCGGTACATACCGGCGGGCAGCACGCCCATCCGGGCGAATTCCAGTGCCTCCGGGATCAGGTCGATGGCGGACACGTCGATATGCAGTGCCACGTCGCTGCCCTGGGCCATCTCGAAGCCGTGGCCCATCAGACCGAAGCCGGTCACGTCGGTGCAGGCGTGGACCCGATAGCGGACCATCACGTCCCGGGCGGCCTTGTTCAGGGTGGTCATCATCCGGTTCATGAAGTCCACCGTCTCTTTCGTCAGCAGGTCGGCCTTCCCGGCGCTGGTCAGCACGCCGATGCCGATGGGCTTGGTCAGCACCAGCACGTCGCCGGGCCGCGCGGCGGAATTGGTGAGCATTTTGTCCGGGTGAACAAAGCCGGTCACGGCCAGGCCGTATTTCGGCTCATCGTCCAGGATGCTGTGACCGCCGGTGATCAGGGCCCCGGCCTCATAAACCTTGTCATAACCGCCCCGAAGGATGTCATGCACGGCCTCCTTCGGCATATCCTCCGGAACGGCCATGATGTTCAGACACAGCTTCGGCTCGCCGCCCATGGCATACACGTCGCTGAGGGCGTTGGTGGCGGCGATCTGGCCGAACAGGTAGGGGTCGTCGGCGATGGGGGGGAAGAAGTCCACCGTCTGCACCAGGGCCAGCTCGTCGCTGATCTTATACACGGAGGCGTCGTCGCTCTTGTCGAAGCCCACCAGCAAATTGGGGTCGTGGTGCACGCGGATGCCCTCCAGCAGTTGCGCCAGCACACCTGCGCCCACCTTGGCGCCGCAGCCGGCGCACTTGGTCAGCTTTGTCAGTTTGATGTTCTGTTCTTCCATGACTTGTCTCCTATCGCAGTGCACCGGTCAGGTGCAGTATGGCCTCCAGCGCGCCGCCGCCCACGGCCAGCGCCTTGTCCGAGGCGGTGGTGCAGTATTCCGGTTGGCACCGTGGGTCCACGTCGCCGGATTTCATCCCCCGGTGTACCGGTGTGCCGCTGGGCAGGATACCCCGCACCACGCCGCCGATGGTGCATTTCATGGGTTGGCCGTTCACGGTCCCGGCGATGTCACCGGGCTGGACCTCGTCGCCGATGTCCAGTATCCGGGTGAAGACGCCGTCTGCCGGGGCGCGGAGCACGCGCTCGCCGGCGTAGCCGCCGATGAGGCCAGGGATGTTGGTGTTGGGCAGGGCGCTGCCCTGATAGATGGCGCGCCCCAGGGTGTGGCCGCGCATGGTCTCCACTACCGCGTGGCAGTCCTCTCCGGCGGTGAAGCCGGGCCCGATGCCTACCACCACGGGGGCGTCGGTGATGCGGGTGCCCAGATTGCGCTTGGCCAGTATGGCGTCCACCAGGGCATCCGGGTGCAGCTGCTCACGGCACAGGCACTCCGGGTCGGGGAGGACGGGTACCGCACCCTGCGCCAGCAGGGACAGCGCCTGCGCCGGGCTGTCGGCGCGGACGGCCCGCACGTCCTCTACCACCGTTTCGCCGTCGGTGATGGCGGGGGAGAAGCACACCGTCCGCCGTATGGCGGTGGGGCGGGGCAGGTCGGTCATGACCACCTGTATCCCGGCGCGGTACAGCCGCAAAGCGATGCCGGTGGCAATGTCGCCTGCGCCGCGTATCAAAACAAGCATAGCTAACCATCCTTTCGTTATCCGTACAATAACACAACGAGAGAGGGTTGTCAACAAAGCCCCGTTGACGGGGGGGCGCAGGTCTGGTAAAATGGACCCAAGAAAGGAAAGAAGGTGCTTCAGTGAACGACAACATCATCGTCCATATCACCGCCCGCCTGTTCGCGGAGGAAAAGTGCTACGGTCCCGGGGTTCACCGGCTGTTGGGCGCGGTGGCGCAGAACCATTCCCTGCGCGCGGCCGCGGCCTCCATGAACATGGCGTATTCCAAGGCGTGGAGCATCGTCCGGGCGGCGGAGCAGGGCTTCGGCTGCAAACTGCTCCGGTCCACCATCGGTGGCTCCGGCGGCGGCGGCGCGCAGCTTACCGACGAGGCCCGACAGATCATGGAGGCCTATGACGCGTACTGCCGAAAGCTGGATGCCTACGGACAGGAGCTGTTTCGGGAATTGTTCGGCTTCTGCACAGAGAAATAAAAAAGGCCGCCCATCCGGGCGGCCTTTTTGCGGGCATCAAATGGTGGGCATCTCCATACCCAGGCGGCGGTACATGGTCTTTTTCACCGCTTTGAGAATGTTCTCATATCCGGTGCAGCGGCACAGGTGACCGGAGAGCAGCTTGCGGAGCTCCGCATCGGAGTAGAGCTTGCCGCTGTCCAGGATCTCCACGGCAGTCATCAGAAAGCCGGGGGTGCAGAAACCGCACTGGATGGCGGACTCCTCCATAAAGGCCTGCTGGATGTCGCTGGGCTCACCGTCGGGGCTGAGCAAGCCCTCCAGTGTGCGGATGTGCTTGCCGTCGGCCCACACGGCCAGATAGATGCAGGAGTTGAACGTCTCGCCGTCGATGAGGACGGTGCAGGCACCGCACTCGCCTACCTCGCAGCCCTTTTTCACGGAGGTCAGGTGATAGTCATTGCGGAGCATATCGGTCAGGCTGGCGCGAACGTCCACCATCTTCTCTACGTCCTTGCCGTTGATATTGCAGCGGATCAGCTTATACTGTTTGCTCATGCCAGCTCACCTCCTGCCAGCTCAATGGATTTTACGAGACAGCGCTTGGCGATCTCCACGGCGATGTGCTGCCGGAAGGCCTTGCTGGCGCGCCAGCTGTCACGGGGGTTGATATCGTCCAGGATGGCGTGGGCAAAAGTCTCCACCGTCTCCTCGGTCAGGGGCTTGCCCTGGGCTGCCGCTTCAGCGCTGGCACACCGCAGGGGCACGGGGCCGGCTACGCCGTAGGCGATGCGGGCACGCTCAATGGTCTTCTTGTCCTCGCTGAGCCGGACGTTGACGCTGCACCCCAGGGTGGCGATGTCCATGGCGTTCCGCATGGCGTACTTGATGTAGTGGCCATAGCAGCGGTCATAGCTCTCTTTGGGGATAAGGATGGCGGTCTGAATTTCGCCGTCCTCTGCGCGGATGTCCACCTTGCCGGCCTTGATATAGAACTCATGGATGGGCAGGCGGCGGACGCCGTTTTTACCGGTCAGCTCCACGATGGCATCCCATGCGTGGAGGGTGGAGGAGGAGTCGGCGGAGGTCACGCCGTTGCAGGTGTTGCCGCCGATGGTGCCGATGTTGCGGATCTGGGGGCCGCCCACCATATCCACGGCCTCACCCAGCACGTTGATATACTGCTGGATGATGGGGTCGCGGGTAATGTGGGAGAAGCTGGTCAGACTGCCGATGCGGATGTTCTCGTCGGCGTCAATGGTGATGCCGCGCAGCTCGTCCAGCCCGTAGATGGAGATCAGCTCCGCACCGGCGCGCTTGCCCTCGCGCATCTGCACCAGTACGTCGCTGCCGCCGGCGATGATCTGGGCTTCCGGATGCTCCAGACGGAGGGCCACCGCGTTTTCCACGCTGGAGGCCTCGTATAAGGCTTTCATATCATACATGGCTTAGTTGCCCTCCTTTTCATTCCAGCTGTCGTGGATCAGGCCCGCCTTGCTGAACTCGGCGAACAGCACGTGGGGCGTGATGGGTGTGCAGTCGATGGCCACGCCGGTGGCGTTGAGAATGGCGTTGCGGATGGCCGGCGCGCCGGAGCAGGCCGGCGGCTCACCCAGCGCCTTGGTACCGAAGGGGGAGGTGGGCTCGGGATTCTCCACGAACTGCGCCTCCAGATGGGGGTGATCCATAAAGGTGGACAGCTTGTAGTCCAGCAGATTGTTGTTCAGGGGCTTGCCGGTCTTTTCATCGAACAGCAGCTGCTCGCTCATACCGTAGCCGATGGCCATGGACATACCGCCGTGGACCTGGGCCTCCGCCAGGGCGGGATTGATAAGACTGCCGCAGTCGTGAACGTTGATGATCTTGTTCAGCTTGACCTTGCACAGGGCGATGTCCACCTCCACATCGGCGAAGGTGCAGCCGAAGGAGTAGGCATTGTTGCGGATGGTGTAGGTGGATTCGGCGGTGATATGCTCGCTGTCCGCCGCGTTGTACTGGGCGGTCATGGCCAGTTCACTCAGGCTCATGAGCACCGCGCCGTCCTGCTTGCGGACGATATTGCCGTCCACGATGTCCATATTGTCTACGGCCTGGCGGGTCAGCTTGGTGGCGTAGGCCAGGATCTTCTGCCGCAGCAGGGTGGCGGTCTGCCGGATGGAGAAGCCGGCCACATAGGTCTGGCGGCTGGCGTAGGCGCCCAGGCCGGTGGGCGTGATATCCGTATCCTGGCAGGAGACCACGCGGACGTCCCGGTAGCTCTTCAGGCCCACGGCCTCGGCGGTCATCTGGGCGTAAGCGGTATCAGCGCCCTGGCCGATCTCCGTCTCGCCGCACTGCATGGTGACGGTGCCGTCCAAATTCAGCAGCATACGGTTGCTGGAGGTCTCCAGCGAGATGGGATAGACGGCGGTGTTGTACCAGAACGCCGCCACGCCGATGCCCCGGCGAATGTTGCCGGTGTCCTTGGCATACTCGGCCTTCTTTTTGTCGTACTCTATGTATTCCTTACCCTTTTCCAGACAGTCGCGGAAGGAGTCGTAGTAGTTGGTGTTGCCGGAGAAGCCGTCGTGGAAGCCCTTGGGCATGATGTACTTCATGCGGTACTCCAGCGGATCCATGCCAACAGCCTTGGCGCACTCGTCAATGTTGGCATCGTCGGCAAAGGAGGCCTGGGGCATACCGTAGCCGCGCATGGCGCCGGCCGCGGGGCGGTTGGTGTACACCGTCCAGGCGTCGCCCTCGAAGTTGTCGCAGGGGTAGATCTGGGGGAAGGAGCCCATGGCCTTGGCCACGATGGAGTGACCGTGGGAGGCGTAAGCGCCCTGGTTGGAGAAGCACTCCACCTTCCGCGCGGCAATGGAGCCGTCCTTGTGCAGCCAGGTGACGATGTGGAAGCGGATGGCGTGGCGCACGCGGTTAGAGACGAACGTCTCCTCCCGGGTGCAGTCGATACGGACGCAGCGGCCGCCCACCTGCGTGGTGCACCAGGCGCACAGGGGCTCATACAGGGCGTCCTGCTTGTTGCCGAAGCCGCCGCCGATGTAGGGCTTGATGATCTGAATGTCCGCCCAGGGACGGCCCAGGGCCTGGCCCACGATGCGGCGGATGATATGGGGGATCTGGGTGGACGCCACCACGACGATACGGCCGTTTTCCTCGTAGGCAAAGCAGCCGTGGTTCTCGATATGGCTGTGCTGCACGGTAGGCGTGTCGTACCAGCCCTCCACCTTGATGAGCCCCGGCTCCTGAATGGCAGCCTGATAGTCGCCCTTGCGGATATCGGAGTGCTTGAGGATGTTGTTGGAATATCCCTCATGGAGCTGGGGCGCGCCGGGCTCCATGGCCTTCTGCACGTCCAGCACGAAGGGCAGCTCATCATACTCCACCTTCAGGGCGCGGACGCCCTGCATAGCGGACACCTCATCCTCGGCGATGACCACGGCGATATCATCGCCGTAGTAGCGCACATGGCGGTTCAGCAGGTTGCGGTCGGCCACATCCTGATGGCCGGGATCCATGGACCAGGGATGACCCGCCGTGGGGAAGCAGTGCTCCGGCACGTCGAAGCAGGTCAGCACCTTCACCACGCCCTCGATCGCCTCAGCCGCGGACGTGTCAATGGACTTGACGTAGCCGTGGGCGATAGTGGCGTGCTTGATGCGGGCGTACAGCGCGCCCGCCGGCATCCGATCCTCGTAGTATTTTGTCCGCCCGGTGGCCTTGTCAAAGGCGTCCACACGGATCTCGCTCTTTCCCACCTTACTCATAGTAGGCAGCCTCCTGTTGCAAAACTTGGAAATGTCGTCTATATTTTTTGCTAATGATACATATTCACGAAAATTATAGCACGGGACAGGGGAAATGTACAGCGAAAGCGTGATTTTATTTTCGGAATAACGATACGGCGAAGCTTGACGGGGCATACTGAAGCTGATACACTGGAACACACGAAAGAGGGTGGTTTGCATGGCGGAGCTGCGGATCGGCTGCCTGGTCATGGCGGCGGGCAGCGGCAGCCGCTTCGGGCGCAATAAGCTGGAGGCTGTGGTGGACGGAAAAAGTCTGCTGCGCCGTTCGCTGGAGGCGGTGCCGGCGGAGGAATTCGCGCAGGTGACGGTGGTGACGCAGTACGATGCCGCCGCGGCGCTGGCAGAGGAATTCGGCTTCACGGTGGTGCGGAACGACCGTCCGGAGGACGGCCTGAGCCGCACGGTGCGTCTGGGCACCGAGGCCATGGCGGGCTGCGGCGCTATTTTGTATCAGGTGGCGGATCAGCCACTTCTGGAGCAGGATACCGTACGGCGGGAGCTCGAATATTTCCGGACGCATCCGGACCACATCGTGGGCCTGGCCCATAACGGCGTGCGGGGCAACCCGTGCATCTTTCCCCGGAAGTTTTTCCCGGAGCTGATGGCGCTGGAGGGCGATGTGGGCGGCAACGTGGTCATCAAGGCCCACCCGGACGCGCTGCTGCTGTATGAGACGTCCGCGGCGGAGCTGCGGGATGTGGATACGGTGGAGGCGCTGGCCGCGGTACAAGAGGATAGACAGATATGAAAGAGCACCCCTTTGGGGTGCTCTTTTACGTTTATTTCTTGGGTGCGTAGGGGGTGTTCTTCAGCGGCAGACTGAATTCCCGTTCGCCGGTGAGGCGGTAATAGGCGTCGGCAATGGCAGGGGCGGTGGGGATGGAGGTGATCTCACCGATGCCAATGGCACCGCCGGCCACGTTCAGCCCAGGCTTCTCCACCACGATGGCCTGGATCTCCGGCGGGATCTGGTTGGCGCGGAACAGGCCCAGCATACCGTATTTGGCGGTGGGCTTGCAGTTCTCGTCGATGGGGTATTTCTCCGTCAGCGCGTAGCCCATGGACATGACCACGCCGCCCTCGATCTGACCCTCCACGCTCAGGGGGTTCACGGCCTTGCCCACATCGTGGGCGGCCACCATCTTCTTGATGCGGCCCGTCTCCTTATCCAGAATACACATCTGGGTGGCGTAGCCGTAGGCCACGTGGCTGACGGGGTTGGGTACGTCGGCGCCCAGGGGGTCGGTCTTGGCCAGATACTCGCCGTAGAACTCCGTGCCCTTCAGGTCGGCAAGGGATTTGCCGGCGTCCAGCTCCGCCTTCAGCTTTTCGCAGGCGCGGCGTGTAGCCTCGCCGGTGACAAGGGTCTGGCGGGAGCCGGAGGTGTCGCCGGAGTCGGGGGCGATCCAGGTATTGCTGCGCTCGTAGACGATATCGTCCCGATGCAGCCCGGTGTTGGTGACCACCACCTGCACCAGCACGGTGCCAAGTCCCTGGCCGATGCAGCTGGCGCCGGAGTAGATGTGCACCTTGCCGTCGCCCTCCACGATGAGCTTGCAGCGGCCCCAGTCGGGGATGCCTACGCCTACGCCGGCGTTCTTCATGGCGCAGGCGATACCCACCGGATCGCCGTTTTTCACCGCCTCGTCATAGGCGGGCTTGATGGCCTCCAGTGTCTCTACCAGACCGGTGGAGTCATCCACGATCTGGCCGTTGGGCAGCACACCGCCAGGGCGAATGGCGTTGCGGTAGCGGATCTCCCAGGGGGAGATGCCCACCAGGTCGGCCATCTGGTTCAGCAGCGTCTCGGTGCAGAAGCAGGTCTGGGTGACGCCGAAGCCCCGGAAGGCGCCGGCGGGGGGATTGTTGGTGTAGTAGGCGCGGCCCTCGATCTCGAAGTTCTCGTAGGCGTAGGGACCGGCGGCGTGGGTGCAGGCGCGCTCCAGCACGGGGCCACCCAGAGAGGCAAACGCGCCGGTGTCGGACACCACGCTGGCCTTGACACCCTGAATGATGCCGTTTTCGTCGCAGCCCATGGTGAAGTCCATGTCCATGCTGTGGCGCTTGGGATGGACGAGAATGGACTCCTGGCGGCTGAGCTTGAACTTGACGGGGCGCTTTGTCAGATAGCACAGCAGCGCCGCGTGGTGCTGCACGGACATATCCTCCTTGCCGCCGAAGCCGCCGCCCACCAGGCAGTTCTGCACCTGGCAGTGGTCGTAGTCCACGCCCAGCATGGACGCGCACTCATGCATGGTGGTGTGGGCACTCTGGTCCGTGGTCAGCAGCTTTACGCCGCCGTTGTCCAGCGGCAGCGCCACGCAGCACTCCGGCTCCAGGAAGGCGTGCTCCGTCCACGGGGTGGAGAAGTGCTCGGTCAGCACATATTTGGAATTTTTGATAGCACCCTCGGCATCGCCGCGGGAGACGTGCTTGTAGGCCTGGACGTTGCTCTCCTCCTCGTCGAACACCAGCGGCGCGCCGGGGGCGGCGGCCTCGGCGGGGTCATGGACGGCGGGCAGGACTTCGTACTCCACCTTCACCAGCTTCTTGGCGGCCTCCACCGTCTCCTGATCCACGGCGCAGATCAGCGCCACGCTGTCGCCCAGGTAGTGTACCAGCTCGCCCACGCCGATCAGGGTGGGCTGGTCCTTCTTCAGATGGCCTACGTTCACCTTGCCGGGAATATCCTTTTGGGTGGCCACGCAGATCACGCCGGGCAGCGCTTCAGCTTCGCTGGTGTCGATGGAGAGAACGCGGGCGCGGGCATACTGGCTGCGGACCGCACCGCCGTAGCACATACCGTCCACATAAATGTCATCGGGATACTGGCCATAGCCCAGGACCTTTTCCTCCACGTCCAGTCGGTGGACGCGGCTGCCCATCTGCCAGTCGTCGGCGGAGGGGGCGGGCAGCTTGCCCTCGCGGAATATCTTAGCCGCCAGCAGGATGCCGTCGATGATCTTCACGTAGCCGGTGCAGCGGCAGATATTGTTGCGGATGGCGAAGGCGGCCTCCTCGCGGGTGGGATCGGGGTTCACGTCCAGCAGCCCCTTGGCGGAGATGACCATGCCGGGGATGCAGAAGCCGCACTGTACCGCGCCGGCCTCGCCGAAGGCGAAGGTGTAGACCTGCTTTTCCCAGTCGCTGAGCCCCTCTACCGTGAGGATGGCCTTGCCCTCCAGCTTGTCCGTCTGGGGGATGCAGGCCTTGGTGGGCTTGCCGTCGATCAGCACGTGGCAGGTGCCGCAGGCACCCTCGCTGCATCCGTCCTTTACGGAGGTCAGGTGCAGCTCGTCCCGCAGAAAGCGGATGAGCTTCTGGTTCTTTTCCACAGTGACGGACTTGCCGTTCACGGTAAATGTCGCCATAGTGTATCTCTCCTTTGCGCCCGGCCGGGCTTATCTCTGGTATTTGCAGAAATTATAGCACGGGAACGACGGAAAAACAAGGTGAGAACCGCCGCATTTTGTCCAAGGCGTGATAGTATATCGAGAATATCGGATAAAAAGAAAGAAGCCGCCCAAGGCGGCTCCTTCAAACAAAAGCTTTCTTACGTCTCCAGCACCGGAAGCATGATCTGCAGCAGAAACTGGCCCTGCTGGGCGGAAAACACGCACAGCCCGCCGTTGCGCTGGGCGATGGCCTGGATGCTGCGGCATCCGTAGCCGTGCCCTTCCCGGTCACTGATAGGCAGGCCGTCCCGCATGGCTATCGGTCCGGCGCAGGGATTGCGTATCTCGATGAGAAGCTTGTTCTGCCGCACACCGCAGTACAGGGAGATATGCTTCCGCTCGGCGGGCAGGTCCGCCACGGCGTGCAGGGCGTTTTCCAGACCGTTGCTCAGCAGGGAGCACAGCTCCGTGTCCGAAATGGCTACATCGTTGGGCAGTGAGGCATCCACGGTCAGCACGGCGCCCTGCCGCTGGGCTTTGTCGGTGAAGGAGGAGCACAGTAGGTTCACCAGATGGTTTTCGCAGAAGCGGCGGGGCGTGATGGCCTCGATATCCGCCTGGACATTTTTGATATACGCTGTCGCCTCGTCCGGCCGTCCCGCGGACAGCAGACCGTCCAGCATATTCAGGTGGTGGCGCATATCGTGCTGATAGACGGCGGTCTGGGTCTCCAGCCGGTGAAGGGAGTCCATCTCAGACTGGGACTGCTCCAGCTCCGCCTCCAGCATGGAGCGCTGCATCTCCGCGTCGGCGCGCCGCTGTGACTGCAGGTGAAAGGCGGGCAGAAACAGTACATAGAATGTTATCAGCACTGTGGGCAGAAATTCATTCAGCGCCTGAATGCCGGAATAGAGTGCATCGGAGTAGATCGTGGTGGCATAGTCGAAAATATAATAGGTGACGGGCAGGCTGCCGAACAGCAGCAGCGCCGCCGTTGAGGAGGTCATGGTGTTATAGGCCGCGGCCACGAAAAAGCGGCGCAGGAGATAATACATCACCGGCATCAGTAGGATATAGACCAGCTCGGCGGCCAGCGTGCTCTGCGTCAGCGCCTCCACGGCGATGCGTCCCCAGCGGGGCGGCTGGCAGCACAGATACGCGGTGCAGGTGCTGACAATGGCTACGCCCACCGATTTTTTCATAAACAAAATCAGGATCAGCACCAACGGCACATGGGTGACCAGCGGGTAGAGCTGCTTTACCGCTCGTTCGCCCAAAAGCACCAGCCCCAGTCCCTGCATCAGCAGGAACAGCAGGCACAGCAGCGTCAGCAGGTACTTCTGCTGCCGGGAGACATAGCCGCCGGTGGAGAGATCCGCGCTGAGCGCCAGTCCATAGATCAGCACCAGCACATAGCAGAATATATCCAGCGCGGACTGCATAGATAAATCAAACATATTATGCATCCCTCCCGGAAAACAGCAGGGCCAGATAGTCCTTTTGCAGCTGGCCGTACAGCAGGCGGGACACGGGCACGTTATGGCCGCTGAAGGTGATGACCCCGGCGGGGGAGAGCTTTTCGGCCTGGAGCATATTGACGATGTAGGACCGGTGGACCCGCATGAACTCCGGGCGGGCCAGCAGCGCCCCTTCATACTCGCGCATGGAGGCCGCCACCTCATAGACAGTGCCGTCGGCCATGTTGAAGAACAGGTGTTTGCCGTTGACCTCCACATAGCTCAGCTGGGAAAAGGGCAGACGCACCAGCATGCCGTTGGACTTGACGGTCAGGCCGTCCTGCGGCTTCTGCTCCCGCAGATACAGCTTGTCCAGCACCGGATAGAGCAGCTTGGCATTGATGGGCTTGAGCAGATACTCCGCCGCCCGGACGCCGTAGCTCTCGTAGGCGAAGCCGGGAGAGGTGGTGAGAAAGATGATGTCCGCCGCCGCGTCGAAAGAACGGATCTCCCGTGCGGCGTCCATGCCGGTCATGCCGGGCATCAGCACGTCCAGCAGATACAGGGTGAAGCGCTCGGCGCGGGCGGCGTCCAGCAGCTGGCCGCCGCTGCGGAAGGTCTGAAAGCGGACATCGGAGCGCCGGTCAGACTGCCAGGCCTGCAAAAGCGCCGTGAGCTTTTCCAACTCCTCGATCTGATCATCACATACTGCGATATACATGGCGCCGCCTCCTTGTGCTTTTCTTGTGCTTCACGCGGCTTTATTTTATCATAAGAAAATGGAATTGTCACCGCAAATTTTACATTTCGCGGACGTGTATGTGCATTTCGCGGCATACGCGGACGCAATCCTTCCCGTATCTGTTACGATATCCACAGCAGGGGTCGCTGTGCCCTGCGGAAGGGGGCGTTTGCGTATGAAATGGGTCATCTGGCTCGTGGCGATCGCCAGCACTTCAGCGCTTGTCGCCCTGTGGTTCTGGGAGGTCCGCCGTCTGCTGCGTCAGCACCGGAGCATGGTAGAGAGCGCCCGGTGCCAGCTGGCCGCTTTTGAAAAGCGGGCGGCAGAGGCTGCGGGCAATGCTGATGTGGCGGAGGTCCTGCGGCGCAGCGAGAGCATTTACCGGCAGGCCGCCGGCAACTATAACGAGACACTGCATCGGCCATGGATCTATATTCCCGGGCGGCTGATGGGCTTCCACTATGAGGAGGCCGCGAAGGTCCCCGGCCGGGTACATATATAGATGAACAGGAAAGAGAAGCAACAAAAACCATTGGGAGGGTATTGTTATGCGCGATGAAATGAAACGGACGATGTTTGAACTGTTCGGCGTGGGCAGCGAGGACGACAAGGTGCTGGCCGCCGGCGGGAAAAAGCCCGCCGTCAAGCCGGAGCCGGTAAAGACCGCGCCGGTGCAGGCTCCGGTACAGCCTGTGGTGAAGGCCAAGGCCGCCAGCTATCTGGCTGCGGGCACTTCGCTGGAGGGCACGCTGCGCTCTGAAGGCGATGTGGAGATCGCCGGAGCATTCAAGGGCGAGGTCATTACCAGCGGCACGGTGACGCTGCGCTCGGTCATCCAGAGCAATATCACCGCCGGCAGCCTGAACCTCATCGGCTGTACGCTGACCGGTGATGTAAAGGTCACGGGCACCGTTACCGTCAGCGAGGATTCTCAGGTGACGGGTAACATCAACGCCAAGGAGCTGCTATGTGCCGGTAAGGTCAACGGCGATCTGGAGATCACCGGCGGCACTACCCTGGAGGAGAAGGCTCAGATCAGCGGCGGCCTGGTGACGGGCACTCTGGCGGTGGTCAAGGGCGCGGTCATCCGCGGCGGCGTGGAGATCAAGGCATTCTCCGGCCCGGCCAAGCAGGAGCCCAAGCAGGAGCCCAAGCAGGAGTACAAGGCCAACTGACTGCGATCATGTGATCGGCGGCCGTGCAGCGGACGCTGGTACAGGAGGTATATATTATGGGCCTGTTCAGCAACAATATCCAGTATGCCGGCGGCTTCATTGAGCAGGAGGACGGCCCGGTTATGATCGCCATGCTGGACGGCAGCGGTATGAATGGCCTGTATTTCCACCTGTATATGGGCGAGTAAGCTGTGATAAAAAAGGAGCACCCGGCCGGGTGCTCCTTTTTTGCTTTTTTATTCTTTCGCCTCGTCCGCGTCCTCTGTTTGAGGCAGCAGCGTTACCTCCGCCGCATTCACCTGATGGTCCAGAATGGAGGTCACATGGATCCGCATCCCCTCCGCCTCCAGGGTGATGTCCTGCGGGCCGTCGTCGGGTATCATGCCCAGCGCGTCGAACACCAGGCCGGTCAGGGTGTCATGCTCCTCCTGGTCCAGCTCGATGCCAAGTGCGTCCTCCAGATCGTCCAGCTCTACGTTGCCGGTGATGACCAGGGAGCCATCCTCCCGCTTTTCGATGCGGGGCTCATCATCGTCCAGAATGTTGCTGTCGTCGCTGCCCAGGTCGCCCACCAGCTCCTCAACCAGGTCGTTCAGAGTCACGATGCCCACCATGCCGCCGTACTCGTCCAGCACCACGGCCAGGGGATTGCCGGTACGCTTCATGTTGCGGAACAGGGCGTCGGCCTTAATGGTCTCCGGCACGAAGTACGGCGTGCGGACGGCGCCGGCCATTACGCTCTCCCGGCTTTTATCCGCCAGGCGGAAGTACTCCTTGGCGTTCAGAATGCCCACCACATTGTCCGCACTGTCCTCGCACACGGGGTAGCGGGTGTGCCGCGTGTTGTGGATGGTCTCGGCCCAATCGTCCATGGTGTCGTCCAGCCACAGCAGATCCACGTCCGTGCGGTGGGTGGCGATCTCCTCGGCGGTCAGGTCGTCAAACTCAAAGACGTTCTGGATGAACTCCTTTTCCTCATGGTCGATGCCGCCGTGCTCGCTGCTGGCGTCCACCATCATGCGGATGTCCTCCTCGCCCACCTGCTCCTCGGCCTCGTTGGGATCAATGCCCAGCAGCCGCAGTATGCCGTTGGTAGACGCGCTCAGCAGCCACACGATGGGCGCGAACAGCTTGGAGATGACAGTGATGAGCCCGGAGATGTTCAGCGCTACCTTCTCCGACTGCTTCATGGCGATCCGCTTGGGCACCAGCTCGCCGAACACCAGCGTGAAGAAGGACAGGATCAGCGTGATCAGGATCACGGCGAGGGTGTTCAGCGTGGCGGGGGGGATCGTTACGCCCAGCCCCACCAGCCAGTCCACCAGCGGGTCGGAGAAATTCTCCGCCGCGAAGGCGCTGCCCAGAAAGCCCGCCAGGGTGATGGCCACCTGAATAGTGGCCAGGAACCTGGCCGGCTGGGCCGTCAGCCGGCTGAGCCGCCTGGCCTTCCGATTACCCTCCGACACCATTTTGCTCAGCTTTACCTCGTTCACCGACAGCACGGCGATCTCCGCGCAGGCGAACACGGCGTTCAGGGCGATAAGCACCACCTGTAAAAGCAATAACCAACCTATTGAGGTATCCAAATTTTGTCTCCTTTCCCGGGCTCCGCTGCTTTTGCGGAGCACCTCCTCTCGCTTTTTGCGCGATGTAAAAAGCGCAAAAGACACGGCCTGTGTGCCTCGCGCACAGGTCATGTCTCACGTCATTCTCTATTGTTCTGATCTCGTTCAGGGCAAGAGTCGCTGCCGGCTGTGTCCATCCTGTGATAGAACCTCCCTGTATTTTTGGTTATGTTTTATTATACAGATGTGTAGGGGATATGTCAATATGACCGGAGGGAAAAGTGCCGCGGACGTCATGTCCGCGGCACAGTCATGTTACTCTGTCAGCAGCGCTTCCAGCCGCGCACGGATCAGACCCAGCAGCGTGTCGTTGTCCGGCTTGTCGGTGTATTCCGACGGGTCGCACAGCATGGTCAGATCCTCGGTAAAGTGGCCGGCCTCGAATATATCCAGCCCCGCCTGCTCCAGGCAGCCGGCAAAGCGCACCAGGTCGGCATTGCCGTCCAGCTCGCCCCGCTTCCGCAAGGCGCCGGCCCAGGCGAACATGGTGGCCAGGGGGTTGGTGGATACCTTTTCTCCCTTTCGCCAGCGGTAGAAGTGGTCGGTGACGGTGCCGTGGGCGGCCTCATACTCGAAGCAGCCGTCCGGAGACACCAGCACGCTGGTCATCATGGGCAGGGAGCCGGAGGCCGCAGCGACCAGGTCGCTCATCACGTCGCCGTCGTAGTTCTTGCAGGCCCAGACGATGCCGCCCTTGCTGCGGAGGACCTTGGCCGCGATATCGTCGATGAGCGCATAGCGGTAGTGAAGACCTGCCTGTTCAAAGGCGGCCTTGTACTCCTCGTCATAGACCTGCTGGAACAGCAGCTTGAAGGTCTGGTCGTAGTCCTTGGAGATGGTGTCCTTGGCGCCGAACCACACGTCCTGCCCCACGGACAGGGCATAGGTGAAGCAGCAGCGGGCGAAAGAGAGAATGGAGGCATCCCGGTTGTGCATGGCCTGCACCACGCCGGGGCCCTTGAAGTCGAATACCGTCTGGCGGCTCAGCTCCCGGCCGCTTTCATCGGTGAACACCAGCTCGGCTTTTCCGGCACCGGGGACACGGTATTCCACTGCCTTGTACAGGTCGCCGTAGGCGTGGCGGGCGATGGTGACAGGCTTCTCCCAGCAGGTCACCACAGGCTTGACCCGTTTCAGCAGGATGGGTGCGCGGAACACGGTGCCGTCCAGCGCCGCCCGGATGGTGGCGTTGGGGGACTTCCACAGCTGGGTCAGGCCGTACTCCTCCTGCCGCTGGAGGTTGGGGGTGATGGTGGCACACTTCACGCCGATCTTCAGGCGCTTGATGGCCTCCGCTGCCTGTGCGGTGACGGCATCTGCCGTCTCCTCCCGGTGGGGCAGGGACAGGTCGTAGTATTCGGTATTCAGGTCCACGAAGGGCTTAATAAGTGTGTCCTTTATCATGCCCCACAGCACATGGGTCATCTCATCGCCGTCCAGTTCGGCGATGGGGACAGGCATTTTGATTTTTTCCATTCAGTTCACCGCCTTTGCCGCGTAATAGTTGATGAGGCACCCGCGCAGCAGCAGCTCGCGCTCCTCCGCGTTGGTGTTTTTCAGATAGAGGAGGAGGTCCGTTTTTCTGCCGTCATGCAGCAGCACCGCGGGGAATTCCTCGTCGCCCCGGGCCACCTTCTCCCGCACCTCCGGGACGTAGATAAAGTCGCCGGGTACGCCGTCAAAGCTGTCGTCCGCCGCCAGTGTAAAAGGCAGCAGGCCCCAGTTGACACAGTTGGAGCGATAGCGCTTGGTGGCGAATTCGTAGCAGATGTTGGCGCTGCCGCCCAGCACCCGCTGACAGGAGGCCGCCTGCTCCCGGGCGGAGCCATCGCCGGGTTTGTTGGCAAAGATAACGGAGCCGATGTGCAGCCGGGAGAGGCTGTGTGTATCCAGACCCAATGCGTGCAGCGTATCCGCCAGCACCGCCGGTACCTCACCTGCGGCCCGGGCGCTTTCCAGCGCGGCGGTGGCCTTAGCGCGTGGCACATAGTCCGGGTCGCGGCGGGACAGGGTGAACTGCGCCAGCTTCATGGGGTTGGAACGGTAGGAGGACGTCTCGCCGGAGGGGATGAGCTCGTCGGTGGTGGTGACCTCATCCCGCAGGACGGAGGCCACCTGTAGGAGCAGATCATCGGATAGGGCGGGGATGGCGGGCCATTCGGCGATGTTGGGACCGTATTGCAGCGGGGCGTCCGGCTGGGGGTGGCCGAAGCCGCGGTAGACCCGCTTGTCGTACACGGAGGCGTCGAACCGGCGCGCCGCGGGAGAGGGAGCGTCGTAGTCTACATCCGCCGCAGAGGTGAGCACACCGTGGTTTCGCGCGGTGGCGGCAATGGAGCGGGCGTCCATCAGGATCACGCCGGACAGCTGGCCGTCGCCGGGCTTGGAGCCCTCGCGGTTGGGGAAGTTTCGGGTGGTGTGACGGATGGATAGGGCATCGTTGGCGGGCACATCGCCTGCGCCGAAGCAGGGGCCGCAGAAGCAGGGCTTGCACACGGCGCCGGCGCGCAGCAGCCGGGCGGACACGCCGTTTTCCACCAGCTCCAGCTCCACGGGGACGGAGGGGGGATACACGGAGAAGTCGAAGTTTCCGCTGCCCACATCGCAGCCGTCCAGAATGGCAGCCGCCTCGGCGATGTTGTCATACAGGCCGCCGGCACATCCGGCGATAACGCCCTGCTCTACATGGAGCTTGCCGCCCTTTACCTTGTCGGTGAGATGCAGCTGCACCTTGCCGCCGAACTGGTCGGCGGCCCGCTTCTCTACCTCACGCAGGATGTCGCCGGGGTCGGCGATCAGCTCCCGCAGCGTCGCTGCCTCGGAGGGGTGGAAGGGCAGGGCGGCCATGGGCTCGATGGCGGACAGGTCCAGCTCGATAAGGCCGTCATAGTACGCGCCGTCCTCGGGATGCAGGGGTGCAAAGTCCCCCGCCCGGCCGTGCAGCGCCAGATAGTCCCGCACGGCGCCGTCCGTCTCCCAGATGGAGGTCAGGCAGGCTGTTTCGGTGGTCATGACGTCGATGCCGATGCGGTAGTCCATGCTGAGACGGCCGATGCCATCCCCCACGAACTCCAGCACCTTGTTTTTCACAAAGCCGTTTTTATACACCGCGCCGCACAGGGCGATGGCCACATCGTGGGGGCCCACGCCGTGGCGGGGCCTGCCGGTGACGTGCACCAGGATCACCTGGGGCGCTGCCAGGTCGTAGGTGTTCCGCAGCAGCTGCTTGACGATCTCACCGCCGCCCTCGCCTACGCCCAGGGTGCCCAGCGCGCCGTAGCGGGTGTGGCTGTCGGAACCGAGAACCATTTTGCCGCAGCCGGCCAACATTTCCCGGGCATACTGGTGGATGACCGCCTGGTTGGCGGGCACATAGTCGCCGCCGTATTTCACCGCCGCCGACAGGCCGAAGGCATGGTCGTCGGCGTTGATGGTGCCGCCCACGGCGCACAGGCTGTTGTGGCAGTTGGTCAGCACGTAGGGCACGGGGAATTCCGTCAGCCCGCTGGCCTTGGCGGTCTGGATGACGCCCACATAGGTGATATCATGGGAGATGAGACTGTCGAACGTCAGGTGCAGCAGGCCGTCGCCGCTGCCGGTGTTGTGGGCGCGGAGAATGCGGCAGGCCATGGTCTTCTCCCGGGCTGCCGCCATGGCGGGTGTGGCCTCACGGACGGCGCCGCCGGTCCAGAGGACGGGAAGATCGTGCAGCTTGATCATAGGATAGCACCCCTTTCGGGAAATCAGAGTGTCGGGCACAGGCGGCCTGTGCAATAATGTAGTCAGTATAGCACGATGCTGGAAAAATGCAAGAGGAAAATCAAGAAAATTGCAAGTTTGAAATTTGCGTTTTGCAAAAAGACAGAGTGCTGACGGATAAATTTGCGTTAAAATAAAAAATTTTGAAATTTTGAAATTTTACTCTTGCAAAATGAGGGCGGCGGACGTATAATCACCCATGAAACAACGTACCGCCCTGCGGCGAAAGGAGAAACCGACATGACCGAGAAAGACACCACGATTTTAAAACAGTATACCAATCCTCTGAGCCGCAGCATCCAGGAGCAGTACGCCATCAGTCCGGATCACTACCGGGGCGATATAAAGCTGGGCCTGCGGAATAACGATGGCACGGGCGTTTTGGTGGGTGTGTCCAAGGTGGGCAGTGTTCAGGGCTATCTGATGCAGGACGGTCAGCGTGTTCCCGCCCCCGGCAAGCTGTACTACCGCGGCATCGAGCTCACCGACATCGTGGAGGCCCACCGCAAGGCTGGCACCTTCGGCTTCGAGGAGGTAGCCTACCTGCTGCTGATGGGCTATCTGCCCTCCAAGAGCGAGCTGGCCTACTTCGACAAGATCATGAACCAGGCCCGCAAGCTGCCCGAGGGCTTTACCGAGGGCATGATCATGCGGCACCCCAGCCACAATATCATGAACGAACTGGCCCGCAGCGTGCTGAGCCTGTATTCCTACGATCCGGACCCGGACAACACCTCCATCGACAATATGCTGCTGCAGTCCGTTAAGCTCATCGGCTATTTCCCGTCCATTGTGGCCAATGCCTACGCGGTGCAGCGCCACTACTTCCACGGCGACTCCCTGCATATCCATTTCCCGGTGCCGGAGCTGTCCACGGCGGAGAACTTCCTCCGCATGATGCGCCCGGACAAGAGCTACACCGATGAAGAGGCCCATCTGCTGGACATGATGCTCATGGTCCACGCGGAGCACGGCGGCGGCAACAACTCTACCTTCGTCTGCCGTGCCATGTCCTCCAGCGGCACGGACACCTACAGCGCCATTGCCGGGGCTGTCGGCTCCCTGAAGGGGCCCCTCCACGGCGGCGCCAACGCCAAGGTCATGGAGATGTTCCGCTATATCAAGGAGAATGTGGATCCCCACGACGACGGCTCCATCAAGGACTATCTGAGCAAGCTGCTGGACGGCCAGGCGGGCGATCGGTCCGGCAAGATCTACGGCCTGGGCCACGCGGTGTACACCATGTCTGATCCCCGCGCCGTGCTGCTGAAGAAGTACGCCCAGCGCATGGCGGAGCTGAAGGGCTACGCCGACGACTTCGCCCTGCTGCAGAAGGTGGAGGAGCTGGGCCTGCCCATGGTCATGGAACGCAAGCACAGCGACACGCCCATGTGTGCCAATGTGGATATGTACTCCGGCCTGGTGTATGCCATGCTGGGCATCCCTGAGGAGGTGTTCACGCCGCTGTTCGCCTCCGCCCGTATCGCCGGCTGGTGCGCCAACCGCATTGAGGAGGTGGTCACCTGCCACAGGATCATGCGCCCGGCCTACCGTGCCGTCACCACCCACGAGGCGTATATCCCCATGGACCAGCGCGGCGAGCATCTGCACCTGTCCGCGGCGGACTGATACAAGAAAAGAGCCGTCCCCATGGGGGACGGCTCTTTTTTACAGGACCAGGTTTTCGTCGGTGATCTCACCCTTGCAGACCACGTTGGTGGGGCCGGTCAGATACAGGTCGGTGACGCGGCCGGCCGCGTCACGTTCCGCGTCCACATACAGCGTGCCGCCGGTCATATCCACCCGGACGTGTTTGCCGGAGACCTTGCCCAGCAGCGTCAGCACCGTCACCACGGAGCCGGTGCCTGTGCCGCAGGCGTAGGTAAAATCCTCCACTCCGCGCTCATAGGTGCGCTCGTACACATGGTCCGGGCCGATGATCTCATAAAAGTTCACGTTGGCGCCCTTGGGGAAATCCGGATAATGCCGCAGGGTCCGGCCCAGCCGGAGCAGTGCCGCCGTGTCATAGTCTCTCAAGCCGGCGATGGGTACCGCCGCGTGGGGGATGCCGGGGTCGCCCAGCTCCACATAGGCGCAGTCGTAGGTGATGCCGTCCACCTCCGCTGTGCCGTTCAGCCGCAGATGGCAGGGATCGTTGAGCCGTATGCGGTAGAGACGTTTGCCCATTCGCCAGCCCGTCACAAGACCGGCGGTGGTCTCTACCCGCTGCGTCTCACCGGCCAGGCCGTTTTCATAGCCGTAGCGGCAGATGCACCGCGCGCCGTTGCCGCACATCTCGCCTATGGAGCCGTCGGAGTTGAAGAACAGCATTTTGTAGTCGCCGCCACAAGTGGGCGGCTTCACCACCATGAAGCCGTCTGCGCCGATGGACATATGCCTCTCACACAGGACGCGGACGATCTCCGGCCACCTGTTCTCGGGGATGGCGTTCCGACGGTCGTCCACCACGATAAAATCATTGCCTGCTCCGTTCATCTTCCAGAATTCCATGATAGCCCTCCCTCGCGGTATTTTCTGCCATTGTACAGGGAACTGCCGCCGTTGTCAAATACGCTGTCCCTATCGCCCGCGCCAAAAAGAAAAGCCACCCTTTAGGGTGGCTTTTCCGTGACTGCCCACAGGTTTTGTTGTCCGTACTTCCACATACCGCAAGGAAGGGGGAGTGTGAGGGGGAAACCTTTGCGGGTTTCCCCACTCGCGTTCAGTCATCCGCCCGCAGGCGACCACTTTTGCACAGCAAAAGTGCCGCACCAAAAAAGAAGAGGCACACGAACGTGTGTCTCTTCTTTTTTGGTGCGAGCGATGGGACTTGAACCCACACGACCTTACGGACACAAGCACCTCAAGCTTGCCTGTCTGCCGATTCCAGCACGCTCGCGGACAAGATACCTGACTATTATAGCAAAACCGGGCAGTTTGTCAAGTACCGGAGGAAAATTCGCCTGCCGCAGATAAAAAAGACCGCCTTTCGGCGGTCTTTTTCCTGTATTCCTATGTGCTTACTCGTTGCCGGGGAAGCTGGGGATGGTGGCGAAGCCCCGCTGCAGGTCCTCGTCCGTGGGGATGACATCGCGCATCTCGCCATCGTTGTACTTGCCGTAGGCCACCATGTCGAAGTAGCCGGTACCGGTCAGGCCGATGACGATGTTCTTGACCTCGTTGTTCTCCTTGCACTTTACCGCCTCGTCAATGGCCACGCGGATGGCGTGGCTGCTTTCCGGCGCGGGCAGGATGCCCTCGCAGCGGGCGAACAGCTCCGCCGCCTCGAACACGGCGGTCTGCTCCACGCTGCGAGCTTCCAGCATGCCGTCGTGGTACAGCTGGCTGACGATGCTGCTCATGCCGTGATACCGCAGGCCGCCGGCGTGATTGGCGGAGGGGATAAAGCCGTTGCCCAGGGTGTACATCTTGGCCATGGGGCAGATCTTGCCGGTGTCGCAGAAGTCGTATTTGAACACGCCACGGGTCAGGCTGGGGCAGGAGGCCGGCTCCACGGCGATGATCTTATAGTCTGCCTCACCGCGGAGCATCTCGCCCACGAAGGGGGAGATCAGGCCGCCCAGATTGGAGCCGCCGCCGGCGCAGCCGATAATGATGTCCGGCTTGATGCCGTATTTATCCAGCGCCGCCTTCGTCTCCAGACCGATGACGGACTGGTGCAGCAGCACCTGATTCAGCACACTGCCCAGCACATAGCGGGTGTTGGGCGTGGAAGCGGCGCACTCCACGGCCTCACTGATGGCGCAGCCCAGAGAGCCGGTGGTGTCGGGGAACTCCGCCAGGATCTTGCGGCCTACCTCGGTGGTCAGGGAGGGAGAGGGGGTCACGTCCGCGCCGTAGGTCCGCATGACCTCGCGGCGGAAGGGCTTCTGCTCATAGGAGCACTTCACCATGAACACATGGCAGTCCAGCCCCAGATAGGCGCAGGCCATGCTCAGCGCCGTGCCCCACTGGCCGGCACCGGTTTCCGTGGTCACGCCGGTCAGACCCTGCTCCTTGGCGTAGTAGGCCTGAGCGATGGCGGAGTTCAGCTTGTGACTGCCGGAGGTGTTGTTGCCCTCGAACTTGTAGTAGATGTGCGCCGGGGTACCCAACTTCTCCTCCAGACAATAGGCGCGCACCAGGGGAGAGGGACGGTACATTTTATAGAAATTCCGCACGTCCTCGGGGATGGGGATATAAGGGGTATGGTCGTCCATCTCCTGCTTCACCAGCTCGGCGCAGAACACGTGGCCCATCTCCTCCGCCGTCATGGGCTTCAGGGTGCCGGGGTTCAGCAGGGGCGCCGGTTTGTTTTTCATATCCGCGCGGACATTGTACCAATACCGGGGCATCTCGTCCTCGGAGAGATAGATCTTGTAGGGAATGTCGCGGTTCTTCAGTTCTTTCATGGTGTTTGTCTCCTTTCAGTATTGGTCAGCGCGGTACGCTGTGTTACGCAAAATAGTCGATCTGCATGGCGTGCTTGACCTTGGCCAGGGTATCGGCCGCGGCGGCCTGCGCCGCCTGGGTGCCCTGCCGCAGCACGTCCATCACATAGCCGGGGTCCTTTTCCAGCTCCTCGCGGCGATTACGGATGGGCTCCAGCGTCTCCTGCAGGACGTTGTTGAGGAACTTCTTGACCTTCACATCGCCCAGGCCGCCCCGCTGATAGTGGGCCTTCAGCTCGTCCAGATTGGCGTAGTCCGGCAGGTATTTGGCAAAGTGCTCATCATTGCAGAAGGCATCCAGATACATGAACACCGGGTTGCCCTCGGTCTGGCCGGGGTCGCTGACCTGCAGGTGGTTGGGATCTGTGAACATACCCATGACCTTGGTGCGGATGTCCTCCGGCTTGTCGGCCAGATAGATGCAGTTGCCCAGGGATTTGCTCATCTTCGCCTTGCCGTCGGTGCCGGGCAGACGCAGGCAGGCCTCGTTGTCCGGCAGCAGGGCCGTGGGCTCCACCAGCGTCTCGCCGTACAGCTCATTGAAGCGGCGGACGATCTCGCGGGCCTGCTCCAGCATGGGCAGCTGGTCCTCGCCTACGGGCACGGTGTCGGCCATGAAGGCGGTGATGTCCGCCGTCTGGCTGACGGGATAGGTCAGGAAGCCCATGGGGATGCTGTGGTTAAAGCCCCGCAGCTGGATCTCCGCCTTCACGGTGGGGTTGCGTTCCAGCCGGGCCAGCGTCACCAGGTTCATGTAGTAGAAGGTCAGCTCCGTCAGCTCACACACCACGGACTGGATGAACATATGGCACTTGGCGGGGTCCAGACCGCAGGCCATGTAGTCCAGCGCCACCTGGAGGATGTTCTCCCGCACCTTGCCGGGGTTGTCGAAATTGTCGGTCAGGGCCTGGGCGTCGGCGATCATAAAGAACAGCTTTTCAAATTTGCCGCTGTTCTGCAGGATGACGCGGTTGCGGAGGGAGCCCACATAGTGGCCCACGTGCAGGCGGCCGGTGGGGCGGTCGCCGGTGAGGATGATCTTACCCATAATCGTGATTCCTTTCTGTATGAGAAATGTTTTTTCGAGACAACAAAAAAGTCTGTCCCATGGAAAATCCATGGGACAGACTGAAAATACAAGCCTGCGGTACCACCCACATTGGCGTAAAAACGCCCACTTTGCGCGCACTGTCATGCGTTCCGCCGGGATAACGGCCGCGGCTGCCGTCGGGTATTACTCGCCATCTGGCTTTCTCCCCGCCCTCGTAAGTCCATTCACCGCACGTTCCGCTGCCGCGCTTTCACCGATACGCGGCTCTCTGAAAGTTTCCTGTGCGATTACTCCTCTTACTCAACGGTTTTTGAAGTATGGGGTTATTGTATCACCTTTTTTGCAGATGTCAAGAAAAAATTTTATCGGACGGCGCTATCTGCACAGCATTTCCAGCAGCTGCGGGGCGGTGTCCGCGATGTGTTCCGCACCGGCAATTTCCAGTTTTTCACGGCCGCGGAAGCCCCAGCTGACGGCGATCAGCGGCAGACCGGCGTTGCGGGCCGTGGCCACATCCACCTCGCTGTCGCCCACATACACGGCATTTTCCGGGCGGATGCCGAGATCCGAAAGCGCTTGTGCCACAAGGGCTGGCGATGGTTTCGGGTCCACGCCGTCCCGCTGGCCGAGGGCCGGCATACCGGGGAAAAACTTTTCCGCCAGCGCCCTGGTGGTGGCGTCCGGCTTGTTGGAGACAACGGCGGTCTTCACACCCATTTTTTCCAGCTCCGCCAGGACCTCCGGAATGCCGGGGTACGGCGCGGTCTTTACGCAATTATGGGCCTGGTACCAGTCCTTGTAGGAGGCTAAAATCTCGTGAAACCGTTGGGGCGCAATGGGTTCGGGGATGGCGCGCTCCATGAGCTTCGCGGCGCCGTTGCCGACGAAGGCGCGTATTTCCTCGAGGGTGCGCTGCGGCCAGCCATTTTCAAGCAGGATATGGTTTACGGCGTCCTGCATATCCGATAGGGTGTCTAAAAGTGTGCCGTCCATGTCGAAAAGAACGGCCTGAAAGCGGGGGCAAAGAGGGAAATTCATGTGGCAGGTTCCTTTACATTCAGGTTATTTTATGTTGCGCTTATGGTTACTTTATCTTGCTCTTAATGAAGCATTATAGCAAACTGCAAGGCACATTGCTATATGCAGTTGTCGTTTTTTTGCGGTACGGCACATTTTTGGCCGGACAGATGGGTCGGCAGGTGGGGCAGGAGGATACTGCCCGGGATCGGCAGGATGCGGATACCGCCCGGAAGGGTGATCTGCGCCTTCAGGAGCGCCGCGCCGCGGCCCACGGTGCGGCGGCTGAGGCGGCCGAAGGGCGCGCTGCCGCCTGCGGAAAAGGCGGGACGGACGCCGGCAGAGCCGACGCCCGTCCCAATGCAAAAGGGGAACACACATGGACGTGCGTTATACGCTTGTTACGCCTTCCTGCCGCCCTTGAAGAACGCGCCGATGACCTCGATGACGAAGAACACGATCAGATAATACAGCACGTTCCACTTGTGGGAGTAGATAGCGGCGAACACCATGAACAGGGAGCACAGGATGGCCAGCACGGGCATGACCTTGCCGCGGAAGCCGGACAGATCCTTGCGCTTGAGCAGAGCGATGTAGATGGGGATGTAGATGGCGTACAGGGTGATGATGGGCAGCTCGGAGGAGTCGAACTTGAAGGGACCGAAGCCCCCCATGATAGTGCCGCCGTAGAAGTACAGCAGCCACAGGGAGCTGACCAGCAGACCGAACACGGCGGAGTTGTTGGCCATGTTGGTGTTGGCGTCCACGTTCTTGAACATGGCCAGCTTGGGGCTGCCGCTCTCAACGGCCAGATCGAACATGCCGCGGGTAACAGCCATGGTCAGGCCGTTGCAGGTGCCCCAGCAGGAGATCACAACGAACACGAAGATGGCAGCGCCGCCCACCTGACCGAAGATGTTCTGGAAGGCGATCTTGGCGCCGGCCTCGCCGCCGGCCATCATGACCTCGGACTCCACCGCGCCGGCCAGGCCGACATAGTAGATCACGTACACGATAGCAACGATCACGGTGCCGATCAGCAGCGCGCGGGGCATGTTCTTCTTGGAATCCTTCAGCTCGCTGCCGATGGAGGTGGCGCAGATCCAGCCCTCAAAGGCGAAGGCCAGGGAGACGATAGCGCCGAACAGGCCCTCGGTGAAGGGCATCTCGGTAACGACATTGGAGAAGTTGAACTCGGTCATGCCGCTGGTCAGACCCACGATGGTGCCGACAACGGCCATCAGCAGCAGGGGGATCAGCTTGATGATGGTGGTGGCGATTTGGAACTTACCGGCCAGCTTGGGAGCCAGAGCGTTCATGGTGTAGGTAACGACCATGAAAACACCGGCCAACATCATGGTGCGGCCGCCGACCACAGGGTCGTCCCAGCCCATGAGTACGCCGAAGTAGCGGGCGGGCAGCCAGCTCAGCACGGACACCAGAGAGGGGTAATAGATGACGGCCATGAACCAACCCACATAGTAGCTGTACCACTTGCCGCAGGAGGCACTGGCGTAGCCCACCAGACCCTCCACGCCCTCGTGACTCTGTGCCACGACGCCGAAGGTGCAGGCGCTGATGATCATGACAATGCCCATGATGATGAATGCCAGAATACCGACAGACAGATTACCGCCGGTCTTCGTCAGGACAGCTTCGGCCTTGAAGAACACGCCGGAGCCGATGACAGTGCCCACCACCAATGCGATGGCTACGGGCAGAGTATACCGTTTTTCCATAATTCCGTTTTCCTTTCTGATCTCTCCTCATAATTGGATCGTGAGACTTTTCACAATCACAGCATCATTATAGCGCGTTCAAGATTTATTCACAAGCCTTTTTTGTCTGTGTTTTGTAGAAAAATTCACAATAATTTTAGGTAATTCGCCAATTCGCGCTTTACACCGTTAAGGCTTTTAGCGGGTTTCCGCAGAAGAAAACCGCGGCGCACCGCGGCAGGCATACAGCTGCTTGAAAAACCGCGAAAAAAGCAGGACCGGCGGGGCCGGTCCTGCATGGCAGGCAGAGGTCGTTACACGTTGAAGCGGAAGTAGATCATGTCGCCGTCCTTGACCACATACTCCTTGCCCTCGGAGCGCAGCAGGCCCTTTTCCTTGGCGGCGGCCACGCTGCCGCCGCAGGCCATCATCTCGTCGAAGTTGATGGTCTCGGCCCGAATGAAGCCGCGCTCGATGTCGGAGTGGATCTTGCCGGCGGCCTGGGGGGCCTTGGTGCCCTTTTTGATGGTCCAGGCGCGGCACTCGTCCTTACCGTAGGTCAGGAAGGAGATGAGACCCAGCAGGTCATAGCTGCACTGGATGAGACGGTCCAGACCGGACTTTTCGATGCCCAGGTCCGCCAGGAACATGGCGCGCTCCTCCGGGTCATCCAGCTCGGCGATGTCCTGCTCCAGCTTGGCGCAGATGGGCAGCACCTGGGCCCCCTCCCTGGCGGCCAGATCGCGGACGGACTGGAAGTACTTGTTGTCCTCATAGTGGGCGAAGCCGTCCTCGTCCATGTTGGCGGCGTAGATGATGGGCTTGAGGCTCAGCAGGTCCGCCGTCTCGACGATGGCGCGGTCGTCCTTGTCGCACGCGAAGGTGCGGGCGGACTTGCCGCCGTCCAGATGCGCCGCCAGGGCCTTGAACACCTCGGCCTCATGGAGGAACTTCTTGTCGCCCTTGGCGGCCTTCGTGGCCTTCTCCACCCGGCGGTTGACCATCTCCAGGTCCGCCATGATCAGCTCCAGGTCGATGGTCTCGATGTCGCCCAGGGGGTCCACGGGGACGTTCTGGCTGGCATCGGCCACCACGTGCATGATGTTCTCATCGTCAAAGCAGCGGACCACATGGACGATGGCGTCCGTGCGGCGGATATTCTCCAGGAACTTGTTGCCCAGGCCGGCGCCCTGGCTGGCGCCCTTCACCAGACCGGCGATGTCCACGAACTCGATGACGGCGGGCGTCTTTTTGTCCGGCTGGTACATCTCCGCCAGCTTGTCCAGCCGCGCGTCCGGCACGGCCACCACGCCCACGTTGGGCTCGATGGTGCAGAAGGGGTAGTTGGCGCTCTCTGCCCCGGCGTTGGTGATGGCGTTGAACAGGGTGCTTTTGCCAACATTTGGTAATCCGACGATACCCAGCTTCATAAGGTGAGCCTCCTTTGTATTTCTGTCCGGCGCAGGGGGCCGGGGAAGTTGTTTCTCAACTTGATATAATACCATTTTTTGCGTGGAAACGCAAGAGCGGGCGCAAAAAAGTGCGCCGCCTTTCGCACGAAAGGCGGCGCAGCCATATGTGTTATGCCAGGAAGCCCTTGAGGATCGTCTCCTCCGCCTGCTCGGGGGTCAGGCCGAGGGTCTCCAGCTTCAGCAGCTGGTCGCCGGCGATCTTGCCGATGGCGGCCTCGTGGATCAGTTGGGCGTCGGGACAGTTGGCGGTGATGGCCGGGACGGACTCGATGCGGGCGTCGCCCATGATGATGCTGTCGCACTGAACGTGGCCGAAGCACTGGGCGTTGCCCACCATCACCGGGTGGAAGATCTGGTGGGAACGGTCCTGGGCCACGCTGCGGGAGATGACGCGGCCGCGGGCGTCGTGGCCGTTGAGCTCGATACGCATATCGCTCTCGGCCTCCTGCGCGCCGTGGGTCAGCAGGCGCTCGGTGACCACCACCTCGCTGCCGGCTTCGCAGAAGAAGTCCGTCTCGCGCTTGGTGGAGTCGATGCCGCGGATCTGGATCGTCTCCATCTGCATGGTGGAGTTCTCGCCCAGGTAGACCACGGTCTTGGGGTTCATGATGTTGCCGCCGGTCTGGCCGGGGTCTTTCTCGCCGAAGTGCTTTTCCACATAGCGGACCTTGGAATTTTTGCCGATGTGGAAGGTGTGGATGCCGTCGTGGCGGCTTTCGTCACAGCCGGAGTTGTGGATGCCGCAGCCGGCGATAATGTCCACGTCGCAGTCGTCGCCCACGTAGAAGTCGTTATAGACCAGCTCACTGAGGCCGCTATGGCTGATGATGACGGGGATGTAGCATTTCTCACCCTTGGTGCCGGGCTTGATGCGGATGTCAATGCCGGACTTTCCGTCGCTGCGGGGATCGATAGCAATGTGCTCGGTGGACTGACGGGCCTCGCAGCCGGAGTCCTTGCGGATATTGAAGGCGCCCACGGGCTTGCCGGTCAGATCGGCGATCTTTTCCAGCAAAGCGGCGTCGATATCGGTGATCATTGCGCGCCCTCCTTTCTCTCCAGTACGGGACAGCTGCCCAGCGTGTCGGCCAGGATCAGGGGGAAGATCTCCTCCGTGGTGCCGCGGTGGGCGATCTGGCCGCCGGCGATGACGACGATCTCGTCGGCCAGCTTGATGATGCGCTCCTGATGGGAGATGATGACCATGGTGGCCGCGCCCTCCCGGTGGATCTGCTCGAAGGTCTCGGTCAGCCGGGCGAAGGACCACAGGTCGATGCCGGCCTCCGGCTCATCGAAGATCATCAGCTGGCCGCGGCGGGCCAGGATGGTGGCGATCTCGATGCGCTTGACCTCGCCGCCGGACAGAGACACGTCCACCTCGCGGTCCAGGTAGTCGTTGGCGCAGAGGCCAACCTTGGTAAGATAGGCGCAGCACTTGTCCTTGCTGAGCTTGTCCTCGCCCGCCGCCAGAAGCAGCAGGTCATGGACGGTGATGCCCTTGAAGCGGGGCGGCTGCTGGAAGCCGTAGCTGATGCCGCGCTTGGCGCGCTCGGTGATGGACAGGTCCGTCACGTCCTCGCCGTTGTACAGCACGCGGCCGGAGGTGGGCTGCACCAGGCCCATGATGACCTTGGCCAGGGTGGTCTTGCCGCCGCCGTTGGGGCCGGTGAAGACGACCAGCTTATGGTCGGGGATGGTGATGGATACGTTTTTCAGGATGTCCTGCTCCCCCTCGGGGGTGGACACCCGGTAGCAGATATTCTGCAATTCCAGCATGGGATGGTTCTCCCTTCTCTGAACGTTTGTATTGTGGCTGTTCACACCATCAAAGTGGTGGGCAGGTTCCGTAACCATATCAGTGTAACAGATTTCGGCAGGAAATGCAATATGTTTCCGCCCATGGCGCACATCGGGCCGCGGCACCACATAGTATAGACAGAAAAGGAGGCGTTCAGTATGGAGCCATCACCGTTGGTATACGATACCGCCGCCGCGGCGGCGGTGTGGCAGAGGGTGGGGCCGGCGCTGCCGGCCTATGACGCGGCACCGTGTCCCGCGGGGGCATGCTGCCCGCTGCCGCGGCGGGAGACGGACAGCGAGGCGATGCTGGGCGGGCTGATCGCCGAGGGCGCGGCGTTGTATGCCTGCTGCCGCCGGTGTGCCGTCCGTGCGCCCCGGCAGAGCCGGCAGGCGCTGGAACAGCTGGCCCGGGAGGAGCAGCGGGCGGTGCGGGCCCTGCTGGCGGCATATTTTCTGCATACGGGTCGATGGCGGCAGCCGCCCGCGCCGGCGGCGGGGGTACGGGAGACGTGGCTGGCGGCCCTGCGGCGGGTGTATGTGGGCGAGGCGGTGGTGCAGCGGGGCTGCGCCGATCTGGCGGCGCGCATGGAGGACGGCTGCCTGCGGCAGCTGCTGGCGGCGGAGGCGGATCGCGCGGCGGAACGGGGAAAACGGCTGGCAAACTTGTTGGAAAAAGCCTTGACAACGGAGAATAACCTGCTAAAATGGTAGGAAAATAGGAAAAGGGGCGCGCCGTGCCGGGCGCGCCAAATTCCGGAAGAGCATCAATGGGGCGGGCGGCGCCCGTCTCTGGTATACAAAGGAGGCTTTACCCATGAAAGAATGTATCTCCCGCGAGGCGGCGCTGGCGGCGCTGAAAACGTACAACAAGGAGCCGTTCCACATTCTCCACGGTTTGACGGTGGAGGGCGTTATGCGCTGGTACGCCAATGAGCTGGGCTATGGCGAGGACGCGGATTTCTGGGCCACGGTGGGTCTGCTGCACGACATCGACTTTGAGATGTGGCCGGAGCAGCACTGCCGGAAGGCACCGGAACTGCTGAAGAAGGCGGGGTGCTCCGACGAGTTCATCCACGCCGTCTGTTCCCATGGCTACGGCCTGTGCTGCGATGTGGAGCCCACCCACGAGATGGAGAAGGTGCTGTTCGCCGCCGACGAGCTGACGGGCCTGGTCGGCGCGGCCGCCCGTATGCGCCCCAGCAAGAGCGTGATGGACATGGAGGTCAGCAGCCTGAAGAAGAAGTATAAGGACAAGAAGTTCGCCGCCGGCTGCTCCCGGGACGTGATCAACACCGGTGCGGAGCGCCTGGGCTGGACCATCGAGGAGCTGATGGAAAAGACCATCCTGGCTATGCGGAGCTGCGAGGAGAGCGTCAACAAGGAGATGGAGACGCTGGCCTGAGCGTATACATCGAAAAGAACACCCTGTGCGAATACACAGGGTGTTCTTTTTTGCGAATTATACGGAGAGTTGTGGGATATTGTGGAGGGACGGAGGAGTTTTACACCGCCTGCGGCGGCGACACCTTATCCGCCCCCTTCGGGGGCACCTGTCTCCCTGCGGGTCGGTCGGTCCGCGGATCTGACAGGCCACCGGCCTGTCATTCAACACTGCGGACCCCTCAAGGGGAAGGCTTACGGGGGTGCGCCCTCGGGGGGAAGGCTGACGGGGTGCAGGGGGAGAAAAAAGGAAGCACCCGGGCGGGTGCTTCCCTGTATGTTATTCGATGGCGATGATGTAGTAGTACACCGGCTGGCCGCCGGGGAGGGCGGCGACCTCGGCGTCGGGGCAGATCGTCTCGAACACCTTGGCGGCGCGGGCGGCGTCATCCTCGGTGACACCCTGGCCGGAGTAGACGGTGACGAACTCGGCGTTCTTATCAGCGGCTACATGAGCCAGCTTATCCAACAGTACGTCCAGGCTGCGGTCGGTGCCCAGGAGCTTGCCGTCGCACAGGGCCAGATAGTCGCCCTCGTTGATGGCGAAGCCGTCGAAGTCGGAGTTGCGGGCGGCGTAGGTGATCTGGGCGGTGGTGACGTTGGCGGCGGCCTCGGTCATGGCGGCCAGGATGGCCTGGGGATCGTCGTTGTCCGGGTCCACGGCCATCATGGCGGAGATGCCCTGGGGCACGGTGGCGGTGGGCACCACGATGACCTGCTTTTCCGTCAGGCCCACGCACTGCTGGGCGGCCATGATGATGTTCTTATTGTTGGGCAGGATGAACACGATCTCGCTGGGGGTGCGGTTGACCTCCTGCAGGATGGCCTCGGTGGAGGGGTTCATGGTCTGCCCGCCGGAGACGATACGGTCCACGGTCAGGTCGCGGAACACGGCCTCGAGACCCTCGCCGGCGCAGACGGCCAGGAAGCCGTAGCGCTTTTCCGGCGCGGCCACAGCGGTCTCGCCGCGCTCCAGCTCGGCCTCGACGGCATCCAGATCGTCGGTGGACTGGGCCTTCTTGCCGGCGGCCAGGTCGGCGGCCTGGGTACGCATATTCTCGATCTTGGCCAGCTCCAGCGTGCCGTATTTCTGGGCCTCGTTCAGGGCGTCGCCGGGGGTGTCGGTGTGGACGTGGACCTTGAAGGCCTCGTCATCCTCGCCGATGACCAGGCTGTCGCCGATGCTGTTCAGATAGGCACGCAGGCCGTCCAGGGGCTTGTCGGAGATCTTGCGGACGATGAACACGGTGTCGAAGGCGAAGGTGATGTCCTCGTCGCCGATGGCGGCGAAGTCCGCCTTCTCCTCGGCAGTATCGGCCACCTCGGGCACGGGCTCACCCCGCAGGGCGCGGAGCATACCCTCCAGAATGATGAGGTAGCCCTTGCCGCCGGCGTCCACCACGCCGGCCTTTTTCAGCACGGGGTTCATCTCGATGGTCTCCGCCAGGGTGGTATAGCCGGTCTTGATGGCCTCGTCCAGTACGAACTCGGCGTCATTCTTCTCGCCGGCGGCCTCCAGCGCACGTTGGGCGGCCAGGCGGGAGACGGTGAGGACCGTGCCCTCGGCGGGCTTCATCACCGCGCCGTAGGCAGTGGAAACGCCCTCCTGCATGGCCTCGGCCAGCAGGGCGCCGTCGGCGGTGTCGTGGCCCTTGAGGACCTTGCTCATGCCGCGGAACAGCAGGGACAAAATGACGCCGGAGTTGCCCCGGGCACCCCGGAGCAGGCCGGAGGCCGTCAGCTTGGCGGCCTCGTCCACGGTGGCGGGCTCGGCCTTGCGGAGCTCGTTCACCGCCGTCTGGATGGTCAGGGACATATTGGTGCCGGTGTCGCCGTCGGGCACCGGAAATACGTTCAGGTCATTGATGGCCTGCTTCTGCGCGGTAATGCAGGCGGCGCCGAAGGCGACCATCTGCTTGAAGGCGCCGCCGCTGATCTTTTCTGTCATGTCTGTTCTCCTTCCGGGCGCGTCACACGGTGACGGAATCCACGCAGACATTCACCGCTTTGACGGTGACGCCGGTGTTGAGGTTGACCACATACTTGACCTCGCCCATAATGGATCGGCAGACTGTGGCGATGTTGACGCCGTTTTCCACGACGATGTGCAGCTCGATGGACACGGTGCCGTCGTCATTGTACGTGACCTTGACGCCCTTGCTCATGGCCTCGGGCCGCAGGAGATGCACCAGCCCGTCAGTCATGCTGCGCTGGGCCATGCCCTTGACGCCGAAGCAGTTGGTGGCGGCCGCGCCGGTGATGGTGGTGAACACGGCGTCGCTGATGGTGATCTCGCCGTTTTCGGTGGGGACTTTTATCATAGCGGACTTCCTTTCTGCGGAAATGGCATAATAACACACGATAATATGGAGTATTATATACTACTTTCTCCGGGATTACAATAGAGATTTTACCGGGGCGGCATATGGGCAGGTTTCCCGCGCGGCTTTGAAGGCGCGGCGAAGAAAGGGAGCGCCCCGCGGGGCGCTCCCTTGTGCGTTACTGCTTGTAGGGTACGTGCCAGATGGTGTCGGCGTACTGGGAGATGGCCCGGTCGGCGGCGAAGACGCCGCTGCGAGCGATGTTGGTGAGGCTCATGCGGTTCCACGTCTCCCGGTCGCGGTAGGTGTGGCGCATCCGGGATTCGGCCTCGCAATAGGCGGCGAAGTCGGCCAGGACCATGTACTGGTCCGCCTGACCGTCCACACCGGTGACAAGCCGCTGGAACAGGTCCTCGTAGGTAACGCCGTCCCGGAAGCCTACCTTCAGCTGGTCCAGCACGCGGCGCAGCACCGGGTCGCGCTGATAGAGCAGGTTGGGGTCGTAGGTGTGGCGCAGGTGCTCCACCTCATCGGCATGAAGGCCGAAGAGGAACATATTGTCGTCGCCCAGCAGGTCGTGCATCTCCACGTTGGCACCGTCCAGGGTGCCGACGGTCAGCGCACCGTTCATCATGAACTTCATATTGCCGGTGCCGCTGGCCTCCTTGCCGGCGGTGGAGATCTGCTGACTGACCTCGCTGGCGGGCATGAGGACCTCGGCCAGGGAGACGCGGTAGTTCTCCAGGAACACCACCTGGAGCCGATCTTTGCACAGCGGGTCGCTGTTGATCTGGTCGGCCAGAGAATTGATGAGGTGGATGATGCGCTTGGCCACGGCGTAGCCGGGGGCGGCCTTGGCGCCGAACAGGAACGTCTGGGGCGGGAGGTCCAGGCTGGGGTCATCCTGCAGGCGCTGGTACAGGTAGATGATCTGCAGGGCGTTCAGCAGCTGGCGCTTGTACTCGTGAAGGCGCTTCACCTGCACGTCGAAGATGGCGTCGGTGTTCAGCACCACGCCCTGGTGCTTCCTGGCGAAGGCGGCAAAGGCCAGCTTGTTCTGATGCTTGATGTCCTCCAGCCGTTCCAGCACCGCCTTGTCGCCGGTGTAGGCCTCCAGCTTTTTCAGCTCCTGCGGATGGGTGAGATAGCCCTCGCCGATCAGGTCACGGAGCAGTCCGTCCAGACCGGGGTTGATCTGGGGCACCCAGCGGCGGTGGTCGATGCCGTTGGTGACGTTCTTGAACTTGTCCGGCATCATCTGGCAGGCGTCCTTGAACAGGTCCTTCCGCAAAATCTCGGAGTGCAGGGCGCTGACGCCGTTGACGGCCATGCTGCCGGCGATGCACAGGTTGGCCATGCGGACGCCGCCGCCCCAGATAATGGCCAGCTTGGCGGTCTTGACCGGGTCGTGATAGAATTCTTCCACCTGCTGCTGCCAGCGGCGGGAGATCTCCTGCAATATCTGCCACACACGGGGCAGCAGCGTTTCGAACAGCTGCTGCGGCCAGACCTCAAGGGCCTCGGAAAGCACGGTGTGGTTGGTGTAGGCCACGCAGTGGGTGGTGATGTGCCAGGCCTCGTCCCAGCCCATGCCGGCATCGTCGATGAGGATACGCATCAGCTCCGGGATCACCAGCGTGGGGTGGGTGTCGTTGATCTGGATGACATTCTTCTCATGGAAGTTCTTGAGGGTACCGTACTGCTGGATGTGCTTGCGGGTGATGGACTGAATGGTGGCGGACACGAAGAAATACTGCTGCTTCAGCCGCAGGGACTTGCCCTCGTAGTGGTTGTCCTCGGGGTAGAGCACCTGACTGATGGCGTCAGCCATGGCGCGCTCCTCGGCGGCGTGGAGGTACTGGCCCTCGCTGAAGAGCTTCATGTCGATGGGCTTGGGGCTGCGGGCCTGCCACAGACGCAGGGTGTTCACATGGTCGGTGTCATAGCCGGCGATCTCCATGTCGCAGGGGATGGCCAGCACACGGGTGTAGTCCTCATGGACCACCATCAGGTGGTTGTTGTCCCAGCGGGTGCGGACCTTGCCGCCGAAGCGGACCTCCTCGGCCTCCTGCAGCTTGGGCAGCAGCCACGCGTCGCCCAGCTGCATCCAGTCGTCGGGAAGCTCCACCTGCTGGCCCTCCACGATCTTCTGCTTGAAAATACCCAGCTCATAGCAGATGGAGTAGCCAGCCGCCGGGATCTCCAGGGTGGTCATGCTGTCCAGATAGCAGGCGGCCAGGCGGCCCAGACCGCCGTTGCCCAGACCGGCGTCCGGCTCCATGTCGAAGATGTCCGCCGCCCTGAAGCCCAGCTCGCCGATGGCGGCGGTCAGGGGCTCCAGCAGCGCCAGATTGAAGGCGTTTTTCATCAGGCTGCGGCCCATCAGGAACTCCAGCGACAGGTAGTGGACCTTGCGCTTTTCCTCGTGAGCCGTCTCCTCGCGGGTCTGTACGCCGTGCTCGGCCATGATGTCCCGCAGGACCATGGCGCAGGCCTTCATCATCTCGCCGTCGGTGGCCTGCTGCTCGGTGCAGCCGTAGTTGAGGCGCAGCTTCTGCACGATGGCCTCCTTCAGGGTCTCTTTGTTGTAGGTCATATCGGGTAACTCCTCCTTGGGTCAAAGATTCTCATAAATGTGCCGGTAGGCCGCCGCACTGCGGCCCCAGCTGAAGTCCGCGGTCATGCCACGGTATCGAACGGTGTCGAAGCCTGTCCGGTCGCCCCGGTACAGGCCGGTGGCCTGACCGATGACGGAGAGCATGGCCCCGGCGTCATAGTCGCCGAACAGGTAGCCGGTGCCGTCCTCCTGCCCCACCTGGCAGGAGCGCACGGTGTCCGCCAGACCGCCGGTGCTCCGCACGATGGGCACCGCGCCGTAGCGCATGGCGATCATCTGGCTCAGGCCGCAGGGCTCGCTGCGGGAGGGCATCAGGAACAGGTCCGCGGCGGCGTATACGCGGCGGGACAGATCCTCGGCGTACAGGATCTGCGCCGACAGGCGTCCGGGGTACTGCCCGGCTTTCCAGCGGAAGAAATCCTCATACTGCCCGTCACCGGTGCCCAGCACCACGAACTGGCAGCCGGCGGCCATGATGCCGTCCATGGCCTGCTGCACGAGATCAAGTCCCTTGTGGCCCACCAGCCGCGTCACCATGGCGATCAGCGGCGTGTCCGGCTCCTGGGCAAGTCCGAGGGCAGCCTGCAGGGATGCCTTGCACACGGCCTTGCCGGCCGGGTCTGCCGCCGTGTAATGCGCCGGAAGCGCCGGGTCGGACGCCGGGTCGTAGGTGACGGTGTCGATGCCGTTGACCACGCCATGCATTTTCCAGCCGATGGCGTCCACCACGCTCTCCAGCCCCTCGGCATAGGCCGGGTCATGGAGTTGGGCGGCGTAGGTGGGGCTGACGGTGGTGACGGCGTCCGCCATGAGCATGGCACCCTTCATCAGGTTCACGTCGCCGTCCATGCGGAGGGTGCCGTCATCGTACCAGCCACGATCCAGACCGAAGAGCTGGTCTACGCTGTCGCTGCCGTAGCGGCCCTGATACTCAATGTTGTGAATGGTGAACACCGTGCGGATATGGCGTATCTCCCACCAGCGGGTGGCCGCGTCCTTGAGATAGATGGGCACCAGCGCCGTCTGCCAGTCGTTGCAGTGGAGGATGTCCGGCATCCAGTCCAGGCTGGGCAGCAGGTCGACGACGGCCTTGCTGAAAAAGGCGAAGCGCTCGCCGTCGTCAAACTCACCGTACAGGCGGCCGCGGCGGAAGTATTTTTCGTTGTCCACGAAGTACCAGGTCACACCCCGGTCATGGAGGGAGAACAGGCCGCAGTACTCATGCCGCCAGCCCAGGTCCACGTAGATATACCGGCGGAAGGTCATTTTCTCCCGCCACTGGGGGCCGATCTTGTCGTACAGGGGCAGAATGACGGCGGTCTCGATACCCTCCGCCGCCAGGGCGGGGGGGAGGCTGCCGGCCACATCGGCCAGGCCGCCGGTCTTGCAGAAGGGATAGGCCTCGCTGGTCACATACAGAACTCTCATGCCGCACCTCCTTGCCTTACACCGTGGCGCCCTTGGCGATGACGATGGGATAGCGCTCGTGGCCCATCAGGGTCACATTCTCGCTGACGGTAACGTATTTGTCGGTGATCACGCCCCGCAGTATGGCACCGCGCTTGACCACCGTGTCCTTGAACAGGATACAGTTTTCCACGCTGGCACCCTTTTCAATACGCACGTTGCGGAACAGCACGCAGTTTTTTACGCTGCCCTGGATGTCGCAGCCGTCGGCGGCCAGGGAGTTGACGCAGCCGCCCTCCGGGTCGATGTAGCTGGAGGGGGAGTCGTTTTCCTTGCCGTATACCGGACGGTCCGGGCAGAACAGGGCGCTGCGGGTGGCGGTATCCAGCAGCTCCATGCTGCGGTCGTAGTAGTTCTGCAGGGTGCTGATGTGGGCGGCGTAGCCGCCGTAGACATAGCTTTGCAGATGGAGGCGGCTGCTCATGCCCTGAAGGACATCCCGCCGCAGGCTGTAACGGTTGTGGCTCAGGCACTCCGTCACCAGCTGGATGAGCAGCTCGGTCCGCAGGACAAAGATGTTCAGGCAGCGATAGCCCTCCGGCGTGTGCAGGCCGTAGGCCGTGTCGGTGATGCGGCCCCGGGCATCCAGCCGGAAATAGGTGTCCTGCCCGTCGCCGGGGACGGCGGTGCAGACGGCGGTGATGTCCGCGCCGGTGTCGATATGGCAGCGGAGCACGTCCTCCAGGGGCGCGTTGATGACCGTGTCGCTGTCGGACAGCACCACGTAGTCCTGACGGATGCCCTTCAGGTAGTTCATCACGCTGCCCAGGGCATCCACGCGGCCGCGGAACTGGCCGTCGCCGCGGTGCTGCTCATTATAGGCGAAGGCCGGCAGCAGCGTCAGACCGCCGAAGTTGCGGCTCAGGTCCCAGCTCTTGCCGCTGCCCAGGTGATCCAGCAGCGACTGGCACTTGCCGTGCATGATGACGCCCACGTCCGTGACACCGGCGTTCACCATGCTGGAGAGGATGAAGTCGATGATGCGGTAGTCACCGCCGAAGGGGATGGAGCCGTGGACGCGATTTTCGATGAGCTCCCGCAGACCGTTTTCCTTGTCGTAGGAGAAGATGATCCCGTGCATTCCGTTCATGGCCGCACCTCCTTGCCGTTTTCGCCCAGCATCATTTTCGGTTCGATGACCGCGCCGTCCGCCACGGAGGTCCGGGGCCCCAGCACAGCGATGCCCCAGTCCTCAAAGGGGACGCTGCCCGGGGCGCCGCCCACCACGGCGTTTCTGCCTACGCGGCAGCCCTCGCCCACGATGGCGTAGGACACCTTCGCGCCTGCCTCGATGACGGCGCCGGGCATGACCACGGAATAGGAGACGGACGCACCCTCGGCCACGGTGGTGCCGGTGCTGAGGACGGCGTTCTTTACCTCGCCCAGCACGGTGCAGCCCTTGGCCACGGCGCTGTTGCCCACATCGCCCGTTTTACCGATGTAGGTGGGCGGGCAGGTGGGCGTGCGGCCGTAGATGCGCCACTTCTTGTCCAGCAGGTTCAGCCCGGAGCCGGGGGAGAGCATATCCATGTTGGCGTCCCACAGGGAGTCCAGCGTGCCCACGTCCTTCCAGTAGCCCTCGAAGCGGTAGGCGGACATCTTCTCACCGTTTCGCAGCATAGCGGGGATGATGTTTTTTCCGAAGTCGTTGTCGCTGCGGGGGTCAGTCTCATCATCGATGAGGTATTGGCGCAGCTTTTTCCAGGTGAAGATATAGATGCCCATAGAGGCCAGGTTGCTTTTCGGTTCCTTGGGCTTCTCGGCGAACTCGGTGATGTTGTCCTCGCCGTCCACGGCCATGATGCCGAAGCGGCTGGCCTCCTCCCAGGGGACCTCCATGACGGAGATGGTGCAGTCGGCGCCGGTGGCCTTGTGGCGGCGCAGCATCAGGGAGTAGTCCATCTTATAGATGTGGTCGCCGGAGAGCACCAGTACGTACTCCGGGTCGTACAGGTCCACGAAGCCGATGTTCTGGTAGATGGCGTTGGCGGTGCCCTTGTACCAGACGGCGCCGCCGGCGCTCTGGTAGGGCGGCAGGATATGTACGCCGCCGTTGACACGGTCCAGCTCCCAGGGCTGGCCGCTGCCGATGTAGGTGTTCAGCTCCAGCGGCCGGTACTGGGTCAGCACGCCCACGGTGTCGATGCCGGAGTTGGTACAGTTGGACAGGGGAAAGTCGATGATGCGGAATTTGCCGCCGAAGGGCACGGCGGGCTTGGCCATGCTGCCGGTGAGCACGTACAGGCGGCTGCCCTGGCCGCCGGCCAGCAGCATCGCCACACACTCTTTTTTCATCCTTGCGTACCTCCTGTATTCTGTTTTTTCCGGGGGCGTTTTCCCTCCCGGCGCAGCAGCACCGCGCCCAAGGGCGGAATGGTCAGGGAAAGGGACGTCTCCCGCCCGTGGGAGGGGATCTCGTCCACGTCGATCCGGCTGCCTGCCGGAAGGGCGCAGCCGCTGCCGCCCCAGCAGGCGTCGTCCGTGTTGAACAGTACCTCATACCGCGCCGCCGCCGGTACGCCGAAGCGGTAGTTGTCCCAGGGGACCGGCGCAAAGTTCACCGCGCAGATCAGCTCGTGGCCCCTGCGGTCCCGCCGCAGAAACACCAGCACGTTGTTGTGGTTATCATCGGCCACCAGCCATGTAAAGCCGTCCCAGTCCCGGTCGTTTTCCCACAGGCACCGGTTGCGCTTATACAGCCGGTTCAGCTGCCGCAGGCACTCATGGCTGGCCCGGCAGGCGGGATCGTCCAGCAGATACCAGTCCAGCTGGCCACGGAAGTCCCACTCGTGCCACTGGGGCAGCTCGCTGCCCATGAACAGCAGCTTTTTGCCGGGGTGGCACAGCATATAGGCCCAGAAACTCCTTACACCGGCCAGCTGCCGCCAGTCGTCGCCGGGCATCTTGCCCCGGAGAGAGCCCTTCATGTGGACCACCTCGTCGTGGGACAGGGGCAGGACGTAGTTTTCCGAGAAGGCGTAGACCATGGAGAACGTCACGTCCCGGTGGTGGAACTGGCGGAAGTAGGGGTCCATCTTCAGATAGTGGCACAGGTCGTTCATCCAGCCCATGTTCCACTTCAGGTTGAAGCCCAGACCGCCCTGCTCCGGCGGATAGGTGACCAGCGGCCACGCGGTGGACTCCTCCGCCACCATCAGCGCCGCCGGGTCGGCGGCAAAGGCTGCCCGGTTCAGCTCACGCAGGAAGTCGATGGCCTCCAGGTTCTCCCGGCCACCGTCCTTGTTGGGACGCCACGCGCCGCCCTGCCGGTCATAGTCCAGATACAGCATGGACGCCACTGCGTCCACCCGCAGCCCGTCGATGTGGTATTCCTTCAACCAGTAGACGGCGGAGGACAGCAGGAATTCCCGGACCTCCGGCTTGCCGAAGTCGAATACACGGGTGCCCCAGCCGGCGTGCTCCCATTTCAGGGGGTCGCCGTACTCGTAGAGGCAGGTGCCGTCAAATTCGATAAGCCCGTGGCTGTCCTTACAGAAGTGGGCGGGCACCCAGTCCAGTATCACGCCCAGCCCCGCCCGGTGCAGGGCATCCACCAGGGCCATGAAGTCGTGGGGCGTGCCGTAGCGGCTGGTGGGGGCGAAGTAGCCGGTGCACTGGTAGCCCCAGCTGTCGTCCAGGGGGTATTCCGTCACCGGCAGCAGCTCTACGAAGTTGTAGCCCATGGCCTTTACATAGGAGGGCAGCTCCTTTGCCAGCTCCACATAGCTCAGGGGAGAGCCGTCCTCGTGGCGCTTCCACGAGCCCAGATGCACCTCGTAGATCAGCAGCTCGCCGTTCACCGGCGGCTTTTCCAGCCGCTGCTGCCGCCAGTCATCGTCCCGCCACCGGTATCCGGACAGGTCGTAGACCTTGCTGTCTGTCCCGGGACGGGTGGCCGCATGGAAGGCACAGGGATCGGCCTTCCAGACCACCCGGCCGTCCGCGCCGGTGACCACATACTTGTAGGCGTCGTAGACCTTGGCGTTCTCCGCCGCCGTTTCCCACACGCCGGTATCCAGCCGGGTCATGGGCCGGGGCTGCCAGCCGTTGAAGTCCCCGGCCAGCGCTACGGCGCGGGCGTGGGGCGCCCACACGCGGAAGGTGAAGCCCTGCTCCGCCGGGTGTGCGCCGAGGTAGGTGTAGATGTCGTGGGCCGGGTGCCGCGTCATGTGCTCAGCTCCTTTTCTCTCACTCTGCTCGTCTGCTCTATGGTAGCACGCCTGTTCCGTCAAAGGGCGCGAAACAGGTCGCTGGTAACGTTACCGACATTGTACCCCATTTTTCCCGTCCCGTCAACAAACAAGGCGCTTTTTGTGCCGCGGCGGGGACGGAAAAGGGCCGCAAGCACGAAAAGGGAAACGCAGGCGCGCTGCGTTTCCCTTTTCGTTTACTCATCCCGCTGCTGCACGGCGCTGCTGCCGTTCAGGCCGAAGTCGTCCGCTACGCTGGCGGTGTCCCGGCGCAGCATGGTCTCCATCACCCGGATATCGCTGTCGATATCCATGGCATCGGTGCGGTACAGCTCGTCCAGCTGGTGCTCGAAGCCCGCCACGATGCTGTCCATGGTCTTTTCGATCTTGGCCTTGGCCTGGCTCAGGTTCTCGCCGCTGACGCCGGCCTCCTCGAAGCTGGCGTAGTTTTCCAGCAGCTTCAGGGTGGTGGGCAGGTAGTAGTTCAGGAACGTGCCGGCGGCGTCACGCTTGGCCTCGTCCTCTTCAATGAGTTTGAAAATACGGCCGGACACCTGCTCCATGCGGTCCAGCTTGGAGCTGATGGCTTCGTCGGCGATGCGGTCGTTCAGCTCGCGGATCTGGGCCAGGATGGCGGCGTAGCCCGCCGGCGCGGGCGCGGTCTGTGCGGGCTGACCCTGCTCCGCCTTGGCGCGGTGGGCGGCATCAAAGTACGCCGTGGCGGCGGCCTGGGACTTGAAGAGCATACCGCTGCCCATGTCGATATAGGCCTCGTCACCCCAGAGGCCCTTTTCCAGCATCAGGTTCACGTCCTTCTCCACCCGGCGGCGGGACACGTCGGCGGCCCGGGCCAGATAGTCCAGGGGCACGGCCTGCTTCTGCCCGACGGTGCGGAGGTAGGTGGCAAAGCGCCGCTGGCGGCGCTTCATGGCGCCGCTGCCCAGCAGCAGGGACGCGCCGCCGGCCATCATGCCCAGGGGATAGAACAGCTGCCGCAGCAGGTCCATCCATTCATGCCATTTGATGGCGTAGCGCAGTTCAAAGTAGTCCACCTGCTGCACCAGGAAAAACACGCCCAGAATACCCACCACCGCGCCGATGATCTTCATGGTTTTGGCGCCCTTGTCGGAGTAGTTCGGCGTCTCTGTGACCTTGCGGACGGTGTTCTTCGCCGCGGAGGCGCGCGCCTGCGCAGGCTTCGCCTCGGCGCTGCCCGCCGCTGTCCGCTGCCACGCATCCCGCGCCCGCTGGCGCATTTTCCTGCCGCCGCCCTCGCTGAGCTTGCTCAGCAGCAGGATCAGGCCCACAGGCCAGGCCACGGCAAACATCACCGCGATGAATATCCACGAACCCAGGTCGTTATTGTTCTTTTTCGGCGGCTTCGGCTGAAGACCGTTGTTCTCGTCGTATTCGTAGCTCATGCTTCCCCTTCTCCCTTTCCCCGCAGCTTTCGCTTGTTGCCCTTTTCGTCCACGATATAGGTATTCTCCAGTACGCTGCGGGCATTGGCCATTACCGCGTTCAGGTACTCCTGCCGCAGTGCAGCGCGCTCCTCGATCTCCGCGTCTGTCAGCCCCTCGGCCTTGGCCTTGCGGGCCAGCTCGTTGATGCGTGCTATCTTCTTCTCATCCATAGCTGTTTCTCCCTTATATGTATCGCCGTATGGTCACCGGCAGGCGGCCCTTTTTCGTGGGAGCGCCTACGCTGTCCAATACGCATTTTCCCAGACCGCGGCAGGTGATGGTATCCCCCGCCGACACGGGCTTGTCCGGCTTCACACAGGTGACATAGTTCACCTGTACGGACCCCTTTTCCACGGCCTCCGCCGCCCGGCCCCGGCTGAGAGAAAATCCCGCCGCCAGCACGTTGTCCAGCCGCAGGGAGGAGACGGTGTCCCGCAGTTCCTTCACCGCCGCATGGGGGACCGCCAGCGCCGAAAGCGGCAGCGGCGTTACGGTGAGCTTCTCCCGGCCGGCGCTGTCCCAGTTCTGCAGCAGGAAATCCGTCATGGACGGGTCCAGCAGCACCTGACAGCCGCCCTTTTCCACAAGTATATCGCCTATCTTCTCCCGGGTCAATCCCAGAGCCATCAAACTGCCCAAAAAATCCCGGTGGGTCAGGTCGCCGCCGCTGCGGCACGCGGCCCGCACCGCCGCGACCTGGTCGTCAGGCGTCTCCAGCCAGTCCGGCAGAAACAGCAGCCGCTTTCGCTCCGCGCCGTCATAGCCGCCCCAAAGCACATAGCCCTCCCGGCACCCCAGCGCGTTCAGCAGATGCTGCGCCGCCGCCTGTTCCTGGGGGGAGAGAAAGCCTGTGGCCGTGGGAATGTTCCGCGTGCGGCACTGCTCACACTTATCCCACACGCGGCTCAGCAGCAGCCGTTCCTCCGGGCTGTGGGCGGCTCTGTCCAGCAGTTCACGTCTGTCCATGTTATGCCCCCAAATTCTGCGTGCGGTACAGTGTGGCGTACACGCCGTTCCTTGCCAGCAGCTCCGCGTGGCTGCCCTCCTCGGCGATCACACCGTCCTGTATCACCAGTATCCGGTCGGCGGAACGAATGGTGGACAGCCGGTGGGCGATGATCAGTGTCGTGCGGCCTCGGGCCAAACGGTCAAAGGCGCCCTGGATGCGGGCTTCCGTCACGCTGTCCAGCGCGGAGGTGGCCTCATCCAGTATCAGAATGGGCGGGGCCTTCAGAAACACCCGGGCGATGGCCACCCGCTGCTTCTGCCCGCCGGAGAGCAGCGCGCCCCGCTCACCCACATAGGTGTCGAACCCGTCTGGCATGGCGCAGATGTCGTCGTAGATCTCCGCCTGCCGCGCCGCCTGCTCTACCTCAGCGTCGGTGGCGTCAGGGCGGCCATAGCGGATATTCTCGCGGATGGTGTCGGCAAACAGGAACACGTCCTGCTGCACGATGCCGATGGCCCGGTGCAGGGAGCGCTGGGTAACGGCGCGGACATCGCGGCCGTCGACGGTGATGCTGCCGCTGTCCACGTCGTAGAACCGGGGCAGCAGCTGGCACAGGGTGGTCTTGCCGCCGCCGGAGGGCCCCACCAGGGCCACCGTCTCGCCGGCGGGGATGTGCAGCGTCACGTTGTGCAGCACCTCGGCCTTTTCGCCGTAGGCGAAGGAGACATCGTTCACGTCCACGCGGCCCTGTACATGTTCGAGGGGCCGCGCGTCGGGGGCGTCCTGGATGGACGGCTCGGTGGCCATTAGCTCAATGAAGCGGTGCAGGCCCGCGAAGCCGTTGGAGAACATCTCGGCGAAGTTGGCCAGCTTGCGGATGGGACTGACGAAGGCGGTGACGTATAGGGAGAAGGTGATCAGATCCACATAGTCCATTTTCTCCCCCATGATGAGCCAGCCGCCCACGGCGATCACCGCCACCGGCAATATGCCGGTGCAGAACTCCATCACCGCGTTGAAGCGGCCCATCTCCTTGTGAAAGCCGCGCTTGGCGGTCTTGAACACCTCGTTGGCCTCGTCGAACCGCTGCTGCTGGGCTTCTTCGTTGGCAAAGGCCTTAGTGGTCCGCACGCCGGACAGGCCGGACTCGATGGCGGCGTTGATGGTGCCGGTCTTGACCTTGGCAGCCCGGGAGGCGGCGCTCATCTGCCGGCGGCGGCGCAGGGCCATGGTCAGCAGGACAGGCAGCAGCACCAGCAGTACCAGCGCCAGCTCCCAGCGCAGGGTGAACATCACCGCCAGCGCGCCCACGATGGTCACCAGGGAGATGAACAGATCCTCCGGCCCGTGGTGGGCCAGCTCCGTCAGTTCAAACAGGTCACTGGTCAGGCGGCTCATCAGCTGGCCGGTGCGGTTGCGGTCGTAGAAGTCGAAGCCCAGCTCCTGAATGTGGCGGTACAGATCGCGGCGAATATCCGCCTCCACGCGGATGCCGAAGGTGTGGCCCCAGTAGGCCACCACGAAGTACAGCGCCGAGCGCAGCACATAGGCGGCCACCACCGCCATGACGATGAAGAATACCCGGAACTGCCGCTGGGGCAGCCAGGTATACATGGCGGCGCGGGACACCAGCGGGAACGCCAGGTCGATGCAGGCGATGAGGAACGCGCAGGACAGGTCCAGGGCGAAGAGCCGCCGGTGGGGTTTGAAGTAGGAGAGGAATATCCGCAGGGGGCTGCGGGTCTGATAATCTTTCGTGGTCATGCTATGCCTCGCTTGGTGTTTTTTTGAACATATAGTATAGCACATCGGCACGGCGTTCGCAATAGCACGGCGCCCCGGCTTGCGTGTCGGGGCGCTGCGTGTTATAATTGGGCCATGACCTGGCCGATAGGGCCGTCGATGGTGACGGCGGCGCCAAGACTGCTGCCGGCCCCGCCCTTGTTGATGACCGCCAGCTTATGGCCGCGGTAGTACTGTATCAGCCCGGCGGCGGGATAGACCACCAGCGACGTGCCGCCGATGATGAGCACGTCTGCCTGCCGGATATAGTGGATGGCGCGGGCCATCACGTCCTCATCCAGGGACTCCTCATACAGCACCACGTCCGGCTTAATGATGCCGCCGCAGGTGCAGCGGGGAATGCCGCGGCTCTCCGCGATGCGCTCCACACCGTAGAATTTCCCGCAGCGGGTACAGTGGTTCCGCAGCACGCTGCCGTGGAGCTCAAGGACCTCCTGGCTGCCGGCCTTCTGGTGCAGGCCGTCGATGTTCTGGGTGATGACGGCCTTCAGCTTCCCCTGCCGCTCCCATTCCGCCAGCTTGCGGTGGGCGGCGTTGGGCTGGGCGTCCAGGGCCAGCATTTTGGCCCGGTAGAAGTCGTAGAATTCCTCGGTGTGCGTCTCGTAAAATGTGTGGCTGAGCATGGTCTCCGGCGGGTATTTGAACTTCTGGTGATACAGGCCGTCCACACTGCGGAAGTCCGGGATACCGGACTCGGTGGACACGCCGGCGCCGCCGAAAAACACGATGTTGTCACTGGCGTCTGTCAGTTCTTTCAGTCTGCGGATGGTGTCGTCCATACTGTCCCTCCATTTCTTTTGTAAGGAGCATACGCTATGAATATTCAGATCTTCGGAAAAAGCAAGTCCTTCGACACGAAAAAGGCGGAGCGCTGGTTCAAGGAGCGCCGCATCAAGTACCAGTACATCGACCTTGTGAGCAAGGGCGTATCGCCGGGGGAGTACCGTTCCATCCGGGCGGCCGTGGGCAGCTTCGACGCGCTGGTGGACAAGGACTGCCGGGCGTATGAGGCGCTGTACATGGCCTACATCACGCCTCAGGCGGCGGAGGAAAAGCTGCTGGAATACCCGGAGCTGTTCGCCGCACCCATTGTCCGCAACGGGAAGCAGGCCACCGTGGGCTATTGCCCGGAGATATGGCAGACGTGGGAATAGGAATAAGGGCTCTCATCCGTGCGCCGCAGGCGCACGGTTTTTTTCGGGCAGCACCGCGGCTTTCACTGTGCGGTGTTGCCCTTAGTCCGTGTAGCTGTGCTCCACCGTGACCACGGCGTAGTAATTGCCGTCCATGGCGCGGACCAGAGTGCGTATCTCCTGCGCTGCCTGGGCCGGGGTCTTGCTGCTGGAGAAGGGCAGCACCGCGTCGAAGATCAGGTTATCGTGTGTGGTGCCCCGGACCACGCGGAAGTCGTGGATGGTCAGACCGGGATCCACCTGCTTCACCAGCGCGGCCACCTGTTCCTTCAGTGCGGTGACGGAGCCGTCGGTGACGATGGGGTCCATGTGGATGACGGCGTGGCAGTGGAGCTTCTCCATCAGTTCCTTTTCAATATTGTCGATCACATCGTGCATGGCCATGATGTCCCCGTGGGCGGGGACCTCCGCGTGGAGGGTGATCATCAGACGGCCGGGGCCGTAGTCGTGCACCACCAGATCGTGTACGCCCAGCACTGTGTCGTTGGAGAGGACGATATCCCGTATCTGCTGCACCAGCGCCGGGTCGGGCGCCTGCCCCAGCAGGGGGGACAGGGTCTCTTTTGCGGCCTTGTAGGCGGAGAACAGGATGAACAGCGCCACCACCAGGCCCACATAGCCGTCCACCGCCAGACCGGTCCATTTGCCGATGAGCATGGCAAGGAGCACCGCCAGGGTGGAGACGGTGTCGGAAAGGCTGTCCGTGGCGGTGGCCTCCATGGCGGCGGACTTGATCTTCCGGCCGACGGCCCGGTTGTACAGCCACATATAGACCTTCACGCACACGGAGGCGGCCATGATGGCGATAGCCATGAGGGAAAAGGTGACGGCCTCCGGATGGAGGATCTTGTCAAAGGAGGACTTGGCCAGCTCCACGCCCATCAGCAGGATCAGGCCCGCTACGATCAGGCCGGATATGTACTCGATGCGGCCGTGGCCAAAGGGGTGGTCGGTGTCCGGCTTTTTGCCCGCCAGACGGAAGCCCAGCAGCGTCACCGCCGAGGAGCCGGCGTCGGACAGGTTGTTGAAGGCGTCCGCCGTGACGGCGATGGAACCGGACAGCTGTCCGGCGAAGAATTTGCCGATGAACAGCAGAATGTTCAGTGCGATGCCCACAGCGCCGCACAGGGTGCCGTAGGCGCGGCGGACGGCGGGGGAGGACACGTTGTCCCGGTCAGGAATGAGCCAGCGGCTCAGCAATCGTATCATAGCAGTCGTCTCCTTTCGGCGGGTAGACCCGGCGCTTTGTCAGCCAATAGCACAGAGGGATGGCGTACAGCAGTATTTCGTAGGGGATGGCGGATATGTCCGCGCCCAGCATGGCCAGCGGGATGGACACGGAGATGTTCCAGGGGATCAGCGGCGAGAGGACGATGCCGGAGTTCTCGATGTCAAGGGCCATCTCGCCCCTGCCGTGGCCGCGCTTGGTGTAGTCGTCCTCCAGCAGCTGGTTGCACACCACCGCGCAGGTGGACTGGTTGCAGAACACCATGCTGCACACCACGGAGATCGCCGCGCAGGCGGGGAACCGCCCGGCTCTCCGGGCCAGGCGCTGGGCCAGATGCGCCGCGCCGTTCAGCACGCCCATGCCGCCCAGCAGCCCGGCGTACAGCCCGGCGCTGACGGCCATGATGGTGGCCGAGACCATGGACATCATGCCGCCGCCGGAGAGCACGTCGTGCAGCGCGCCGGGGGCGGGGAGGTAGCCCAGCACCGCATCCCGCAGGGTGGGCAGCAGAGCGCGGCCCTGGGCGAACACCGTCACCAGCAGCGCCGTCAGCGCACTGACGGCCATGGTGGGCCGGATGGGGACCTTGCACAGCGGCAGGATCAGGATCAGCAGCGCCGGGATGGCCGTCCACCAGCTGAGGCTGAAGGTGCCGGACAGCTGGTCCAGCACACCGCTGTCCACCGTGGCCAGCGGGTGCGTTACGGACAGGGCGGCGTAGGCCGCGAGGCTGACCAGATAGGGCAGCCAGCCGGTGCGGTGCATCATGTGCAGGTTGTCATAGAGATTGGTATCGGTGGCGGCGGCCACCAGCGTGGCGCTGGAGGAGGCCGGCGAGCAGCGGTCGCCGAAGTAGGCGCCGGCCACGATGGTCCCCGCCGTGATGGCCACGCTGACGCCGCCGGAGCGGGCCAGGGCCATCAGGATCACGCCCAGGGTGCCCACCACGCCGAAGGACGTGCCCAGGGCGTAGGAGATGAAGCTGGTCAGCAGGAACGTCACCAGCAGGAACAGCTGCGGCGTGATGATGCGCAGCCCGTGATAGATGAAGAAGGCGATGGTCCCGGCGCTGCGCCACAGGGCGGTGATGGCGCCGATGAGCATGTAGATCACGATCACGCAGCACATTTTGCGGCCCTGCGCCCAGGCGGCGTCCCACATGGCCCGCACGGTCATCCCGCGGCGCAGGCCCAGGGCGGCGAAGGCTGCTATGCCCACCCATATCGCAAGGATCAGGGACTGGCCCAAAAGGATGCAGAGACCCACTGCGGCCAGAAACAGCAGAAAACAGAAGACAGCGCCCATGTTACCTCCCCGGGATGGTCAGCGTCATGCGGCAGCACAGATCATCCAGGTCGCTGTCGGTGGCGGCGGGAAGGCGCAGGCGTCCCCCGCATTTGGCACAGGTCAGGTCCACCGCGCCGCGGCGCACCTGCATGGTATATTCGTGGCTGCCGCAGGCGCAGGCGATACCGCCCCGGGCGGCGATATCCTTCAGCTCGGACAGCACCTCGTACATGATGACGTTGTCGGTGAAGGCCTCATCGGGGGACGCTTTTTCCTTGGCCACCCGCAGGGCCAGACCCTCCATGGCCTTTCGCACCTGGGCCTCCTCGCCGATGTAGCAGCATAGCTCCTGCTTTGCCGGACAGGCCAGGCCGATGCCCCGGCCGTGCAGCACCGCACCGGCGTCGCACTCCGCCTGGTGGTGCCCACCGCACACGCCGCAGGGCACCTGGAGCCGGAAGCGCAGGCCGTCCGTCTCGGCGGTCAGAGCTTCTTTGCCGCATTCGCATTCCATCCGCGCCGCGGCGGCGTTCAGGGCGAAAACGCTGCGGCTGTGCAGCACCGCTTTGCCGCAGGACGGACAGATATATCCAAAGCTACGCATTTCTTCCATGACATACGCTCCTTTGTCAACCAAAAGTCACAACAAGTTCCTGTATTATATACCATTTATTCGCTGTTTTCCAGTATTGCGGGAAAAAGAGTTTTACATTATAATGGCGCCGTTATCCCACGCTTCAAAGGATGTGATACCGTGCAGAACAGGAGCTTTGCCGCGGCGGTGAAGGCGGCGTTTCCCCATACCATCCCCATTATGACCGGCTATCTGGCCGTAGGCATGGCCTACGGCGTGCTGATGGCCTCCAAGGGTTACGGCTTCCTGTGGGCCGGCTTTGTCAGCGCCTTCGCCTTCTGCGGCAGCATGCAGTATGTGGCGATCACGCTGCTGACCACGGCCTTCGACCCCCTGCAGGCCTTTGTGCTGAGTCTGATGGTCAACGCACGGCACCTGTTTTTCTCGCTGGCGCTGCTGCCCAAGTACCGGGGGCTGGGCAGGTTGCGGTATTTTATGATCTATACCCTCAGTGACGAGAACTTTTCCCTCTCCTCCTCGGTGGAGCCGCCGGAGGACACGGACCCCACGCTGTTCTACTTTGCCATGAGCTTCCTGACCTGGCTGTACTGGGTGGCGTTCTCCATGCTGGGTGGCCTGCTGGGCGGGCTGATCACCTTTGACATCACCGGCATCGACTTTGCCCTGACGGCGCTGTTCGTGGTGCTGTTCATCGAGCAGGTCGTCAAGAAAGAGAACCGCGCCCCCGGCGCTGCCGGTCTGGTGTGCGCTGTGGCGGGTCTGGCTGTTTTCGGCGCGGACAACATGGTCATCCCGGCCATGGTGCTGACCCTGGCGGTCCTGCTGCTGGGAAGGAGGAAGCTATGCGCCTAGACACGATACATTCCCTGATCATCGTGGCGATGGTGGCGCTGGCCACCCAGATCACCCGATGGACGCCGTTCCTGCTGTTCTCTGGGGACAAGAAGCTGCCGAAGGTGGTGGAGGACCTGGGCAGGCTGCTGCCGCCGGCCATGATGGGCCTGCTGGTGGTGTATAGCCTGCGCAGCACCGACCTTCTGGGAGGAAGCCACGGCATACCGGAGGCTGTCGCCGTGGCGGTGACGGCCGGACTGCACCTGTGGCGGCGGAACACGCTACTGTCCATCCTGGCGGGCACCGCCTGCTATATGCTGCTGGTACAACTGGTGTTTTGAAGATCTGCGAAAGCGCCGTCCCTCGGGACGGCGCTTTCATATTTTCCCGTAAATGGTGCACACTACGGCCAATGCTATGTTTGCGAGGTGCGTATCATGGACGTAAAACGCTTGAGCCGGCAGACCTGCCGGTTTTTGCAGCCGCCGGGAGTGGTCAGCTTTGCGGCGGTGGCGGGAAAGCTGGAGGGCGAGGGGCCGCTGGGCGGCTGCTTCGACGCTGTGGGGACGGACGCCTTCTGTGGGAAAAAGACCTGGGAACAGGGCGAGGCACAGATGCAGGCGGATGCCCTGCGTCTGGCCCTGCAAAAGGGCGGGTTGGCGGCGGAGGACGTGGACTGCGCCTTCGCCGGGGATCTGCTGAACCAGAACATTGGGGCCACGTTTGCCCTGCGGGATTTCAATATTCCCTTCTACGGGGTATATGGGGCCTGCTCTACTATGGGGGAGACACTGTCGCTGGCCGCTATGGCCGTGGCCTCCGGCGCGGTCCGTATGGCGGCGGCGCAGACCTCCTCCCACTTCTGCACGGCGGAGAGGCAGTATCGGATGCCTCTGCCCTACGGCAGCCAGCGTTCTCCTACTGCCCAGTGGACGGCCACGGCGGCGGGGTGCTGCATTCTGGGGGCCCAGGCGGAGGGACCGTATATCACCCATGTGACCCGGGGACGCATCGTGGATCTGGGTGTGACGGACATGACCAACATGGGCGCGGCTATGGCACCGGCGGCCTTCGACACCCTGCAGGCAGTGTTCCGGGACACCGGCACCGTACCCGGGGACTATGACCTGATCCTCACCGGCGACCTGGGCGATGTGGGCAGCCGCATCGTGCTGGAGCTGTTCGCCCGGGAAGGCGTGACGCTGGAGAATTACACCGACTGCGGACTGGTGCTCTATGACCGGAAGAGGCAGGATATGCACGCCGGCGGCAGCGGATGCGGCTGCTCTGCGGCGGTGCTCTGCGGCTATCTGCTGCCGGAGATGCGCCGGGGCCGGTGGCGGCGGGTGCTGTTCGCCCCCACCGGGGCGCTGCTGAGCCCCACCAGTTCATTTCAAGGGGAGAGCATACCGGGCATCTGCCACGCGGTGGTGCTGGACCGGACGAAGGAGGATGCGTGATGGAGTATCTCAATGCCTTTCTCTGCGGCGGGCTGCTGTGCGCCGTGGGCCAGATCATTCTGGACAAGACAAGCCTGACCCCGGCCCGTATTCTGACGGGCTATGTGGTGGCAGGTGTGCTGCTGCAGGCTGTGGGTGTGTATCAGTATATCGTGGACTGGGGCGGCGCCGGGGCCACCGTGCCGCTGACGGGCTTTGGCTACTCCCTGGCGAAGGGCGTGGCAAAAGCGGTGGCGGAGGACGGCCTGCTGGGTGTGCTCACCGGCGGACTGACCGCCACCTCCGGCGGTATCGCCGCGGCGGTGGTGTTTTCCTTGTTGGCGGCACTGCTGGTGCGGCCCAAAGAAAAACGTTGACAAATACCCGGTGGGGGTATATAATGCGACCGTGATCAAAAATACCCCCAGGAGGTATATGACTGTGGAAAATACTTGTTGCTGCTGCCAGGAAAAGACCAAGCACCGCACGCCGGAGGAGCAGAAAAAACTCCTGAACCGCCTGTGCCGCATTGAAGGGCAGGTGCGGGGCCTACAGGAGATGCTGCAAAAGGACGCCTACTGTCCCGACATTCTGATACAGGTATCCGCCGTGGGCGCGGCGCTGAACAGCTTTAGTAAAGAGCTGCTGGCTACCCACATCCGCACCTGCGTGGCGGATGGTATCCGACAGGGGGACGACGAGGTCATCGACGAACTGGTGACCACGCTGCAAAAGCTGATGAAATAAGGAGATGGCAGTATGACAGAGAAATTCGTCATCACCGGCATGACCTGCGCCGCCTGTGCCGCCCATGTGGAAAGGGCCGCGGCTTCGGTGCCCGGCGTACACAGCGCGTCGGTAAATCTGATGCTGGGCTCCCTGGTGTGCGACAGGGACGAAAATGTGGATCCCGCCGCCATTGTGGCCGCCGTGACGGCGGCGGGCTACGGCGCCGTGCCGGAGAGCGAGGCCCGGCGGGACCTGCACGCGGAGCAGGACGCGGCGGTAAAGGCCATGGGCCGCCGGCTGCTGTGGTCGGTGGTGTGTCTGGTGCCGCTGTTTTACCTGAGCATGGGGCACATGATGGGGCTGCCGGTGCCCATGTTCATGCACACACAGCCCTTGCTGTCGGCCTTTGTGCTGCTGGCGCTGACGGTGCCCATACTGATTTTGAACCGCAGTTATTTCACCGTGGGCTTCTCCCGGCTGTTCAAGGGTGCGCCCAATATGGACTCGCTGGTGGCGCTGGGCGCGGCGGCGGGTCTGGTGTACAGCCTGATCGAGATGGGCCTGCTGGCGGCGGGAAAGGTCACGGGTATGCCGGACCTGTACTTCGAGTCGGCGGGCATGATATTGGCACTGGTGACGGTGGGCAAGTACCTGGAGGAGCGCTCCAAGGGCAAGACGACCGGGGCCATCACCGCCCTGCTGGCGCTGGCGCCGGAGTCCGCCGTGGTGCGCCGGAACGGCAAGGAGGTCACCGTCCCCACCGAGGACATCAAGGCCGGCGAGACGGTCATCGTCCGGCAGGGGGGGCGTATCCCCGTGGACGGCACCGTGACGGCGGGCAGCGGCACCGTGGACGAGTCCGCCCTTACCGGCGAGAGTATGCCGGTGGAGAAGACTGTGGGCGGCAAGGCGGTGTCCGCCACCATCCTCACCGGCGGCTATCTGGAGCTGACGGCGGACCGGGTAGGTGCGGATACCACTCTGTCCCAGATCATTCAGCTGATGGAGCAGGCTGCCAGCGGCAAGGCACCTATCAGCCGTCTGGCGGATAAGATCAGTGCCGTGTTTGTGCCGGTGGTCATTTCCATCGCGCTGCTGGCGGCTATCCTGTGGGCTGCGGTGGGCGGCATGGGTGTGCGCTTCTGCCTGTCCATCGCCATCGCCGTGCTGGTGATCTCATGCCCCTGCGCTCTGGGCCTGGCCACGCCGGTGGCAATCACTGTGGCTACGGGCAAGGCGGCGGAGCAGGGTATTCTGGTAAAGTCCGCTGCCAGCCTGGAACTGATGGGCCGGGTGGATACGGTGGTGCTGGACAAGACCGGTACCGTCACCGAGGGTAAGCCCCGGGTGACGGATGTGCTGTGCGCAGACGGCATGGACGAGGACACGCTGCTGTCCGCCGCCGCGTCGCTGGAAAAGCCTTCCGAGCACCCGCTGGCCGGGGCCATTGTGGCCGAGGCGGAAAAGCGCGGTTTGGTCCTGCGGCCGGTGTCCGACTTTACCGCCGTGGCCGGCGGCGGTGTTGCCGCCCGGGCGGAAGGTACATTACTGCTGGCGGGAAATGAGGCATTTATGGAGACGTCCGGCGTGGCCGTCAGCGAGGAGATGAAGTCCGGTGCGGCCAGACTGGCGGAGGACGGTAAAACGCCGCTGTTTATCGCCGCAGGTACATCGCTGCTGGGGGTCATCGCTGTGGCGGACGTGGTCAAGGCGGACAGCGCCGCCGCCATCGCCGCCCTGCGGGAGATGGGCTGCGACGTGGTGCTGCTCACCGGCGACAACCAGCGCACGGCGGACGCCATTGCCCGGCAGGTGGGCGTCAGCCGGGTCATTGCCCAGGTGCTGCCACAGGATAAGGCCCGGGTGGTGCAGGAATTGCAGGCCGAGGGCAAGAAGGTAGCCATGGTGGGCGACGGCATCAACGACGCCCCGGCGCTGGTGACGGCGGATGTGGGCCTGGCCATCGGCGCGGGCACAGATGTGGCCATCGAGTCGGCGGACATCGTGCTGATGAAGAGCAGTCTTATGGATATCGCCGACGCGGCGGCCCTGTCCCGGGCTACCCTGCGGAACATCCGTCAGAACCTGTTTTGGGCGTTCTTCTATAATTCTGTGGGCATCCCGGTGGCGGCGGGTGTGCTGTACCCGGCCTTTGGGATCACCCTGAACCCCATGATCGCCGCCGCGGCCATGAGCCTGAGCAGCGTGTGCGTGGTCAGCAACGCCCTGCGTCTGCGGGGCTGGAGGGGCCGCAGACGGGTGGGAACGCCGACTGCAAAAGAGCCACAGCTGGTGCAAAATATAAATAATAACGAAAGCAGTAAGGAGGATACCGCTATGAAAAAGACCATCACCATCAAGGGCATGATGTGTGCCCACTGCGTCTCCCACGTGGAGAAGGCGCTGACCGCCCTGGGCGTACAGGCGGACGTGGATCTGGCGTCCGGGACCGCCGTTGTCACCGGCAACGCCAGTGACGAGGCGCTGAAGAAGGCTGTCACCGACGCCGGTTACGAGGTCGTGGAGATCAAGTGATGAAAAAAGAGCAAAAAAAGAAAGCCCATGTGGGCTTTCTTTTTTTGTTTTGATGTTATGCGGCTGGTTCTCTTTCTGTATCTATACCGAGTGCGGGAGCGGTCTGCGCGGCGGTGCGGGTGACGCTGTCGGCGGTGAGGATGGTACCCTCGCCCTCAGCGTACCGAATGGCGACGCTGTCGCCTACATTGAAGATGACCGCCTCCGGCTGCTGCGCGGCGGAGATGACGTAGTAGTGCTCGTCACCGGTAAGGCGCAGGTAGTAGAGGGTATTGCCGTCCACCACGGCGGAGCGGATATCCTCCAGCACACCGCTGACTTCGCTCTGGCCCGTCAGGGGCAGGTCGGCGTCATCGGCGGACACCAGTCCCTTTTCCGCCAGAATACGGCGGTAGTTGGCCTCGCACGAGGCCACCGTGTCGCCGGTGGCCACGATCTGGTACTGGCTGACGTTGACCATGGCGTACATTTTCACCAGCTCGGCGGCGTCCTTCAGTGCCATGAAATACGTGGGCTGGTCGGAGATGTTCAGCAGCAGGGGGAACGTGGCCGTGTACTTCATCTGCTGTACCTGACCCTGGGCGCTGTCCATGGCGGAGTACTCCTTGGCGCCGGCCACCAGATAGAACCGCGTCTCCTTCGTGCGCTGGTTGGACAGGATAAAGCCGATGTTGGACTCATCGGATACCACGGAGGTGACACCGGTGTACATATACACATCGTCACCGATGGCGATGTAGTTATAGCCCTCGGTGGTGACGGTCACGTCCCGCTGGCCGAACAGGGAGTTGATAAAGCCGTTGACATACGCGCCGTGGTAGTCGTACTGCTGCATGATCAGCTCGGCGGTGTAGACGTGATCCACCCAGTTGGGCACGTCGCCGGTCTTGTAGTAGGCGCTTTCGCCGGTGACGGCGTTCACCAGCACGGCACCGATGATATCACGGCCGCCGAACAGACCGATGGTGTGGCTGACACGGGGGCAGACCCACCACGGGTCGCCGTTCTCATCGATCTCAAAGGCCGGCTCGTCGAACATATAGGTGGGGTAGTGGAAGCGCAGATGGCGGTACAGATTGCGGCTGAAGTGCTCGGCGGTGGTGTAGTGGATACCCTCGTCCAGACGGATGACCTCCACGTTCTGGGTCACCATGTCGATAAGCAGATAGGCGGGCAGGCCGTCGGCGCGGTTGTTCAGCCACTTGATGATATCGCCGTAGCGCAGGGGCGTGACGCGGACAGGGCGGCCCTGGTAGTTGATCTGGGTATAGTCGTCGGCCACCTCGAACTGGGAGACCATGTCCGCCAGCTCACCCAATTTGCGGTTTCCCAGCTTTGTGGCGGAGTTGGCATCCAGCATGGGGATCTGGTCATAGCTGATCTCCTCCACTTCGGCGGCAAAGTCGCCGTCAGTGACGGTCAGCAGGTCGCGGTAGTCCCCGGCGCGGAACAGCTGCCAGCCGATCACCGCGCCCACCAGTGCCGTGGCGATCAACGCGGCGGCCGCAATGAGTGGCACGGTGCACTGCTTTTTCAAAAAGGTGAAGTAGCCCTTGGCACCGGTGCCCTGAAAACCGGAGGTCAGTATGGCGCAACCGCCGTACACGGCGCACACCAGCAGCACAAAGACGTAGAAATCCTCACTCTTGAGACTGATAGGCGGCAGAACGATATAGAAATACACCGCGGCGAACACCAGCGTGACGGCGATGTTCAGCAGCGTGCGGCCCAGGGGCGTGCCCACGGCTTTGCGTTCCTTTTTCGGGCGGGGCTGGCGGCCGAAGCCCTGAAAGTCGGGGTCATTCCAATTTGTATTCTTCATAGACGGTTCCTTTCTCTGTTGATATGCCTGTTGGTACTATTATAACCGATGCATCTTCGTTTGTATAGCAACTTCAGGTTGCAAACGGCAAAATTGCCGCAGAGAGATGCATTTGGCTGTTCACAAATTGTTTACAATAAAAGTCAAAGAAAGTCAAATTACCCTATTGACAAAGTAGGAAAGGCGGTGTAATATATGCTCAAGGTCAAAGAAAGGCAAAGTCAAATGAGCCGAGCATGACCGAGAGATGCAAACGAAAGGCGGCGAGGATTTGGGTATTTCCGATATTATCGCTGGATTTATCCAGCAGGAGTTAGACCAGGCGGGCGGTGCGCTGGAGTTACAGCGAGCTGACCTGGCGCAGCGGTTCAACTGCGTGCCCAGCCAGATCAACTACGTGATGTCCACCCGGTTCTCGCCGGAGCATGGCTACATCGTGGAGTCCCGGCGGGGCGGCGGCGGCTACATCCGCATCACGCGGGTGCAGGTGGACCGCCAGACGCTGCTGATGCACGTTATCAACAGCATCGGCGACAGGCTGGACGCGGCCAGCGCACGGGCGATCGCCCAGAACCTGGTCCAGTCCGAGGCCATCAGCCACGAGCTGGGACAGGCGCTGCTGTCCGCCACCGGCGCACGAGCCTTGCAGGCGGCGCCGCCGGATAGCCGCGACGCGCTGCGCGCCGATATATTCAAGCAAATTCTGATCCATTCCGTCTGACGGCGGAGCAAGGAGGTTATGATTATGAAATGTGATCGCTGCGGTAAGAACGAGGCTACGTTCTACTATAAGAGCAATATCAACGGCAGAGTGACCGAGACGCACCTCTGCCCCGACTGTGCCCGCGCCATGGGCTATGCCGGTTCCATGTCCGGCCGCATGAGCAGCTGGTTCGACGACGACTGGTTCGACCGTCCGTTCCGTATGCTGGAGCCGTTCTTCGGCGGCTTTGGCAGCCGGATGCTGACGGAGTTCCCCCAGCCGGTAGACGTGCTGGAGCAGGCGCAGAGCGCCGACCCGGAGAGCGGCGCCGCCGAGGAGCTGCTGCCGAAGGACGAGGCTATGTCTCTGGCGCTGGAGCGTAAGCGCAACGCGCTGGAGACGCAGCTGCACAACGCGGTGGCGGAGGAGCGTTATGAGGACGCCGCCCGCCTGCGTGATGAGCTGAAGGCTCTGGGCGGCAAGGCGTCCTGACGCCGTTCCGCTATGTTAAAATAACAAATCGAAAGGAAGTGTTCCTTTATGTCTGAGAATAAATTTACCCCCCGTGCAGAGGAAGTTCTGCGTTTGAGCCAGGAGGCTGCCGAGGACCTGGGCCACGGCTATGTGGGCTCCGAGCATCTGCTGCTGGGCCTGATCCGTGAGGAGGAGGGCATCGCCCACCGCGTGCTCAGTGAGTTCGGCGTCACCGATGAAATGGTCTGCTCCGTGCTGCAGCGCAGCGTGGGCAAGGGCGTTTCCGGCGCCGCGCCCAGCCAGGGGCTGACGCCCCGCGCCAAGAGCGTGGTGGAGCTGGCTGTGTCCGAGGCGTCCCGCATGGGCAGCAGCGCCATCGGCACCGCCCATCTGCTGATGGGCCTGCTCCGTGAGGGCGGCAACATGGGCCTGCGTATCCTGCGTACCGTGGGCGTGGACCCCAATAAGATGTACAGCGCTGTGCTGAAGAAGCTCAACGATATGCCCCGGGCTGCCGCTGGCGGCGCCTCCGCCCCTAACCGCGAGGCGGACAAGAAGAACAAGACGCTGGCTGAGTATACCCGCGATTTGACCGAGGCCGCCCGCAGCGGCAAGCTGGACCCCGTTATCGGCCGGGATACCGAGATACAGCGGGTCATCCAGATTTTGTCCCGCCGCAGCAAGAACAACCCCGTACTCATCGGCGAGCCCGGCGTAGGCAAGACTGCCATCGCCGAGGGCCTGGCCGAGCGCATTGCCGCCGGCGATGTGCCCGAGGAGCTGCTGGACAAGCGTATCCTGTCGCTGGACCTCAGCGGCATGGTGGCCGGAACCAAGTACCGCGGCGAGTTCGAGGAGCGCATCAAGAACACCCTGAATGAGGTGAAGAAGGACGGCAACGTCATCCTGTTCATCGACGAGCTGCACACCATCGTGGGCGCAGGCTCCGCCGAGGGCGCCGTGGACGCTGCCAACATCCTGAAGCCCGCCCTGAGCCGCGGCGAGATCCGCGTTATCGGCGCCACCACCCTGAACGAGTACCGCAAGTACATCGAGAAGGATGCCGCACTGGAGCGCCGCTTCCAGCCCGTCACCGTGGGCGAGCCCACCCCCGAGGCCACGCTGGAGATCCTGAAGGGCCTGCGCGACCGCTATGAGGCGCACCACAAGCTGACCATCACCGACGAGGCGCTGGACGCTGCGGTGCAGCTGTCCAAGCGGTACATCGGCGATCGGTTCCTGCCGGACAAGGCCATCGACCTGATGGACGAGGCCGCTTCGCAGGTCCGCATGACCGCCGAGAGTTCCTCTCCGGACCTGAAGGCCCTGGAGGAGAAGATCACCGCCCTGCACCGGGAGAAGAACGATGCCATCGCCGCCCAGGACTTCGAGAAGGCCGCGCAGCTGCGCGATATCGAGAAGGACTATCAGGAGCAGGTGGACATCGAGCGCGACAAGTGGCGCAAGAGCCTGTCCCAGAACCGGGGCACCGTCACCGCGGATGATATCGCCAAGGTGGTGGCCGGCTGGACCGGTATTCCCGTCACCCGCCTGACCGAGGATGAGTCCATGCGCCTGCTGAAGCTGGAGGAGAAGCTCCACCAGCGTGTGGTGGGTCAGGACGATGCCGTGACCGCCGTGGCCAAGGCTATTCGCCGCAGCCGTGTGGGTCTGAAGGACCCCAAGCGGCCCATCGGCTCCTTCCTGTTCCTGGGCCCCACGGGCGTGGGCAAGACTGAACTGTGCAAGACCCTGGCGGAGTCTATGTTCGGTGATGAGAACGCCATGGTGCGTATCGATATGTCCGAGTACATGGAGAAGCACACGGTGTCCCGCCTGATCGGCTCGCCTCCCGGCTATGTGGGCCACGAGGAGGGCGGCCAGCTGACTGAGAAGGTGCGCCGTAAGCCCTATTCCGTGGTGCTGTTCGACGAGATCGAGAAGGCCCACGAGGATGTGTGGAACATCCTGCTGCAGATCTTGGAGGACGGCGTCGTCACCGATTCCCAGGGCCGCCGGGTGGACTTCAAAAATACCGTCATCGTCATGACATCCAACGTGGGCGCCCGGAACATCACCGATGCCGCCGCCAAGCTGGGCTTTGACGGCGACGAAAAGGGCGGGAAGGAAACTGAGGAGGCTCGCTTCGCCCGTATCCGCGAGGCGGTCATGACCGACCTGAAGCACACCTTCCGCCCCGAGTTCCTGAACCGTATCGATGAGATCATCGTGTTCCGTCAGCTGACCCAGGAGAACATCGTGGAGATCGCCCGCCGTATGCTCACCGTTACCGGCAAGCGCATGGCGCAGCAGGGGATCACCCTGATCTCCGACGATGACGCCGTGGCCGAGTTGGCCCGTGACGGCTTTGATCCCCAGTACGGTGCCCGTCCTCTGCGCCGGGCCATCCAGAACCAGGTGGAGGATGCTGTAGCGGAGTTGATGCTGGAGGGTAAGCTGAAGTCCGGCGATACCGCCCATGTCCGTCTGCGGGACGGCAAGGTGGTCATCGACAGCGAGGCGGTTCCTGCTGAAGCTGCGCCTGCGGCGACAGCGCCCGCCGAGACGGCCGCTGTTCCTGCGGAGAAATAAACAAAAAGGAACGCCCTTGGGCAATGGCCCAAGGGCGTTCCTTTTTTGTCCTATTGCTTCTTCGCGCGGAGAGAAGGTTTACAGGGTGTCAAGTGCCTGCTTCAGGTCGGCGATGAGGTCCTCGGCGTTCTCCAGACCCACGGATAGGCGAATCAGGCCGGCGGCGATGCCGGAGGCGGCCAGTTCCTCCTCGGTGTAGGTGGAGTGCGTCATGGAGGCGGGGTGCTCGATCAGCGTCTCGGCGTCGCCCAGAGACACAGCCACCGTCACCAGGTGCAGGGCGTTCACCAGCTTCACGCCGGCGGCACGGCCGCCCTTGACCTCGAAGGACAGCATACCGCCGAAGTCGCGCATCTGGCGGCGGGCGATGTCATGGCCGGGATGGTCGATCAGGCCGGGATAGTAGACCTTCTCCACGGCGGGGTGGTCATACAGGAATTCCGCCACGGCCTTGGCGTTGGCGCAGTGCTTCTGCATACGGATCTCCAGGGTCTTCAGGCCGCGGAGTATCAGGAAGGCACAGAAGGGATCCATCACTGCGCCGGTCATATCCTTCAGGCCGAACATACGTACCTCATTGCAGAATTCGGCGGAGCCCACCACAAAGCCCGCGATCACGTCGCCGTGGCCGTTCAGGTACTTGGTGGCGGAGTGCACCACCACGTCTGCGCCCAGCTCCAGCGGCCGCTGGAGGTACGGGGAAGCGAAGGTGTTGTCGCAGATGACCTTGATGTCCTTGTTGTAGCCGTGGGCCAGTGCCGCCACGGCAGAGATGTCCGCGATCTTCAGGTTGGGGTTGGCGGGCGTCTCCAGATACACCGCGCAGGTGTTGGGCTTCAGCGCCTTGCGCACGGCATCCAGGTCGGAGGTGTCCACAAAGCTGACCTCCACGCCGTAGCGGGTCATGCCGTGGTTCAGAAGGGAGAAGGTGCAGCCGTACAGGGTGCCGTCGGCCACGATATGCTTGCCGGCGCCGGCTACGGTCCACAGCGCGGAGGAGATGGCACCCATGCCGGAGGCGGCGGCCACGCAGGCCTCACCGCTTTCCAGGGCGGCGACCTTGGCCTCCAGCACCGAGGTGGTGGGGTTGGACAGGCGGGTGTAGATATAGCCCGCTTCTTCACCGGCGAAGCGGCGCCCGCCCTGCTCACAGCTGTCAAATACGAAGGTGGAGGTCTGGAAAATGGGGGTGGTCAGTGCGCCGTACTGGGTGTCCTTCACGTTTCCGGCGTGAATGGCTTTTGTACCGAAGCCGCAATCCTTGTTCAGCATGGGTCGTCCTCCTTGCACTATAATGTAACAATAAAGTGTACAGGACCATACGGCCCTTTGCCATAAGGGTAACATATCTGAACCCGACGGTGGTAGCGGTAAAATGCGCCAGCTCGCTATCAATTGGAATTGTAGCTAAAACAGATAATTTCGGAATATATTTTTGTGCAGAATGCTGTATTGCGGGGAAATCGCAAAAAGTTTTAGCGGAAATTAGACATCGTGACGAAAAATACGGCAACATGGCGGCGGATTTTTGTCGGGGAACATGATAAATGAAACAGATAACGATGGGCGCGATTTGCGGGAAACGGTTGCCATTTCCCCCGGAATGTGGTATAAGAGAGACAGAGAGTGCGCCCGGTGTCCGCCGGGTACATGCAGCTTACAGGAGGTCATCACCATGAAGAAGATCATTGCCACCACCAATGCCCCCGCCGCCATCGGGCCCTATTCCCAGGCCATCGACTGCGGCAGCTTCCTGGTCACGTCCGGCCAGGTGCCCTTTGACCCGGCTACCGGCGAGTTCGTCCCCGGCGGCATTACCGAGCAGACCCGTCAGGTACTCACCAACATCAAGGCCATCCTTGAAGCCGCCGGTCTGACCATGGACAATGTGGTCAAGACCACCGTATTCCTGCAGAGCATGGGCGACTTCGCCGCCATGAACGCGGTCTACGCTGAGTTCTTCACTGAGGGGCAGTACCCTGCCCGCAGCGCCGTGGAGGTCGGTGCGCTGCCCCGGGGCGCACTGGTGGAGATCGAAACCATCTGCGTGAAGTAAAGAATCCGGCAAATAAAGAGAGCCGCCCCTTAGGGGCGGCTCTCTTTATGCCTCCTGGTTCAATTCCGAGACGATATCCTTCAGAATGGCGATGAACTTCTCGCCGTAGTCCGTCAGCGGTACGTCCCGGGGCCGTATGACCCCAAGGCGCATATCCGGCACGTCGCCGATCAGCGGCAGCGTCATCAGCCGGTCATCGCCATAGCCGTCCGGCAGTACGCCGCTGCCGGTGGAAACGCAGTCCGTGTGGGCCATGACATTGTAGGCCGTGGCGCGGTCGCTGACGGACACTACCCGGTCAAACTCCGCGCCGGTGCCTACCACCGCCTCCTCGGCGAAGTGGTAGTTGCTGTCCGACTGGGTAAATACCGCGTAGGGGTAGGCATACAGCTGCTCCAGGCGCACGGCGCGTTCGCCGGACAGGGGGTGGCCCTTCCGCAGAAACACCCGGGGGCGGATGTCCACCAAAGGCTGGAACGTCAGGTTCTTCTCCCGCAGGATACGGCCGATGAAATGCTCTGTCATGTCCGACACGAAGATGATGCCGAAGGCGCTGCGCCGCGCCGTCACCTCGTCGATGACCGCTGCCATCTCCATCTCCTTGAAGCTCACCTGGATATGCGGCTCGTCCAGCAGGTGCAGGAACTCCACGAATGCCTTGGCGCAGAAGGGATAGCGCTGTGATGCCACCGACAGGGATACCCGGTCGGCAGCCCGGCGCTCACTGTAATAGCGCTCCAGCTTCCGGCTGCGCTCCACCAGCGGCGCGATCTGCGCCGTCAGCTCCCGGCCCTCCTCCGTCAGCGTCACGCCCCGGTTGGTCCGCAGAAAGATGGTCACGCCCAGCTCCCGTTCCACCTCGGCGATGGCCGCCGACAGGGCCGACTGAGACAGAAACAGGTTCCGCGCCGCCCGGTTCATGGACCCGCAGCGGTCCACCTCCAATATGTAGCTCATTTGCAGCAATGTCATCGCGCCGCGCCCCTTTCCCGCCGTTTCTTGCCTTTACTATACCAAAAACCGCGCCCCCTGTAAATAGAATTGACAGATATACGGCCCATCGTGTATAATCGCCGGTGATATACCGTATATATTGCTCTATATAGGAGGCGTACTATGAAACGAGTTATTACCGCCCTGCTGGCGGCCCTGCTGGTCCTGTCACTGGCGGCCTGCGGCAGCGGGGTCGAGACAAAGAAGCTGGCGGGCACCTGGACGTGTACGATCGATGTGACTGACCGCATGAACGCGGCGGCGGAGCAGGCACTGGGTCTGTCCGCGGCGGACGGCGCGGCGAAGATGCCGCTGCAGCTGGTCCTCACCGTGGCCGAGGACGGCGCCTACACCCTCCGCTACGACAGCGACGCCGTCCGCACGGCGCTGGATGCCTATGCCGCGGCGCTGCACCCGGCGGCGGTGGAGAGCGTCTATGCCGCCGCGGAGGAGCAGGGCTTCTCCCGTGAGGAATACGATGCGGCCATGGAGAAGGCCGGCATCACCATGGACGATATGGTGGCGGCCATTTTCGCCGGGGTGGACGAGGAGGAACTGCTCTCCCTGCTCACCGGCCGCAGCGCCGCGCTCACCGGCTATTGCAGGGCGGAGAGCGGACAGCTGTACCTGGCGGATACCGCCGCCGAACTGGCCGAGACGGCGGACTGTCTGAGCTATACCCTTTCCGATGGGATCATGACCTGGACCGACGCGCAGGGTGAGCTCAGCAGCCAGCTGACGGAACAGGAGCAGGAGCTGCTCCGCGTGCCCCTGACTTGGACAAAACAGGCGGAGAGTAAATAAAAAAGAGCGCCCTGTGGGCGCTCTTTTCCTTTGCCTCATGTCTCAAAAATCCAGCTCCGTGCGGGGGCAGACCTCCTTGATCTTGGCCTGCAGGCGTTTCAGATCCTCGAAAGTCTCCGGCTTTTTCCGGGGGTCCCGCAGCAGGGCGGCGGGGTGATACAGCGCCATCATCAGGCAGCCGTCCTTCTCAAAAAACTGACCGTGCTCCTGGCTGATCTTAAAGTCCGGGCGGATGATCTCCATGGCGCTGACACGGCCCAGACACACGATGATCTTAGGCTGCATCAATGCCCGCTGCCGCTGGAGATAGCCCTTGCAGGCGTCCTTTTCCGTGTTCATGGGGTCCCGGTTCTCCGGCGGGCGGCACTTAACGGAGTTGGTGATATACAGGCGGCTGCGGTCCAGCCCGATCATCTTCAGCATATCGTCCAGCAGCTTGCCGCCCCGGCCCACGAAGGGCTCGCCCTGCTTGTCCTCGTTAGCGCCGGGGGCTTCGCCGATGATCATGATCTCCGCATCCTCCCGGCCCACGCCGAAGACCACGTTGGTGCGCGTTTCCGCCAGTGTACAGGCGTGACAGTACAGACATTCCTGCCGCAGGGCTTCCCACTCGGTCATAGTCGTTTCTCCTTTATCTCTCCGCGAACGGGCTTACTTTTCCAATCTGGACAGCAGCCACGCTTCAATGTTCTTCGTAATATCCGCAGTGTATGCCTTTTCGTTGAGTATCTCATGCCGCAGGCCCGGATACAGCTTCAGCGTGCAGTCCCGCATACCGGCAGCCCGGAAGGCGTCATAGGTCTGGCGCACGCCCTTGCCGCAGCTGCCCACCGGGTCCTTGTCGCCGGCTACGAACAGCACCGGCATTTCCCTGTCCATCTGCCGCAGATGGCTCTGCCGCTGGTTGAAGCGTATGCCGTGCAGCATCTGGCGGAACAGGCCCACCGTGGCGTCCGCGCCGCAGAGGGGGTCGGCGATGTAGTCGTCCACGTTGCTCTCGTCGGCGGAGAGCCAGTCCACCTTCGTGCGGTTGGGGGCGAACAGCTTGTTGTAGCTGCCGAAGGCCAGCTCCGTCACCAGCTCGCTGGTGGCGTTCTCGCCGCTGACGGCGGCGATGGCATTGGCCAGTGCCAGCCCGCCGGTGATGGCTGCCTGGGGCTGCCAGCCGGTGCCCATGATGACCGCCGCCTTCACCGTGCCGGGATAGCGGATCAGGTATGTCCGGGTCAGGAAGGAGCCCATGCTGTGCCCCATGATGCACAGCGGTACATCAGGATAGCGCTGCTTCAGCCGCTGGTGCAGGATATAGATATCGTCCACCACCGTATTCCATGTGCTGCCCTGACCGAAATACACCGGCGTTCCGCCCTCCGGCAGCGACTTGCCGTGACCTAAGTGGTCGTGTCCGGCCACAACGATGCCCTGTTCATTCAGGGCGCGGGCAAAGCCGTCGTACCGGGCGATATGCTCGGCCACGCCGTGACAGATCTGCAGTACAGCGCGGACGGCCACGCCCTCCGGCTCCCACAGCATCCCGTGGAGCTGGGTCTTGCCGTCGCTGGACAGAAACGTGAATTCACTCAAATTTGTCATGGTGTATCCGCTCCTTTCATGGTATAATTCTTATCATCATACAGTGTACCACAAAAATCCGGAAATGAAAAGAGGGTTCGCCATGTCGCAGTACATATTGGCGCTGGATCAGGGCACCACCAGCTCCCGCGCCATCGCCTTTGACCGGTCGGGGAATATCGCCGCCCTAAGCCAGCAGTCCCTGCCCCAGCACTATCCCCAGGCGGGGTGGGTGGAGCACGACCCCCTGGAGATATGGGATACCCAGCGCCGCGCCGCGGCGGAGGTCATCGCCCGGCTGCCGGAGGGCAGCGTGGCAGGCATCGGCGTCACCAACCAGCGGGAGACGACGATCCTCTGGGATAAGGCCACCGGTGAACCGGTGTACAACGCCATCGTATGGCAGTGCCGCCGGACGGCGGAGCTGTGCGAGGAGCTGAAGCGCCGGGGGCTGGAGGAGCGCATCCGCTCGGCCACGGGGCTGCTGATCGACGCCTACTTCTCCGGCAGCAAGATCCGCTGGATCCTGGACAATGTGCCCGGCGTCCGCCGCCGGGCCGAGCGGGGCGAGGTGCTGTTCGGTACCGTGGAGAGCTGGCTGATCTGGAAGCTCACCGGCCGGCATGTCACCGACTACGCCAACGCCAGCCGCACCATGCTTTTTGATATCCACCGCCTGGCCTGGGATGAGGAGCTGTGCGGCATTCTGGGGGTCCCTACGGCCATGCTGCCGCAGCCCGTGCCCAACAGCGCCGTCTACGGCACGGTGCAGCCCAGTATCCCGGGGCTGGAGTCCCTGGCGGGCGTCCCGGTCTGCGGAGCGGCGGGCGATCAGCAGTCCGCCCTGTTCGGCCAGACCTGCTTCGCTCCCGGCGAAGCCAAGAACACCTACGGCACCGGCTGCTTCACCCTGATGAACGTGGGCGAAAAGCCTGTGCGCTCCCGCGCCGGATTGCTGACCTCCGTGGCCTGGCAGGTGGACGGAAAGACCACCTATGCCCTAGAGGGCAGTGTGTTCAACGCCGGCAGCACCATCCAGTGGCTGCGGGATGAGCTGGGTATCATTTCCTCGGCGCCGGAGATCGACGTGCTGGCCGCCACAGTGCCGGACAGCGGCGGCGTGGTGGTGGTACCGGCCTTCACGGGCCTGGGTGCGCCTTACTGGGATATGTACGCCCGGGGCGCTATTCTGGGCGTCACCCGGGGCACAGGACGGGCGCACATCGCCCGGGCGGTGCTCAGCTGTATCGCTGCCCAGGTCACAGATCTGATGCTGGCCATGCGCCAGGATGCCGGCTGCGATATTGCCCTTCTGCGGGCGGACGGCGGAGCCAGCGTTTCTGATGTGCTGCTGCAAATGCAGGCAGATCTGCTGCGTATCCCTGTGGATCGGCCGGAGATGGTGGAGACCACCGCCTTCGGCGCGGCGGCGCTGGCGGGGCTGAGCTGCGGCTTCTGGCGGGATATGGACGAGATCGCCGACCTGCGCCGCAGCCAGAGGATGTTCCTGCCGGAGCGCCCGCAGGCGGACTGCGACGCCTATTACCGTCTGTGGAAACGGGCTGTTTCCCGGGCCGCTGACTGGATAGAGCATTAAGTAAACAGTGTGTAAATTTCGCCATATAGCGCTTGCAACCGCTGAAAAAACGCGCTATACTGGCGTCAACAGGAATATATGCCGTGCACTGTCCCGCGTGTGTACGCGGTGGGAGAGCCGGGAGATATGGAAAGGAGCTATTATCTATGGGTATTCTCAATGACATCAGCAAGAAGGCGCAGGAGTACGCCGGCATCGCCGTGGACAAGGCCAAGGACCTGGCCGAAGTGGCCGCGGACAAGGCCCAGACCCTCAGTGACACCGCCAAGACCAATATGGCTATTATGAACGAGCAGCGCGAGCTGGAGAAGAACTACCGCGCCATCGGCGAGTGGTTCGTGGCGGAGCACCAGAGCGATGTCCCCGACGCCGTCAAGGATGTGGTGGCTGCCGTCAACGCCAGCAAGGAGCGTATCGCCCAGCTGGAGGCCAGCAAGCCCCGGAAGGACGAGCCGGCGGTGGACGAGTCTGAGGTGACCTTCAAGGTCTGCCCCGTCTGCGGCGCCGCCAGCGACAGCAAGTTCTGCCCCCACTGCGGCGCGCCCATGGGCGAGTAAAATACAGAAAAAAGAGGACCGCCGCCGGCGGTCCTCTTTTGCAAGCGCTTCATAAAAAGGAAGGCCCGCGAGGGCCTTCCTTTTACTTTTCGTTGGGCATTTTCCAGCCGTTGTGGTCGGTGTGCAGCAGATGGTGGGACTTTTCGCCCAGCGGAGCTTTCAGGAATTCCCGGTACAGCGCCTGCACGTCCTTGTTCCGGTGGGAGAACCGCACCTTGGCACTCTTGTCGATGCTCCACAGGATATCGCCGCGATATGCCGCCAGCTCCTGCCCGTCGTGTATGGGCTGCCCGCCGCCGCCGGCGCACCCGCCGGGACAAGCCATCACCTCAACGAAGTCGTAATCCACATCGCCCTCGTCGATGGCGTGCATCAGCTTACGGGTGTTGCCCAGTCCGCTGACCACTGCCACGCGGACGTTGCCCGCGCCGGGGATGGTGAATACGGCCTCCTTCCAGCTGTCCATACCGCGTACGGCGGAGAAGGCGTCCGGCTTCGGTTCCTTGCCGGTAATGAGATAGTACGCGCTCCGCAGAGCCGCGTCCATCACGCCGCCGGTGGCGCCGAAGACCACCGCCGCGCCGGTGCCGGTGCCCAGCGGACTGTCAAAGGGTGTTTCTGGCAGCACCGCGGGATTGATCTGTTCGCCCCGCAGCATCCGCACGATCTCGCGGGTGGTCAGCACCACATCCACGTCCTGGTCGCCCTGCTCGTCCTTCATGGTGGGCAGCGCACACTCCGCCTTCTTGGCGGTGCAGGGCATGATGGACACCACAAACAGCTTCTTGGGGTCCACGCCAATCTTCTGGGCAAAGTAGCTCTTGGCGACGGCACCGAACATCTGCTGGGGGCTCTTGGCGGTGGACAGGTTTTCCGTATATGAGGGGAATTGTCCCTTCAGGAACCGCACCCAGCCGGGACAGCAGCTGGTGAACATGGGCCAGTGATATTTGTTCCGGTGGGTAAAGCGCTCGATGAACTCACTGCCCTCCTCCATGATGGTCAGGTCGGCGGCGAAGTCTGTGTCGAATACATAGTCGAAGCCCATGGTCTTCAGCGCCGTCACCATGCGCTCCGCCGTGGCAAACTTGGGGTCCAGATGATAAAACTCTGCCCAGGCCGCCCGCACCGCCGGTGCGACCTGCACCACGGTGATCCGGTCCTTGTTCGCCAGCGCGTCGAACACCTTGCCGGTGTCGTCGTGCTCCTGCAGACCGCCCACGGGACAGTGGGTGATGCACTGGCCACAGAAGGTGCAGTCGCTCTCACCCAGGGTCCTGGTGTGGGCCACACCCACGGTGGTACGAGTACCGGTGCCCATCAGGTCCCAGATGCCCATGCCCTGGATCTTTTCGCATACCTGGATGCACCGCATACACTTCACGCAGCGGTTTTCGATACGCACCACCGGATTGGAGTAGTCCGTGGGGATGTTCTTCAGGTCGTCGATATAGTGGTCGCCCAGCAGGTTATAGTCGTTGGTCAGCTGCTGGAGCTTGCAGTTGCCGCTGCGGGTGCACTTGGTGCACTTCGTCTCATGCTGGCTCAGCAGCAGCCGCAGATTGACTCGCCGGGCCTCGCGGACACGGGGTGAGCTGGTGTACACCACCATGCCCTCGCTGACAGCGCTGTCGCAGGAGGGCACCAGCCGTGCATAGCCCTCCACCTCCACCATGCAGATGCGGCACGCGCCGATCTCGTTGATGTCCTTCAGATAGCACAGGGTGGGGATGCTGATCCGCAGGGTCTGGGCCGCCTCCAGAATGGTGGTGCCCTCCGGCACCGATACGGTCCGCCCGTCGATGGTCAGAGTTACCATTTTTCGTTCCTCCCTCCCCGGAAAATGCCGTAGCCGTAGTGGTCGCACCGCAGACAGCGGGACGCCTCGGTCCGCGCGCCCTCCTCGGTGAGCCCGCACTCGATATCCTCAAAGTCGCACCGGCGCTCGCAGGCCTCGCGTTCCGTGGTGTTGATGCGTCCGTGGGGTGCGCGGTTGTTCAGCCGCGGTGCCGGGATGTCCAGCTCCACCTTGATCTCATGCCGGAAGCCCAGATGCTCGTCGATGTTGGCTGCCGCCACCTTGCCGGCGGCAATGGCGCGGATGGCGCTGGCGGGCCCGGTGACGCAGTCGCCGCCGGCGAATACGTTATCCATGTCGCCCACCTGACCGGACAGCCCCGCCACAAACGTGCCGCGCTTGATGGGTACGCCCGCCTGCTCGAAGCCCTGGATCTCGATGCCCTGGCCGATGGCCACCACGATGATGTCCGCCGGGATGCGTACCTCCGGCAGGTCGGCCTTGTTGGGCCGGGGCCGGCCGGACTTGTCCGCCTCGCCGATGATCTGGGGCTGCACCCACAGCGCGGCGGCATTGCCGTCCTCGTCGGCCTCGATGTGGGAGGGGGCCATCAGGGCGGCGATCTCCGCGCCCTCGGCCATGGCGCCCGTCACCTCGTCCGGCAGAGCGGTCATGTCCTCGATGCGGCGGCGGTACACGCACGTCACCTTCTCCGCCCCCAGGCGGATGGAGCTGCGGGTCACGTCCATAGCCACGTTGCCGCCGCCGATGACCACCACCCGCTTGCCGGTGAAGTCCGGCATCACGTCGTCGCCTATGGAGCGCAGCATCTCCACCGCGGACATCACGTTCTTGCTGTCCTCGCCGGGGATGCCCACTTTCTTGTCCTGATGGGCGCCGATGGCGATGTACAGGCAGTCATACTCCTTCAGCAGGTCCTCTATCCACAGCTGGGTGCCCACGGTCACACCGGTGTGTGCCTCAATGCCCAAAGAGAGGATGGAGGCGATCTCCGCATCCAGCAGGTGCCGGGGGAAGCGGTAGTTGGGGATGCCGTAGCGCAGCATACCGCCCAGCTTCTCCCGTTCCTCGAATACCGTCACCTTGTGACCCATCAGGGCCAGGTAATAGGCGCAGCTCAGGCCGCTGGGCCCGCCGCCGATAATGGCCACCTTCTTGCCGGTGGGCGGCGCGCAGGGGGGCTGGGGCACGTCTCCGGCAGTGTCCACGGCGTAGCGCTTCAGCCCGCGGATGTTGATGGCATCGTCGATCATATTCCGGCGGCACCGCGCCTCGCAGGGGTGCTCGCAGATATAGGCGCAGGCCACAGGGAAGGGATTGTCCTTACGGATCAGCCGCACCGCATCGGCGCAGCGTCCCTCGCCTATCAGGGCCATATAGCCGGGTACGTCCACACCGGCGGGACACAGGGCCACGCAGGGCACCGGCAGCTGCAAGCCCGCCAGACAGCGGTGGTGCAGGATGTGTTCCTCGTAGTCATCCCGGAAGCCCTCCAGCCCGTCCAGCACCAGTCGGGCGGCGTCGCGCCCGATGGCGCAGTCGGCGGTGTTCACCACGGTCCGCGCCGTTTTCTCGATAATGGCCAAGGTGCCCATGTCGGCGGTGCCGTCCAGCACGGTGGCGATGAGCTTGCTCAGCTGCCCCAGACCGATACGGCAGGGCACGCACTTGCCGCAGGACTGGGCGTGGCACAGCTGCAAAAACGACAGGGACATATCCACCGGACAGAGGCCCGGAGGACTGGCGGCGATGCGGCGCTCCACGTCCCGGTAGAGATTATCCACCACGGTCTGGGCGCGGCTTGGGTTCTTGATGTCGAGTCTGCTCAAGGGGGTCACTCCTTCCGTCTGCACTGTGCGGAGGCGTGTCCGCGCGGCGCTTGGAAATTATAAGTTAAACAAAAGAATGACACAAAATCCACCAAAAGTCAACATGAGAAAAAAGATTGTTTTCATAAGAGGAAATTATCGTAAATTGCCTGGTTTTTAACGTTATTTACAGCACAAACCGATAGATTTAAAGCGTGAAAGTTTCTTCAAAGGAAACGTCAGAAGACTGCCTTCGCAGGGAACGGCGTCCCGCGGCGTCCCGATCCGCGGCCATCAAAAAAGGGAGCACCGCCGCAGCGGTGCTCCCTTTTAGGTTCTTATGCTCTTATGCGCGGCCGCTGCGCAGGTAGCCATAGTTCTTCTTGAGTATGTTGCGGAAGAAGGGGATGCACAGCACCGTATCCGCCGCGATCCACGCCATGGGGTCGGCGGCGCAGAGGGCGTAGAAGGCCATGGCCGGTGCATCGGCGCTGACGGCGCCGCCGGCAAACAGCCCCGGCAGCACCAGACACACGGTGATACGCGCCACCAGCTCTGCCGCGCCTGCGCCCAGCACGAAGCCGCTGCGCCCGATGCCCTGCACGCAGTTGCGCACCACAAAGACGAAGCCCAGAAACAGGTACATGGAGAAGTCCACATACAGCAGCGAGTTGCCGTAGCGCACCGCGTCCGGCGTCACCTTGTCGGCGCTGAGGAACACATGGTAGCAGAAGTCGCCCCTTGTCAGCAGCAGACCCGTGCCCGCCGCCAGAATCGCCAGAATGGACACCATGCCCAGCGCCTGCAGCGTACCCCGGCGAATGCGGTCGTACTGACCTGCGCCCAGATTCTGCGCCGTGAAACTGGTCATGGCGCCGCCCAGCGCGTTCATGGGCGTGGCCACCAGATTGAACAGCCGGTTGGCCGCACCGAAGCCGTTCTGCGCCGCGTTGGACACCATCACGCCGTCCCGCATATCGAATTGTACCACGCCGCCCTGCATGACGATGATGCCCACCGCCAGCACGGAGAACTGCAGGCCAAGGGGAATGCCGCGGGTCAGGTGCCGTTTCACATCCATCATGGTGATGCGCCAGTCCTCCCGGTGCAGGCGCAGCACCGGATAGCGCACAAAGGCGTAGATAAAGCAGCCGATGGTGCTGACCAGCTGCGCCAGCACCGTGGCAAGGGCTGCGCCCGCCACGCCCCAGCGGAACACCAGAATGAACGCCAGATCCAGCCCTACGTTCAGCACCGTGGAGAACAGCAGGAACAGCAGCGGTGTCACGGAATCGCCCATGGCGCGCAGGAAGGAGCAGATGAAGTTGTAGAACAGCTGCGCGCCGATGCCGGCGAAGATGATGGCGCAGTAGGTGTGCGCCGCGGTGTACACCTCGTGGTGGGCGGGCGTCACGTTGATCCACGCCAGCATGGGATCCAGCAGCACCAGCGCCAGCGCCGTCAGCACCACCGTCAGCGCGGCGGACAGCAGCAGCTGCGTGGCCAGCGAGCGGCGCACGCCCCGTTCGTCGTGCATGCCCACATAGTAGGACGTGATGACGCAGAAGCCCGCGCTGACGCCGAAGGCGAACTGCAAAAAGATGAACACCAGAGAATTGGTATCGTTGACGCCGGCCACCTCGGCGGCGGTCAGCGTCTGACCAACGATGGCCGCGTCGCTGATGGAGTACACCTGCTGCAAAAGGTAGGACAGGATCACCGGCAGAGAAAACAGGAGGATCACCTTCCAGCACGGCCCCTGGGTCAGGTCGATGGGCTCCCTTCTTTTATGTGCTGTTTTCACAGAAATCGCTCCCTCCTTTTGTGTAGTATAGACAATTATCTCTCTCAGAGCGCCGATTATAATACCTTGCGGCGCTGTTGTCAAGAGCTCTTTTGTAAAAAATCCGTCCACCGGTCATTCCCGGTACCGCGCTGCCGTTCTTCACGCATTTTGCGGCGCATTTCCGCTTTCCGCCAGTGGACACAGCCGGTATTTCGTTGCACTTTCTGTCACTTTGTGGTAAGATACCATTGACACAAATGAAACGGGGAGGTCACTTGATATGAGATCCGATGGCACAAAAAAGTCACCTGTGCGTATGCTTGTCTACCTGCTGCTTCTGGCGGCGGTGGTGGCCCTGGGCTATTTCACCGACATCGTTGACTTCACGGAGCTGAAGGCTGTTTTTTCTCTGAAGCTCACCGCCCTGCTGAAGCTGGCTGTCATGGTCCTGCTGGTGCTGTTGGTGTCCAACCTGGTCATCTTCATTCTGCACGGTATCAAGCCCCGCACCCACCGCGGCGGGTCTGTGCTGTCGCTGCTGAGCAGCCTGGTCAAATATGTGGCCGGCATCATCATCGTCTGCCAGAGTCTGTCCCTGCTGGGCGTTAACGTGGGCACCATCATCGCCAGCGTCGGCGTGCTGGCCCTGGTGGTCGGCTTCAGCGCCGAGAGTCTCATCGCTGACGTGGTCATCGGCGCCTTCATGCTGCTGGAGAACCAGTACAACGTGGGCGACATCGTGGAGGTCAACGGTTTCCGAGGCGTGGTCACCAAGATCGGAATCCGCACCACCTCCATCACCGACGGCGGCGGCAATGTGAAGATCATCAACAACTCGGAGATGAAGAATATCCTCAACCGGTCCGATAACAACTCCTGGTCTGTCAGCGATATCTCCATCCCCTATGAGACAGACCTGGAGAAGCTGGAGGCGCAGCTGCCCACCCTGCTGGAGGAGATTTTCCGCGCCCGGGGCGACGTGATGCTGGATACGCCCCAGTACCTGGGCGTCCAGACGCTGGACGCCTCCGGCATCGTCCTGCGCTTCTGGGTGAAGGTGGCGGAGAAGAACATCTACGCCGGCGCCCGCGCCCTGAACCGTGAGCTGCTGCTGGGCTTCCGCCGTCTGGGTGTGGAGTGCCCCTTCCCTCAGATGGACGTACACATGAAATAAGCCATGGAAGAGAAGAACAAGGAGTTCACCCTGGCGCAGGAGTACGCCGCCCCTCCACCGGAGTGCGCTGCCCTCCCGCCGGAGGTCCTGCCGCCGGACACCGTCCTTCCCGGCGAGGCCTCCGCCGCGGAAAGTGCCGCCGCGCTGAAAAAGAAGACCGCCAAGTGGAAAAAGATCGCCATTATGCTGGTGGGCCTGTCGGCCATGACGGCGGTGGCCGTCACCGGCGGCAGCACAGCGGAGGATCCCGCCCCCGCAACGCCGGACACCCCGCCGGTCCAGCAGGAGCCGTATGTTCCGCCGGAACCGGAGCCGGAGCCCCTTGCCGGTGTTCTGCACTATACCATATACAACGATACCTTCGACGACAGCGGCGTGCCCCTGATCCTGGCCGAGGGTACCGTGGACATGGCCGCGCTGTCCGATACGCCCCTGGCGCTGCCACAGCCAGAGACGCCGTCCGATGGCAGCTATGCGTTCCTGGGCTGGGCGGGCCGGTATGACACCGCTGGCGGAAAGGTCTGGACGACGGTGCCGGACCCCCTGACAGCGGACTTCGCGGCGTCCATCAGACCCGGAGATACAGGGGAGAGGTCGATCGTGCTCCGCGCCGCCTGGCGGCTGACAGAGCAGAGCCGCTATCCCTGGTCCCTGACCCTGGACGACGGCGTCACTGCCGTCACCTATGAGGCGGCGGTGCCTATGGCCTCCGGCGGCAACGTGTACCTGTGCGCCTACCCGCAGCCCACCCGCGACGGCTATCGCTTCGCCGGCTGGCTGAACGCGGCAGGGGAGAGGGTGGACCTTCTGCCCGCCTCCGCCTTCTTTGCCAAAACCGCCGACGGCGAAACGGACTGGCGTACCACCGTCCCTGTCACCCTCACCGCGGACTGGGAGAAAGCATAACAAAAAAGAACAGTCCCTTTAGGCCGCCTGGCATAAGAAAACATACGCCGCAAAAGGCGCGTTTCGCGCAGCCCCATCGTTGCGCCGCCTTGACAGACATCCAGTATGCCTGCGGCGGCGCGCCTCGGCTCTGCACAAAACGCGCTCTTTTTCGGTGCGAAGCAGTTTTGCCAAAGTAAATTCGAACTGAAATTGGCTGCAAAAACGCCCGCATGCTGACGCATGTGGGCGTTTTTCGGTCGATTTCAGCCGGATAGACACAGGCAAAACCGTGTGTTTTCTTGTGTCAGGCGGCCTTTCGACTGTTCTTTTTTGATTCTTCTTAGTACGCCACGCCCCAGTAGATGTCGGTGGTGGCGGGCTTGCCGCACATGACGCACTTTCCCTCGGTGCCGGACTGCTTCAGCGGCATGCAGCGGCTGGACACGCCGGCCTTCTCCTTCATGGCCAGCTCGCACTCCAGGCTGCCGCACCACTTGGTACGGGCGAAGCCGCCCTTGCCCTGGGCCATCTCCTTGACCTCCTCCCAGGAGGTCATATCGAAGGTGTTGTCCTCCAGATTCTTCTCCGCCATGGCGTACAGGTTGTCGTGCACATCCTGCAGCAGCTGCTTCACGGCGTTCTCCAGCTCCGTCAGGGGCACGAAGGTCTTTTCACCGGTGTCGCGGCGGGCGATGCAGCACTGGCCCTTCTCCATGTCCTTGGGGCCGATCTCCACACGCAGGGGCACGCCCTTCATCTCGTACTGGGCGAACTTCCAGCCGGCGGACTGGTCGCTGTCGTCCATGCTGACGCGGATACCGGCGGCGGTCAGGCGGTCGCGCAGACCGGCGGCGGCCTCCAGCACGCCCTCCTTGTGCTGGGCGATGGGGATCACCACCACCTGGGTGGGAGCGATCACCGGGGGCAGCACCAGACCGTGGTTGTCGCTGTGGGTCATAATGATGGCGCCGATCAGGCGGGTAGACGCGCCCCAGCTGGTCTGGAAGGGATATTGCAGGGTATTGTCGCGGCCGGTGAACGTCACGTCGTAGGCCCGGGAGAATTTATCACCGAAGAAGTGGCTGGTGCCGGATTGCAGCGCCTTGTGATCCTTCATCATGCACTCGATGGTGTAGGTGGCCTCGGCGCCGGCGAACTTCTCCTTGTCGGTCTTGCGGCCCTTCACCACGGGCATGGCCAGCGCGTTTTTGCACACGTCGGCGTAGCAGTTCAGCTGCTGCTCCGTCTCGGCCTCGGCCTCGGCGGCCGTCTCGTGGATGGTGTGGCCCTCCTGCCACCAGAACTCGCGGCTCCGCAGGAACGGGCGGGTGGTCTTCTCCCAGCGGATGACGGAGCACCACTGGTTGTACAGCATGGGCAGCTCACGGTAGCTGTGCAGCACGTGGCTCCAGTGGTCGCAGAACATAGTCTCGGACGTGGGGCGGAAGGCCAGACGCTCCTCCAGCTGTTCGCTGCCGCCATGGGTGACCCAGGCCACCTCCGGGGCGAAGCCGGCCACCAGCTCGCCCTCTTTTTTCAGCAGGCTCTCGGGAATCAGCACCGGCATGGCCACGTTCACGTGGCCGGTCTTCTTGAACTCCGCGTCCATGTACTTCTGGATATTCTCCCAAATGGCATAGCCGTAAGGTCGAAGGATCAGAAAGCCCTTGACGCTGGCGTAGTCCACCAGCTCCGCCTTCAGGCAGATATCCGTATACCACTTGGCGAAATCCTCCTCCATGGGGGTGATCGCCTCTACATTTCTCTGATCCTTAGCCATAGCTTTATACCATTCCTTTGTTAGTATATAGGGTGTGTGCCAACTTCACATTTTACCCGCCGCCATGTGACTTGTCAAGTTGCCGCCGCAAAAAGGCCGCAAAAAAGCGCCCCGCAGGGCGCTTTTTCAGCGATCCCGGCCCAGCCGCCTGTCGCGGCGCCGGCCAACGATGACATACACGAACACATAGGCGATGGCGCCGGTCAGCAGTCCGGCCAGCACATCGATGGCCGCGTGCTGCTTGACGAACACGGTGGCCGCCATGATGAGGATAGCGTACAGCGTTACGCCCCAGCGCCAGCCGGGCTTCCGCAGTCCCGGCGTGTGCCACACCGCCGCCACAGCCGCCATGCAGCCCAGAATATGCACGCTGGGGAAGACGTTGGTGTTGGTGTCGATGGAATAGGTGTACTCCACCAGCCAGGTGGCGGCATTGTGGTGCGCCATCACCGCCGGACGCAGATCCTGCCCGTTGGGCACCAGAATGCAGAACACCACCGCCGTTGTGAACGTTACCATGATGAACCACATATACCGGCGGAAGCCCTCGGCGTCCTTCAGGATCAGATAGACGCCCAGCACCACCAGCAGCGGGCTCCAGGACACATAGGGGAAGATGAACCACTCGCAGAAGGGGATATAGGTGTCCAGCACCGTCTGTGTGGCCCAGTAGTTATCGGTAATAAAGTGCTCGATGGTAAAAAACATCGCCAGATAGACCGGCAGATACGCGCCCCACCAGGCGTGGGGATGGGTTTTGAAGAATTGCTTGATCGCCTGCATACGATCCCTCCGACAGACTTGATGATTTCGTATCCCGTATTGTACCAGAACCGCCCCGGAAAAGGCAACCCCCGCCCCGCAAATATCACAGAATTTTTACAACTCAGACAAACCGCCGCAGGTGTTGAACGGACTGGACAAACCGGGGCGGCGTATAGTATACTGTCTCCAATACAGACACAGGAGGAACTGCCATGCAGATCATCAAGCGGGAGGAGCTTCCCGAACAGCGCCAGGTGCGCCTGACTATCGCCGTGGACAAGGACACCTGGCAGGCGTCCCTGGCCAAATGCTACCAGGGCGTCAAGTCCGTCTGCCCCGTGGCCGGCGAGCCTACCCGTGAAAACCTGGAACAGGCCTACGGCCCCGAGTTTTTGTACCAGGAGGCCGTCAACGACACCTATCCCCAGGCGCTGGTGGAGGCCATCAGCCAGAGCGATATCCAGATCGCCGGGACCCCCACCCTGTCGGTGGAGACCATCGGCCCCGACGGCTACACCTTCGCCGCCGTTATCGATCTGTACCCGGAGGTGGAGCTGGGCCAGTACAAGGGCCTGTCCGCCGTCTATCCCCAGGTGGAGCTGAGCAATGACGATACCGAGGCCGCCCTGGACGAGTACGCCCGGGTCAACCCCGATGTGCAGCATCCGGAAAGAGCCGCCATGGGCGACGAGGTGACGCTGGACTTCGAGGGCTTTGTGGACGGCGTGCCCTTTGAGGGCGGCAAGGGCGAGGAGTATCCCCTGCTGCTGGGCAGCGGCTACTTCATTCCCGGCTTTGAGGAGCAGGTGGCCGGCGCCGCCGTGGGCGAGGAGCGCGACGTAAAGGTCACCTTCCCCACGGAGTACGTCCCGGAGCTGGCCGGCAAGGACGCGGTGTTCCATATCAAGGTCCACCAGATCACCCGGCGGGCCATGCCGGAGTGGGACGATGATTTCGCCCGCCGGCAGGGCTTTGCCGATGTCTCTGCCCTGCGCCGGGCCGTCATGGAGACGGCGGTGCAGAAAAAGCAGGCCCAGGCCGCCGAGCAGTTCGCCAATGACCTGATCCGCCAGGTGACGGAGGCCATGACCGTTACCATTCCCGCTGCCATGGTGGAGAACCAGCTGGACGGGCTGATCAACGAGCTGCGCGGACACCTGCAGGCCCAGGGCGTGTCCCTGGAGCAGTATCTGGAGATGGGGAACACCACGATGGAGCAGCTGCGTGACCACGCCCGCGAGCAGGCCGCCGCGGCGGCGCGCTATGAGCTGGCCATGACCGAGATCGCACGCCGGGAGGGAATCGACATTTCCGAGGCGGACGTGGACGCCAAGTACGCCGAGCTGTCCAAGCAGTATGGCCTGTCCGTGGAGCTGCTGCGCCAGCAGCTGCCGCCCCTGCGCCTGCGCCACGACCTGAAGCTGGCCGCCGCCCAGGCGGTGGTGGTGGACTCCGCCAAACGCAAATGACCGTCCCGCGGGCAGCAGTCTGCCCGCGTACCGATCAATGAAAAGCAAGGGAAGGCCCGTACGGGCCTTCCCTTTTTGTATATCGAAAACCACTCGCCCAGCGAGTGGCTTTCAGGATACAAGGGGCGGCGGACAGATACTGCCCGCCGCCAGATCGCTTTGTCGCTTATATGCCCTACCAGGGATAGAAGTAGATCACCGTGTCCGGCTCCATCTGAATGGGCAGATAGGAGCCGTGCTGTCCCTTGTCGACGGACAGGTAGGTGTAGTCCTCGAAGGCCATGGGAACCTGCACGATGAAGCCATCGTGGATGATCCGTTCCGTCTCGCCGGGCGTGTATCTCTTGCCGCCGGTGCGGGTCATATCCAGCATCAGTACGCCGGAGTATTCCCCGTTGGCGGTCAGCCCCCATTCGCCTTCATAGACCTCCTCCGGTGTGACGAAGTCACTTTCGTACCACCAGGTGAAGGTCGCCGCGCCCCAATAGTCCTCCTGACTGCTGTTGGCGTGCAGCTCCAGAGTGGCCAGAGCGGGCTTATCCGTATGACCCTGCCACGCCCATACCTCCTGCGTCAGCTGGGAGCCGGAGGGACACGTCCAGCCGATGTCGCTGCCGAAGCCGTCGTTCCCCTCCTGTGAGTAAAAGGTGAAGTCGTAGCATAAAGAGAACTTTCCCGCAACAGCATGCGATAGTTGCCGTCCAGCTCGCTGTGCTTAGTAATTCTGACCGCGAAAAATGTCATAAGGTCTTTTTGAAGATTTTTTTGAGGAAGAAACGGAGCAGGCGTGACCGGCTCCGTACAGGGTAATAAAAAAGTGGATGTAACTGAAATCAGTTACATCCACTCAAGATGGTTGCGGAGAGAGGACTTGAACCTCCGACCTCCGGGTTATGAGAAATGCACCGTGAATTTCTTATAGTCCCATAGCGGCGCATATAATCCCAGGAAGTCAGTATTTTCAAGGGTTCCGAGGAATCTGCATGCCTCTTCTTTCCCACCCCGTACCATGAAATCCTGTAGCGGTTGGTGTCAGCGTTGGTGTCAACTCCAAGAGAAGAGCCATGAGATGACCGATTTTGTTGGCCTAACCACGCAAGAAACGCACCTTTAGGTTTTTACCTCTAAGGGATTCGGTTCATTGGGGTTCAGACAAAACAAGAAATAAACCATCAGGCACATGAATCGTACCAACATCTAAATAGCGCAATGGCGCAGCATTATCGGCGAAACATCATTCCACATTCGGTAATGCTGCGCCGCTTTTGCTCTATGCCAATTATAACACACGGCTTCCCACTAGGGAAGCGCATTTCAGGAGGTTTCCATGTCAGAATATACACTTGAGATCAAACAGATCGTAGATTATCCACGATGCCGGATCTACCGGCAGTTCGTACAATCCTTAATAGCAGACCGGAGCATTCGCGTGAGCGGAGGCTCCGGCCTTTTTTATTTTGTCGTGCTATGCGCCTATGCCAACTTCCGCACCTCATACAAGCGCATTGATGGCATTAGTTACACCATCTACCCCGGCGAATGGATCATGTCTGTGGAGGAATTGTCCCGGTATTTCCGAACACGCTTCCGCCGCCAGACCTTGGCCGCTTTGGAGGGACTGCAAAAGAAAGGGCTTATCAGTTTTCTTGTTCTCGGACATGGAAAGCTGGTCAAATTTAAGATTCGCGGCTGGCGGCGTCACAACACGATTCTCGACTACAATGCGCCTTGCCAGAAGGATACCGGCTTTTTCTTCTTCCCTGTCTCTACGGCAACAGAACTGGTCAGCGCCGGTCACTGCTCGGAGATGGACGCCGTATTGGATCTATGGCTGAACACGGTCTATAACGATCCGCAAGTCCTCGGTTCAGATGTCGGGCCGGTGGTCTATCTCCGCAACGGTACAGGCTGCCCGCTGGTCAGCTACGCGGAACTGGCATCCCGCTGGGGTATCTCTAAGGCGACTGCTGGCCGATACCTCAAACGTATGGCGGAACGTGGCTATCTGCAACTGGCAGCCTTCCCTGGCACACATGGCACCACGATCTATCTCGAGAACTATCTCTCCACCATGTTCCAAATTTCTGACATCGTGGTGGATAAGGAAGAGATCGCCATGAGCCTTGGCATCAAGCTGGAGCTTCAGGAGGAAACCACCCTGACCACTGCGGCATCCAGCGGTTCAAATGAGGCCGGTAGCGTTTCAGAAATGAACCGCCATCGAATCGAGCGGAAGATGCGGGAGATCCTTGTGGCACAAGGGCTGCCGTGTGCGTCATGCCCTAAATCCAAGTATATGTTATTACCATTATCCGACGACTGCGAGGTTACGATAGAAGGGGTGCCTCCGCTGCGCCGGTGGCTTCAACTGGTGGTCACCTGCGGTGATGCTCAGGAAGTCTATCACTTTGAACTCAGATTGCACCCGACAGGGATGCGCGGCGATAAGGAGGCCGAACGATGAAAAAGACTGCACAGGAACCCAAAGTGACCGAGAATCCCTTCTACCATGACACATGGATGCTGCTACGCAAGTACCGGGACGTGGTGTGGAGCCTGGAGCTGTCCGTGCAGCAGGTACGTCGGCAGTTCCAGATCGAGTATGGCAGCAGCATAGAGGAATTTCTGGAATCCCTCTATGTGGCCGGCATCACCTTCGAGGGCTCGGCGATTGAGGATCATGCCCGCTGCATCGAGCGCAGCTACAAGATGCTGAAGCTGCTGGATACCTCCGTGGAGCTGCTGCGGACAAAGCACAAGTACGGTGAGAGCTATTACTGGCTCCTGTACTACACCTACCTGTCACCGCAGCAGTTGGCGAACACGCAGGAGATCATCGACAAGCTGGAGCCGCACATTCGGGACATCAGCTACCGCACCTACTTCCGCAAGCGTCAGATGGCGATTGATGCCCTGAGTTCGGTGCTGTGGGGGTATTCGTCCAAGGAGAGTCTGGCACTGCTGGAAAAGTTTGTGCCGGAGGGGTGAGGATGTGATTGAGGTAAAATGAGCCTGCTTTCGAACACAGAAAGCAGGCTCATTCTCATAAATACACAAGCTTTTTGCTTGCTGGTTCCCAATATGCCCTGCAAGGAAAGGACTCTCTTGAATGATGCTTCGATCCACGCCGATACGCGGAGGAGATTACCGGCGACAAGTCATCTCCCGATGAATTTAAGTAAATTAGCGATATAATCCAAAAGCGATTTCAAAGAGTTTTGTTGAAATAAGCATAATAGGGCGTTTCAACTCGAAAGAAGAATTTTGCAAATAACCGGGATCATTAATGTGATTTCCGATAAGCTCTTTATACTCATCAAATTTCTCATAAATAAAGTCCACATCAGCCGCAATACTAAACTCTTCTTTCACACTATCGAGAATTCCTATCTTGTTGCTGATGTCACGGTTGCGCATATTTATACTGCTCGGAGACATCTGGGATAAATCATACATGTCTTCCTTTTCAAATTGAGTGCGAAGATCAAAAAGCAGGCTTGCCAATATTTCTTTTTGTTTCCGGAGATCGTTTTTCCGTTGAACAAGCCAATACGAAAAAACAAGGGCAATTATAATAGTTATGCAGCTTGAAACGGAGGTTTCCCAAAAACTTGGGTTAGTTTTAATGTTATAGAGGATAAGCCCACCAAGACCAACAATAATAACCAAGACCAGCAAAACAAATACCCTAAACTTGGCTTCTGGGGAAAGTCGTTTTTTACTCATAATGCAACACCCTGCTCTTTCAGTGCATCCCGCATATACTGGTAAATCTTAGCGATTAGAGACGGCTCCTCTTCGGATATAAGTTTTATTTTTAAGACAGCTGGATTAAGAGTTTCTCGTGCGAGCCCACCAAAAGACTCCTCTAAGAAAGATGTTGCATAACCGTAACCGCCATCCAAATTAACGAGTAAGTCCTCCTTTTTTTCTTGTGCCTTCTGAAAAGCAGGGGCTAACATAGATCTACGGAAGTCCTCACCAGAAAACTGCCCTTCGCCCACATGACGACCACCAGGCATTTTGGTATACTCATTAGCAATGTTAATGGTAATCATACATATCCTCCTTTTCCAGGATGTCCCAAACGAATAAGGTTCCCTCTAGACTTGTGTTTAATTTTTCCGAACGAATTCCATCGCCGACAACAGTACACTTTCCCTTGTTGGAAACAATACAAAGATTGGAGATTTTGTTATTCCGAGCATCTTCGTATATGCCAGGAAGCCCTTTTCCGCGGTTAAGCTGTTTTGTTTCCGTCCTAAATGCACCGAGTAAAGTAGACTCAATGTATTTTGCATCATTCCCAGCGACCAACTCAGTCATTCGCTCAAGAACCTTTTTGTGTACGGTGGCTGGGATACCCACACCCGTATCCAAAAAGACAAAATGGACACCAATTTGGGTCACCCATGCGGAAACATACCAAAAGCGTTCCATCATCCCATATTGATTCTCACGATACGCATGCTGATGAGTGTTTGTCATGAGTTCAATTAGCATGGGATAAAGTTTCTTGGTATCTTTGATCGTCATATTACACTGTTTCTGGACAAAATCGCAAAATGAACTCGCAAGCTGTCCATCCGCATCAGTACCCGAAGAAATTTTCATATGAGTGGAATCACCAGTAACCTTATGCGGAGAGCTCGATTGCATATAGGAGTAAAATCCTGATCTTTCAATAATGTCCCTTGCATTTTCATCTATGGGAAGGTTTCCTCGACAAGTGATGCGAAACGTCTTTAGTCGCCGCATATTCTTAATCACCGCAATCAAATACATAATCGCATCAGTTGTGATTTCAGTAATATTAGACAAATCGAAGAAAATCGAGTCTTGAACCTTACAATTTCTAATTGTCCAAACAGTTTTATCAAAAAAAGCTACAGTTTCGGCAGAATTCTGAAAAAGGCTGAAAATGTCGGGGGGCGTCAGGGTATGAGTCTGCCTTTTCCCCCGCTGCTGTCGCACCCGTGAAGGAGTGTATACGACGCCGTGCCGAATTGCGCTTTTCTTTCTTCGCGCCATTCGTCCATTTCGTCTTTGCCTGCGAAGAACCATCTTCTTACTTAGGGAGATTTGAAATTGTCGATTCCGTTCTTTTCTGTTTGACATTATTCTAAAATCTCCCCATTTTTTCTTTATCTTTTTTATTATATTAGCACAATCTGTGAAAAAGTGCAAGCATGACACCTCCGTTTGATAACGCTCTTGCTGATATATACAACGATGCACATTGGGCTTGTTGCACAGTATTGTGCAACAAGTGATTTTTCCACAAAATGTAGTAATCACGGTATAAGACCATGTTGTTTGAAAAAGATCTGCAAGGCATGAAGAACGACATGAGTATTGGGACAGAGGATAAGGATTTGTCGTGCGTGTGATATAATCAGCACTCTACCGCCACAACATTGGCACGGTTTTGCGATTTCGGCGTAAAACCAAGTGTGCTATACTGTGTATGCTCAAAACTATGCCAAGGCGACACGAGTAACACCATCCTACGGGGTGGTGTTATTTTGTTTTCGGTAATTTGGGCAGCCCAAGAGGGGCGGCTTTCAGGGAGCTGCCCCTCCACATCTTTTTTATCACAGGAGGTATCACGAGTGAAAAAACATGACCTGACCAAGACACATCTCCACAGGGTGAGTCCCGGCATGGCACTATATGCGGCCTTCGCGGGCGTGACCATGGCCGCCATGCTTTGCCAGCCTGTCTTTGCCGCCACCGTCTGGGAGAAGGCCAATGAGATCATGAAGGATGTCTATAACCAGATTCTTCTTATCTCCACCATTGCCGCCATTGTCACCGCGTCGGTGGCACTGCTGATGATGAACTTCTCCCGCAGCGGCCGCACTGTGGACGAGAGCCGCGCATGGCTCAAGCGTATCATCATCACATGGGCGATCCTTAACGGTCTGGGCTTCATCATGTCCTATGTGACGCCCTTCTTCGCAGATGGCAGATGGAACGGATAACGCCAAGCTGCCCGGCTGAGAAAGGAGAGGTGCTATGGGCATATTAGATGGCATTGTAGAATGGATCGCGGAACAGGTCATGTACGGTCTTGACCTTATCAACACCTCTGTACTGGGGGCTCTGGGCTGCGACATGACCACCTTCCTGCGCTACTTCCCCGCCGCAGAGACGATGTACAACATCTTCGTGGCACTGGCTATCGGCATGATCCTGCTGAACCTGATCTGGCAGCTATTCAAGAACTACGGCCTTATAGCAGGCGTAGAGGCAGAAGACCCGGTAACGCTGACGATCCGCTCTGTGCTGTTTATCCTGCTGTCCTATTTCGCAGATGAAATCGTGGAGCTGATACTGAAAATCGGCGGGACACCCTACGCGTGGATCATGTCGTCTGAACTGCCCGCACTGAACTTTGCCGACTTCAATTCGGTCATACTTACCATCCTTGGGGTCTGCGCCAACGGCGCGGTGGCTCTAATCGCCCTGATCCTCGTGCTCATATTGGCGTGGAACTATATCAAGCTGCTATTTGAGGCGGCGGAGCGTTATGTGCTCCTGGGCGTTCTGGTATTCACGGCACCGGTGGCTTTTGCTACGGGCGCGGCGCAGGCCACCTCCAACATCTTCAAGGCGTGGTGCCGGATGTTCGGCGGCCAGATATTTCTGCTGCTGATGAACGCATGGTGCCTGCGCCTGTTCATCACCATGGTGGGAACCTTCCTAGCAAACCCCTTATCCCTATAGGAGACGATCATGAATCAAAAAACGAAATACATCACAGGGATCGTGTTGTCCGTACTGGTTATATGTGCACTCATGATCCCAGCCTTTGCTCTGACGGAATCAGATGTGCAGTCTCAGGTCTCAGCCTCCGGCAAAGAAGGCGTGGCCGGAAACCTGTTCGTTTGGTTTCTGTGCGCAGTGGCATTTTTGAAGATCTCACAGAAAATCGACAGCTTCATGCAGGGCCTTGGCATCAATGTGGGCCATACAGGTGGCTCTATGCTGGCAGAAGCGATGCTGGCCGCACGGAGCATCGCTGCCGCCCGTGGCGTCGCCGGACGCGGTCGAGGCGGTAATGCAGGGCGAGCCGGAAGCACCGGTGGCAGTGGCGGTGACAGCAATACCTTCCTGCAAGGTGGTCTGGCCGGTGTTGCCAATCGCAGCTTCTATAACGGCGCATACCGAAACGCCACCGGCACAGGCAGCGGCGGCGTTGGCGGCATGGCGTTCCGTGCCTCTGTGACCAAGGGCGGCGATATTGCCAATAACGTTATCAGCCGGATTGCCACCGGCGGTGCGGGATCTGGGGATGTCATGTCCGGCAATATGGCGGCGGACGCTCTCAAGTCCTATATGGGCTATACGGCTCTTGGTGAAGGCGCGGCTGACATTCCGAACTTCTCCAATGTGGAGATCGGCGGTGGGCATATCACCGGCACGGAGACCTCTGAGGAAGAACCTGACGGTCGTGCCTTTGCCATGTACAGCACTGAACAGTATATGGAGCCAAAACGGGAATACACCACCGTCACCACCGTGGATGGTGCAAAGTGGTATAGGCAGTACGCGCAGGACGTAGTGGAGAAAAAGCCTTATCAGAATCCTGATGGCAGCATTTCCTATCGTGAGAGCCTGATCCGGCGTCTGCCTGACCCGCCTCGCAGAAAGGACAAGACCTGATATGACCCAGCAAGAACGCAGCGGTCTGAACGAAGCCGCTGAGATCAGCGCACACGCTGGCGGTGCTGTGCGCGGCGCCATCAAGACAGGAAAAATGGTAAGCGGCGCGGCAAAAGGCGCTGCTGCCGCAGGCCCTTACGGTGCGGCGGCAGCGGCACTCTGGACACATCGCAAGGCGGTTGCTGCCATCATTGCCGGGTTGCTGGTGCTTCCCTTCCTGTTCATCATGCTGCTGCCTTCCCTGATCTTCGGCGGGTTGACCAAGGCAGGGATTGAAGGAAGTCTAGACACACCGATCCTCAACGACAACGCCGCCGTTGTGGAGAACATCAATCAGATCTCGCAGGCGATCAGCGACTTGCTGGAGGAAGGGCAGGAGGATGTTCGCGCCCGGATTGACGCGGATTTTACCGCTTCCGGCGCTGACCAGAAGGAGATCATCAATCCATACGAAAGTTCCCCGACCTACAATGCCAACCGCTTCATTGCCATGTACTGTGCCGCCAAAAATCAGGACTACACATCTATCTCCCTCAAGGATATGGAGGACGTAATCCGTAAGGCCAAGGACGCCCTCTATACCTTCACGAGCACGGAGGAGTCTCGCACGACTACGGTAACGGAAACGAATACAGATCCCAAAACCGGTAAGGTCACGGTGACGGAAACGGAAGTAACAGAGATATGGAAGATATATACCATCGTCTACAACGGAGAGGCTTATTTTGAGGATAAGATATTCGCTCTGTCGGATGAACAAAAGGGACTGGCGGAAAACTACGCCCAGAACCTGAGCGTATTCCTGGGCGATGGTATGATGCAGGGCCTGCTGCCTGCCGAGTCCGCCGACCTCGTATCTCTGGGCGATATTCGTTTCTCAGATGGCGCGACACAGGTGGTCTACTATAATCAGTTGGACAAGCGGTATGCAAGCAAGCCCTACGGTACTGACGACATCGGCACCTACGGCTGCGGGCCTACCTGCATGGCGATGGTGGTATCTTCTCTGACCAATGAGACGGTCGATCCCGTTGAGATGGCACATTGGGCCTATGAAAACGGCTACTGGTGCAGCAAAAGCGGCTCCTACCACTCGCTGATCCCCGGTGCCGCCAAGGCGTGGGGCCTGCTGGTACAGGGCTGTGGAAAAACAGAGGGGCAGCGCATTGTGGACGCCCTTTCTCAAGGCAAGCTGGTGGTGGCTATCATGCTGAAAGGCCATTTCACCAGTTCTGGCCACTTCATCGTGCTGCGCGGCGTGGAGAACGGAAAGATACTGGTAGCCGATCCCGCCAGCTATACCCGAAGCCAACAGACATGGGATTTGTCCATCATCCTGAATGAAGCCAGTGGCCGTGCCGGCGCCGGTGGGCCGTTCTGGATCATAGGGTAGGAAGGAGAACTAAATGTGAGTAAACCAAATGAATATGACACCTATATCATCCCGCCCAATTTTATTGAGGGCGGGACTTTTTTCGGCGGGCTGCTGAAGCTTCGCAACACAGCTGAGGCGCTGGTTATCGTGCTGGCTATCGGCATACCTGTGTTCTCGGTGTCCACACTGACGCTGACAGCCAAGATCATCATTCTATGCCTGACCGCGCTGCCGCTGGGCATTATCGCGCTGGTGGGCATCAACGGCGAAAGTCTTTCGTCGTTCATCTTCCTTGTCCTGAAATACCTCCATAACCGCCGCGTTATTACACGCGATGAAGAGGGACAGGACAAGCGAAAAAAACGCAAGAAGCGAAAAGCTAAGAGCGGTGACGACGCGCCCAAGTACATCAATCCTGTGGCGGAATACCTACCCGTGGAGAAAATTGAAAACGGCATCATCTACACACGGGATCACCGCTACCTGAAGATCGTTGAGGTCGTGCCCATCAACTTCCTGCTGCGCAGCACCAGAGAGCAGCGGAACATCATCTACTCATTTATTTCGTTTCTGAAGATCAGCCCGGTCAAAATGCAGATCAAGGTCATTGCCAAGCGTGCCGACCTGAACCGGCACAGAGAGATCGTGCAGCAGGAGATGGCGCAGGAAACCGATGAAAACTGTCGCCTGCTGCAGCAGGACTACCTGACGCTCATTGACCGGATCGGTGCACGGGAAGCCACCTCGCGCCGGTTCTTCATGGTATTTGAATATGAGGCATGGGCAGGCCGGAAACGGGATAACGAGGAAGCGGAGGCCATCGCCTCCCTGCAAACGGCAGCCCGCACCGCAGTCAATTATCTCAAGCAATGCGGCAATGAGGTGCTGATCCCGGAAAACGATGATGAATTTACGGTCGATACCCTCTATCATTTGCTGTGCCGCAACACCACTACATCGCTGCCGGATCGAGTTCGCCGGATCGTTGCCCAGTATCAGGAGAAAGGACTGGAATCTGAGATCGACGCCATTCCCTGTACGGAGTTCTTCGCCCCTGACAGCATCGACTTCACCAACGGGCGGCATATCTGTATTGACGGACTCTACTACGCCTATCTGCTGGTGCCCTCTACCGGCTATAAGGCGCAGGTGCCGGCCGGCTGGCTGTCTCTCATTGTCAACGCCGGGGATGGCATTGACCTGGATATGTTCATCAGCCGCCAGCCGAAAGCCCGCATGGTACAGCGGCTGGGACAGCAGCTTCGTATCAATCGCAGTAAGATCAAGGACGCCAGCGATACCAACACGGACTTTGATGATCTGGACGGTGCTATCCGAAGCGGCTACTTCCTGAAGGAAGGGCTGGGCAACAACGAGGACTTTTATTACCTGAACCTGCTGATCGCAGTGACAGCTCCCACAGTGGATGAACTGGAATGGAAGGTCAATGAACTGAAAAAACTGCTCGTGTCCCGTGATATGGACGTGTGCAGCTGCGCCTTTCATGAGGAGCAGGCGTTTCTATCGTCGCTGCCGCTGGTCAGCATGGAGAAGCACCTCTTTGAACGCTCTAAGCGCAATGCGCTGACCACCGGCGTGGCAAGCTGCTACCCCTTCACGTCCTATGAGCTGAGTGATGAAAACGGCATCCTGTTCGGCCTGAACAAGTACAACAACTCTCCGGTCATCATCGACATCTTTAACTCCAAGGTTTATAAAAACGCCAATATTGCCGTATGCGGCACCAGCGGCGCAGGCAAGACCTTCCTGATCCTGCTGATGGCACTCCGTATGCGGCGTAAGGGCATACAGGTTTTCATGCTGGCACCCTTGAAAGGTCATGAGTTCCACCGTGCCTGCATCAACACAGGCGGCGAGTTTATCAGTATCTCCCCCGCCTCCAAAAGCTGCATCAACGTGCTGGAGATACGCAAGATAGACAAGTCCGTGGAGGAAACGCTGGATGGCCCCGGTATCGAACGCTCTGAGCTGGCAGCAAAAATTCAGCGGCTTCATATCTTCTTTGCCCTGCTGATCCCCGATATGTCCTATGAGGAAAAACAGCTTTTGGACGATGCCCTGATTCGTACCTACGCACGGAAAGGTATCACCCATGATAACGCCTCTCTCAGTGATCCGGATAACCCCAACATTTACCGCCAGATGCCTGTGCTGGGAGACCTCTACGACGTACTGCGGGAGGAAAGCGATACCAAACGCCTTTCCAACATCATCAACCGCTTTGTACACGGCTCGGCCAGCACCTTCAACCAGCAGACCAATGTGAATCTGGACAACAAGTTCACGGTGCTGGACATCTCGGAACTCAGCGGAGATCTGCTGCCTATCGGGATGTTCGTAGCTCTGGATTTCGTGTGGGATAAAGCCAAAGCCAACCGCACGGAGGAAAAGGCCATCTTCATCGACGAATGCTGGCAGCTCATCGGCGGCGGCTCCGGCACCTTCGGCGTCGGCAACCGTCTTGCGGCTGAAATGGTGCTGGAGATCTTCAAGACCATCCGCGCCTATTCCGGCAGCGGCATTTGTGCGACACAGGATCTGAACGACTTCTTCTCCCTGGACAACGGCAAGTACGGCAAGGGCATCATCAACAACTGCCGCACCAAAGTTATCTTGAATCTTGAGGACGAGGAAGCCCAGCGCGTTCAGCAGGTATTGCACCTCTCCGAAGCGGAGGTCATGGAGATCACCCACTTTGAGCGGGGCAATGGCCTGATCAGCAGCAATAACAACAATATCACAGTGGAAATCAAAGCCAGCCCACTGGAACGCGACCTTATTACCACAGACCGCCGCGAGCTGCTTGACCTGCTGCGCCGCAGGAAGCGACCGGAAGCCTAATACGGCGTTTATACGGAGATAACACGCATTACAAAATCAATACGCATATAATACGGAGTTAATACGCATTACGGAGGTGATGCCGCCTATGAGAAACAGAGAGCAGATCTATGGACAGGAGGCCGCAGGGCTGCTGCGGAACATAACCGTCTATCACTGCATACGCCGTGACCAGCTTCTACGCCTGTATCCGGGCAAGGAGGGCGTCATTGAGAACCTGCTGCGCTATCTGGTCAAGCAGCAGCGGATATTTTATAACACTGACCGGGATTGCTACGGAGATGTCCCTGACTGCCGCGAGGACAGAGAACTGACAGCGGCACTATGGGTGCTGCTGGACTTTATCGAAAAGGTGGAGTATCACAGCCCTGACAATATGCCGGCAAAGCTGGTATTCTTCGCCGATGGCGAGGTATATGAGGTCGTCTATGTAGGCTCGGGTAAGGAAGCGTTGCTGCAGCACGCGCTGGCCGCGGAAGATGATTCCGGGCAACGGCTCGTTATCATTGAGGAAGAAGACCAAATGCAGCACCTGCACATCCCTCATATCGCCGCCTACTGCATGGTGGATGAGCAGGGCTGCGTACAGTACTTCAGGAAGGAGGAACCTTGTGGACAGAGCCACCCTCTCGCAGCGGATAGAGAGCATTTTGAATGAGATCACCCGCCTGTCCAACACGCTCTACGCTATGGACAACACGAATATCCAGCGGCATTTAGATAACTATGAAATGCTGTCCACAGAGGCCGCACTGCGGGGTGAGGTCATTGCCTGCCGGCTGCGGCACCTGATCTATGAGACGACCACCATCCGAAAAGCCGAGTATCTGACATCGGCTGGTGTCATGCAGGGCATCTCTGTTATAGAGAAAGATGGCATACTGGAAATCACGCTCCCCTGCCTACTGCCTAAGAAGAGCAAGAAGCATAGCTGCGAGTATCTGACAGACCCCATCTACTACACGCTTAGTAAGTATGCGCAGACACACACGCTGCTCAAGTTCCGGCACTGTGTTGTCTGCTTTTCTCATATCTACAGCCGCGAGCTGTCCCCCAACCGGGTGCGTGACTATGACAATCTGGAGCTCAAGCAGCTTTTGGATGTGATTGCCACCTTCGTTATGGAGGATGATACAGGTCTGCTGTGCGATGCCTATAACACGACGGAGATCGGCGACGGTGACTGTACCCGCGTGTCGGTGATGGATAAGGAGCGTTTTCAGGGCTGGCTTTCGGATCGCGAGAATCGGCTCAGATCTATATCCGATTTATAGTGTTTCGACCGTGTCAAAAACAGTACACATGACGATGGTACGGCAAAGCCTGTATTTCCGGGCATTTTCACATGACCGGTGCGGGCGAAAAATACCGTGGTCATGGCAGTCTGGGTACTGCACACCAGAAGGAGGTGGTCAGTATGAGTACCCTACCACAGAAAGCTCCCGGTAGCCTATCACAAGCCTATCAGCTATTGGCGCTGGTCGCCCTGTCCGGTGAGCTGCCGGCCAGCCAACTGAGCAGACTCGCCGGTGGCACCAGCTACAAAGAGAACGTGGTCAAGTCGCTGAAGCGTCAGCGGCTTTTGCTGTCCTACTACAAGAACGGACTGCGTGGATACCGGCTCACCGCCGCGGCGAAAAAGCTGCTGCTGGAGCACAACCCGGAGAGGTTTTCTTTCTACCTGTCCGGTGCCTGCGCCACCAACCACATCAGGAGCGAGCCGGAGCAGCGGCTCCGGCTCCACCGCGTCTCTCAGACATTGATTACCATGCGTAACGCTGGTATCAGCATCTTCCGTGATGAAAAGCCCGGTGTATTCCGCCCCGGTGAGCCGACGATTGGTGATATCTGCGCCCCAGCCTTCTACACATCCCGTGAGATCAAGGAGATGGGAACAGCCTTCGTCAAGATCCGTGGCGCCCGGTCTGTGGGCGTTCTGCTGACGCCACAGCATATCCATGTGGTCTACAACCTCGGCAACACTCTGATGAAGTGGAGCTATAAAGCCGAGATGCGGACAAAGGCGCTCATGCAGACGGTGCTGTGCCGTGAACGAATGCCGCACCAGTATCACCCGGATGCGGTGCGGGGGCTTCTGCTGGGTGACAGCATGGAGCTGGCCTATGAGCTGCTGACTGATCGGGGTGGCAAAAACTATTTCGTTCTGGATGGCAGCTATGAGCGGTTCTGCTTCTTGACCAACGACCATCATGGAGAGGTGCTGCTGCGCCTCCTCTGTGATAAAGAAATAGACAATGACCTGCGCGAGCTGCTGCTCCTTGATCTGGAGCCCCGGCAGCTGAGTGAAACAGTGGAGAATGACGCCATGACGCCGGATGGTGCGCCGGTGCTGTTTGCCTATGACTGTGACCTGCCGCGGATCAGGCGGTTCGATACGGCACTGCGGCTTCAGGATCGCTATGGCATCCTGATCTGCTTCGACCATCAGGCTGAAGTGCTGCGCCGCTACTGCGGCGACAGGGCTGTTGTGCAGGCCATTGACTTTGCTGCGTTCGAGAGGAGGTTTTTTCCGTAGAAAAAAAGAAACTGCGCAGTCTGCTATTCGCACTCCCGCTATTTCTATCAGGGCTGCTGTTTGGCGGCGGCTATCTATCGCAATTCGTCCGGAACTATCAACAGTGGAAGGACGCGGGCGGAACGCCAGGCGACGGAAGCTCCCCGGCCGCGCCGGTGCTGTCCTTCTCTGCCTGCTGCGAAGCACTGTTCAGTAAGAGCGGGCTCATCGGCGTAGGGCTTTGCCTGTTGCTGCTGGGCCTGCTGATCGTCATGGTGATGCGCATGGGCTATTCCGATGTTGGGGAGTATGACGCGGAGCGCAACCTGACCTACTCCAACAAAGGCACCTACGGAACGGCTGGTTTCATGGAGAAAGCGGAGATGAAGGGCGTCCTTGATCTGGTGTCCGATATCCGCAAACACAGCGGCGTCATACTGGGCAAGCTGGATGGTCAGGTGGTGTGTATTCCTGAGAACTCCCGGCTTAACGGCAATATCGCCGTGTTCGGCGCCAGCGGCTCCATGAAAACAAGGGCTTATTGCATCAACCGCATCCTGCAAAGTGCTTCTGAGGCTCACGATGGCCACAAGGAGTCCCTGATCATCACCGACCCGAAATCGGAGCTTTACGAAAAGACCAGCGAATATCTGCGCAGCAAGGGCTACGTGGTAAAGGTGTTCAACCTGATCCAGCCGGAGAACTCTGATTCATGGAACTGCCTGGCGGAGATTGAGGGTGATGAGCTGATGGCGCAGATCTTCTGCGACATTATCATCAGAAATACCGGCAGCGAAAAGGGCGACCATTTCTGGAACGCCGCGGAGATGAACCTGCTGAAAGCGCTGGTACTGTATGTGGCGCTGGGTTATCCACCGGAGAGCCGGAACATCGGTGAGGTCTATAAGCTGCTGGTGCTGAACGCGGAGAAGGAGCTGGACAACCGTTTTTCCATGCTGCCTGCCAGTCATCCTGCCAGAGCACCCTATGCGCTGTTCAGCCAATCCTCAGATACGGTGCGCAGCGGCGTTATCATTGGGCTGGGCAGCCGCTTGCAGGTGTTTCAGAATCGGCCCATCTGCCAGATCACCAGCCATGATGAAATTGACATGGAGCTGCCGGGCAAGAAGCCCTGTGCCTATTTCTGTATCACATCCGATCAGGACAGTACCTTTGATTTTCTCACGTCCCTGTTTCTGTCCTTCGCGTTTATCAAGCTGATCCGTTACGCGGATAAAAACTGTGCCGACCGCAGGCTGCCAGTCCCCGTTCATGTGCTGGGCGAAGAGCTGACAGCCTGCGGCGTTATTCCAGACTTGAGCCGGAAGATCAGTGTGATCCGCTCGCGGGGCGTCAGCATGAGCTGCGTGTTTCAGAATCTGGCGGGCTTGCAGAACCGGTATCCCTACAACCAATGGCAGGAGATATTGGGCTGCTGCGACTATCAGCTTGCACTGGGCTGCACCGATGAGCTGACTGCCAAATTCCTCAGTGACCGCACCGGGGAGGTCAGCGTCCATGTCTCCAGCAAGGCCAAGCAGTTGGGTACATGGCGTATCAGCAACTACACGCCGGAGTTCCGCGAAACCAGCGGCGTGGGCAAGCGCAAGCTACTGACTATGGATGAGGTGCTGCGCCTGCCGGTAAATCGCGCGCTGGTTATCGCACGCGGCAACAAGGTGCTGCAGGTAGATAAGTACGACTATACCAATCACTACGAGGCAAAGAAGCTGCGGGACTGCAAGGCCTCCGCCCATATCCCGGAATGGCGTAAAAGCCCTGTGTTTTCGCCCGCACCGAAACAAACAGAGCAGCCTATTAAGTCAAAGAAGGTGCCGAACAGGCGCAGTGAGTTTGTAAAAACCGATAAGGATTCCATCATGTCAACCAAAATGTGAGCTAAGGAGGAAAGTAATATGCCGAGAAAGAAAACAGAAGAACTTGCCGTGATGCCGGAAGCACCGGCACTTCCCGTCGTCCCCGAGGAAGCGGCAGAACAGCCGGTGACAGAAGAGTGTTTGCCGGAAACCGCAGCCGATCCTGTTGTGGAGGATACTGTACCTACAGAGGGTGTTCTCGCCGAGCCTGCGGAAGTAGTGACTGTGCCGGAGGATCCCCAGCCCTCTGAAAAGCCGAAGCGCACTGTCCGCAAACGAACCGCTGCAAAAAAGACGGTAGAGGTGGAGAAACAGGCTACGCCGCCTGCTGAGGATGCTGCCGCCTCTGCTGAACCTGCCCCTGCCGCGGTCCAGCAGAGAGATATTTTGACATTGGATGCCCGGGGCGAAGCGGAAACGCAGGCGCAGATGGAGGACATTATCTGGCACGAGATCCACAATGCCTACCGCACCCGGCGCATGCTCTCCGGTATGCTGAGCGGCATTGAAAGAACGGAGGCGGGGAAAACCATTGCCATTGTGGACTACAAGGGATTCCGCATTGTGATCCCCCTGAAGGAGATGGTGCTGGACTTCCCGGCAGATATGTACGGTGCTGACTATAATGAGATGATCCTCCGACACCAGAAGATCCTCAATAAGATGCTGGGCGCAGAGGTGGATCTTATGGTCAAGGGCATCGACGCCAAAAGCCGAACCGTTGTTGCCAGCCGAAAGGACGCCATGCTGAAGAAGCAGCAGATCTACTATTTCGGTAAGGACAGTGACGGACAGTATCGTATCTATGACGGACGCGTGGTAGAAGCCCGTGTGATCGCCGTGGCGGAGCAGGTCGTCCGGGTCGAAGTGTTTGGCGTGGAGACATCAATTCTGGCTCGCGACCTTTCGTGGGACTGGATCGGCGATGCTCATGACCGCTATGCTGTGGGAGACAAGGCTCTGGTACGCGTGCTGGAGATTGACCGCACAGAGCCGGAGCGTATCAGGATCAAAGCCGACATCAAAAGCGTATCCGGCAACAGCAAGAATGACAATCTCCAGAAATGCCGTATTCAGGGCAAATATGCCGGGAAGGTCACCCATATCCATAAGGGCGTTGTGTATATCCGCCTTAGCAACGGTGCCAATGCCATAGCGCATTCCTGTTATGATCGGCGCAGACCCGGACGAAAGGATGATGTCAGCTTTGCCGTTACCCATCTGGATGAGGAACACGGCGTTGCGCTGGGGATCATCACCAGAATTATCAAGCAGCATGTCTGATCTGACACGGTATCGGCAGGGTATGGCAATGGATTGGCACTGTTTTGCGATTTCACCGTAAATCACCATGTGCTATACTTGGTACAGTCAAAATTGTAAAGACCGCCGGGTGGTAACTCGGCGGTCTTTCGCATACAGGAAGAGGGTGTTTTATATGTGGTAGGCAGAGCAGCGTTTCGCGCCCGAGCGGCAAATGCGATCGCCGCAAAACCCAAACAACAGTACATAGTGTTGAAAAAGGCGAGGCTCCAGTCGTAAATATCTTCAAAGCACATTGAACAGTGCTGCGATATTTACGTAAAGGAGAGAACGCCCATGAGGAGAAAAAGAATGCGTTTAGTTTCACTTATTTTGAGTGCCGTGTGTCTGTTAGGCTGCGCAGTCCAGCCGGCACCGGTCTCGGATTCGTCTGAGTCCAACACCAAGGTCTCTGCCTATGCAGCAAGTCAGGCCGAGCAGAACGAAGAGGAGCGCACGGTGGCCGAATCTCTGCTGCCGCAAACAGAAGATGGAGGCGATACATCCGAGAGCAGCGTCGCTCTTGAGCGGGCGGGTGCGGAGAATGCGGATAACGCCGCAGAAAAGCAGCCTGCACCCGCTGAAACGGCACTGCCTGCTGCACCGAAAGAGCCGGCAACACCCGCGCCTGTGCCGGAGGATAAACCTGCTCCCGCACCCACGCCGGCACCTACACAGAAACCGGCAGAGGAGAAACAGGAAGAACCTACGCCCGAACCTGCGCCCGCGCCTAAGCCTGCCGCCAGCGGGAACATCTACTCCATCGCGGAGGCTATCCGGGCGGGCAACGAGTACGCAAGAGCGCAGTACGGCGTGACCATCGACACCGGCATGACTGCCGCTGACTCCAGCTTCTTCCCCGGCACGGCAGACAGCGTGGCATGGCTGGCGGAGAACGGCGGACAGGCGGCACTGACCGCCGCCGTAAAGGGTAACGTGGACGCCACCTTCGCCTGCCTCGCCGCCATGGACGGCGCAGAAACGGTCAGCGCGTATGCGCGGTTCAACTGCACCGCCCGCTATGATGCGGCATCGGACGAATACATCGTGGTGGTGCTGTACGGATAAACCAACTGAATACCCGACCGAAAGACCGACAGCGTGAGCTGCCGGTCTTTTGCGTTGGGAGAAAGGACGAGCATGAAGAAAACAATTCCTAAGCTGTTGACGCTGGTATGCCTTTTAGTAGCAATCATGGGTCTGTCCATCGCGACCGCCCACGCAGCCACGGTCACAGGCACGATCAGCGGTGGTAACGAGTACCGTTACCATGAGGACAAAACGCCCGTGCCGCAATGGGGCGCATTTACCAGCACAAAGCTGAAATACTTTACCAGAGATGATACGGGCGTAACGGTGCCTGCCTACTGTATGGAGCCATCCGTTCGCTCTGCCAGCGGTGATCTGAGCTACTCCTCCACCAGTTGGAGCAGCCTGAGCTGGAATCAGCGGTACGCTGTGACACTGGCACTCTCCTATGGCTACGGCGGCAACTATGATTTTTATGGCATCCATCCCGACTGCGCGCAGCTGGCGACACAGGCGGTGATTTGGGAGTTCGTGTGCGGCTACCGCAGCCCGGTGTACCCCTACACGCTGTACGACACCACCTGCGCCAACCTGTTCCACTACGCCGGCGACGGCGTGCAGGAGGCGTATGACATCCTTATTGACCGCATTATGGGTCATGGCGTGATTCCCAGCTTTGCGGTGAAATACCGCAATCAGCTTTCGGACGCCAATGCCATTACGCTGACATGGGACGGCAGTCAGTATGTGGGTACAGCCACCGATACCAACGGTGTGCTGTCGCAGTACTACTTCCGGACCAATATCAGTGGCGTAACCGTCAGCCAGCGGCGTAATGTACTGACCGTGACGGCCACAAAGGACGCTGCAGCGAAGCTGAACGGTTATATCAGCAGCGACTACGGCTACGCACTGGATGTGGAGGGCACGGAGGCTGTGCTGCTGGAGCCCAGCAATGGCAGTAATTATCAGGCTTGCGCCGCGTTGACCTCACTTCCCGACCCCGTGTGGGCGTACATTCATTTTAAGGTCAAAATTGTGGAGGAGAAGGGCAGCCTGACCATCAACAAAGTCGATGCGGAGACCGGCAAGGCGCTGGCAGGCGTGACCTATCGGCTATTTGATGCCAATGGTAAAAAGGTGGCTGACATGACCACCGGTGCAGACGGTAAGGCAGTGTTCAAGGATCTTCCACAGGGCAAGTATAGCTATCAGGAGATCAGCGCTCCCTCTGGCTATGTGGTGGACAACACCAAGTATCAGATCACCATTACGGCGACCGCGCTGAGCATTACACAAAAGAGAACCAACACGCCTGCCAAGGCCAGTATTGAGATCGTCAAGGTGGACGCTGATCACAAGACACCGCTGCAAGGCGCGGGCTTCCGACTGTATGATGCTTCTGGTAAACAGGTCGCGGAGGGCAACACAGACGTCAATGGTAAGCTGACCTTCTCCAACCTGCGGTTGGGTAGCTATACCTACAAGGAATTCAAAGCACCGGACGGATATGTTTTGGATACCACGGCGTACTCCGCTGTGCTGAACCAAAACGGGCAGGTGCTGAAGGTCACTCGCGAGAATATGCCAGTCAAAGGCAGTATTGAGGTCTTGAAGGTGGACGCAGAAACCAAGCAGCCGCTGGCCGGTGTGGTGTATTATCTTTTCGACGCCGATGGCAATAAGATCGCGGATGGCACGACCGATGTCACCGGCAAGGTGACATTCTCCGGCCTGCGACTTGGCAAATACGCCTATCAGGAGATCAGCACCGTGGACGGCTATGTGCTGGACGAGACACAATACGATTTTAGCCTGACCACAGCAAACCTTAATATCAAGGTTACCCGCGAGAACGCACCCGCCAAGGGCAGCATCACCGTCCGCAAGGTGGACGTGACGGGCAGTCCGCTTGCCGGTGCGGAGCTGCTGCTGGAGACTTCCGCAGATGGCAAGACTTGGTCGGAGGTGGGCAGAGTGACCACTGACAAAACCGGCATTGCCAAGTGGGAGAATCTTAAAATCGGTGTTCAATTCCGTATTACCGAAGTAAAAGCACCTGCGGGGTACACCCTGATGACCGAGCCGCTGTTCACAGGAGCGTTGGACAGCAATAACCGAGACATTACCATCACTGCCTGCAACAATGCGGGATTTGCCCTGCCGTTCACAGGCGGAACGGGATTTACAACCTATTTCCTGTTTGCAGCACTCATGCTTGGCATGGGTGTTTATTTTTGCAAAAGATCTAACATCAAAAAGGAGAGAACCAAATGAAAAAGATCCATCGCGTACTGGCACTGCTGCTGGTGGTGCTCATGGCTTTCGGCCTGATGACGACGGCATTTGCCGCAACAGATTCTGCGCCTACCATCGACCCCACAAAGGAAGCATCCCTGAGCATCTATAGGTACGACATCACCAAGGCCGGCAACGACGGTGCGTGGGATGCCGAGTCCTACGTTTCCACCGGCCTGCATGATGACGCGGTTATCGACAAGCTGAGCAAGTACGCCATTCAGGGCGTGGAGTTCACCTACCTCCGCATTGCCGATATCACCATGAACAATGAAGTGGTGGACGGTCAACGTCAGGTGGGTGTGCTGTATGGCTTCGACAGTTCCGACCGCAGTACCGCCGTTTTGTCTGCCATCGGCCTGACCGGCGCAGACGCACACAAGACTGAGAACGGCGTCAACTACTTCACCAGCGATATGCTGAACAATAAGCTGTCCGCCGCGCTGACTGCCAATGCCACCACGGTCAAGAATGCTCTGGAAGCGGCTGTGAAAAACGGCGGCGTGGCTATGACTGAGACGGACACTGCCGGTCACACCTTTGCTGACCAGATGGAGCAGGGGTTGTATCTTGTCGTGGAGACTCGCGTCCCTGAAAACGTGACCTCCACCTGCAATCCCTTCTTCGTGTCCCTGCCCATGACCACCGTGGACGGTGCGGCATGGAACTACGATGTCACCGTCTACCCCAAGAATCAGACCGGCAATCCTACGTTGGATAAGACCGTGCGCGAAGCAAAGAACTCCACCGGCAAGAACACCGGCAGCCTGACCGACACTACCGATGGTTACGCCCACACCACCACCGCCTCCGTGGGCGATACCGTGGACTACCAGATCATCAGCACCCTGCCCACCATCACCTCCAAGGCATCGGCTCTGAGCGAGTACACCTATGTGGACACGCTGAGCAAGGGCATCTGCTACAACAAGAACGATGTGGTTATTGAGTTCTTTAAGGACGCTGGCTGCATCGGCAAGATCGCCACTTGGGCGGAGAACTCCGGCAAATTCACTGTAGGTTACGATGATACCACCAACACCATGACCATCCGCATGACCGATACCGGCCTGAGCGAGATCAATGAGGAGACCACCGTGTATACCGACAGCGTAAAGTGCGGTTATTCCGACTGCACCATGCGTATCTCCTACGCTGCCACCCTAACTGCCGACGCCAAGATGGGCGATACCGACAACCCCAACGAGGTCGAGCTGACGTGGCGCAGAACGAATAACACCTACTTTGATACCCTCAAGGACTGCTGCCATGTGTACACCTACGGCATCGACGTTCTCAAGCAGTTCAGCGATAACGGCGGCAACGTGCGGAACGTGAAGTTCCGGCTGCACAACGACACCGATGATGTATTCGTGATTGCCGACTTGAAGGATGGCGTGTATTACGCCAAGGGCTTTGCTGTCAAGAAAGCCGACGCTACTACGTTTGTTCCCAATAGCGGTGGTCACATCGTGGTCAAGGGGCTGGAGGATGATGCTTATTCCCTGACCGAGACTGCCACCGACAAGGGTTATGTGCTGCTCAAGGAATCAGTCAAGATCGTGATTACCACCAAGGAAAATGGTGCCTGCGAGAAGTGCGGCGCCAAGCTGCTGACCGCCAGCGCTACGGTCAACGGCAAGGACGTTACTATGACCGATGGCAACGCCATTGTGCCGCTGACTGTCGTCAATAATCCTGGTTTTGATCTGCCCAAGACTGGTGGCTACGGCACGTGGATGTTCACCATCGGTGGCGTGGCTCTGCTGGGTGCGGCAGCCTTCATCGTGGTGAAGTCCCGCAAGCATAAGAGCGAGCAGTGAAACGCTGGCTACTGGCGGCGGCTTGCGGTGTTGTGGCGCTGGGGCTTCTGCTTTACCCGCTGGTAGGAGAACTTCTGAGTGAAAAGTACCACTCCGACGTGGAGACAGCCTATACCGCGGCCATAGAGGACACCGATGATGCCGAGCTGACCGCCCAGCGTGAAGCCGCAGAGCAGTACAACGCCATGCTGTCCGGCGCAACTATCACTGAGGGAGGGGCATCTGCCCCTCCCTTGGCCTATGCCCAGCAGCTCACGGTGGGCGGCGTCATGGCCTATGTAGACATTCCCAAAATCAACGTATATCTGCCGGTGCAGCACGGCACGGAGGCAGACACGCTGGAGAAATCAGTCGGCCATGTGGTCGGCACATCCCTGCCGGTAGGCGGCAGTAGTACCCACGCAGTACTGTCGGCCCACAGCGGCATGGCGAGTTCCAAGCTGTTTTCGGACATTGACCAGCTTGCAGAGGGCGACACGTTTTACATCCACGTGCTGGGCGATACGCTGGCCTATAAGGTGGACACCATCCACACGGTGCTGCCCACGGACACGAGCCTGCTCCAAATTGAGGACGGCAAGGATTTAGTCACGCTGGTGACGTGTACGCCATTTGGCGTCAACACCCACAGGCTGCTGGTGCGAGGCCACCGTGTTCCCTATACTCCCGAACCGGAAACCGCTGCCGTCGCAGAAAAAACAGCGGCATCTTCGTGGACGCAGCACTACCTCACCGGCCTCGCCGTCGGCCTTGGCGCGGTGGCTGTGGTCGGCGGTGCTTACTCTTTGGTAAGGAGGGTGCGCCATGCATAAGACATCCCTTGTACTGGCGGCGTTGCTGGCGGTGGCAGGCATCTGCGTCATGCTGTGGCCGGTGTTCACGGGACACAGGCTGCAAGCCAACACGGATGAGGCCGTGCAGAGTTTCCTCGAAGAACGGAAGCCGGAGCAGCAGCACCCCGAACTGCTCACAGCCTTGCAGGAGTACAACCAGTGCATCCACGCCGAAAAGCAATCCGGCCTTGTTGATCTCGAAGCCTGTGAAACGCCTGCCGCTGACCTTGTGGCATACGGCATCGAAGATGAGATCATAGGCGTCTTAGAGATACCTGCTATGGAACTGACCATGCCGGTCTATCTGGGTGCATCCGACGCTCACCTTGCCGCAGGCGCGGCGGTGCTGGGCAACACATCAGCACCCATCGGCGGCGACAACACCAACTGCGTTATCGCTGGGCACCGAGGCTGGCGCGGCGCGGATTACTTCAGGCACATTGACAGACTGACTGTAGGCGATACCGTGAAGCTCACGAACCTGTGGGAAACGCTGACCTATACCGTAGCTGACGTTCAGATCATCCAGCCCCACGAGGTAGAGAAAATCAAAATTCAACCGAACCGCGACCTGCTGACGCTCATCACCTGCCATCCCTACGCCAGCGGCGGGCGGGAGAGGTATGTGGTGTACTGCGAAAAACTGCCCACCATGAGCCAATCACGGTGAGCAGTTTTATTTTGAGAGGATTCAGACAAGCGTGTCATCCAGCAGGAAGTCAATGACGCCAATATTGAGAATGCCGCCCTCATCATACCAACGCTTACGGATGTCATGACGGACAATGATCTTCGGGAAGGAATCACCGGTCAGCGCGAAAGGCTTATTCTCGGTGATCGCCTTTTCCGCTGTTCCCAATGCGTAGGCAGACTGGATATAGGTCTTCTTGCCACCGGAGGTTGCAATGAAGTCGATTTCCCGCGCGACCGGCACGACCTTTCCTTTGGTATTTTTCTCGTTGCCGTAGACAATGCCGATGTCAACGGCGCATTCACGGATCATCAACTCATTGAAAATGATGTTCTCCATGATGTGCGTCATTTCCTGCTGGCGGAAGCCGATACGGGCATTTCTCAGTCCAATGTCCTCACAGTAGTATTTGTTGGGATAGTCAAAATAGTTCTTGCCCTTCACATCCCAGCGCTTGCATTCGGTAAAGAGGAAGGAATCCGATAAGTGATCCATATAGGCTTTCACGGTGTTCAAGGCAACGACATTTTCACCGCTACGCTTCTGCACTGTGTTGATGGCGGCAGCAACCTTCGTTGGGTTGGTCAGAGAGCCGATAGACGAACACAGCAGATCAAGAATCGCGGACAGCACATCCTCACGCTTGATCTTCTTCCGCTCTACAATGTCCTTCAGATAGACCTCAGAAAACAGCGATTTCAGATAAGCCATTTTCGCGGCATCTGTGGGACGGGACAGGATCAGCGGCATACCGCCGTAGAAGGCATAGTCCTCAAAGGCATCCTGCTTATCACCGCCTACGGCTGAATAGTATTCGGCAAAGGAAAGCGGATGCACACGGATCTCATCGCTCCGTCCCCGGAACTCAGTCAGTATATCGGAGGACAGCATTTTGGAGTTGCTGCCGGTCACATAAATGTCCAAGTTGGACAAAGACTTCAAATCGTTGAGCGCGTCGTAGAAGGTAACCTTCTTGCCATCTGGATTGTAGGGATTCGGAACCTCGTCGGACATCTGAATCTCGTCTACAAAAAGATAATATTGGTCTGCACTGTGTTCTACGATCTCGCGGACATGAGCCGAAAGCTCCAGCGGATTGCGATAGCGAATATCACGGGTCAAGTCCAACTCAAAGGACAGAATATGATCTTCGGTAACACCCTCACCGAGAAGGTAACTCTTGAACAGATTGCGAAGCAGAAAGGACTTGCCGCATCTGCGGATGCCAGTGATCACCTTCACCTGACCATCCCACATGAAGGAGATGATTTTTTTCAAATAGCGATCTCGTTTTATTTCCATAGCCCAACCTCCATTGAAAACTTGCTGGTATTATCATGCTACATTTCAATGGATAGTATACGGCACCGTGAGATAAAAATCAATAGCTCTGATGAAATGTTTGCAGATAAACCCGGTAACATTTCAGCGGGCGGTGATTCAAACCACCGCTCCTGTGAGGTAAAGAAGCCTGAAAGTTGACAAGAACTGCGACGCGGCTGACCTGTCACCCCTACGCCGGCGGCGGGCGGCAGCGATTTGTGGTCTACTGTGAACGAACTGATAATAGGAGAAATGCACAATGAAAAAAGCAATTTGTATCATTTTGGCTGCGGCAGCTGCCGTGGCAATTATCGTCTCCAGACGCCCCCGACCCCGTGGCCGCAGAGAAATTTGAAAATTTTTTCAAAAAGTGGCGCACTTTTGATTTCGTTTTACGGATAATGATAGTAGAGGGAATTTTATGGACAAGCGTTTTTACCGATTTTTACAGGCAACCTGCTGTAACTGGCGCAACAGCTTCTTCATTGATTGCCAGCGTTGTGACGGGTGCTCCGGTTTTCTTCTGTCTGTAAATCACAATGCCGTGCCGTCAATCATCCCTGTGGCGGTATTCGAGGAACTGTCCGGTGAGACCGTGGATAAATATGATTGCATCGGCATTATGACGCTGGAGGGATTCCAACGCTTCTACACCAGCTGGCTTGTCTGGAACGTAGAAGACCCGAAACGGTGCAGTTTATCCCAATTGTGGGAGAGCTGCCAACAATGAACGCACACAAGCCGAAAGAAGGAGGTGAACATTCTGAAAAGAGTCAATATCCATTGCCCTAATTGCGGAGCTAAGGCTACATTGCATCCTGCCAGCTTTGTATATGGCAACAGTCGTAGTGCAGGAAGCTATCTGTATGTTTGCGACCGCTATCCTGCCTGCAACAGCTATGTGGCTGCCCATCGCGCCACACGGCAGCCCATGGGCTCTCTGGCTGACGGGGAGCTTCGGCATAAGCGTATCCAGGCACACCGGGCTTTTGACCGCCTGTGGCGGTCCGGCTTGATGACCAAGAAAGAGGCGTATCAATGGATGCAGACAGAGTTTGGTCTGCACGAGGAACAGGCGCATATCGCACAATTCGGCGCGTACATGTGTGATCGGTTGATCTGCGCCTGCGATAAGTTTCGTATCCACAGCGCAGAGGTCGCATAGAGAGCACGCCTAAAGCCACAGAGAAAGAGAGGTGAATCTGACGATGAAGAATAAGGATATTGCCCTTACTGATGCCCAGCGCAGTATGGTAGAGGCGAATATGGACGTGGTACGCTGGGCCATCCGTACCAGCATTCAGGTCAATGAGCAGCGCTATGGTTTCGGCTATGACGATTTGTTTCAAGAGGGCTGCATTTGGCTTTGCAAGGCCGCAGTGACGTATGACCCGGACGGCGGCGCCAGCTTTCCCACCTATGCTCAGAGGGTCGTTGAGAACGGTCTGCGTACCTATTGCCGGCTGCAGCGCAGCAAGGAGCTGCGCAGCTTTCCTGTATCGGAGATCTTTGACACGGAGGCTGACAATCACCGTGCCATGGCCTCCGGCATCCGCAGTCTTCAGGAGCAGTTGGCTGAGGTAGATGCGTTATCGCTTCTGGAAAGCGCGAAGCAGCAATACAACGGTGTCGCACGGCTGGGTATCGAGGCGATGCAGCTGAAATTTATCGGCCTGAGCAATACGGACATTGCTGCCTGCTATGGCGTCAAGGCCAACTATTTGGGGGCGGCCGTACATAGAGCCGCCGAGCGGCTGAGGAACAATGCGGAGTTTTTGAATAGCCTTGAATATGAGCCGTTGAAGAAAAGCTCCAAGGCTTCGTGAAAAAATGTGAGGTGAAATTCATGCAGAAATACTATACGGCGGTGGGTCGTTTCGAGCGCAAAGGCCGCATGGGCGACATGACCTGCCCTATGGTCATCATCAACAACCGGGAATATGCATTGGACATCCAGGAGATGATCCTTTGGGCTGCGCTGAACTGGCAGATCATGGACGCCGGATCCCTTGAGGATGCTTATTCTGCCAAGCTGAAAGCCAGCGGCATCAGACCCCAGCGCAGTATCTCCGCCTGTATGCGCCGGCTGGTGCAGCGCGGGTTGGTGGTGGAGGGCTGCGGCGAAACCGATGAGGATGCACTGTATGCTCTGTTGTCAGGGCTTTACGTGGTGCCGATCTCAGACAGTCTGCTGCTGCGGCTGATCTCGTTTATCAAGCTGACGGTTTTCGGCCATGTCCCTTTTGCGGTTACCAGGAAGCTGTTCCGCAAGGACCGGCGCAGCGCAAACGAACGGCGGGTTTATCGTCTGTCCCGTCAGGCACTCTTATCCACGGCAGAACTGATCAAGTGTGTGGAGTATGACATCCATACGATCCATTCTGATTCGCAGCTGATGGACGCCCTGTATGCAGACGATACCACCACCAGCGACAATATCGCGGATATGGTCAGGCCCTTCGTCTGCTGCCGCCCCGTGCTGCAGGCTGTGGCAAACCTCTATCTGCGCCGTCAGATCATCTTTGAGAGGCTGTCATGATGGACAAGCTCAGGACAGCACCGCTGCCTCTGAGAAGAACGCTGCTCCTCACCGCGTTGGCAGGGGCGGCTTTCTTCCTTGTAGGGCTGGCAGCCATTTTCTTTTCCCTCGATACCGTTACAGCTCTGCTCAGCGGCATCCTCGCCATAGGACTTGCTTTTAAAACGGCAGAACTCTACCGCCTAATTATCGCCGGGCACTACTCGACCGTTGATGGTATCTGCATTGCCATCACACAGACGCCGCTCCGCAAGTACCGCAATATCCGGATCATAGACAGTCAGGAGCGTGAACGGACACTTGTACTGCCTAGGCAGGACAAGATAGAGGTTGGCTGCCGATATCATTTCTATTTCAAATCCTCTGCACACAAATCTCCTGCACAGGTACAGACCGGCAGCAGCTTCATAGACAAATCTCTCCCGACCGACGGCTTTCTTGGGCTTGAGGCGGCGTCGGATTATAGCAATGTTGACACAATGCGTTGATTATAGTATAATTCAAATCAAGAAAAGCATACTATGATTAGAAGGAGACTGTGATATGACGCTTTTAGATAGACTCACAACGAATTTCGGCTGTAACGAGCCGATCTTACTTGATGAGATTGACTGCGGGGGCTATTCACGCCCGTGGCTCTTCAAAGAACTGAACGAATTGTGTAGAACTGGTAGGCTGGTGCGTTTTGACCGCGGTATTTATTATATTCCCACTGAGACAGCATTTGGCGCCAGTCTGCTCGACCCCCGCAAAGTAATCGAGAAAAAATATGTAAAGGATAGTTCTGGCTGTTACGGCTACTATTCCGGTGCAGCTTTCCTAAACCAACTGGGGCTGTCAACGCAAATGCCCAATACCATTGAAGTCTGTACCAACAACGAAAAGACACGTTCCCGTGAGTTAGCTATCGGGAAGCAGCGTGTTATTCTACGCAGAGCCAGAAGTAAGGTCACGGCAAAAAATGCTGCTGTGTTGAGCTTCCTGGAGCTTATGAATGAAATGCCGGCACCTTATTTCTCCGAAGGGAGGAAGAAACTGACCATAGAGTTTATCACAAAAAACGGCATTACGAGACGCGACATCACAGAATACGCACCTGCGTTTCCTGATAAGGCTATGCGCACTCTGGTGGAAAGTGAGATCATCTATCATGTTACACAGTAATAGAGAATTGTTCGAGCAAGCTATACTACGAACGGCAGATGCGACAGGGATTGCGGCCAGCATCATTGAAAAAGACTACTATGTCACGGAGTTTTTAAGGAGGATGACTTCCTATCAGCCAGACATGGTGTTCAAGGGCGGAACTTCACTCTCAAAATGCTATAAGCTGATCCAGCGCTTTTCTGAGGACATTGATTTGAATGTTGAAGACCGTCCCAGTGAAGGGCAGCGTAAAGCACTCAAGCGAAATATTTTGGCGGTAGTTGATGACTTGGGATTATCCCTGAGCAATGCTGAAGAAATTCGCAGCCGGCGCGACTATAATCGCTATGTGATCAATTACCCTGCATTGCAAGGGGCAACGTATTTGAAGCAGCAGCTTATCGTTGAAACCGTTGTTTCCATGCGCGCATTCCCGAATCATCCCATGGACGCATCCAGTTTCATTTATGATTTCCTGAAAGATACCGGCAGAGAAGATATTATCCGCGAATACAATCTGCAACCTTTTTCAATCAATGTGCAGGCAGCGGAGCGTACCCTGCTGGATAAGCTGTTTGCACTTGCAGACTACTACCTCAATGGATCGATCACAGAGCATTCGCGGCACATTTATGACATATATAAGTTGAGTATGATCGTCACGATTGATGATACTCTGCGACAATTAGCCAGTGAGGTCATTCTGGAACGCCGCTCGCACAAGATCTGCCTGTCTGCACAAGAGGGGGTGGATATGAATAATCTCCTTCGGCAGATCGTTGACTCCGATGCATATAGGAGTGACTATGAGCAGATTACATCCGCACTCCTTTTTGAAGACGTGTCATATTCCACCGCAATCACTGCGCTGCAGCACATCATTGATTCTCGTGTGTTTCAATAAATGTCTATATATAGAATTGCGACTCTTGACAATCACAATATATAGTGCTACAATGCACTTGTAGTTGTTCTTTGTGCATCGCCTATTCAGGGCTTCCGAATACCTTTCGGATCGCACACGTTTGTTAAGATTGTAATTTAGTGCCGACATGACAGCTTTGGCTTATTGCTGATGCTGTATGCCGGCACTTTTTATTATAGATATTTAAGCCGTAAGGCAGAAAGGAGTGTAATGGCAAACATATCCGTCGTTGGCCGTATTGTATCGGATGATATTGAACTGAAGATCAGCACCAATAATCGGCCCTATCTACGGTTCGACCTTGCGGAGCGTACCGGTAAGGGGGCTTACGCAAGAACGCAGTATTATCAGGTCGTTGCCTTTGGGGCTATTGCCTCACAGTTCGCCAAAAGAGGCTTGTGCCGCGGCGCGCTGATCAGTGTGGAAGGCACACTGGAGCTGGAGGACTATCTGAAACGGGATGGTTGGACGCGGGATAAGCGTCTGAAGGTCATCGCGCTGCGATGGCGGTATCTCCAGCCCTATGACACGAAAGTGCCTGAACAGGTACCGGAGATCGACGGAGAACGAGAACCCCTGCCCGGATAGGATGCCGGGCATAAGAGGAGCTGTCATGTATCAAAAGGATGCGTGGCAGCTCTTCTTTTTTGTTTTCATCACGAAAAGGAAAGGATGTGCAAAGCATGAATAAGAAGAAGTCCATCTGGTCTGGCGTATCTGTCCTTATCGCAGCCGTTCTGGCCATCGTTGCGTTTGTACGCAGCGACACACAGATCTGGCTTCTGACAGCCGCATTTACCATTTGGGCGATTTGGGTCACGGCCGCATTCGTATTCCCTTATATACAGGAACAGGAAAACGAAAAGCGGCGCGCCGCCCGCAGAGCAGCCTATGATGCACAGCGCCAGAGTCTTCGCGCACTGTCTGTGGAAGAGGAGGATGGCTTCGGCCCGCTGCTGCTCCGCCATGTTAACCACCGGATCTCCGCATATTTGAAAGCAGTGTATCCGGATGCCACATGGGAGTGGCGCAGCCCAGAGCCGGAGAAGCTGATCCTTCACGGCGGTACAGGCCGTATCACCATCTCTGGTATTCCCGACTATGATCAGGCGGAGGTGACCTTTGACCAAAAGGCCAACTTCTCCTGCTCACTGCTGAAGGTCACACCTGTGGTACAGAGTGCGGCGGAGAACGGTACCTCCGAGAAGCTGCCTGCTCCGCCCCGTGAGATCGATCCGCAGGTCTGGTTCGAGCAGCAGGGACGCAAGGTTCTGGATGATCTGATCTACGACCTCAACTCCCGCGGTTACAGCAGTTTGGTTATCAAGGATAACGGTGACGTCTGCATCCGTCAGGGTGACGTGGAGAAAGCACAGACCTCATTCAAAAATCTGCCGGAGAAGCATTACTGGCCCCGGCTCCTGAAGGTGTTCGAGCGTGAGGGCATCGCCGCCAGCATGACGGACGATGCCATCGCGCTGAACTGGTAAGGAGGGTGCTGCCATGAAAACAGGCTTAACCCTGGAGCAGCTTGCCGCGGAGATCACCCGGCAGCAGAGCGCCAAAGAGGATTATGTGGTCAATACCGGCAATCTTCGTCTGGAAAGCTATGGTCCCGATCTGACACTTCGTGTGCTGGACAGTGACGGCGCAGACCGTATCGAACCGCTGGAGATCGGGGACATCGCCCACCGGCAGATCGGTACGCATCTGAGTATCCCTGCCAAGTACTATGAGCGAATGCGCAGCGAAGACCCCGGACTACTGGCACACAATGTCAACACATGGCTGGAGCGGACACCTGCCCAGCGCATGATCCGTGTGCTGGACGGTAAGGCACGCGCCTACCTCAGCAATCGTTATCTGCGTATGGACAACTACAGTATCGCCTCAGCGGTGCTGCCCATCCTGGCGGAGATCCCCGATGTGCGCATCGAGAGCTGCCAGATCACCGACTCCCGCATGTATATCAAGGCGGTCAATCCCCGTTTACAGGAGGATGTGACGCCGGGTGACACGGTGCAGGCCGGTGTGGTCATCAGCAATAGCGAGGTGGGCTTAGGCTCTGTCAACATCCAGCCTCTGATCTACCGATTGGTATGCAGCAACGGTATGGTGGTCAACGACGCCGCCACAAAGCGCAACCATATTGGCCGGGCAACGGATGCGGAGGAGAACTTCCAGCTCTATTCCGAAAAGACGCTGGCTGCAGACGATCACGCTTTTCTGCTGAAGGTGCAGGACACTGTCCGTGCCGCCGCAGAGGAAGCGCGGTTCGCTCAGGTGGTGGGCATGATGCGGGAGGCTGCGGCCGTCCCCATGAACACCGCAGATGTACCCGGCGTTGTGAAGCTGGCCAGCAGACAGTTCGGCCTTACGGACTCGGAGGGTGAGGGCATCCTGCAACATCTGATCGAAGGCCATGACCTGAGCCTGTACGGTCTTTCCAATGCGGTAACACGGTACAGTCAAGACGTAAGCAGCTATGACCGCGCCTCGGATCTGGAGATCATCGGCTACAACATTCTGGCAATGCCCAGAAGTGTGTGGTCGCGGCTGAATCAGGTATCCGCGGCGTAATGTGAAAAAACAAAAAAGATAAAATGGAGGATCAAAAAATGAGTTATCCTGAAACTACTACGATGGCAACTGCCAGTGCATTCAACCTTCCCACCATGGCCGGCCTTGATTTCGGCAACGATGATCTTGCCGATGATATGGAGGGCTTGACGCTCTCATTTCCCAAGGTCAAGATCCCGTCCGGCGGCGCACTGCAATTCGAGATGCCTACCGGCGACCCGGAGAATCCGGAGTATACCCGTTTTCTGCAGGGCGTTATCCTGTATCACCATGCCAGTGGCGCGTATTGGCCCGAGGGCTGCGAATACGATGATAACACCGTCCCTCTGTGCTCCACCGTGGACGGAAAGCAGGGCTACGGTACGCCCGGCGGCGCCTGTGCTGCCTGTGAGCTGAACCGTTACGGGACGGCAACAGACGGAAAGGGGAAGGCCTGCAAAAATATGCGTATTCTGTATCTTCTGCAGGACGGTGACTATATCCCGCTGCAGCTCTCTCTGCCGCCTACCAGCCTGCGACCGTTCAATGATTTCATGAACGCCGCGTTTGTGGCCCGGCGCCGTCCGGCATGGAGCAGCGTGGTGCAGATCGGCTTGAAGCGCGTGGACAACGGCAACAACACCTACAGCGTGGCGACCTTCCGTAAGGTGGAAGATCTCCAGCCTGAACAGGTGGGCGAGTTCCGCGCCTTTGTAGAGTCGTTCCGCCAGCAGGCGAAGGAGATGCTGAAGAACCGTGCGGAGCTGTCTGCCGCCCGTGAGGGTGAGGAGGACCAGTATGCCACCGCAAACACTGAGTATGCTGTTGCCGACAGCGGCCAGCATTTCTGCATTTCCGGTGCGGATGTGATCGATGGCGAGCGTGAGGAGTTTCCCCGCTAAATGAACCTATCAGACCTTATAGGGATCTGAAACATGTGAAGAGCCGCAGTCTGTGTAAAACACAGGCTGCGGCTCCCGGCATATAGGAGGAACTGTAATGAATGAAAATACCCCCATGACCCCGGCGCAGCAGTTATTTGCGGAGGAGCATCACAATCTGGTCTATGCTTTTCTCAATGAGAAGAAGCTGCCGGAGGATGAGTATTACGATGTGGTGGTCTTTGGCTACTTGCAGGCAGTCATGGACTATACCACGCAGGGTGAGTCCAGCCGTTTCAGCTTCGCCACCATTGCATGGCGCAAGATGGAGAGCCGCCTGGCAGACCACTTCCGCCATCAGGCATCTACCAAGCGTGCAGCACCGACGGTCAGCCTCAATGCTGTTATGGACGATGCCGGCATGTCTCTGTCCGATATGCTCTCCGCAACGGATGAGAGCTTTCTGGAGATGGAGATCGGCCTGCTGTTCCACGATCTGGGCCGGCATATGCCCCGCCGTGATATGAACGTACTGCGACTCAAGGCAGATGGCTACGGTACGCGGGAGATCGCACAGAGGGAGAATACTACCGTGCACATGGTGCGGAGTATTCTCAAGTGTGCCTATTAGATCATTCGCAAGCTGTTTTTCGATTCGGATAATGATCGCGCTTTTCACGACCACACAGGTCGAAGGAAGGAGAAAGAAAATGAATAAGAAGCAGGTCATTCTTGCCGGCCGGTTGGCCGCGCCGCTCTGCGAGGGCAGCCGTGCATGGATACGCCATCATAGCGGTCTGGTCTGCACCTCACGGGTCGTCCGTATCCAATCTCTCACTGACCGAAAGGCCGTTTTTGAGACCATGAACTCCGTGTATCATGTGTCCTTGGAAACGTACCCTTTTGTGATGGAGCTGCCGGAAGCGATGTGCGCATAGTATGACGAATGGTATAGGAGGGCGGCAAAAATGCCGCCCCCCTATACCTCCATCTCCCAGTATAATGGGTATAATGGGATCGAAGGAAGCTAACATACCGATTTATGCGACAGTAAAGTCCAGTGTAAATCTATGCACCTTCCCCCGATACCAAACGTGTTAATCGAAGCAGCACAATAAGAAATAAACGCGGAGAAGCACCGCTGAATTGTTTGACGACAGTTCAGTGGTGCTTTTGTTTTTGTAGGAGGACTTTTAATTATGGGATTACTCGATAAATTGGAGCAAGTTGAGATCAAGGCGGATTCCCGCCTGCCGGAGGATGACCTGATGTTCTGCGAAACCCAGCAACAGGCGTATGATGAATCCTGCCGTGCGCTCCGTGAAATACGCCAACAGTGGAAAAAAGCGATTCAGGCGCAAAGAGACCTGCTCGGCATAGGGCAGGATGGGTCGCTGCCCTACTTTGGAAGCAATTACAGGTTCGGGATAACGGATTTGAACCGAGAACTGGAGAAGTTCCACAGTAGGTTCATCTCTGAGCTCACACAGCATTTCAATGAGAAATATAGCGTAACGATCTCAACGGATGCCATCAAAGAGCATCTGATCCCCGCAGAGCCGGAACCGTATAGGTGCGATATGGATACGAGCAAGGAGTATCATCGCAATCTGCGGGCTCTTTCGCTGCACTATGAAGATGTGGTTGACCAGATGTTCATACAACTGGATGGACTCAGTTTTGTAGAGCGCGCTTTTCAGGAGCTGCGTACCAAATGCCATAAGGCGGCATATTGGAGTAATAGCAATGCCGGTTACGATAGAAAAGGAGATACGCTTCGCTTTGGCGGATACTTTTGCACCTGTGATGAAAATTGGGGTCGTGAAGACTGGAGCCTTGCAGACCGCATGAAGGATGTCCTTGCCGGCGTGGCGCACTTTGAAACCAATACCTTTGGGTGCAAGCCTGCGGGATTCTCCGAGTTGCTCGGTTATTCCGATGTGTCCACCCCAGTGTTTCAGTTCCCGGACTGCCAGAAGCTCATACAACTGCGCATGTTCAAAAACGGGCGCGTGGATCTGAAGTTTAAGACGGCGTCTATTGCAAAGGAGTTTGCCGAAACGTATCTTGACTATTCATGCTGAGGTGTCGTCATGAAGTATACACCCTCGACAGAATCGATCCCCCAGAACAGTCGCAGAGCAGTTAACGAAAAGCTCCTGTACCTGATCGACAACAACTGCTGCGAAGCGTATGGTATCACGAAGCAGGATGTTTTTCAGGGTTATACAGGGGATGGGGGCCTGCACGGGCTTTCCCGGAAGAACTATCGGAGCTACCATACATACAGTGAGGCAAAAAAGGAACTGGAAAACGGCCAGTTCTTTACACCGCCCGCCTTGTGTCAGTTCGTGGCGGACTGCCTTCGACTGGAGGAGGACGATCTGGTAGCGGACCTCACCTGTGGGATGGGGAACTTCTTCAACGTAATGCCGGTGGAAGCCAATGTCTACGGCTGTGAATTGGACACCAAGGCATTCAAGGTGGCGTCATATCTTTATCCGGAGGCCAATCTGGTTAATAAGGATATTCGCAATTATATGCCGCAGGTGCGCTTTGATTATGTGGTAGGCAACCCGCCCTTCAACCTGCAATGGATGGCTGAGAATGGAAAGGAGTATCTATCGCAGCTCTACTATTGCTTGAAGGCTGCCCAATTCTTGAAGCCGTTGGGAATCCTGGCTTTGATCGTACCCAACTCATTTCTGGCCGACTCGTTTTCGGACAGCTCAATGATTCGGAAGATGGAGGCACAATTCCGGTTTCTTGGTCAGATCCTGTTGCCGGATGATACTTTTGCGCAGATGGGTGTTTCGCACTTCCCAATAAAGCTGCAGTTCTGGCAGAAGAAGGGCATGGATTCCGAAACACCGGCTCGCTATCACACAGGAATGGATAACGATCTTTCCGGCGGCATCTATGCTGGTGCAGCACAAGCGATCCACATGTCGCTGCTGCAAATGCCAAAGGCCATGCTGAAGGAAAATCGCGCCAAGATCCTGCGGGAACTGGCAAAGGAGCGTCAAACCTCTGCATCGTTTACTTATACGGTAGAGAAGATGCTGTACCAAATCAGGATACATCCGTCCCTGAAGGATCGGTATGCCCAATGCTGCGCGTATCTGCATCGGTTCTATACGGAGACACAGCCGCCAGAGATGCGATATGAGGAATGGTGCAAACGGCGGTTGACCGAGGCGAAGGTGCTGCATTATCTTCGTCAGACACTCAGACGTCAGAACCGGCAGCCGGAACGTGATGAGATTCACCTTGTCAAGCGGGATTATTCATTCGCCTATAAAGGGTATAGTGCCGCAGTACGGCGCCGCATGAGTGAAGAGCTGCGCCAACCTATCCCGGTCTGTGAAGCAGTGCTGCGCGGTGAAACACTCCCCGGTTACGAACGGCTGCTGCGTAAAAAGCGGCATGAATACCTGATCCAGAGCCAGCCTTTTCATGAAATGACCCCGGACACGGGAATTGGGAAATGGTTGGATGATTTCTGGTTATGGGATGCCGAGAACGAGGAGGAGATCCTGCTGAACGATACCCAACTCCACGACCTGAATCTTGCTCTGCAAAAGCGTTATACGCTGCTGCAATGGGAACAGGGTTCCGGTAAGACGCTGGCTGGCATTGCCTATGGGAAATACCGCATGGACAGACAAGGGTATCGTAACACCTGGGTCATTTCATCGGCCATCTCTATCCGCAATAACTGGAATGTGGTGCTGCCCAACTATGACGTGTCGTATGTGTTCGTGGAACGGCTGAGGGATCTGGAGCGGATCAAACCCGGCGACTTTGTGCTGATGACCTTTAATGCGCTGTGCAAGTATCGCAGGCAAATCAAAAAATGGCTGAAGATCCATAGCCGCAAGACCTGTCTTGTACTGGATGAAAGCGATGAGATATGCAATCCGTACAGCAGCCGTGCCAAGGCGGTGCTGTCCTGCTTCAGACGATGCCAATCAAAGCTGCTGACCACAGGAACCAGTACCCGGAACAACATCTCTGAGTTCGCACCGCAGATGGAATTGCTTTATAACAATTCCATCAATATGCTATCCTGCTGCCACACCATCTATCACTATGATAAGGACGGCACGGCGACACGAGAGCCTAACCCGTGGTACGGTCAACCGATCCCGGCCTATCGTCGTGGCTACACGCTGTTTGCCAATTCACATCTGCCGGAGAAGATCACCGTATTTGGTGTCGGACAGCGCACACAGGACATCTACAATGCAGATATTCTGCGCGATATCCTCGCCAAGACAGTGATCACCCGTACCTTTGAGGAGGTCACCGGGAAGGACATCAAACGTATCCATCAGGAGCCCATTCCGTTTTCAGCAGAGGAGAAGGCCGTATGGGTACAGGCGGTCAAGGAGTTCCATACCATGCGCCAAAAATATTTCACCTCAACGAATAACGCGAGGAAAGACGCCATGCTGCGGATCATCCAGCAGATCACGCTTTTGCTGCGGATCAGTGCCGCGCCTAATACGGTTTCGGAGTATAGCGGCGAGCTTCCCGGGAAGCTGCGGAGAACGATCCAGCTTACCGGCAGCTGGGCAGAAGAGATCGTGGCCATAGGCGTCCGCCATACCGTGGTGCTGGACGCCTATGCGGCAGCCCTGCGGGAAGCGTTTCCCAACCGGCCACTTTTCATTGTGACCGGCGCGACGACTACCTTTGCGAAACGCAGGGCATTACGGCAAACACTCCGCGAGAGCGGAAACGGCATCCTGCTGTGTACGCAGCAGAGCTTGCCCAGTTCAGTCAACTTCGAGTTCGTCAACAAAGTCATCATCCCGGAGCTGCACTATAACAACTCCCGCATGAGCCAGTTTTACATGCGCTTCATCCGCTTTAATTCCGTTGACTGGAAGGACATCTATTTCCTGACCTATGCACAGAGCATTGAGTCCAACCTGATGCAGATGATATTGGCAAAAGAGAAGCTCAATCTCTTCATGAAGGGCGACGAAGCAGATATGGATGATATTTACGAACGATTTGGAGTGGACTACGATCTCACATCGCTGCTGTTATACCGCGACATAGATGAAGACGGCCGTTTCAGCATTCGCTGGGGCGAACAGGAAATTGCGTAAAGGAGGTATCGAGCATTGAGGCAAAGAGAAACCAAGGCGGAGCGGTTCGTGCGTGTGGCTGAACAGCGCACACAACGAGCCGTAGACGCTATCCATTCGCTTTCTAATTGTGCAAGCCGCGTGTGTTACGATTACACGCCGGAACAGGCAGAACAGATCATAGCGGCACTGGAGGTGGAAGTAAGACGCCTGCAAAGTGCATTTACGGGCGAAAACCGCTTTACACTGCGCCCATAAGTCAGAGGCCCCGGATGATTTCCGGGGCCTCAAATATAAGTCAATAAGGAGTATAAACATGAAAAGAGAATCTGCCCCGCAGGAGTATACCTGTCGGAATTGCCCGGAACGGTATTACCATGCGATCCCCGCTCCCCAGAAGTCAAAGGGACTCATGATGCACTTTGGCGAAAGCTATTGCACCCTGCCGAAGAGAGCCAGGCATCTTAAAAGCCGTGATCTGAACAGACGGGCACCGGAATGGTGCCCGGAGCGGAAAGTGCCGAACACGCTGCGGATCTACTATTACCGCAGCCCGGAAACGTATATGTTGGACAACGTGCTGCATCAGGGCTTTGCATTCACACCGCTGCCCACGGCAAGCCGCTATGCAATGGCATATGAGGGAACTTCCACACTCTCCCCGCGGGAGTTTTGGCTAAAGCTGCTCACACAGAAGGATACGGAGCTGTTAGGCATAGAGGTCAAAGTCAAGTCCGTAGTAGAGATTGACGATGGACTTGCCCCGTGCTTTTTCTTCAAGACAGAAGAAGGCTATACACGCTGCAGGAGCTTCGATGCTGAATGCGCACGCACCAACTGCATGGAAGGTTGGGAGGAATATCATCAGGAGGACATGAAATGATTATCAATCAAGAAGGTATGCGTTACACATACAGCGGCACGACCTATACCATAGGCGCCGCTGTCGTGGCAACAGAGGAAAGTGAATATCAGGGACTTTGCGGCGTTATCACAGAGATCCGTGACGGTGTTGACCGTGAAACAGAGAACGATACGCCTGACATCTATTGCTGTTTTGAGCCGCCTCTGTTCCCCAAGGAGATCCAAGAGCTGGAGCAGCGGTTCTCCGAGCTTTACCGGATGCCCAAGAAGCTCGATGAGATCACACTGGATATGGTCATCATGGCGCCGGAGATGGTGCGGGTGATCTCGCCCGATCCGAAGGAGTGCAAGGCCTGTGAGCTTTATCTGCTTACCACACACTGCACGACGAATCTGGATTCGAGCAGTTTCACTGAGCTATACGCCGACTACGATGCCGGACGTTTTGCCCTACTGCAAAGTGTTCGGGAGGAACAACAGGATGGCTGCGTGAAGGATTGGGCAGATAGGGACGTACTGGAAGAAGAATATGGCATTGACCGCTATGAGGCATGGTATCGTGATGAATACTTTGAGAATCATTTCGTCATATCGCTTGAAAAGCTGTCCCTCATGCTGCCGCCAGATTTTATAGAAAAGTTGAAAAGTTATAACTGAGGTTATAATAATCCAAAGTATTAAAACAGGCGTGGAGATCCACGCCTGTTTTTTCCTATCTGTTGCAGTAATGCGTATTAAAGTCGTATAAACACAGTATAAACACAAAATGAGGAGTTGATTCTATGTTAGTCTGTATCGACCACGGAAATAAACAGATCAAGACCACCAACCGGACATTTACCTCCGGCCTGATGGAAAGCGATACCCGGCCGCCCTTTGGCGATAACATCATGTTCTACAATGGAAAGTATTACACCCTCTCTGACCAGCGTATCCCTTATATTCGGGATAAGACAGAGGACGACCGGTTCTTCATCCTGACGCTATTTGCCATTGCCTATGAGATCAATGCCGCAGGCCGGTATGCACCGGATCAGCTGATGGACATTCAACTTGCCGTGGGGCTGCCGCCCGCGCATTACGGCACGCAGTATAAGCGCTTTGCCCAATACTTCCTTGACCGGGGTATGATCGGCTTCGAGTTCAACGGCAAGGTCTATTCCATCTGTATCACGGAGGCGATTTGCTTCCCGCAGGCACTGGCGGCCACGGCTCCGGTATTCAAGCAGCTCCAGCTCGGCACGGTTGCCAAGGCCATTGTGATCGATATTGGCGGCTTTACCGCCGACTACCTCTCCCTGCGCTACGGTGCGGCGGACTGGGCATCCTGCGATTCGCTGGAAAATGGCATTATTACGCTCTACAATCGGCTGCTGTCCAAGATCCGGGCCGACTATGATCTGCTGCTGGAGGAAACGGACATTGACGCCATCCTTACCGGCCGCAGTACAGAGTATGGAAGCGAGATCCAATCGCTGGTAGAGCACGGCGCAGAGTCCTTTGTGGCAGACCTTTTCCGCACCCTGCGTGAGCGGAAGATCGAGCTGCGTACTGGCAAGGTTATTTTCGTAGGCGGCGGTTCCTTGCTGCTCCGCAAGCAGATTGAAAATTCCGGCAAAATCGGTACAGCCATCTTCGTGGAGGAGATCAGCGCCAACGCTGCCGGGTACGGGCTCCTATACGCAGCCACGAAAGCAAATAGGTGAACAGTATGGGCGAGAAGAAAGACGCCTTCCGATTTACGGTGCAATTCAATGCCGGCGACCCAAGCCACCAGCAGGTAGCCGCTATCCTGAACGAACAGGGGCGGCGCAAAGCACAGTTCCTTGTCAATGCCGTGATTCATTACATAAACTGTCCGGAGTCGCCGGAGGCTACAGCTGCGCCCAAGATAGACCGGCAGACAGTAGAACAGTTGGTACGTGAGATACTATCCAACATGCAGCCGGAAACCACCCCCACAGCGGAGGGGAATACTCCCGGAGATTTTCCGCCTGTCACGGCATCAGAGAGTATCCCATTCGATGCCGCCGCCATGCTGGGAGAAGATGGCTTCCATTCGCTCATGGACTCATTGGCCGCGATACAGAAGCCGTGAAATCAACAGGTGGTCATATAGAGCATACTTCGGCATACATAAATTGCCAGGAGCCGGACTGCGCGTATCACGCAGTCCGGCTCCTGACCTGTAAGGAGACAATGGTCGAAAGTAGCCTAAATTGGAAGTAAGATGAAGTCTTTTTACTTGGCGATACGCTCCAGGATTTCGATCAGCAGCTCGGTAGTGATCTTGACATCCTCGATCTTGCAGGTTTCATTGGGCGTATGCACGTCAAGAAGCGTCGGGCCAACGGAGATCATGTCCAGGTGAGGATTCTTCTCCGCAAAGGCGCCGCACTCCACGCCAGCATGTACCGGCTCCACGATCATATCCGTGCCGGTCAGATGCTTGTAGGCCTCGCAAGCGATATGCGTCAGCTTGCTGTTGGGATTGACCGCCCAGCCGGGAACATGGCCCTCGCTGTCGAAGATAAAACCGAAGCTATTGGCCAGTGCGCTGCAGATTACACCGATCTGAGTGGCCTGATAGGCGACGCTACTGCGGGCAAACACTGTGAAACGCACCATATCCTCGTCCACGGACACCACACCCAAGTTGGCGGAGCTCTCCACCAGCCCATCAATGAACGGACTCATAGTATGTACGTTATTGGGAACCGTGGTCATCAGCCCTACCATACCATAACCAACCTCCCCTGTCAGTACGCGGTCGGGCGCGGTATCACCGAAGGTGGTGGTGAACACCATATCCGATTCGATGTTGCCAAAAGCCTCTGCGAACTCTGCACGGAAGGTTTCAATGATAGCCTTGGCCCTGTCCTCCTCGGTGGCAGACAGAACAATGGTGGCGGTGCCAAATGCGGGGATGGCGTTCTTCGCCTGACCGCCGCTGAAGGAGGCCACGCGGTAGCTGACGCCGCCCTGCCGCAGCATAGCCAGCAGCGTAGCGATGCTGACCAGCGCATTGGCGTGACCCTTGTTGATCCCCACGCCGGAGTGACCGCCCAGCAGACCACTGAGGGAAATGGTCAGCGTCTTGCAGCCCACAATAGGCGTCTCCCACTCGGCCTTGTGGCTGTAGTTGAAGAAGTCGCCGCCGGCACAGGAATTGCACAGTGAGCCCAGCGTTTCCCAATCCAAATTGACCAGATAGCCGCCGTCAAGATACTTGGGGTCAATGGCGATGGAGTCCATGCCGTCTTCCTCGTTGGTGGTGAAGATGGCGCGGATGGGGCCGTGACGCAGGGTGTCGTCCTGCAGCAGGTACAGGCACATCGCCACGCCGATACCGTCATCGGCACCCAGGCTGGTGCCGTCTGCGGTCAGGGTCACACCATCGTTGATGACCTTGATGGGATCGTTCATAGGATCGTAGGTGACGCCCTCTTCGCATACGCAGACCATATCCATGTGTGCCTGAAAGATCACACGGGGTACATTCTCGCAGCCGGGGGATGCGGGCTTGTCAATGATGATCTCATTCATGTTGTCCTTTTCCACGGCCAGACCATGGCGCTTGGCCCACTGGAACAGGTACTCGCTGACGCGCTCCTCGTGATGTGAGGGGCGGGGTACCTTTGCCAGCTCCAGAAATTCGGACAATACAATATCTAACGCTTTGTCTTTACTCATAGCAAACACTCCTTACTGTGCGACGGAGCAGGCTTCTTCGATAGTCATATCGCCGGAGCCGGCCAGCTTGGTATTCTTCAGCAGGGAATAGAGGATCCAGTAGGCCACAAAGGCGATGATCACGCCGTCCAGTGCGGAGGAGAACACTGTCACCACGCCCAGCGTCTCCAGCAGCGCGAAGCCGCCGCCGATGACCCACGCGATGATGCCGATCCAGTTGATACCGCGCACGGGAGACCAGTTCTCCTTCTTGGCCTTGCAGATGACCCAGTAGTCGCAGATAACGACGCCCATGATGGGAGGCACCACCGCGCCCAGAATGCTGATATAGGTGTTCAGGAAATCTGCCAGACCGGCAATCGCCATAATGACGCCCAGTACGCCGCAGATCATGGTGACCAGAGGACGCTTGCTGTCCTTGATGGAGAACATCTTGCAGGCGGCCAGACCGGACATATAGGCGTTGCCGGTGTTGGTCGTCCATGTGGCGAGGATCAGCACCAGCATGGCAACGATAGGCAGCCCTAGACCTGCGAACATGGCGGCCACGTCGTAGTTGCCGGTGCCGATGGACATGATGGCACCCACCAGGATCATCAGCAGAGCCGCAGGCATAACGCCGATCAGGGTAGCCTTCACCACGTCACCGCGGGTCTTGCAGTAGCGGGTATAGTCAGAGTTACAGGTAGCGCCCAGCGCGAACAGGCCGATAACGGTGGAGATCGCGGCGGGCAGGGGCATCAGGTTCTCCGAAACGGCAGAGGCGATGTTGCCCCAACCGGCGGTGTTGATGGAATGGATGCCGCCATAGGCGCACAGCAGCACCAGCAGCGGAACGGCGATATAATTCAGAACCGCCATCCACTTCACGCCGTAAACGGCGGTGATGAACATGACGACACCCCAAACGACGCAGCTCAGCCAGAAGGGGAACTCCACGCCCAGATGCAGCATCAGCGTGTTGAAGGCCACGGCGCAGGTGGCGGTCTGCACGGCGAACCAACCTGCCTCACAGATAAAGATAACCAGCGCCATTGTGAAGTTGGCGCCTGTCATACCGAAGGCTCTGGTGGAACACATGGTGGCGTTCAGACCGGTGTCAGAGCCGACAATGCCGCCCAGGATCATCATGGTGCAGCAGATGGCAAACCCGATGAGGGTGGCCCAAAAGATGGAGCTCATCGTCAGCACACCTCCGAAGATGCCGCCGACCATCAGCATGGGGATACAGATCATGGTACCCACCCAAATGAAAGCGATACTCCACCAGGAGCGTTTTTCGTTGGGTTGGATCTGGGATAGGCCTTTATCCTCCTGCTTGGTTTCTGTTACAGTCGTCTTGTTTTCTTCCATGTTGTTATTCTCCTCTCTCTAAAATGTAGGGACGGGGAATGCTCTCATTTAGACAGAAAGCCGGGAACGGGAACTGTGCCCCGTCCCCGGCTTTTCGTCGATGTAAGGAAGCTCACTGTTGTCGGGTTCTGCAGGAATGCGCTTACTTGGCGGGATAACGAACGATTCTGCCGGTGTACTCCACGTTCTTGAAGTAGGGAGCCCACACATCGTTGATGGCGGCCTCGCCGTTCTTCCACCAGCGTTCATCCACCTCGATAATGCCGATGTCCACATACTGACCCTCCTTGGTATCAGCATTGGTCAGAGGCATACCAGCATTGATCTCGTAGAAGGAGATGATGTCGGGGGCGGTCATGACCACGATGCCATCCTTGTAGATGACCAAGTTCTCGTTCTGGAACAGAACCATATAGGTGGAGCCGTCCTCACCCGCGACAGTGGCGGTGCCATAATCGAAGCCGCCGGCCGTTTTCGTTTCTACCTTGGTGATCTTACCGCGGCAAACGGCCTGGCACTTCAGGCTGGAATGCTTGGCGAGATACGCATAGAAATTCTCGGTGGTGTTCTCGGTTTTATACGTGGCCATCACTTCGCCGACGGTCTTGGCACGGGTAATGGTGCCGTTGCCGATAGCGGCCTCGATCTGCGCCTGATTGACCATCCAGCCGGACAGACCGGCCATCATATCAAAGGCCACGCAGATGTTTCTGCCGATGACCTCGGCCTCGTGTGCATCGCGGGGATCGGCCAGCTCAATGGTCAGGCGGTTGTTCTTGTGGTCGGCCATAGCCAAAGGAGAGGTATCCAGGCCGTTGACGTGCAGCAGCAGCGTGTCCAGAGCGGGAACAGCGCGGGCAGCACCGTCTGCATCAATGACGGGGATATCGTTCATCATGGCGATCAGCATGGGAACGAAGGTGTTGAAGCCGCCGATCTCAACGGGAATCGTATAGCTCAGGGTGCGACCCATGGTCGCAGCCATATCCACCAGAGCGTTGTAGGCGTTGACGGCGTAGGGCGTAAAGTCAATGTCCTTCAGTGCAACGGGAGAACCCATGCCTGCGGTCACAGCGGCATAGGCGTTGACATTCATCTCACCAGTGGAGATCATGCGGAGCTTCGGATCACCATGTTTCTTGATGTAGTTCTCCAGCATCTCCAAACCGGAGCTGGCAGAACCACCACCGCCGGCACCCAGGACGGTGGCACCATAGATGATGTTGATAATATCCTGACGTGACAAAACAGTAGACATTTCGAGTTCCTCCATATTCTTAATTTTGTGGCGTTCCCGCCATCTCTGCTTAAAAGTATACAGAGTCTCGGTGTATAGGTCATCGGATAGCCAACTAAGGATTTCATCGTTTCATTGGTCGCAGAAACAAAGAGGGACTGTTTTGGCAGCCCCTCTTTGTGCATCTTGCTTTGTTAATTTGTAAGTATCTCCTAAATCCCTTTCAAAATACGGTAGACCACCGCAGCTTTATATACCGCCAGCGTTGCGGGCATCTGTACCAGATCACATTTCAAAACGCTCCGGATCTTATTGAGTCGGTAATGCACGGTATTTTTATGAAGATATAGCAAGGTGCCTGTGCTCTGCGTGTTGGATTCCGCATCAAGAAGATAAGTGCATAGCGTTTCAATCAGGATATCACCGTCCGCAGTATCCTTCAGCTTCCTGATGGGCAGCAGACAGTCTGCTACCGCATCTTCCCCCTGCTTCACGGAGTCGATACATGATTGCACATAGCGCACATCACTGTCTGAATAGATCTTGCGCCGCGGATACACAGCGCAGAGCTCTGCAAAGCAGCGTATCATCCGATTATATGCGTCGCGGGCCTGCGATGTGTTCTCAAGATCGTCAAAGACACAGCCGCGTGCAGCATATCCCTCTTTTTCAAGCAGGGAGACAAAATCCTCACCCATCTCCCGCGTATTTTCCTCAAGCAGCATCCCGTCGGTCAAGGCGACAATATAGGTGCCGTAGCTATCAACGACGACGATCTTATGGTGCTCCTGCAGGTACACCTTCAGCTTCAGAACAACGTCCAGCTTTTGGCTGGCGGTCAGCTCCTGCCCTGTTCTCAGATCCGAAAGCTGCAAAACCCACATGGTGTTAACGGCACTTATGGAAATGCCCATTTGCTGTGCGAGTCTACGCATTTTGGCGGGATCGTCTGTCAGGACCGCTTCTACCAGCGCATCTGTACCGTCATAATAAGTGCCTTTGTCCCAGATGTTCAAGAATAACGCAACAACATCTACTGCTTGCTGCAGCCTTTCAGGATCCATTTGGTCAAACTCGTCCAGCGCCAGCAGGTGCATCCCTCGATGGGTCTTTGACGGAACGGGTATATCCCACAGTTTGAAACTGTGGCCTTCCAATTCCATTGTCTGCTGTCCCTTTGATAGAGTCTTCCGCTTTTGCAGCATCTGCAAAAGCGCCGGGTAGTCCCATTGGTTGGAAACCGGCCATGCCGCCGCGCCCCTTCGTTCCAGATACCGATCCGTCAGCAGCAAAGTACAGCGCATACGGTCGGACAGCAGGCGCAAGGCGGTGTTGATGTTCCGCTGCTGTGGCTCCAAAAGCGCAATGCTGTTCATCACTTCCGCAGTATAATAATTGCCCTGCATTCGCCGCTTGTGGATATACTCGACTATATCCGTGATCATATCCGAGTATCGGAAGTCCATGCGGCCAAAGGGCATGGCAATCAGCGGGAGGTTGATCTCATCCGCAACGGCAATCAGTGCATCGTCGATCTGAGGAATAAAGACCCCAACGTAAAACAGAACAAGTCCTGCCGCGCCCATGCTTCGCAAATGCCGCAATACACAGCACTGTCGGGCAACATCATCTTTAATGGTCACGAGAGCAGATATAACCAGTTCGTTTCCGACAATTAACTCGTCAGATAATAGATTTGTTTCCGGCCACTCCAGCACACTGACAGAGGATACCGCACGATCCAACCCTTTTGCGCCGGCGACTAACTGCGCTTCACGCAGTGTGGGAAGTCTCAGGCAATCCGCAACAGTCACGTTCATAGGATATCTCCTTTCAGCGGGACGATTACTACCAATCGACACTCTTCCACTTTGATGTTACCAGACTTTTCACCGAGGAGCAATGGCTATCGGTACAATTTCTGACTGCCTTTTATTGTTCACACAGCTAAAGACACACCAGAGGCACTTACTTCAATACTGTACCTTGCCTTCGGAAATATATTTCATATTGATTCGCTCGTTTGGTATTTGCTCATATTACACTACTTGTAGCTACGATTTACAAAACACATTGCCACGACCACAGCATGATAATCAGCAGCATGGTGCCTATTACCGCATAAATCTTCTTGACCGGTTCTATGTTGCTTCCCTCATTCAGCCTGCCGGCATCGGCAGGTTCCCCCTCCCGCATTCCGAGCAAAAAAGAAACGGCGCCATCCGAAAGGTTGGCGCCGCAATAAGGATCGTATTTCATATGTAGTTTCTTCCTTGGGCAGCATCCGACATTCGAGCCGTTTCTCAACGCCCATTGGGGAACATAGAATTATAGCTCAGTGGTATTTGTAAAGAGTTAGACTTCGCAGTCTAGCATGAATTGGCAAGGTTTATTATTGGTCGTGTTGAAGATAATATTTTCAGCCTTCGTTTTCGGCCTTTAATAACATCATGCGCCTTTCGCCTTTTCCGTTGGGAAAAAAGCGCAAAGTGTTCAGACGGTGCGTTCGTTAGAAGCAACATCAATTTCGTCCACCCCAGTTGTAACAACTACTCTGGTTCGGTAGGTAGTACCTGTTGTGCCGTTGTAGGTTTTGGTAATACCAACTTGCCCGACTGCATCAATCGGCCATGAAGCGGCAGGCGTCCAGCCTTTACCAACCTTTTTTTCCAAATAGAGCGTACCTACAGATGTAGTTGTCGATTTCTTAGGATCAATCGCTACAGACACAGAAATTTTCTTGCCGGAAATTGATATAAGCGGAACAACTGTGTTGGTACTTGCCCATTGGGGAGTGATAATATGCAATGATTTACTTGGCACTTCATCGGTTACTATTTCTGTTGCCGATACAGGCATCACAGGAGTTGTCATCAAAATAACTGTGGTCAATGCTAATGTAACGATTTCCTTTTTCCTCATAAACAAAACCTCCTTGTGCATTATTAGGAATCACTTATATAACGGACAAGGAGCGAAAAAGGGACACATCTCATTGACTTATTCCTTCGCAATACCAGCGGCAATTTTTATTAGTTCGTCCTCCTCAAGCGAACCATAGACTGCAAAAGAGCAACCGTCACAGTCAAAGCACACATATTTTAAATTGTCTTTTTCAAAGAAATAGCCCGTTATTCCGTTTTTATCCAAGGATTCTATATCTGCGTCTTCGACATCAACGTAGATTCGTATGTCCGACTGACTAAGCAGAACGGTAAAGTAATCAGAACTACCAACTTCATATTTATAACTAATGAATTCCGGTAACTCAATCGTATTCTGCAATTTTGCCCCAGTAGGGAGATAGGTAGGATGATAAGTCTGTAAGCATGGCGACATATTTTCTCCATCGCTTTGCAGTTCAAAGCTGCTATATTTCTCAAATCTTTCGATTACCCATGCGATTACCTTTTCTCTAAACTGAGCATTAGCCACCATAACTGTTGAGAACAATATTACTAAAGTAATCGCGGCAACTGCGACAGCTTTTCTAATGCGTCTAAATATAAGTGTACCCTGCTGATCAGATCTATGCACGTCGGGATCTTTTCTCAACTCCGCGCGTAAATATTCTTTCATCGCAATTATACATGCCTGATTAAGAGATTCATCCGAAATCAGTTGCTCTGCGCTAAGGCCAATACTTGAAGAAAGGAAATTTCGGTAAAAACGAAAACTTCCCTTTGCGTTTTTTATCTGGAAGAACTTTTCGGTGTCTTCTGGGGATAAATAGAAGCAGTACCTACTAAATAGTAAGACAATCACCTGATGCGGCAATAATAAAATCTTTTCACTTAATGTGCAAAGCGCTGTTTGGGGCAGATCTACATATGAATAAGCGGCGCTATCCATAACGGCAAGAACTTCTATTTCTTTTTGAAAGCTAGCATCTGCTGCTTCGTGTAGCATAGCCTGCCATTTCTTTTCCATATCGTTACCTCCCCTCATATTGCTTTCGGAGCTTTTTGATAAGACGCTGGCCACGCTTCTTTGCAGTGTCTTCAGAAATATTCAGTAGTTCGCCAATTTCTTTATACCCCATCTCCATTGTATACCGGAGATATATAAAATGCCGTTCCTCAATAGTGAGCAGATTTATTACTTCAGTCAGTTTATGCACATCAGCATTACGAATACATTCGTTTGCAACATCATCTGCATTCTCGTCTAAAATGCTGTCCCAATAGTCAATGTGAACATTTTGCTGTATTTGACGCAACATATCAATAGATGTGTTTTTCACTATGGTAACGCAAAAAGCAGTCATTTGGGGACTGGGAAGATCAGAGATTTTTTCGATATTATCCATGATTTTTATAAAAGCAGTAGATACTGCATCTTCTGCGATTTCCTCTGTCTTCACAATATTAAGTGAAATGCGCCGAAAGTGAATATGATGTTCATGGAATATCCGCTCTACCAGCGCACGTTGTTCTTCACTCAATACACCAAATAGGAATATCATCATCATAAAGACTCCTCATGGACAGTCCTACAGGCACCCATCTAAAGCAATCAGAGAAATTGTAGTTGTTGAGCATTGCAGGTATCTGTTACAGCATCAACCGATTCAACTTTAATTATATCATAAAGCATTATTATTGAAAAGGAGGAACACCATTAACAGGTTTGGTAAAAATTTTTTAAAAAGCTGTCCCTTTTTTTGATATAGACCGTTATATAGATAGATTCAGGATCAATGCACATCGATTTCAAAACTGGTGATGTGGATTCAGTAATGGTAGCGGTGTGGTTGCTAATCCGAGATTGGAGGTAACCGTATGTATCGCCTTACAAACAAAAAATGCGTACATATACCTCGGTATTGGTGTGGCTCTCAGCTATGGAGGGGGTGTATTAAAATTGTCTATTCCGGCGCATAGGTCGAAGGAAGGCTTATGCGCCACTAACCAGCAGAACAAATAGGAGGTGATGATTTCGTGCTGCACACAAAATTACTAAGAGCCCACATGATCTTGCTGCTGCTTTGCGCTTTGTGCCTTGGAGTCGCAACTAGCTGCGCAAAAAATAACGATCCTGAGCCAGATTATTTTGACTTCAATAAAAATGAGTCCTGCATAGAAGGCGTTGCGCTGAGCGAAGGTTCTGTTGATCTCTACTTAACTGCTGGCGCTGATGATATTGAGTCAACTGACAGTTTTCTTAGAACGAATACTAAGAAAATCGTCGTAACATCAGCAGGAATTGAAAAGTCCGCAGAAATTGAGTTGTTCTTGTTTGCACGCGAAAACGTTAATGAGCCTATTGGGTATGCAACCCTTTCGGAGCACAAAACAACAGTCACATTTTCAAATCTCACGTCTGCCACCGCGTATAAAGTAGGTGGGAAAATCTGTAACGGCACTACGCCAAATGAACTAACAATATCAGATTAACTACAATGTGAATGAGGAGGCTTCAACAAATGAAAAGAATTATGGCTTTTATGCTGGCCTTGGTCATGGTCACAACCTGCATGGTTTCTACGGTATTTGCCGCAGAGCCGACTCCTGATGTCAGTGTGTCTTTTGAATCGGCTGCCATTACGGCGGATTCTGAAGCAATTGACGCAGCAAACCAATACGCTCTCTCTGTGTTCCGTGCATCGAAATCTGACTATGATTTGGGTAGCAATGGTTCAAAGGCAATGACAATTAAGGACTTCAAGGCAGGAAGCACTCGACAGAGTGACTATAACTACAAAACGAACTCGACAAAAATCAAGATTGCAATGAAAAGCGATATCAGCATTTCTGTAAGGGTAAAGCTTTACGACGCATCTAATGACTCTCTTGTTCTGGAAACTACTACCACGGTCGGAACTGTATTTAACACTACTGTAACATTCAGCAACCTCACCTCTTCAAAACAGTATTTCATTAAGTACGAAAATCTGGGGCAGCAGGATGTGAATATTACGGGAACGATTTCTGCGTAATTGCACTTGAAAGTTCTTAATTGCATAAGTAGGTGCAGAGCTAGGCTCTGCACCTACTTTGCTTTGTTATAAATTATCTTCTTTCAATGGAACGCTTACCATCAATTAGCACTCTTCCGCCAGATAATACCTACTGCATTGCCTTTTGTGTAAGGCGTAGGATTTTTCCTCACAGATACAGCCTTACTGCCAGCCTCTTTTTTATCAATGCACAACCGCTGTAAATGCTGCGCATATACTCCTCCCATATTTTGTATTGTCAAAATGCCAGCGCTACGCAGCGCTTCCTCAATTTACCTCTTGCGTATATAGAACTTATGTTCTATTATGGTGGTTAAGAAAACTGGGAGGAGGACGGATAGATGGGACGGAATATTCTACACGTAGACATGAACGCATTTTATGCATCTGTGGAATGTCAGCGGCGCCCTGAACTGCGTCAAAAGCCGGTGGCAGTCTGCGGTGATCCAGAAGCCCGTCACGGTATCGTCCTTACTGCCAACTATGTAGCAAAGCCACGTGGCGTCAAAACCGGCATGGCCATCTGGCAGGCGAAGCAGCTTTGCCCCGATCTGGTGGTGCTGCCTGCCGATATGAGGGAGTATATCCGATTCAGTAAGA
>OJSQ01000081.1_pt1 | contig 129930 bp, 111 predicted proteins | sample 1599551 | NCBI WGS metagenome assembly OJSQ01 (sample SAMN04168659, study PRJEB22393) | human gut metagenome | biome: human gut microbiome; feature: stool | host: Homo sapiens | collected 2014-05-12
GTTTCAATAAAGATTTAAACTCTGTGCCCTCTGCGACCTCTGTGGTGAAATACCGTACAGAAATGAATCGAACTTGCACAGAATTTTTTTTATCTGCGTTACAATTAGCCATCACCCGGCGTACTTCCCGTGCGGGAAGCACCTTAATAGCTTATCACCTTCTGGTATTCGGCTACTGCCATTTTAGCGGCAAGGTGTGCATTAATAAGATTTGAGTGTGCCTGCGTCCATGAAAGCTGGGCCGAAAGAACATCTACCATACTCGCTTTCCCTTCATTATAAGAGAAGGTGGCCAGACTGAGATTTTCTTCTGCCAAATCCATTGTTTCTTGTGCAGTAGTCACTTGATGTTCCGTTTCCGTTAGTTTGGTAAGAGCGGCTGAGAGTTCTTCGCTGATATTATCTGTCACATAACTTTGCTGTAATTTCTGAATTCCAATGTATGCTTTCTGCTGGCGGTTGGTTTTGAAGCGTGCGCCCCAGCGGAAAACAGGAATGTTCACGTTTAATCCCAAGATCGGAGTGAAAGCAACGTCATAGCCCATGTTGGGAGATGCAGTAGCCCATCCTCCGGATAGGAACATGTTCACTTGCGGGTTGTACTGGCTAAGGGCGGCCTTTCGTTGTGCTTCGCTTTTTTCTATGTTGATTTCCGTACTGGCGTAATCGGAACGGCGTTGCAGTACATCGTCCAGGCTAAGGAGTGTAACCGCTTCGCAAGGTATTCCAATTTCATACAGACTGTCTACAGGAGTATTGGGACTTTCTCCCATCAGTATATTTAGTTTTTGTAAAGCCAACGTATAGTTTTGGCGTGCTTTGATGTATTGCAGTTCCGCTTCTTTTTTGCGGGTAGAAATCATCAGCAGATCTGTACGGCTTATCATTCCGTCGTCGAAACGGTCTTGAATAATGTTGAATTGTTGCTGCACAATGTCCTCATATTGTTTGGCGGACAGGAGCATGGCATGGGCGGCAGAAGCATTCCAGTATACTGCATCACTTTGATAATGAATCTGATCGAGGGTGAGCTCCGTACTGAGCCGGTCTAACTTCTCATCTGCCTGGGCTACCTTGTTCCGGGCTTGCAGGGAACCACCGGTATAGAGAGGCTGAGCCACAACAAACGCCCCCTGATAGGTATGGTTACGATATTGTCCGGCAGGGCCGTTCCAGGCATCCATTTCTTTGAGATTCAATGTACCTTCTCCGGTGATATCTATCTGTGGCAGAAATCCGGTGAAGGCGATTTTGCGTCCTTCGGTACTTGCCATACTTTTCAGCTTCTGTTGTTTTAGTACCTGACTGTAGTTCTCCACCCGGTCACGATAGGCTTCACGGGTGAGTTGTGCCGGTTGTGCCAGGAGGTTTAATCCGGAACACAACCATGCGAATAGTATTATCTGAGTTTTCATTGTCATTATTTTAATCGTTTTAATGATGATGATGCACTATGTGCGTCCGGCAACTTTGCGGATACAAAGTTAATCCTATTTCACCAATCTTATCCTTTTATTTTCAGTATCGTGCAATAAGCTACCGGTAGTACAAACAGTGTCAGTGCCGATGCTACCAGTAATCCCCCCATAATGGTTGCTGCCATACCGCCAAACATAGCGTCAAACAACAGCGGGAGCATACCTAATATTGTGGTTCCCGAAGCCATTGCCACCGGAACAATACGGCTTACTGTAGCACTGACTACAGCGTCAAGAGGGGTTTTACCCGATTTTGCTTCAATGTCTATCTGATCTACTAACACAATTGCATTTTTGATATTCATACCAATCAACCCTAACAGACCGAGAACAGCAAAGAAGTCGAACGATTTGCCCAATACGAGTAAGCCTAATACGATACCGATAAAGATGAGCGGCAACATCAGCAGAATAACAATTGGTTTACGATAGGTTTTGAACAGCAGCAGTAATACGGTAAACATCAGGAAGAATGTCAACGGCATGTTTGCTGCCAGTGCTTCGTTGGATTCTACCTGACTCTCTTGTTCGCCGAAATACTTCATCGTATACCCCTCCGGCACTTGTATTTCCTTTTGCACCTGAGACCATACTTGGTTGAAAGCGGCAATGGCGTTCATTCCGCGACGTGGATCGCACTGTGCCATCATCACCATCTGGCGATTGTAATCTTTTACATTCGAGAAGCGATATTGGAAATCAAACTCCGATACTACCTGTTCGAGGCTGGTGGTTTCTGTACCTGTACCAAACACGGGCAACGTGCGTAGATCATTGATTTTGAATGAATCCACCGTATTTCCTTTCAGTAATATGGGAAGTACCTGATCGCCTTTGCGATATTCGCCTAAGGGCATGCCGTTTGTACCGATCTGGATACTTTGTGCCATTCCCTGGCGGGATACACCGAGTGGTTGGGCACGTTCCTGGCTATATATCGGTTTCCATACCGGGATCTTATTTCCCCAGGAGTTACGTATATTGATCAGATCGGGATTACGGTGCATTATTTCTAGTGCTTTATTGGTGAGCATCACCAACGTATCGACGTTATTGCCGATAAAACCAATTTCAATGGCGGCATCCACAGCCGGTGATAGTTTGAAGAGGCTGGTGCGGGTGATGGCATTCGGATAGTTTGCCTTCATGTATGCATCGAAATTCTCTTCCTGCTCTTTGGTGTATTTGCTGTCTTTAAGTTCTACCAGTATATTGCAGAAGTTAGGTTTGGGTCCTACGGAAGTAGATGCTAAGTAGTAACGCAGCGGGGTACTTCCGAAAGTGATGGATACTTTATCCACTTCCGGTTGTGCCAACAGATGTGCTTCAACCGCTTCCATCTCTTTGGCTACTTCATTGATACTGTAACCGTCGGGGTAGAAGACGTCTGCCCGATAATAAGGTTTATCGAGAGAAGGAAAGAAGTTTTGAGGCATCATTCCCATTATCACTAAGGAGGCTACAAAAAGAGCAATAACGGCACTTAGTGTCAATGCTTTTTTTCGTATCAGCACATGCAGGATAGAAGCAAATTTGTGATAGAACGGCTTATCGTACGGATCTTTTGCTCCGTTGGCAGGCTTTGCTTTCAGAATGAAATTACCGAATGTAGTGGTTTGTGTCAGTGCCAATACCCAACTGAGTCCGAGTGATATGGCAAGAACCACAAACAACGGTTTCACGATTTCTGCAACGGCGGAAGGTGCCAGATACAAAGGTAAGAAAGAGCAGATGGCGATGAATGTGGCGCCCAATAGTCCCCATTGTGGTCCGGTAGCTCCGTTAATCAGTGCTTTGCGTCGGTCCACGCCTCGCGCAATAGCTATTTGGGCATTGTCGGTTACCACAATGGCATTGTCTACCAGCATACCCATGGCTATGATAAATCCAGCCAGTGAGGTACGGTTTAGTCCTACTCCCAGGAAAGACATGATAAGCATTGTACCGCCGATAGAAAAGATCAGTGATGAACCGATAAGCACTCCGGCACGAAGCCCCATTACCAGCATGATGATGACGATAACGATAAGGATAGATTCTACCAGGTTGATAATAAATCCGTTGTTGGCCTCTTTGGCGATCACATTTTCCAGATAGAGTGGCTCCAGTTGCATTCCTACAGGTATGAGTGGCAGGAGTTCGGCAAGCTTGGCATCTACCATTTCGCCTGTTTGTACCACATCACGTTGCGGGTCGGTAGATACACCGATACCGATGGCACGTTTTCCATTGACACGCATAATGGTAGAGGCCGGATCCATATATCCACTTTCGATGACGGCAATATCACCCAGTTTTACTTGTCCGGCTTTAGTGGTGATCACCTGATTGCGTATATCGTCGACGGTGGTATACATCCCGTTTGCCACGACCCGTAGTTGCTGTTCACCGGCACTAATTTCGCCGGTATTGATAATCTGGTTCTGTGATTGTAGTAAGGATGCAAGTTGCTTGGGATCGATGCCCATTCCCACCAGTTTGTTTACGGAAATAAAGATATTGATAACTTCCGTTTGTACACCGAACAGAGCAACTTTCATTACTCCGTCGGCAGTGACTACCTGCGTTTTGATCCGTTCGGCCCAGTCGCGCATCTCTTCATAGCTGAACCCGTCATCGGCGGTCAGCCCGTAGTAAATGCCGAATACGTCTCCAAAGTCATCCGATACGGTAGGTACGGATGATCCGCTGGGGAGTTGAGGCTGTATGTTGAGTACTTTGCGTCGCAACTCGTCCCATTTTTGTGGGATGGAAGAGGCGGACAGGGAGGGTTGTAGTTCAAAGGTGATCTTTGAAAGACCATACATCGATTCGGACTTTATCTTATATACTCCGCTCATACTTTGTATTTCGCGTGAGATAGGTTCTGTGATGAGCCGTTCCACTTCTGCAGGTTCAGCTCCCGGATAGCGCGTCATGATGACGGCCGATTTGATGACAAACGGTGCATCTTCTTTCTTTCCCAAATTGCTAAAGGAGAAAATACCTCCAAGTAGCAATACGGCAAGGAAAAAATAGATGACTTTGGTGTTGTCTAATGAATATTTTGCTAAATTCATGAAAGTAGTGTTTAGTAAATTAGTGATTAGTGAGTAGTGATTAACGATTAATGAGCAGTGATTAACGATTAGTGGTTTAGTGATGGATGGTTAGTAACACTATAATGCCGCATGGCACTAATCACTAACCACTACTCGTTAATCACTACTCTAATCTTCTCTCCTTCTACGAGTTGGTTGACTCCTGCGGTGATTATCTTTTCTCCGGCTTTCAATCCTTTGGTGATGAATGCCTGTGCATCTCCGGTAGGGGACATGACGCTTACTTCGCGACGGTTTACTTTGTTATCGTTTACTACCCATACATACATCTGTTTTCCATTGCCTTCACTAAACAGGGCGCTCAGAGGGATTACAGTCATACTTTCTTCCAGGAACGGACCTACATTGGCAGAGAAGCGGATGCTACATGTGAATCCCGGTTTTACGTCGTACAGTGCACGGTCAAATGCCGGATCGTCAATTGTGATTGTCACAGGAATACCTGTTCCGTCAGTTGATATATCCAGATATTCCTCTAATTTAGCATTGAATTTCTGTCCTTTATATGTATCGAATTCTACGCGGAATTTCTGATCGCTGGAACGCAACAGATAGAGGTAAGCATCCGGAATGGTGAATTTGATACGTAGCTTTTTGGTATTTACCAATTGTACGATACCCTCACCGGCATTGACGCGCTGGTAGTTTTCTACCAGTCGTGTTTCGATAGATCCATCGAAAGGAGCGGTCAACTTGGTATCGCGCATATTGTTGGAGGATAATTCGAAAGCCGATTTGGCTCGTTGGTAGTTTGACAGGCTGATTTCGTACTCTTGTACAGAGATAGCCTGCCGTGCCAGCAAACGTTTGTTACGTTCTAGCTGGGCAGCAGCTGTTTCATAAGAAGATTTGTCTGCAGCATACTGCAGGGCGATGTCTCTGGGATCAATGGCAGCTATCAGCTGTCCTTTTTTTACTTTCTCTCCTTCGATGACCGGAAGGTTGATAATCTGTCCGCTCACGCGGAAAGCAAGCTTTACATAGTCTACTGCTTCTACAATTCCCGAAAAATCCTTGTTGATTTCCGATCGTGATTCTACTATTGCTGTCTTTACAGGTCGGATTGTAGTGCCGTTGTCTTCTTGTTTCTGTCCGCATGCAGCCAGAAGAAGGGCCGCAGTCAAAGCGATTACATAGTTTTTTTTCATACTCCCTTGGTTGGTTAAAGTCGTTTAAACAGGGGAGCGTGAGTAGTGATTAGTGAGTAAGTGATGAGTGATTAGTACCATGCGGTATGTAACGCAGCTATTAATCACTGATCACTAATCGTTAACCACTACTCACTAATCACTTTCACATCTCCTCTGGTGACATGATAAACAACTTTATGGATAAGGATGTTCAGTTCATCCCCTTCTATCATCGAGATTTTTATTTCGCTTTTTCCAATTCCTATCTGTAAGGTACATTGGCGGAAGTGGATTTTGAAGGTGTATCTGTTCCATTTTTCAGGGATGACAGGATTGAAGCAGAGCATATCGTCTTTTATTTGCATTCCTGCGAATCCGTGGACGATGGCAAGCCAGCTACCTGCCATACTTGTGATATGTAACCCCTGGTCCAGTTCATTGTTATAATCGTCCAGATCTAACCGGGTGGCATGGAGAAAAAGGTTATATGCTTTCGTTATATCGCCTATCCGGGAGGCGAGGATGGAATGTACATAAGGAGAGAGTGAAGACTCGTGCACCGTTCGTGGTTCATAGAACCGAAAATTACGTCGTACGGTTTCATCATCGAAGTTGGAATAATAAAGGTAAAGTCCCAATAGTACGTCACTTTGTTTGATGTAGCACGAACGTAGAATACGGTCCCACGACCAATGTTGATTAATAGGCATTTCTTCCGCAGGAATATCGTCTATTGTTTTCAGTTCCTTGTCCAGATACCCGTCGTTTTGTACAAATATTCCCAGTTCCCGGTCTTCGGGGAGGTACATGTTATCTATAATTTTTTGCCAGAGAGTCGTTTCCGGATATTGGAAACCGGTAACTCTACGGATGCGTGCATATTCGTCAGGATATTGATGCGCTACTAATTCTATGGTTTCAATAGTGGCTTTTAGTGTCTGTACACAAGAGTAATTGGTATACCAGTTATTGTCTACATTATTTTCATATTCGTTGGGCCCTGTTACTCCCAGTATCACATATTTCTGTTTAGGTTGTGAGAAAGAGACACGCTGGGCCCAGAAGCGCGAGATGGCTATCATTATCTCTAACCCATATCGGGCTATGAAATCAGTATGTCCTGTCATCGTTACATATTGCACTATTTCGTGCACGATGATATTATTGCGGTGTATCTCTTCAAAGGTGATCTCCCATTCGTTATGGCACTCATCTCCATTGAATGTCACCATAGGGTAGAGGGCTGCTCCGTCTTTAAAACCTAATTTCCGGGCATTGTCAATAGCTTTCGACAGTTGATTATAGCGATAGAGCAGCAGATTCTTGGCAGTCTCTTTGGGGCTGGACAGTAAGAAGAACGGTACGCAGCAAAGTTCTGTGTTCCATTGGGTGTTACCTCCGTATTTCTCGCCTGTAAATCCTTTCGGACCGATGTTGAGACGCGGATCGTCTCCACGGTAGCTTTGACTGAGCTGGAAAATATTGAAACGGATGCCTTGCTGTGCTTCCGGATCGCCTTCAATGGTGACATCTGTCTCATCCCAGATATGCTGCCATACATTTTGGTGGTCTTGCAGGAGTTTTTCCCATCCCTGTGCCTTGGCTTCTTTACTCTCTGCCACAGCATGTTCTACGAGTTCCTGCCGGTCATAGTAGAGTGAGGAGAGGATAGTGGTATATTTGATAAGTGTAATTCGTTCACCCGGTTTGACGTCGGCACCGGCACTGAATCCGGTGAGTTTCTCTTTCTCTATTTTGATAGGACTGATGCTTAGCTCTTTACTGTTTTTGAAAACCTGATAAGTCATAGCGCAACACACTTGTGAGTCCTCTCGTTTGGTTTGTGTCCATAGATAAGCATATTCATTGGTGGTTTCGGCACGCAGTATATTCCACATCTTTTCGTTGAAGTTGGAGTTTTCGTGTTTCACATCTCCGTTAATGTAAGGGACAACGGAGATTTTACCTTCGTAATTGACAGAGGTTACGCTGTATTTAATGAGACACAAGTTCTGATGGGCCATGCTGTTGATATGTTCCACATGTATTTTCAGTGTATTCCCTTTGGGGGAAGTGACTTCAAAGTCGCGATAAGATATGCCCTTTTTCATGTCCAGCCGTCGTTCAAAGCTATCCACATCCCATTGGGCCAGATCTACTTCTTCATCAATGAGGCGCAGATGGATACCACTCCAGTTGGGAGCATTCGGTATACGTGAAAAGAAGTGGGGATATCCGTTTTTCCACCAACCAACGCGTGTACGGTCCAGAAAACTGATACCTGCCACATAGGAGCCTTGCAGACTGTCGCTGCTATAAGTTTCTTCAAAATTGCCTCGTTGCCCTAACCGTCCGTTGCCCAGGCTGAATATACTTTCTGATGCCCGAAGGTTATCTGCATGAAAACCTTCTTCTATAATGTTCCACTCGTCTGTCTTGAGGAATTTTTTCATAGCTATCTTCTTTATCATGTGTTTAATTGCGCAGAAAGATAGTGAAAAAAGTTGAAAGTTGAAAGTTGGGAGTTGAAAGTTAGCTGCACTGCCACGCTGTATAGCAACTTTTAACTTTCAACTCTCAACTACAACAGAGATGTTTTCAGCTTTTCGTTGAAAATGTCTCTGTTATGAAGTGTACACAAACAGCTCCTATAATTAATAGAACACCTGCCAATACAAGCATGTTGACCTGCTGACCACCTACCAGATGAAGTAATCCGCCGCCAATGATGGCAGCAACAATCTGGGGGATACAGATTGTCCCGTTGAATAATCCTAAGTATGCACCCATGTTCTTGCCCGATATTGAGTTGGTCAGGATGGTAAAAGGCATTGCCAGCATAGCTGCCCATGCGCAACCTATCAATAGATAGGAGATGAATAACAGATACTGGTTATCGAAGAACAAAGTAGAGATAAAGCCGATCCCACCTAACACAAGGCTCATTGAGTAAGCCAGTTTCCGGGCTTTGAACATAGGAAGGATAATTGCCCATATAACAGAACCAATGGCTTGTACGGCAAAGAGTACACCTACCCAGTTGCCTGCTTCCTGATATCCTGAAGCCTGTACGTCTGTTGTATTCCATACGGTTTCTGCGATGGCTCCGTTGGTATAAGTCCACATATACATAAATGCTGCCCAGCAGAAAAACTGTACCAGGCCGACTGTCCAGAACACTTTAGGTGCATGTTTCAGCAGATAGAAGAAATTTGTCTTTTCTTTCTTTTCGGCAGCGGTGATGCCATGGAACTCTTCAAACTCTTTGGGCGGCATTTCTTTTACCTTCAAAGTAGTGTAAATCACACAAAGAATGAGAATGGCTGCTCCAATATAGAAAGAATAGATTACAGAATCGGGGACGGTTCCTTTATCGGCAATGTTACTGATACCTATCCAAGTGAAAATAAACGGGAACAGGTAACCTACCAGACTTCCGGCATTGCAGAGGAAACTCTGGATGGAGTAGGCAAGCCCTTTTTGTTTTTCGTTCACCATGTCACCCACAAGCATCTTGAAAGGCTGCATAGCCATGTTGATAGATGTGTCGAGAAACATGAGTGACACAAGTCCGAATATCATAGCTGTACTGACTACCATGCCGAAACTTCCGGCATTGGGCAATAGGCACATAACCAATACAGCAACCAGTGAACCAACAAACAGATAGGGAATACGTCGTCCGAATCGTGTCCATGTTTTGTCACTGGCCGAACCAATGATGGGCTGTACAATAATTCCTGCCAATGGCGGTAATATCCAGAAATAACTCAAACTATGCGGATCGGCACCCAATGTGGCAAAGATACGGCTGATGTTAGCACTTTGCAGTGCATAGGCTATTTGTACGCCGAAAAAGCCAAAGCTGATATTCCACAGCTTCCAAAAACTCAGATCAGGTTTTACTTTCATGGTAATTAATAATGTGCCAATATGCCAATGTAGTAATATACCAATTGGGTGGCACTCGTTTTTTTAATTGGTTAATTATTTAGTTTCATTCTTTTTCCATTCAGTTTTAAATACAGCTCGCCACAGGTTTTCACAGATTTCTCACTGTAATCATCGCCTGGCGTACCTCCCTGTGCGGGAAGCACCTTATTTCGTTGTTCCTCTTACTACCAGGTTGGTTCTTACAATTTTGTTTGCACTTTTGGTATTGGGGTTCTCTTCTATTTTATCGATCAGGATATGTATGGCACTTTTTCCTACTTCCTCACCGTGCTGTTCTACCGTTGTTAGTTTAGGATCGGTACTTTGCGCAATTGCTCCGTCGGTAAATCCACAGATGGATACTTCATCCGGTACTTTCAGTCCCACCAGTTTGCAGGAGTATAGAATGCCCGAAGCAGTTTCGTCGTTAATGGCGAAAAATCCATCCGGGCGGTCTTCTCTTTCCAGTATATCGGGGGTAATGGCAATGGCTTGTTCGCGGGTATCACAAAGTTTTATCATGCTCTCGTCCACAGGTATTTTATACTTTTTCATGGCATCCAGATAACCGTTTCTCCGGTTTTTTGAAATTTCGAGGTGGGGTGCAGCACTATAAAAAAAGATGCGTTTGCAGCCTGTTTGTATCATATACTCCACAGCAGAAAATGAACCTGCGTAATCATCCACTACCACCCGTTCGGTATTAATACCCGTACAGATACGGTCATAAAAGACGATTGGAATATTATTGTCGAGTAATTCCTGATAATGATCATATTGAGAAGTATCTTTGGCGAGTGACGCAATAACACCACAAACCCGGGCTGCCTGAAAAGAGTGAACAATCTTAACCTCTTGCTCATATTTCTCGTTGCTTTGTGCTACAAGAATGTTGTATCCGGCCTGAGATGCCGTTTCCTCAATGCCACTCAATACACATGAAAAGAAATGATGTACCAGTTGCGGGATAATCACACCAATAGTATTGGAACGGCTGGTTCGGAGGTTTAGGGCCAGTGCATTTGGTTTATAATTATGTTCGCGTGCGTATGTATGTACAGCGTTTCGGGTTTCCTGGCTGATGTCCGGATTATCCTTCAGTGCCCTTGAGACAGTGGAAGGGGATACCCCCAATTCACGGGCTATGTCTTTGATGGTAATTTGCGGTTTGCTCATAGATTTCTATTAGTTTCAGCCAAAGGTACTTATCTTTGTCTTTATATGCAAAAATAGGAGAATTGGAAGGAAGAATTTTAAAGAATCTTCCGTTTCTGTATCAGAATTAAGTGCAAACGTTTGCATACTCTGCCGGATTGAAGATATAAATTTTATCTGAAATAGGGTATGTGCTTTTGTTGTTTTAGGTGCCCCCGACCTTCTTAATTGTATAAATACGTATTTAACTGTTACTTAAAATGCATATTAACAGTGTGTTAAAATGCATAGTTTGACCTTATAAAATACGTATTTTAATAATGTAGATTTACTAATGTTTTTTAAGAACAATCCTGTTTTCATAATCGTTTTATATTTGACATTAATAAAAATAAAATTGAATATGGAACAGTCATTTAAAAAAGGAGTTGTGCTCAATCTGGCTTCATTGGTAGAATATTCTGAAGGAGGAGTTATTAGTAAGCAGCTAATAAAAAGTCCGGCTGGAAATGTAACATTGTTTTCTTTTGATAAAGGAGAAGGACTCAGTGAACACCGTGCCCCGTTCGATGCTATTGTCCAGGTGCTGGAAGGTGTGGTAGATATTGTGTTAGATGGAAAAACATTTACCTTAAAAACAGGAGAAAGCATTGTGTTTCCGGCTAATGCTCCACATGCTTTAACTGCTGTAGAAAAGTTTAAAATGTTGCTGACTATGATGAAGGGATAAATACTCCTTGTGCCTTATGTGGGTAAAGAGCACCTGTGTATCATAATAGTATATCTTTGTTTGCCTTAAATTGAATACTTATAAATAAACAAAGTACAAAGATATCTTATTAAAAAAGTACCTTTGTGCGTATACCTTAACTATATATCTCTTTCTGTTTTTGTAATGCAAACGATTGCGTAGTTGCACACAGTGTTTTTCATCTTTTTTCATTCGTTTGATTGACAATAAGTCTATTTTTGTTTCGTCGTAAGATAGGAATTTGAGTTACGTTCCTGTTTCGATAGAGAGAAATCATATTAATTTATATTGTTAACTTTAACTTATTAAATGCATGAAGCAAGTTAATCTTAGAATCTATCAAATGATTCTGCCCTTATTGTTGGGGCTATTCTTGTCATTAGGCGCTTATGCACAACAAATTTCTGTAAAAGGAAATGTGAAAGATGTTACAGGTGAACCTGTCATTGGTGCAAATGTCGTAGTCAAAGGTACTACTAATGGTTCAATTACTGATTTGGATGGTAATTTTCAACTACAGTCACCTCAAGGTGCAACACTCGTCGTTTCTTTTGTGGGATATCTTCCAGCCGAGGTAAAAGCAGCTTCTAGCGTAAATGTAGTGTTGCGTGAAGATTCTCAGTTACTTGACGATGTTGTAGTTATCGGTTATGCAACCGGTAGTCAGAGAACTATTTCAGGGGCAGTACAGAAGGTGGGGCGTGATGAAATGAATGCGGGTGTGGTGGTAAGTCCACTACAAGCCATTAAAGGAAAGATTGCTGGTGTAAATATCCAGAAGACCGGTGGCGACCCTACAGCGGGAGCCTCTATTCGTGTCAGAGGTACAACTTCTCTTTCCGGCGGTAATGATCCGTTAGTAATTATTGATGGTGTGTTTGGTGATTTAAACATGCTAAATGCTATTTCTCCCGCTGATATTGAAAGTTTTACTGTTTTGAAAGATGCTTCGGAAACTGCTCAGTATGGATCCCGTGGTGCAAGCGGTGTTATTGTAGTTACAACAATTAAAGGTAAAAATGGTACAAAAACATTAAGCTATGATGGTAGTTTCGGTGTTGAGACTGTTTACAAGAATCTGAAAATGCTTGACGGAAATGAATTTCGTAAAGTGGTTACAGACAGAGGTTATGCGAATGCTTTAGATGGGGGAGCTAATACTAACTTCATTGAAGAAATGCAGCGTATGGGTTATACTCAGAATCATCGCGTTTCATTTGGTGGAGGTACCGAAAGCTCAAACTACAGAGCCTCTATTGGTGTTATCGACCAGAAAGGTATCATCAAAAACAATTATATGCGTAATTATACTGCGAAGTTGGATGCTTCTCAAATGATGTTCAATAATAAACTGAAGATTGATTTTGGAATGTTTGCGGCAAGAAAGGATATGCGCTATCTTAATGATTATCAAAAGACATTCTATTCTGCCGCTTCTTTTAATCCTACACTTCCCAGTGTGGCGAATGCCGATGGTACATGGCCGGAAGATCCGAATGCAAATGAAACCCAGAACCCACTGGGACGTTTGACAATTGACGATCAGGAATCTAATTCGTATGTTAATGCAAATGCACGTTTGACGTGGACTGTTGTTGACGGTTTGAAATTGAGTGTATTTGGTTCGTATACTTATAATGTAAAAGAGAATTCCAAGTATGTTCCCAATAATATTAAAGAAGGAATTGGTACAAAAGGATTGGCTTCTAAAAATGACAATAAATCCAATATTCTTTTAGGTAACTTCACTGCTAATTATAAAAAATCTTTTGGAAAGCACTATATGGATGTATTGGGCTTGGCTGAAATACAGGATTATCAATATAGCGGATTTGGTTCGAATGCACGTTATTTTGCTACTAATTTCTTTGGTTTCAATAATCTGATGGCAGGAGCTGATATCAAACACGGAGATGCAACATCTTATGCCAACGGTAATAAACTGGTGTCGTTCATGGGACGTTTCAACTACTCTTATGCTGACAAGTATATTGCTACAATTAATATGCGTGGTGACGGTTCTTCAAAACTTGGAGCAAATAATAAATGGGGCTTCTTCCCTTCTGCTTCTTTGGCTTGGGTACTGAAAGAAGAAGATTTCCTGAAAGATGTAAGTGCTGTATCTAATTTGAAGGTGAGAGTTGGTTACGGATTGACCGGTAATCAGGATGCTATTTCTGCCTACAATTCTTTAATGCTCATGAGTCCTACGGGTACTACTACCGTTAATGGGAAACCGGTGGTTACTTATGGTATTAATCGTAATGACAATCCTGATTTACGTTGGGAGGTGAAGAAGATGTTTGATGCAGGTATTGACGCTTCTTTCTTTGATAACAGATTGTCTGCTACATTTGATTATTATTACTCAAAAACTACAGATTTGCTTTATAATTATTCTGTTCCTGTACCTCCGTTTGCATACGGTTCTATGCTTGCCAACTTGGGTTCTATGATGAATGAAGGTGTTGAATTTTCGGTTACGGCAATACCTTTGAAAAAGAAAGATATGGAATTAACTGTTTCTGCAAACTTCTCATGGCAGAGGAATGAATTACTTTCTTTGGATGGAACTTATAATGGGCAGCCTTTGAGTGCTGAAAAATATATGTCGCTCGCAAGTATGAATGGTGCAGGCTTTATTGGTGGTAATAACAAAGTTGTTTATCAGATGGTAGGTCAACCTGTTGGTGTTTTCTATTTGCCTAAGAGTGATGGTTTGGTTGATAAAGAAGGCAATGGCGTATATACATATCACGTTGTAAACTTAGATGGAAATAAGAAAATTGAACTTGAAGACGGAAAAGACCGTTATATCGCTGGTCAGGCAATGCCTAAGTTTTATTTAGGTGGTAACATTAGCTTCCGCTACAAACAGTTTGATATCCAGACTCAGTTCACTGGTGCTTTTGGACATAAGATTTATAATGGTACTTCTTTGACTTACATGAATATGAGCCAATTCCCTACTTATAATGTAATGACCGGTGCTCCCGAAAAGAATATTCATGATCAGACGGTTACTGATTATTGGTTGGAAAGAGGTGATTATGTTCATTTTGACTATGTTACACTTGGATGGAATCTGAATACAAAGAATTTAAAGAACGTCAACGCTTTACGTCTTACTTTCTCTGTAAATAATTTGGCTACTATTACGAATTATTCAGGACTTTCTCCTATGATTAACAGCTCTACGGTAGGTAGCGATCTTGGATTGGATGATAAACGCTTCTATCCTTTAACCCGTACTTATTCATTAGGACTTAGTGTTAACTTCTAAAAAGAAATATATCATGAAAAAAAGAATATTATATAGTTTTATTTTAGCGGCTTCTTTGAGCCTTGTCGGTTGCTCTTCATTCTTGGAGGAGGATCCAAAAGACCAGATGCCGGAATCGGAAGTGTACAAAAATCCCGATTTGATTTATCTGAATACTGTAGCGAATTTGTATACCATGATTGGTGCCGACTATGGTGGCGGTGGTCTCGCCGGTACTGACCGTGGGTTGTATGACCTGAATACATTTACAGCCGATGAGGCTATTCTGCCTACTCGTGATGGTGACTGGGATGATGGTGGGTTATGGCGTGATTTGTTTCAGCATAACTGGGGTACCAGTAATGATTTGGTGATTGGGACATGGGATTATTTGTATAAAGTGATCGTATCTTGTAATCAGTCAATCGATAAGTTAGTTATGTTGCAGAAAGAATATCCGGACAATGAGTTGTTTGGAACTTATAAATCGGAAGTTCGTGCGTTACGCGCTATGTACTACTATTATTTGCTGGATATGTTTGCACGTGTGCCTATCGTAGAATCTTCTACTATTGAAATCAAAGATGTAAGACAATCCAAACGTTCTGAAGTATTTGCTTTTGTCAGAAAGGAATTGGAAGAGTCACTTCCTGATCTCTCTGATGCAAAAAGTGCAGCAGAAGGCGAATATTATGGACGAATGACTCAGTCTGTAGCGAATTATATTTTAGCTAAACTGGCTTTAAATGCAGAGATATACACCGATGATGACTGGACGGATGCTGTGAAGCCGGATGGAAAGAATATAAAATTTACCGTAGATGGTGAAGAAGTCAATTGCTGGGAAGCTACTGTGAAGTATTGTAATAGAATTACTGCATCGGGATATGCTCTGACTCAAGGTCTGAATGGTTTTTCTGCAAATTTTGCAGCAAAAAACGAAGGTTCTATAGAGAATATTTTTGTAATTCCGATGGATCCGACTCTATATAAAGCAAATATGATGTACCTTACTCGTTCTCGTCATTATGCTGTAGGAGCTGCTTTGGGTTTCGGTAATGGCGGATGGAACGGTTCATCAGCAACTTTGGAAGCAATGAAAGCCTTTGGCTATGGAACAGATACTCCGGATCCACGTTTGGATCGTACTTACTATACCGGCAAGGTGATGGTAAACGGACAATATGTGGAAGCGGATGGTAAAGTGCTTGAATATAAGCCATTGTCGGTGAAATTGAAATTTGATAAGAGTGATGCGGATATGAAAGTTGCGGGTGCGCGTATGTTTAAATATGAAGCTGATCCGGCTGCTACGAATGATGGTAAATTACAGCATAATGACTATGTGTTGTTCCGCTATTCGGATGTATTGTTAATGAAAGCTGAAGCTCTATTCCGGGATGGAAAAGGCGGACAGTCCGAATTAAATCAGGTACGTGATCGTGTGGGTGCTCCTCAGGTTGTTATTAGTCTGGAAAATATTCTGAAAGAACGTTTACTCGAATTAGCTTGGGAAGGTGTTCGACGTCAGGATTTGATTCGATTTGGCGAGTTTACAAAAGCGATTACTGACAGGCCGAAGTCACAGGCATATAAAACGGTATTCCCGATTCATGAGAAAACTCTTTCTGTTAATAAGAATCTAAGTCAGAATCCAGGATACGGCAAATAAGTATAAGAATAACTAACTATTATAATAAAAAAATGTTATGAAAAAGATAATTCAATATATGGTAGCCGGACTGTTGCTTATGATGGTTAATACCAGTTGCAAGGATAATGAGAACTGGAGAATTATTCCTTATGAACCGGAACCACCTCAAACCATCAATATTACAGGTACTGCCACTGTTTATCCGCAAGTTGGAGAAGCTTCTCTTTTAAAAGAGATTCCTTTGGATAAAGGAGACGGATTCGATGAAAAAGCTGATATGATAGGTATCCTTACCTGGCTAAAAGCAAGTGGTGAATTTACTATTACCGATTCGGGGATTGCGTATGGAAAAGGAGATGTTACTTCTACCGATCCGTTTGAGACGGTTAACTTGAAAGAAGGTGGTGTAGGATTTACTGTTGCCGAAGATGGTTTGTATTATGTTGTTATGAATAATACAGAGCGCCAGTTGACTGTTATTCCTGCAAAAATAGGTATTATTGGCGATGCTACTCCTAATGCATGGAATGGTGAAACAGTAATGGAAATGTCTTTTGATCCTGCCGGATTGGTTGTTACTTCAAAATGGTCCGGTACGCTTAGTAATAAGCAGTTGAAATATCGCTTCTCGGGCGATTGGGGAGCTTCTCTTCCTTATGGCGATGTAAAAGCCAGGGTTCATACCAATTTTGGTAGTGTAGGAGAAAATGATGGCGATATTGAATTGGGAACAGAAGCGGTTCAATGTGTTGGCGGCGGTAAAAACTTTAAAATAGCCAAGAATGGCGAATATGATGTAACATTGGTTATTAATTTGAATACGCAGGATGTAACAGGAACCGCTAAGTTGACCAAAGAAGATACTTCAACAGCTACTTTACCGGAACATATGTATATTAACGGTAGTCCGTTCTCTGCGGATTGGAATTGGAGCGTTGCTCCCGAACTGACTTCGCTTCAGGATCTTGATGGAGTATTTTTCGGAATCTTCTATTTTGAAGCAGGTGCAGGCTTGAAATTTAACTCAAACAGAGACTGGGATGGCGGAGAATTTGGTGCAACAAACGATGAACCTTGTGACTATGGTGAACATGCTACTGGTGGATCTAATATGAATATTGCAGAAGCAGGTTTTTATCAGGTCGCTATTGTTTGTACCCTTTCTGAAGATAAACAATCGGTTTTGAAGAAGATTGTTCTGGAAAAAGTGAAACCTTTTCTGATTGGTGATTGTGTAGGTGCATGGGATATAAAGGAAACTAATGCGTTTACTCTTCAAGAAAATATTTTTACTTCTCCGGCTTGTCCTAATAATGGCGTGTTGCGTATGTGCGTAAAACTTCTTGATTGTCAGTGGTGGCAGTCTGAATTTACCTTGAAAGATGGTGAGATATTTTACCGTGGAAGGGGCGGGGAAGATGCAATGAAATTGACAGAAGTTGCTGCTGGTCAGACTGTAAGACTTGATTTTAAGACTGGTACAGGTAGCGTTAATTAATGGAATATTAAAATAACTATAAAGGTCATCCACACCGGATGACCTTTATAGTTAAAACATTTATGTTTATGCAGAAGATTTACTTTTTGTTATTGATCGTTTTCGGGGGAATTTTTACTGCCAGCGCCCAACTTGTGACAACTACTCCGGATTTTCCACTGGAAGGAAAAGAAGTAACTGTTGTTTTTGACGCTTCGTTGGGATCGGGTGGATTGATAGGATATACTGGAAATGTATATGCGCATACAGGTGTTATTACGAACAATAGTAAGAATGAATCCGATTGGAAATATGCTCCTTCCAAATGGGGAGATAATTCTGAAAAGTATAAAATGCGTTCATTGGGAAATAATAAATGGGAATTCAAGCTAACTCCCAGTATTCGCGAATATTATGGAGTACATGCTGGAGAGACAATTTTTAAGATGGCGTTTGTTTTTCGAAGTGAAGATGGCTCTAAAACAGGAAAAACTGCTGATGGAGGGGATATTTTTATTGATGTGCACAGAGAAGGAGTTACTGTTCGTTTTGAACAACCGGATGTTGCTACCACTTTGAATTTGGGTGATCTGCTTCCTATAAGAGCAAAAGCTTCTGTATTGGCAGATATGAAATTGTTTGTAGCAAATGAGCAGATTGTTTCCAGAACCAATGTTCAGGAAATAATATCATTACACACTTTTTCGCAGACCGGAACTTTTGAACTACGTGTGGAAGCTACGACGGGAGGTAAAACAGCTATTGCCACTCAAATGGTAACTGTTTTGGGAGAAACAGAGCAGGGGATTCTCCCCCAGGGAGCACGTCCAGGTATAAATTATCTAAATGATACGCAGGCCACTTTGGTATTGCAGGCACCAGGAAAGAGAACCGTATATGTGGTAGGTGATTTTAATGATTGGAAACTGTTGCCGGAATATCAACTGAAACAGGATGGAGAGTTTTTCTGGATTACATTGAGCGATCTGGAAAAAGGAAAGGAATATGCTTTTCAGTATGTAGTGGATGGTACGATTTATATAGCCGATCCGTACGCAGATAAAGTACTTGATCCCTGGAATGATCCATATATCTCTCCGGCTGTGTATCCCGACTTGAAACCGTATCCCACAGGCAAAGCAGAAGGTATCGTTTCTGTGCTTCAGACCGGGCAGACCCCTTATCAATGGCAGGTGACTGAATTTAGGAAACCTGATAGAAACCAGTTGATGGTATACGAGATGCATATCCGTGATTTTACTACAGAGCACTCTTTCAGTGCAGCAAAAGATAAATTGTCCTATTTAAAACAGTTGGGGATTAATGCGATTGAATTAATGCCTGTGAATGAGTTTGAAGGTAATAGTAGTTGGGGATACAATCCTTCATTCTATTTTGCGGTAGATAAGTATTATGGAGCAAAGAACGAGTTGCGTGCTTTTGTTGACGAATGTCACCAACAGGGGATGGCAGTGATTATAGACCTTGTTTTGAACCATAGTTTCGGACAATCTCCATTTTATTTACTCTATCGTGATGCTGATGGAACTCCTTCGGCGGATAATCCCTGGTATAATAAGGAATCCAATATTCCCAATAAGGATTTGCAGTGGGGGTATGATTTTAATCATCAAAGCACCTATACCCGTGCGTTGGTGGATAGTGTGGCCGGTTTTTGGATGAAAGAATATAAGGTAGATGGTTTTCGCTATGATTTTACCAAAGGATTTTCCAATACTCCTCAGGATACGTGGGCCAATAAGTACGATACGGAACGTATTGCGAACCTGAAACGGATTTCTTCAGAAATCTGGAAACGCAATTCGGATGCTTATGTCATTATAGAGCATCTGACGGATGGAACTACAGAAGAAAAAGAGTTGGGAGAGGCTGGCATTATGCTTTGGAGAAATATGAACTACGCTTATTGTGAGTCGGCTATGGGATGGCCCGATAAATCTAATTTTTCCGGGTTGTATGGAGGAACATCCAATATGCCTGTGAATAGCCTGATGGGCTATATGGAAAGTCACGATGAGGAACGTACTTCTTTTAAAGCCTGGAAATGGGGTACTGAAAGTATCAAGGGAGGAGGTACCAGTGCCAATCCGGTGAATGATAATAATCTGGAAAATCGTGTGAAACAACTTGCTACCAATGCTGCCTTCTTCTTTACAGTACCAGGACCTAAGATGATATGGCAATTTGGAGAATTAGGATATGACTATTCTATAAACAGTAATTCGGATGGAACAGTGGTTGATGATGGTGGTGCATATCGTACTGATCCTAAACCGATTCGCTGGGACTATTTTGAGAATACAACGCGTAAAGGATTGTATGATACGTATAGCAAGTTAATGGATCTGCGAACTTCGTATCCGGAACTCTTTACTCCTGATGTTGCTTTCAGCTGGAAAGTAAGTGGTAATACGAATTGGAATAAGGGACGTTTCATAACAATTACTACAGAGGATAAAGCCATTGTTATTGCTGGTAACTTTACGGCTGTTGCTGGTGACTATTCGGTTGTATTTCCTAAAACAGGTGTATGGTACGACTTTATGGATGAGAATTCTACACTGAATATCGCGTCGTCAACTGTAGCACAGAGCATTTCAGTTCCGGCTCATGAATTCCGTCTTTATACCAGTTTCAAACCGATACTTACCGGTATTGAGGAGAATGTAGCCAATTCGGATCAGATTCTAGGTTATTATAATAATAGTTTGGACGAATTGGTAATCAATGGAGAGGCTGATTTTGTAGAAATCTATTCTGTTAATGGCATGATGGTACAGAAGCAGGAAAATGTTACTTCTATGGGACTCTCTGTGTTACCCTCAGGATATTATGTAGCCCGTATTCAGACAAAAGATGGTAAAGTTGGTTCTTGTAAGATAATGAAGTAAACGAGCACGAATTACTTACAGGAATGTATCAAAAGCCTGATAAAGCTGTTAAAAGGCAGTTTTAGAAACACAGATTAACGCTAACTTACGCAAAGATTAAATCTGCGATAATTAGCGTTAATCTGTGTTTTCTTAAAAACTTGTAAGCATATCCTCTTCACTTCCTGCCAGACTATCGGGCAGGTATACCGTTATCGAATCTGTATCTTTGGGATGATAAAGCCCTTGACAACCGTATGATTTATGGATTACCTCTTTAGGTTTAGGGAATTTTCCTCTATACTTTGTGAGATGTTTATCTTTTAATACACCCTCCATGAAGTAAGCAAAAACGGGTAGCGCAGTACGACTTCCTTGTCCCAACTCTCCGGTACGAAAGTGGATACTACGATGTTCGCTTCCTACCCACGAGCCTCCCACCAGGTTGGGAGTAACACCAACAAACCAGGCATCAGAATGATTGGAGGAGGTTCCTGTTTTACCTCCGAATTCTGTGTCATAGCGGAAAAGATCATACGCCCATAATGCTTTGGATGTACCACCCGGCTCAGTCAGTCCTCCTTTGAGCATGTCTGTAAGCAAGAAAGCGGTTTCGTAGGGAATAGCCTGTATTTCCTGCTGAGACTGGTACTTGAAAAGTTCCTTGCCATCTGCATTTTCAATACGGGTGATGAGTATCGGGTCATGTGCTCTTCCTTCATTAATAGCTGTTGTATAGGCATTAACAAGCTCAAGCAATGATACGTCAGAGGCTCCCAGGCTGAGTGCCGGTGTCTCTTCAAGCGGTGTGTTTATGCCCATGAGTCTGGCTGTCCGAGCCACTTCATGAATACCTGTTTCTTTGGCCACCTGTACCGCAATCGTGTTTACAGAACGGGCAAACGCACATTTTATTGACATGGTATCTCCAGTAGCCATTCCGTTCGCATTGTGGGGAATCCACTGGGTAGGTTTACCTTTTTCGATAACATCCCATACTACATTTTCATCAATTCGCTCGTCGCAAGGAGAAAGGCCTTTGCTTAATCCGGCGGCATAAACGAAAAGTTTAAAGGTAGATCCCGGTTGGCGTTTGGATAGAACTTTATCATATTTCCAGGAGTTGAAGTTTATATCACCCACCCATGCTTTTACATATCCGGTTTGTGGTTCTATGGCTACAAAGCTACAGTGCATAAAACGTTCCATATAGCGTATGGAATCCATAGTACTGATAGTCGTATCTCGTGTTCCGGTTTCATAATCAAACACCTTTAGGCGATGTGGCAGGTTCAGATAGTAGTGAATAGAGTCCGGCTGATCGGGATACTTTTCTGCCAGTTGTTTGTAGGCAATGGTGTGGGTGGCAAGGTCCTCTATAAAATGTGGAATTTCCTGATGGTTACGGTCGCGCCATGGATTCTGGTTACCCCAATGGTTGTCAAAATTGCGTTGTATCACTCGCATTTGTCTGTTCACAGCTGCTTCGGCATATTTTTGCATTCGGGCATTTACAGTTGTGTATATTTTCAATCCGTCGGCATAGAGATCTATCTTATTCTCTTTGCACCATTCTTCCAATTCTTCGGCAATGGCTTCGCGAAAGTACAGAGCTTGTCCGTCATAATTACTTTCAACGTTATAATTCAGCTTGATAGGAATCTGTTTGAGTGAATCAAACTCTTGTTGGCTTATAATCTGGTGAGTCAATAGATTTTCCAGTACTACATTACGACGTTTCAGACTGTTTTTGGGATTGAGACGTGGGTTGTAAGTGGTCGTTGCTTTCAGTAACCCCACAAGTGTAGCTGCCTGTTCATAAGTTATATCTTGAGGGTTGGTATGGAAATATGTACTGCTGGCTGTTTTGATGCCATAAGCATTACTGCCGAAGTCTACCGTATTGAGATACATGGTCAGGATCTCTTCTTTTGTATAAAAGCATTCTATCTTGACAGCAGTAATCCACTCTTTAGATTTCATTATCAGCAATTTCACTCCCGGGATTTTTCCTAATAGCCCTGTAGAATATTGAGAGCGCACCTTAAACATATTCTTTACCAGTTGTTGGGTAATGGTACTTGCGCCTCGTGCCTGCCCTCGTGCCATATCTTTAATGGCCGAGAAAACTCCTTGGATATCTATTCCGAAGTGATTATAAAACCGTTCGTCTTCTGTACATATCAGCGTCTTGATAAGTTTTGGAGATATCTCTTCGTACTTCACCGGACTACGGTTCTCACGAAAGAACTTACCGATAAGCACACTGTCCGCACTATAGATTTCTGAAGCTATCGGCTGACTCGGATTGTGTATGCTTGACAGGCTGGGAGATTTACCAAACATCCATAAAAAATTGATGTCCACCATACCCAAATAAAGCAGGAACAGAACAAGAAAAGTTGTACAAGAGAGGATTGCTTTTTTATACCAACGAGCTTCGTGGTAAAGGTTTGTGTACCAGCCCCAAAAGGCTTTACATCGATCAGTAATAAAATGGAGGACGCTTTTGCTGCGTGATACCCATTTGTGGGAATCAAATGTTATCATATAAAGATATATAATAAAAACGGCTGCAAAAGTACGAAGGAGTTTTGGTATAGCAATGCGTTATACCAGAAAGTTTTATCATTGGGTTACAAAAATGTTTACCTCTTATAAAAGCGGATGTATAAATACAAACAGGCTTCCTTTTTTATACTCATTGTCAAGATAGAGGCTACCCTGAAGCCTTTGAACCAGAATCTGACAAAGAGATAATCCTAATCCGGAACCTTGTGTAAATGAATTTACTTTGTAGAATCGTTCAAAGACTTTCTTTTGTTCTTCTTTAGGAATACCTATTCCGGTATCACGTACCAGGAAATGGATTTCTTTTTTATCAGGAGTGATCTCATAACTTAGTTCAATTTCGCCTTCAGAGGTGAACTTTACAGCATTGTGCAATAAGTTGAACAGTATCTGATGAATCATTTTCTTGTCGGAGATCATTGTAAAGTCTTCTTCTTTGAGAGTGGCATGCAGATGAACATTGGTATTTGCAAACTCTTTAACTTCATCGATGACATGGTTGCAACATTCATTGACAGAGAAAGAACTCTTCATTGGTTCTTCACTGTCGCTGTCAAGACTTGCGATGGATAACATATCGCTGATAAGTCTTAAAAGATGGTCGCTGTTGGTTTTTATTGTGTTACTGATTTCTTTTATTTCATCAGAAGAAAAGGTGTTAGGAGTTGCCAGACAATCAGCGAAACCTACTATCGTGTTTAATGGAGTGCGGATTTCATGATTCATATTTTGTATGAATACATTTTTCATCTCATTTGCCTTTTGTATTTTTTCGTTTGCTGCAATCAATTGTAAATCCTGTTGGTGTATCTTGGCATTCAATTTTAATTGTCGTCTATAAACAGTCATGCGGAAAAACAGAATAAAGAGTAAGATTATACCAATACCAATGGTTAGTAATAATTGCATATTACGTGCTTTCAGACTGAGTTCCTGCTTCTCCAGTTTTAGCTTATTGACATCATATTTGGTCGATAGATAATTCAGCTGTTTCTGGGTCTTTTCCCATGAAAGGGTATCTCCCAACTCAATCACTGAAATCAGTTTGTGGTAGGCTTCATCGTATTTGTTTGCCATGGCAAGTGCATTTGCCCCGTTCAGATACATACGCCTCATATTCTCTTTACTGTTTCGCAATTTGTAGTAGTTGGCACACGAATCTATATAAGCAGCCTGCATAATATAATCTTTCATCAGATATGCGTAGGTCTGTTTGCTGTCAAATAGATAGAACCGGGGGATAGAAGGATATTTTCTATATACTTCTTCCAGCTCGGACAGATATTTTTTGAATGTTTTTATGTCGCCGCTACTGACGCATTTACCGAATACCAGATATTTGGTCATGGCAATATTTCTGGGTGGGAATCCATGTAATTTGCCTGCCAAAGCTAAATTGGCAAGTGAGTCTAATTGTTGGAATACTTTTTGAGATTCTGTTTCGCGATTTGCTGCCGACAGAAGAATTATCTCATTAGAGGCCAATACGGCATAGATATCCCATCGTTTCATCTGATAGAATTTCTGCATGGCCTGGATGAGGTATGGTTCTGCTTTTTGATTGTCTCTGGCTGCAAGATAACCGGAAGCAATGGCAAACTGATTGTATGCCATACCTGTTTCACTCTTGTTTTCTCTGGCATAGTTGTACATTTGTTCGTTTTCAAAAGTACCAGCCTTTCCATTTCCTACATTATTATAGCCTTCGCTAAGTAGGAGCCAGTTGTAATAAAATCCATGTATGTCTTTGTATTTCAGACATAGATCTTTTACTATGGCTGTGTATTTACGTAGACTGTCTATCTCTCCACCTATATAGTGAAAATAATTTCTGTCTTTGTACAAAAAGAACTCATCCCTTACACTATTTATTGAATCTGCCCTTGCCTTTAGTATATTCCAGTGTTTGATATATTCCTGGGGCTTTTGATAATATTCTTCGAGTGCTTGTATGGAAGCTGGTACAGAATCGGGATGAAATAAAAGAGAGTTACCGGCTTTGAGCGTAAGGCATGAGAATAAAAAGAGTATTAAGCCTGTACTTTGTATATAGGTCTTCATAGGAGAATATATTGCTTGTTGTTGTTTAGGATATGTTTTTGTATACAAAGATATATTTTTTACCCGGTTGATCAATGAATATCTATAAAAAAAGAGGAAGTTTCATTTGAAACTTCCTCTTTTTTTATAGTCAACCGACTAACGGATTATTTTTTCTTACGGTCACCGTAACGGCTCATGAACTTATCAACGCGACCTGCTGTATCTACCAATGTAGATTTACCAGTGTAGAACGGGTGAGAAGTACTTGAGATTTCAATTTTCAGCAACGGATAAGTTTCACCTTCGAATTCGATGGTTTCTTTAGTGTTTACTGTTGATTGAGACAAAAACATATCACCATTTGACATATCTTTGAATACTACCGGACGGTATGATTCTGGATGAAGGCCTTTTTTCATTTCAGTATCTGTTTTTTTAATTTATATTCTGTTACTATTTTGGTAAGAAATAGTGTAATGGTCATTTTCAGTGCGCAAAGATAATGCTTTTCTGTGAAATAGAAAAAAGATTGGGAAAAAAACAATGATTCTCGCTTTTTTTTAAGACTTTTGTAGAGGATAATGTGCCATTGTGCCAATTGGCTTCGCTATGATGTTGCATAGTAATTGGCATATTATTATTTAGTACGATTAAGTAATCGTTCTAAATTATACGATATTATTATTGAAACGCAGAAACTCACAGATTCACGCAAAGCATATCATCGTTCAAGTATAGCGCAGCCATTTAATCTGCGAAAATCTGCGATCATGTGCGTTTCAATAAAACGCTGTCATAGTATGAACTAAATTTGAAATACTACTTATTAAATTATTTGTAATATGAAAAAATTGATTGTTGTATTAAACTTCTTGTTGCTGATTACTATTGGTGGACAGGCACAAGAATCCGACAAAGGCCTCTATAGTGTTGCGTTTTATAATCTTGAAAACTTGTTTGATACTATTCATGATGCCGGTAAGAACGACTTTGAGTATCTGCCGGACGGACCCAAACAGTGGGATACGGAAAAGTATATGGCAAAGTTAACGAATCTGGCGAAAGTGTTGAGTGAGATATCCCGGGATAAAGTGCCTGGCGGTCCTGCTGCTATCGGTGTGGCTGAAGCAGAAAACAGGAGGGTGCTTGATGACCTGGTGAAGCAACCTGCATTGGCTTCTTCCGGCTATGAGATTGTACATTATGAAGGACCGGATAAGCGGGGGATTGATTGTGCACTGCTTTATGATCCGAAACAATTTACGGTTTCATCAAGTAAATTGGTACTCTCTACCCCTTTTGAAGGAGATACGATACACAAAACACGGGGTTTTCTGATTGTAAATGGTAAGATGGCGGGAGATAACGTTTGTTTTATTGTAAACCACTGGCCTTCGCGTGGAGCTGCCGAACCTGTGCGTGTACATGCTGCCCGACAGGTACGTGCATTGATCGATTCTTTGCAACAAGATAATAAGAAATTGAAACTGATTGTTATGGGAGATATGAATGATGATCCGATGGATCAGAGTATGGCTACCCTGGGTGCAAAGAAATATAAGAAAGAGGTGAAGAAACATGATATGTTCAATCCCTGGTGGGAAACACTGGAAGATAAAGGAGTAGGCACGTTGCTTTATCGTGGCAAGTGGAACTTGTTTGATCAGATTGTTATTTCGCCTACGTTGCTCAATGCCAAAAAAGGATTGAAATACGATCACAATGAGGTCTTTATCCGTGAATATCTTTTTCAGCAGGATGGAAAGTACAAAGGTTCGCCTTTGCGTACACATGGCGGAAAACTTTGGCTGAATGGTTATAGTGATCATTTGCCGACTATTATTTATTTGAAGAAATAAGCTCTCCCTTTGCTACGTAGAGATTACAATCGACTATTAAATGATATTTAAGACTCTGAAATAGGATTGATTTGTACTCATTATCGAGGATATTTCTTACGCTTTGGTTTTGTATTAAAACTATAATGTGTACTTTTGCATAGAATTTTTATTCACTAACAATAAACTTTTAAACAAAATGGTAAATTACAAAGATTTAGGACTGGTAAACACAAGAGAGATGTTTGCTAAGGCTATTAAAGGCGGATATGCTATTCCTGCTTTTAACTTCAACAATATGGAACAGATGCAGGCCATTATCAAGGCTGCTGTAGAAACAAAATCTCCGGTTATTCTTCAGGTATCTAAAGGTGCTCGTCAGTATGCTAACGCTACTTTATTGCGTTATATGGCTCAGGGTGCTGTAGAATATGCAAAGGAATTGGGTTGCGCTCATCCTGAAATCGTTTTGCATCTTGACCACGGAGATACTTTTGAAACTTGCAAGAGCTGTATCGATTCAGGTTTCTCTTCAGTAATGATCGACGGTTCTCATCTTCCTTACGAAGAAAACGTTGCTCTGACTAAGAAGGTAGTAGACTATGCTCATCAGTTTGATGTAACTGTAGAAGGTGAGCTTGGTGTATTGGCAGGTGTTGAAGATGAAGTTTCTTCAGACCACCACACTTATACTGACCCTGAAGAAGTAATTGATTTCGCTACCCGTACAGGTTGTGATTCATTGGCTATTTCTATTGGTACTTCTCACGGTGCTTATAAGTTTACTCCGGAACAGTGCCACATTGATCCGAAGACTGGCCGTATGGTTCCTCCTCCTTTGGCATTTGAAGTATTGGATGCTGTAATGGAGAAACTTCCGGGCTTCCCAATCGTGCTTCACGGTTCATCTTCAGTTCCTGAAGAAGAAGTTGAAACTATCAACAAATATGGTGGTGCACTGAAAGCTGCTATCGGTATTCCTGAAGAAGAATTGCGTAAAGCTGCTAAGTCAGCAGTTTGCAAAATTAATATCGACTCTGATAGTCGTCTGGCTATGACTGCTGCTGTCCGTCAGGTATTTGCTGAAAAACCGGCTGAGTTCGACCCACGTAAATACTTGGGCCCGGCTCGTGATAATATGGAAAAACTGTACAAGCACAAAATCCTTAATGTACTTGGCTCAGACAATAAATTGGCTAAATAATTTTCCACTTTGATATGTAGAAAGCTGTGCCTGTAAATGGTACAGCTTTTTTTGTGTTTTTTCTTGTTATAATGTATCTTTGATTCAGATTTTGTTTATATTTGTGGGTATAATAAGTAGTTGAGTGACAAACTTATTCTATTTTAATCGGAACATGCTATCCGATGCAGACAGTTTGTTGTCTGTTAGCCGGATGATAGCTGTGTTGTTTCTGGCTCATTGTAGACGCATCACACACGAATATACAGGGAGATCTTCCGGGAAATCACTCTTTGCATGGTGAGTATACCTCTTTCCGGAAGAAAAAAGAAAAGAATCGGCGGATGTTATTATCCAATACCTTCTGCAATGTTACTACTGTTAGCCGATTCTAACGGAGAATTGAGAAAACAGGGGCTGCTCTCTTAGCGTAAGGGAGCAGTCCCTGTCATTTTTATACCATATCATCTCCTGTTTTGACTACGGCCACCTTTATCGTTTTGTGGAATGTTCATGTTTCCCGATAGTATATGGGTGATATGTACCCTTTGTAGGAGATTACTGAGCGGATATGCAAAAAAAGACCGGAGAAGTCATCACCTCTCCGGTCTATTGCAGTTTAACTGAAACTACTTTATTATTATGTTTGTAAAGGTACGATAAAAAAGAGATATATCAAACTTTTCCCGGATTATATTCCTTCTCTTTCTTGAATAGTTTCCGTGAAAGTTTCAGGCTTTGCCGGTTAGTTACTTTATAGCTCTATTACCAGAGACTCTCTCGGCGCCATTTTCAGTTCACCGTTTAGATTGATTATCTTTCCGGTCAGGATGTCTTTTCCCTGTACCTTATCTTTTAGAATTTCTTTGTAGAAAGTCAGTGGCAGAGTTGTTTCTTTATCTGTACCGTTTAGCATTATAAATACGGTTTTACCTTCATATTGGCGGGCATAAGCGTATACACCGTTTTGTACCATGAATTGTGTCATACTGCCTTTACCAATCACATCGTTGCCTTTACGCCAGTTCAGTAATGTTTTATAGAAGTTGTAACATTCGTTCTGCAATTTAGTGCGTCCTTCGGCTGTCAGTGCATTCTCTTTATCACCTGCCCATCCGCCGGGAAAGTCTTTACGTACATAACCATCGCTTTTACTCTTTACTCCGTTCATCATGATTTCTGTTCCATAATACAGTTGCGGGATACGGCGCGTAGTCAATAATAGGGTAGAGGCTTGTTTCAGCATGGCCAGATTACTACCTTCACCTAAAAAACGATCTGTATCATGGTTTTCGATGAATGCCAGTACGGAAGTCGGGTTAGGGTAGAGGAAGTCGTATACAAAACTGTTATATACACGGTCCAGCCCTTTAAACCAAGTCTCTGTTTGTTCATTCTTTGCTGTATTGATTTTATCAAAGAAACTGAAATCCATAACTGTTTTCAGATTACTGTTTTGAGGAGCTGACAGCTTTGAGTCTTTCTGCCACCAGGCTGTATAAGCCGGTTCTGTCACCCATGTTTCGCCTACTGTGTTGTAGTTGGGGTATTCCTCGTTCAGTTCCTTCATCCAGTTACTCATGGCATCGTAATCTGCATACGGATATGTATCCATACGGATACCATCAATATTGGCATATTCAATCCACCAGAAACTATTTTGTACCAGATACCTATAAACATGTGGGTTTTTCTGGTTCAGGTCGGGCATTACTGTCACAAACCAACCATTGTTCATCTGATCGAAGTCATATTTAGAGGCGTATGGGTCAACGTGCGGAGTCAGTTTGAAAGAGGTCTGCACGAAGTTTTTCTCATGATCGGGATTATTGAAGAAATCCTTTGAAGGCATGTCTTTTATCCAAGGATGTTCTACACCGCAATGGTTGAAAATCATATCCATCACAATCTTTATGCCTCGTTCGTGAGATTTGGCAATGAGTTGGCGATACTCCTCATTTGTCCCGAAACGTGGGTCAACTTTGTAATAATCAGTAGTAGCATAGCCATGATAGGAACCACCTTCCATATTGTTTTCCAGTACCGGAGTAAACCAAAGAGCGGTTACACCTAAATCTTCAAAATAATCCAAGTGTTGCTCGATACCTGTCAGATCACCACCATGACGGGCGTTAGGATCATTACGATCTACTTTATAGGGTGACATACCCGGAATGTTATCATTGTCCGGATTTCCATTTGCAAAACGGTCCAGCATCAGCAGGTAGAGAGCGTCGGATGCATCGAAACCTTTGTGTTCGCATCCCTTTTTACTACGTGCCTTCAGTTCGTATTCTTTTACCAGTTTCTTTTTTCCGATAGTAAAAGTAAGGGGTAGTTTACCGGGTTTCACCTCTTTATCCAGGTGCAGGTAGACGAGCAGATAGTTATTACTTTCCAGCTTTACGGTGCTGCTGAGTGATACTCCGGGGTAGTTGACGGATACGGAGGCATTACCAATACCTTCGCCGTAAACCATAAGCTGGAGTTCCGGATTCTTCATGCCGGTATACCAGAAAGGTGGATCGATTTTGTTCACATTCATAGCTGCATAAGTATTAAGAGACAGTAGAAAAGAACCTAAGATAAATAACAATTTCTTCATGATATTAGTGTGTTATGGATTTTACCGATGCTAATATAGGACAAATTCCTGAAATGAATTATTTTCTTTTCCTGCTGTCTCTTATATATTTATGCAAACGTTTTCATTGTTGTGCCAGTGAGGGGGGAAGGTGTTGCCTGCATACAATAAAGGCGTTCCCTGCATATAGAGAACGCCTTTACTATTTTGATAATTAAATGATGGCTTACATAAGGAATCCTAACAAGATACCGGCAGCAACTGCTGAACCGATAACACCTGCCACGTTCGGGCCCATAGCATGCATCAACAGGTAGTTGGTCGGATCATATTCCAGACCTACAACCTGTGAAATACGTGCAGAGTCAGGAACTGCGGATACACCTGCATTACCAATCAGCGGATTGATCTTATTATCTTTCTTCAAGAAGAGGTTGAAGAATTTCACAAATAGAACACCAGCTGTTGTAGCAATAATAAATGAGATAGCACCCAGAATAAAGATCTGTACAGAACTCCAGGTTAAGAATTCGGAAGCCTGTGTAGAAGCACCTACCGTCAATCCTAATAAGATAGTGATTGTATCAATCAACGGACCACTGGCCGTATTTGCCAAACGACGGGTTACACCACTTTCTTTCAATAAATTACCGAAGAACAACATACCTAACAAAGGTAGACCTGAAGGAACAAGGAATGTTGTAAGCAACAGACCTACAATCGGGAAGATAACCTTTTCTGTATGAGATACGGTTCTTGGCGGTTTCATACGGATCACACGTTCTTTCTTAGTAGTCAACAGACGCATGATAGGCGGTTGTATCACCGGAACCAATGCCATGTATGAATAAGCCGACACGGCAATGGCACCCATCAGGTTCGGAGCTAATTTAGATGAAAGGAAGATAGCCGTAGGACCATCTGCACCACCGATAATACCGATAGCACCGGCCTGATTCGGCTCAAATCCCATAAGAAGTGCAATGATGTAAGCACCGAAAATACCAAATTGTGCAGCAGCTCCGATCAGCATCAGTTTCGGATTGGAGATCAGTGCCGAGAAGTCCGTCATGGCTCCGATACCCAGGAAAATGAGTGGCGGATACCAACCAGAGGTTACTCCCTGATAGAGTATATTCAGTACGGAACCTTCTTCATAGATGCCTATTTTTAGTCCGGCTTCCATGTTGAAGGGAATATTACCGATGAGGATACCAAAGCCAATAGGGATAAGAAGCATCGGTTCAAACTCTTTTGCTATTGCGAGATAGATAAAAAAGAGTCCAACCAACAGCATGACAAGATGTTCCGGCGTTGCATTTGCAAAACCCGTAAATCCCCAAAAGTCAATAAGGTTATTCCCCAAAAATGATAAGAAATCTCCCATAATTATTCAATGATTACGAGGTCTGTACCTTCCAGTACGGAATCTCCTTGTTTAACTTTGATTTCTACAACCTTTCCATCCTTGTGAGCGTTGATATTGTTTTCCATCTTCATAGCTTCAAGGATGATTACGGTCTGGCCTTTTTTCACAGTGTCGCCTTCTTTTATTTTAATATCAAGGATAACACCTGGTAGCGGAGATTTCACACCGTCTTTCTTTCCGGAACCAGTGTTTGCAGGACGTTGCACTACAGGTGCACCACTATCTGTTTTTGGAGCAGCAGCGGGACGGGTTACAGGTTTCGGAGCGACAGCAGGTTTTACCGGTTTGTCCAACTCCACTTTGTAAGGAGTTCCGTTTACCTCAACGTTCACGATATTTTCCTCCGGATCGTTTACTGTAACGTTGTAGAGGTTTCCGTTGATTTTATATTTATATTGTTTCATTGCTTCAATTTATTAGGGTTAATAATTATCTTTTAGGAGTCTGACGTAAAGTGTAGATCTTAGAACTCCAAGGTGAATAGGTACGTTTTACTTTATTGATAGTCAGAATCATGTCTTCAACATCGTGTGCATCATTCATGAATTCGTGCAGAGCCATAGCGATGGCGGCAGCTTCTTCTCCGGAATGACTACCTAAGTTCTTTTCTTTGGCTTCTGCCTTATCAGTGATACCAATTGCTTTCATTGCATTTTTCTTACCTAATTTAACTGCAATATTACCTACTATTTTGAATGAAACATACAATAATATCAAACCAATAAACACAACCGACATTGCAATGATAGCCATACCAAAACCATCCTCATCGTGTTTTTTGAAGTTTTCTATTTTTTCATTCTTGTCTTGAGTCATATTATTAGTACTCGGAGTTACATAACTGTGTTCTCCTCCTCCTTTAATCACCCAATTTGCACTTCCGTCCTCTTGGCGGGCATATGACTGGTCGGCAAGTATTCCGGCAGGAATAGTGACTTCGTCAATCAATGTTTTGCCGTTCGAATCATACAAAGCAATGTAATTTTCCTTATTGGGGTCAAGCGTAAAGTTCACATGGAATGTTCCACGATTTGGCATTCCGTCTGCCCAAAACAGAGTATGTTGGCGAGGTTTAATCTGCGTCAGTATATCTCCTTTAGGAATAGGATATTTTGTCGGATTATCTTTATCGTTCGTCAGATAGCAGCCTTCGATATTGACCGTAGCAAAAGAGGTGTTGAATATTTCTATCCATGCATTATGCAAGCCATAGTCATCTTGATAATTCTGTTCGTTGGTTACCAGAACTTCATTGATTTTAAGACTTGTAGCTCTTTGTGCGTTCAGTCCTAAGCAAACTACTGCTACTAACGCGATAAATATTCCAATTCTTTTTTTATTCATAACAATCAGGTTTTATTTGTTACAATGGAATATTGCCGTGCTTTTTGGCAGGGTTTGTTAGTTTCTTAGTCTGCAACTGTTGCAATGCACGGATGATGCGGAAACGAGTGTTTCTCGGTTCGATAACATCGTCAATGTAACCATATTTAGCCGCATTATACGGATTAGCAAATAGCTTAGTGTATTCTGCTTCTTTATCTGCCAGGAATTGAGCCGGGTTTTCCTGTTCTTTGGCTTCTTTTGCATACAATACTTCCACAGCACCTGCACCACCCATTACAGCAATTTCAGCTGTTGGCCATGCATAGTTCATGTCACCACGGAGTTGTTTGCAACTCATTACGATGTGTGAACCACCATATGATTTACGCAGTGTTACAGTTACTTTAGGCACAGTAGCTTCACCGTAAGCGTAAAGCAACTTCGCACCATGCAGAATAACACCATTGTATTCTTGTCCTGTTCCCGGAAGGAATCCCGGAACGTCTACCAGGGTTACCAAAGGAATATTGAATGCATCGCAGAAACGAACGAAGCGGGCACCCTTACGAGATGCATTGCTGTCAAGTACACCTGCCAGATATTTGGGCTGGTTGGCAACCACACCTACAGATTGTCCGTTCATACGGGCAAATCCGATGATAATATTCTTGGCATAATCTTTTTGTACTTCGAGGAATTCGCCATTATCGATGATAGCACCAATCACCTCATACATATCGTATGGCTTATTCGGGCTGTCCGGAATAATCTCATTCAGAAGATCATCCATACGGTCGATAGGATCTGTACACTCCATTAGCGGAGCTTCTTCAAGATTGTTCTGCGGGATAAAACTAAGAAGGTGGCGGATTATTGACAGACCTTCTTCACCGGTTTCGGCAGTAAAGTGAGTTACACCTGATTTGGTTGCATGAACACTTGCGCCACCGAGGTCTTCCTGCGATACGTCTTCGCCTGTCACAGTCTTTACCACTTTCGGACCAGTGAGGAACATATAAGAAGTTCCTTCAGTCATCAGTGTAAAGTCGGTCAGGGCAGGAGAGTAAACAGCACCACCTGCGCAAGGACCAAAGATACCAGAGATCTGTGGGATCACTCCTGATGCCATGATGTTACGCTGGAATATCTCAGCATAACCGGAAAGTGCATTGATACCTTCCTGAATACGTGCGCCACCCGAGTCGTTGATACCGATAACAGGAGCACCCATTTTCATGGCCATATCCATCACTTTACATATTTTCTGTGCCATGGTTTCCGACAGTGAACCACCGAATACAGTGAAATCCTGTGCGAAAACATATACTAATCTTCCTTCGATTGTTCCATACCCAGTTACAACACCGTCACCTAAGAAGTGCTTTTTTTCCTGGCCAAAGTTAGTACATCTGTGTTGTACGAACATATCCAATTCTTCGAAACTGCCTTCATCCAGCAGCTGTGCAATACGCTCGCGGGCAGTGTATTTGCCTTTTGCGTGTTGTTTTTCAATAGCCTTTTCGCCACCACCTAAACGAGCCTGAGCACGAAGTTCAATAAGCTCTTTTACTTTTTCAAGCTGGTTACTCATGAGTCTTTCTTGTTTTAAAGGATTTATAGAATTTACGATTAGACAATTTACGATTTACGATTTACGATTTACAATTGAAATAACTGTTAGTAATTTAGTAAAAGAAACTTCAATCGTAAATTGTCTAATCGTCAATGATTTTAGTGTTCACAAAGTTCAGTCAATACGCCCAGCGTTGATTTCGGGTGAAGGAAAGCGATGTTAAGTCCTTCGGCACCTTTACGGGGAGCTTTATCGATGAGACGAATTTCTTTACTTTCAGCTTCTGCCAATGCATTGGCTACGCCGTCTTCAACAGCAAATGCCACATGATGAACGCCTGCACCTTTATTTTCAATAAACTTAGCAATGGTACTTTCGGGACAGGTTGGTTCTAACAGTTCGATTTTTGTTTCGCCTACTTTAAGGAAAGCTGTTCTCACTTTCTGGTCTTCTACTGTTTCGATATTGTAACATTTCAGACCTAATACATTCTCGTAGTACGGTAGGGCTTCTTCAATGCTTTTTACAGCAATGCCCAAGTGTTCAATGTGTGAAATCTTCATAACTGTGTTCTTTATATTGGCTTTAAATTAGTTTTTTGGTTCCTTTTAAACCAGCACAAAGAAAATCAATTCTTCGTTAATAAAGAAATATTTCAGCATTTAATTTCAAAAGTCAATCAGCAGTCTGACGTTGATTTGACGAGATGTAAGGTAATTGGGTACTGCAAACTGGTTATTGTGCACATCAGTTACCCAATAATAGGAGTTAACGTTGCTGATATTGAGCAAATTGAAAACATCCAGCCCTAACCACATGCTACGAATATTGCGTCCGAATCCGGTTTTGTGCTTGTCTGTATTGTCTATCAAAACACGAGACATACCAATGTCTACACGGCGATAGGAAGGCGTACGGAATACGGCTTCTTCACGTCCGCTGTGGGGAGGTCCGAAAGGAAGTCCACCGGCAAGAGTACCTTTGAGATTCATCTTCCATTTCGTACTTCCCGGAAAGTAATCAGTGAAGTAGAGCGAAAGATTATATCGCTGGTCGGTAGGGCGGGGGAGCCACTTGCCGTTTATCTTTTCTTCGGTTTTCATTACCGAAAATGTGAGCCACGAATCAGTTCCGGGTACGAACTCTCCAAACAGTTTCATATCGAGTCCTGTTGCGTAACCGCTTGCCATATTGCGTCCGTAGTAACTGACGCGGACGTTATCAACGTTATAAGGAATAAGATTGCTTAACGCTTTGTAGTACACCTCTGCCGTGAATTTGAATGGGCGTCCTACAGCCCGGAAACTGTAATCGCTTCCGGCAACAAAATGTATGGAACGTTGTGATTTGATATTCTTGTTGAGTGTTACGGTTGCCATTCCGTTCACCATAGTCGTATCGCGGAATTCTTTATAGAAAGGAGCCTGATAATATACACCTGCTGCTACCCGGATTGTAAACTTTTCGTTAAGTTTGGGGATGAGTGCAAGTGAGGCTCTTGGGCTTACGATAAATTCTTTGTTCCAGCTCCAGTAGCTGCCACGGATTCCTGCTGTAAGAGTGAATAGCCCTGCTCCGGTCTGAAACTTATAGCTATCTTGTGCATAAAGAGAGAGACGGCTACTATTGATATCATTTTTGGAGGAGAGGCTGTAAATCAACTCTGGGCCGTCCGGCACCTGTGGCAATGAATATCCGGCAGAGTCACGCATTTCCCACTCACGTAGTTTATCTTTGATACGTTCGGTCTTTAACTCCAATCCCCATTGGATGGCGTGGCGTTTGATACGGTGGCGTCCTGTAAAGGAGTAACTTTGTACTTTGGCATTAAGATAGTTGCGGGCATGTTCCATATACGTACCTACCCCTATTGTTTCGCCTGTTTCAGTATCAGACTCTTCTCCGGAAGAGTCAAGCTCATTGAGCCAGTACTGTCCGCTGATGTCATAAGTTTCCTGTTCTTTGGTTTGGAAAGCAGAGGCCTGGAAAGTCAGGCTGTTATTTTCGTCAAAGTTATACGTAGCATTGGCTGCACCAAAGAAAGTACGGAAAAGATCTCGTTCCTGTCCGTCAAAGTATACTTTGAATTCGCGTGCAGATTCTAATGTCCCGAATCGTGTGGTACGGTCCTCGGGTTGGAAGATATACTTGTTTTCAGATATATTCCCGATGAATCCTACTTCCCATCTTTTACTTGGTCTCCAGCTTATAAATGTTTGATAATCTATAAACTGTGGGTCATATTCTCCTTTTGTATCCAGTGTCCCCAATAAGTAGCGGTTACTTTTATAACGGATACTGTTGGTCCATGAAAATTTCTTATTGCCAAAACCTGCATAAGCAGAAACTCCTAATAAGCTGAATGCTCCTGTTGCTTCAAAATGCTCTGGCTTTTTATAGGTGATATCCAGTACAGATGACATTTTGTCTCCGTATCGTGCTTCGTATCCACCCGATGAGAAACCTACGCTCTCCACCATATCCGGATTGATAAAGCTTAATCCTTCCTGTTGGCCGGAACGTACCAGCAACGGACGGTAAACTTCTATTCCGTTCACATAAACCATATTTTCGTCAAAGCTTCCTCCACGTACATTATATTGAGAACTCAGCTCATTGTTTGAACTTACTCCGGCTTGTGTTGCAATGATCGACTCGATATTTCCTCCTGACGCATCCGGCATCAGTTTATTGGCTTTCATGTCTATCTGTTGTACTGTGTTGGTTTGCCGGCGGCTTTCTGTAATGGTTACCTCTCCCAGTTCGTATCCTAAAGCAGGCAGGGTCATATTGATGCTGATATTTCCCTGTGGATTTACCAATACGCGTTTCCGGGTGTTATATCCTATCATTGAATATATCACCGTTACTGTATCTCTTGACGTAAATTTAAGTGAATATTTTCCTTTCAGATTACTGACAGTACCAATAGCTGTTCCCTCTATACGTACGGTAGCCAGTTCTACGGGTTCTCCGTTTTCATCAGTAATGACACCTCCTATCTTGACCTGTTGAGCCAGGACGGGGAAAGTGAATAGTAAAAATAGAAATAGATTTGAGAGACGCTTATTCATATCCGCTATCGTTGCCTAATGAGATAATAACGGAAAAATCGTTCTAAACGTATATCTTGGTAAATAAATTATTCAGCCACGTCCATCTGAAACGGAACCAGCGGCGTGTGCTGCTTTGTTTTCCGCCGAAACGAAGAACGAATTCACGATATCCGTGTTTTTTGAAAGGAAGCCCTACATCCATGAATTCCAAATGCCGGTATCCGCGTTCGTATGCATCTTTTAGTGCCATCCATACTGCCAAAATACCAGGATATTGCAATGCATATGTTTTTCGCATACCTCCCGAGAACCACAAGTAAGCACTGTCTCCCGAATAGATACATGCAGCCCCGCCAATGATTTTCTCTTTATATCGTACAATGAAAATTTTTCCCTGATCGCTATGCATCAATCTTTCTTCCATGTGGCGAAAGAATTCGATGTGAGGAAAATGTTTGCGTATATGCGATGAGTATATTTTATACAGCATGTGTGAGAATTCCTGTATTTCTTCTACCGAGTGCGCTTCTTCCACTTTAGCTCCGTTTCTAAGACCTTTCTTAATTTGCCGGATTCGTGAAGGACTGATTCGCTCTTCTGCCGTTTTCTGGCTATGCAATGAATTGCGTACCCGCAGCCAGTTGATGGGGAAGTACCCATTTGCCCTGAAATGTTTGTATCCGAATAGTGCATTATCCAGGTTACGAAATTCTATCATAAAAGAATCCCGTAGTACTTCCGCAGTAAGATGTTCCAGCATTTCTCCGAATATGGCTTCTTTGTCGGTGGTATCCTCTAACAGATATTCTCCCGTGCCATACACTTCACAACGACGAACGATAGAAGGAGGAAAGAGCCTTTTGTTTGTACGTATCCCCGCAAGCAGTCTGGCTATCGGTTTTCCGTTGTCAGTTGCAACGATAAACACCGGCGCATATCCTGGTGTTGCTTCATATATCAGAAACAACTCCTTGGAGTGAAATGTATTTTTTCCCGGTAGCTCGGGAATTTCACTCCCGCGATAATATGTAGTAAGCTTTAAGGGCATCTTGTGGCAAATTTACATCTTTTTATTTATCTTTTCAACAAGAAAGACGATTGTTTTGTTGTAACATAATGCAGATGTTTACTACATTTGTCATAACATTTAGAAATTGACTGAAATTATGGTAGAAGAAATTATTGCTTTTAACAAGCAGTTTGTAGAGAATAAGGGTTACGAAAAATATATAACTAATAAATACCCTGATAAGAAGCTTGCTATTCTTTCTTGTATGGATACCCGTTTGACAGAATTACTTCCTGCCGCTCTTGGTCTGAGAAATGGTGATGCAAAAATAATAAAGAATGCCGGGGCCGTTATTTCCCATCCTTTCGGTAGTGTTATCCGTAGTTTGTTGGTCGCTATCTATGAACTTGGTGTAGAGGAGATTATGGTTATTGCTCATTCTGATTGCGGAGCTCATCACATGGATAGCGAGGAGATCCTTGAACGAATGAAAGCCCGGGGGATTCGTGAAGATCTGATCGATATGATTCACTTTTGTGGTGTTGATTTTCATTCCTGGTTGGGTGGCTTTGATGATACGGAGAAATCTGTATGCGAAACTGTTGATTCTATTATTCGTCATCCGCTGATTCCTTCTGATGTTCGTGTGCATGGTTTTATCATTGACTCACTCACCGGAAAGCTTACGCAAATTGTATAAAAAAAGGCAGAGCCTTATCGCCTGCCTTCATCTTTTTGCGGTTATATACTTTTTTTGACTGGTGCACCCGTTTGTAGCAAATAGGATGACTGTACTTCTCAATTTCAGCCTCACGGCTGGCTTTACGATTCGCTTTGATGTAATCGTCTCGGGTTATTCGATTTTTCATAATGATAATTTGTTTATCAGTGCAAAGATACGGATTTTATTTCAATTTTAATAATAGCTTGGGAAAGAGGGATTTATCAAAATTACCCTATTTGTTAGAAGAGGTGAAATGTAAGGGGGAAGAGATAAAATGTAAACAGAAAGAGAGTATGAACTCAGAAAATGCGAACATTTTTCCTGTTCAGATGGAGTTGAGTCTGGAAAATGCAGACATTTTCAGACAAAGTAAAGTAAAAGAAAGTAAAGTAGAAGAAAAGAAGAAGAAGGAGGAGGAGGATTCTATTTTGCCTCCACCTCCGGAATATGCGCTCAACAAAAAGACGCACAATTATGACGGATTGCTATTGACATTGGATCGAATTAAGGTGACGGACACCGGAGACATAAAGGCCATTCTACGAATGTCGAACTACGGAGGAGATCGGTACTCCGGTGTGAAAGGTGTTGGCACAGACCTCGTGGGCAAAGATAGTGATGCCGGGAAAATATCTCATAAAGATGCTTGTAAGTGGCTGATAATCAGTGTTTATTAGATTGTACATCCTTACCATGCAAAAGTGTACAACCTTGCACTACAAAGCTGTACATTCTTGTCATACCAAAGTGTACAGTCTTGTTATATGACTTTCCAGTTTATAGCAAGCCTGCTGAACTATTTAGTTTTTCGGTTTTTATCCTTATCTTTGTCGAAAAGCGAAGATAAGCTGCACCTTGGCATAAAAAATGAACAAGTTCACTTTATTCTGTTCTCAGTTTGCATTATCTTTGCACTTGTCTTTGCAAGTATAAAGAAAGTAAAAATAGCATGGAAAATTTCAGTGAATTAATAAAGAACCGCCGCAGTATGCGGAAGTTTACCGGTGAAGAACTCTCACAAGAGCAGGTAGTGACCTTGTTAAAAGCCGCACTGATGGCGCCTACCTCTAAACGTAGTAATGGTTGGCAGTTTATTGCCGTAGATGATAAAGAGACATTGGAGAAGCTTTCGCACTGTAAGGAACAGGCTTCTGCTTTTATTGCCGATGCTGCACTTGCCATTGTTGTTACTGCTGATCCATTGGCAAGTGATGTATGGATTGAAGATGCTTCTATTGCTTCTATTATGCTTCAATTGCAGGCTGAAGATCTGGGATTAGGTAGTTGCTGGGTACAAATCCGTGAACGCTATGCTGCTACCGGCATGCCGTCGGACGAATATGTGCGTAGCGTACTTGATATACCTTTGCAACTTCAGGTTCTGTCTGTTATCGCCATCGGACACAAAGGCATGGAACGTAAACCTTTTGACGAAAGCCACCTGCAGTGGGAGAAAATTCATATTAATAAATTCGGAGGAAAATAACAGTGAGTGCTGCTAAAGCCAACAACAATAGAGATACATACAAGGCAACTGCTGTCACTCTGATTGTGATAGGCGTGCTTTACCTGATTGACAAGCTGATACACTTTTCTGCCATTGGATTGCCGTGGGTGATGAATAAAGATAATTTCCTGCTGTATACAGCTGTTATTTTCTTATTTCTCAAACATGATAAATCTGTTGGTCTGGTGCTGATAGGGCTTTGGCTTGTGATGAATATCGGTCTGATTGTAGCTTTGTTAGGAAGTATGTCCGCCTATCTGCTGCCTTTGGCATTGCTGATAATCGGAGGAATATTGTATTTGATATCAACGCGATGAAAAGAAGTATAGAAGATACGCCAATTGTATTTATTGGTGCCGGAAATCTGGCGACAAACCTGGCTAAGGCATTGTATCGTAAAGGATTTCGTATCGTGCAGGTGTATAGTCGTACGGAAGATTCGGCCCGCCGGTTGGCAGAAGAAGTGGAAGCGGAATTTACTATTCATCCGGAAGATATAAATTCATTTGCCCGGCTGTATATCGTTTCGCTGAAAGATTCGGCTGTTGCGGAATTGCTTCCTGCAATTGTGTCCGGGAAACGAAAAGAAGCTTTGATGGTACATACGGCTGGTAGTATCCCAATGAGTATCTGGGAGGGGCATGCAGAGCATTACGGTGTTTTTTATCCTATGCAGACATTCAGTAAACAACGTGAAGTAGACTTTCGTGAGATTCCTTTCTTTATTGAAGCGTCCACACCGGAGGATACGGAACTGCTCAAAGCTATCGCTGTCACTTTGTCCGAGCGTGTTTACGAAGCTACTTCCGAACAACGCAAGAGTTTGCATCTTGCTGCTGTGTTCACTTGTAACTTTACGAACCATATGTATGCGCTGGCAGCTGAATTGCTGGAGAAGTATAATCTCCCGTTCGATGTAATGCTTCCTTTGATTGACGAGACAGCCCGTAAAGTACATGAGTTGAGCCCTAAAGCTGCCCAAACCGGGCCTGCTATACGCTATGATGAAAATGTAATCAACAATCATCTCGCCATGCTCTCTGATGATCCCGGAATGCAGCAACTTTATGAGCTTATCAGCCGCAGTATTTTCAATCGTAAATCGTAAACCGTTTAATCGTAAATATCATTATGAGTACAATCAATTACGACCTCAAAAAGATAAAAGCCATTGCCTTTGATGTAGATGGGGTGTTGAGTGCGGATATGATTCCATTACATCCGTCGGGTGAGCCGATGCGTACTGTGAACATTAAAGATGGCTATGCTATCCAGTTGGCTGTAAAAAAAGGGTTGCGCATTGCCATTATTACTGGCGGGCGTACGGAGGCTGTGCGTATTCGTTTCTCAGCTTTGGGAGTGACTGATCTGTATATGGGTTCGGCTGTGAAGATACATGATTATCGTGAGTTTCGTGATAAATATGGTTTTACGGATGAGGAAATAATGTACATGGGAGATGATGTGCCCGATCTTGAAGTGATGCAGGAATGTGGTCTTCCATGTTGCCCGAAAGATGCTGCTCCTGAAGTAAAGAAGGTGGCAAAATACATCTCTCACGCTGCAGGTGGTTACGGTTGTGGTCGTGATGTGATAGAACAGGTACTGAAGGTACACGGAAAATGGATGTCAGATGATGCTTTTGGGTGGTGAGTAAGTTTTTAAGTTTTTAAGTTTGTGAGTTTGGAGTTGGTAGTTAGAATATGTTTGGCACAACATCAATACTCTGCATAGATTCTAACTACCAACTTAAAAACTCACTAACTTAAAAAACTTCTTCTTACCAACTCATTAACTTAAAAACTCACCAACTTAAAAACTTCTTCTTACCAACTCATCAACTTAAAAACTTACCAACTTAAAAACTTCTTCATCATGTTTGATAATTTAAAGAAATACAATATTGTGTTAGCCTCTAATTCTCCTCGTAGAAAAGAGCTGATGTCTGGCCTGGGAGTGGATTATGTGGTAAAAACTCTTCCGGATGTAGACGAATCTTATCCCGATACTTTGCAGGGGACAGAAATTCCTGCTTATATCTCCCGTGAGAAAGCCGATGCTTATAAATCTCTTATTCAGCCGGATGAGTTACTTATTACAGCAGATACCATTGTGTGGTTGAATGGGGAGGTGCTTGGGAAACCTAAGGGTAGGGAAGGGGCTATAGATATGCTGCGCAAGCTCTCCGGAACTTCTCATCAGGTTATTACTGGGGTTTGCCTTACTACCAGTGATTGGCAGAAAAGTTTTACTGCTGTTACGGATGTAACATTTGCCACATTGACCGAAGAGGAAATCATTTATTACGTTGATAAATATACCCCGATGGATAAAGCCGGGGCTTATGGTGTGCAGGAGTGGATTGGTTTTATCGGTGTGGAATCTATCTCAGGAAGTTATTTTAATGTAATGGGATTGCCTATACAGCGGTTATATCAGGAGCTCAAACGGCTGTAATAGTGTGTGCCTGCTTTAAGGAATAATTCCAATAAACAAAAAAGGATATCGCCAAGCGATATCCTTTTCTTTCTTATCTCAGAGTTTAATCTTAATTTCTGGGCAATGCTTCTTTCACTACCATCGGACGGCCTGCATATTCTGCTCCGTTCAATTCTGTGATTGCATTTTTTGCTTCCGATGCTTCCGGCATTTCGATAAAGGCAAAACCTTTTGATCTTCTTGTGTCGCGGTCGGTGATGAGTTTTACAGATTCTACTGTTCCATACTCTTCCATTACTTGTCTCAAATCTGATTCCTTAACATTGTAGCTAAGGTTTCCAACATACATGTTCATAAACGTAAATATAAAAAAATTAATAATGCAATAAAAAAGTTTTGAGAAAAAGTAATCAGAATGGAAATACTCAATGTGGATAACTGAGGAGATACATATATGAAAGCAAATTATTATAAACCTCTTATTGTTTCGTACTGCAAAGAACGACATTCTTTTGGGATATCACACTATGTAAGGCTGTTTATTTGCTATATTATATCCTTTTTTGTGAATAAAGGTCATAAGTTAACGTTTGAGTCATTATAGGTATGTCAAAAGCCGGAAGGAAATTATCAATATGCAACTTTAGAAACGCAGATTAACGCTAATTATCACAAATATAATTTATTCTTTACGTAATTCAGTGTTAATCTGCGTTTTAATAATAGTTGATTTTACTATTGCCCCCCTCGATGAATTATAGTAAATCCAGCATTAACGGGATATCCTCTTTTTTTATTCCTTGCTTGATGAGGTAGACTTTATCTTTGTTGAACATATCCAGAAATATTTCCTGATCTCCGCTCATCTCTTTGGAACGGGCATAAAACTCTGCGGCCTTCTCTATATTTCCGGACACCCATGCTACGTGTCCGGCATTCAGATAATCTACTGCAAGTGGGGCTTTTTCTATCACCTTATTATAATAATTGATCGCTTGCTCCAGTTTACCACTGATGAATGAACACCAGCCGATACCTCTCCATGCCTTGATGCAATCGTTTTCCATGAAGTCAAGTTTGAAGAAGTAATTCAGTGCTTCTTCAAATTGTTGCAATTCGGCCAGGCAGCTACCTATATAAAACACAATACTATGATTCTCCGGCAAAGCTTCTTCGGCTTTCCGGTAATATTCCAGTGCTTTTTTGAAGTTGCGCAGCAGGCGGTAACAACTGGCCAGATGACGGTTTATCCATATATTATCCGGTTTTATGGTATCTGCCTTCAGGTAGGCAGCAATGGCTTCCTCCAATTTTTTCTGCTTTTGCAGAGCATAACCTAACTTCTGATAAAACTCCGACTGTGTGCTCAGAGGGCCGTTCATCTGCTCTATTTCCTTATATAGTTCAACAGTCTCTGCCCAATGTTCTTTTTTAAAGTGAAAATCTGCTATGGAGGTTAGTGTGCCCTCCTGGTACAGGATATTTTTCAATGCTGATATTTTGTGTAACTCTATCTTTTCTTTGAATATATCTCTAAACTCACTTCTGCGTATGTTTAATTTGAAGAAGCGATACAAGTCATGCAGATATTGGCTACTGATCGTACCCGGACGTTCGGAAAACCTCTTTAGGGTTTCAGCTTTAGACTGTTCGGCAAACTCTTCCGCCTGTTGTTCGGTGAGTTGGCTGAAAATCAGATTGCGCTGTGACTGTGGAAATTGCTCCATAGTGAAGAAGAGCGAATACTTATCACTGCTACAGAAGAATCCCGATTGCAGGAGTATGTCTATCATCCTGTTTTCTTTACTGGTTTCCTTTCTCATCATTTTGATAACATTTGACTGTTGTCTGTCGAAAGGATAAAGCCAGTTGTGTAACTCCTTGAAGAAAGGGAAATTTTTCAATTGTGAAAATGTACTCATATATACATCGGCCCCCTCTATTTGCAGTTCGTTCATTTCGCGCAACTTATCGCCTAATGGTGAGTTTTCAAACACATTGCCCCAATCCGGATTTCGATCGTCTTTTTCTTCATCAGATTCTTCGAATCCAAATTTCATATTACGCATGGAAGAGACATTTTTCAGCATTTCCGGAATGATCTCTTCACGCATCTTCTTATCTATTTTTTCCGTTTCCTGACACAAGAGGAGTTGACGGTATATACGTGCGAGGTCTTCGTCTAATGGGAATTCTTCATTGACCAGGTCCAGACGCTTGCTGAATTCGGGGTATAGATCGAGCCGGGCATTATAGATGTGTAAAGCAAAAATGATTCCGATCAATGCCCGTTGGCTGACGTGTATATTATTGCATTGGTATGCATCTAACAACCACATCAACTTTCGCAGATCAAAGCACTCCATCAGACTCAACATTACAGCACTGGTAAACAGACACAGGTCATTGACCGGAAGTAGTTCCGACTTCAGCATAGCTTGTGCTTCGGCTTCATTTTCTACAGTCCAGCTACTATTTGACCAGGTTTGCAGAAATAGGAATTTCTGTGTTTCCTCGTGTCTTTTCAGAACTTCATCCAAATTATTGTCTGACAACAATCCGCTGACTGCCAAATCGTCGTTAAAAGATTCCAATACATGCATCAGAACGCTTGTAGTATAAGGCGCTAACTCCTGTGTACGCTTGCTGCGTACTATGTGATAGAAATGCGTTGATACATCATCAAGCATCAATAGACGTCCCTTATCGGCTATTTCTAATGCATTAGCACGAAGTTTTGTATATAATTTTTCTCGTTCCGGATCGGCTATGCCCTGTTTCATATACTGTAGCATGAAATTATAGGAGGTTTGTAGCTGCTCCAGCTGGTGGCGGAGCTCCCAATCCGAACATTGCCACAGGAAAGACTCCAGTTGCATTAAAGCTTCTTTTAATCGTTTTTGTTCGATTAAATTACAAATGTATATATGTTGCTCGTTGATAGCTCTTTCGTTCATAATTTCAAGGTATTTGTACTGTTATCATAGTTAGTAGAACAAAAATAATGCCAAAAAGAAGTTATTTTCTTATTTATTATAAACGAAATTTGGCATTTATAATATTTATTGGCTGGTGTTTGGGGGGTAAGAGGGTATTTTATATGGAACGGTGAAGGTGGTGTCTATCAGATTTTCTCCCTGATAATGAGCTGGTATCCTGTTTTTTTCTTTCAACCATTTAAGAGTATTGTTGATCTCCTGAATGTTGGGCCGGCTGGCAGGGGTATAAGATGGTAACAAGATAAGCCTGGCCAGGTTTTCTGATATTCTGAATTCTTCGGCTAATAGAGTTGACACTTCTTGGGATGAATGTGTTTGTATGTACTTTACCCCAAGGTTATATCCCTGGATGAGTGATGTTATCTCCGCTTTCTTCTCTTTTAGTGCAGCTTCTGTAAAAGCCGTTCCGGTAAGATGGATATTCAGTTCGCGGGTACTGATCAAGGATCTGTTTCCATCGTTCATAGCTATGGTTGCAAAAGGGTCGGGTAGGAAGGAAGCTTCTATTTGTCCATATTCCAGCATGTTGAGGCGCAATGGGATTTGTGCTATTTCAGGCTTGTTTATTTCTTCTGTTTTGATACCGGATTTTGTACAGAACAGGTCGGTAGCATATTCTATCACAGTCCCGCGGGAGATGGCTATACTTTTCTTTTTTAATTGTTCCGATTGGTTAACTCCGCTTTTCTTGCTTGATATAAAACAGAAATATCCGTTGTTTTCCATTATAACGGCTAATCCCGGATGATGCAATTGCAGCAATACAGCACTGGGGTAGTCGGTTATCATTCCGTCAATGCGACCTGCCTGAAGAGCAGCATCCCGGTCATTAGCTGAATTAAAACGCACTAAATTTACTTCCAGTCCCAGTGAATCATAAATGCCCTGCCGATCGGCAACGATAAACGGAAAACCATCCATGGTAGGCATCAATCCTAAAGTGACGGATTGAAGCTTGACTTGTGTGGTCGTTACCTCTTTGGATCCGCTATGACATGCAAGGATAAAGAGGGCAGATATACTGAGTAACAGTAGCTTTTTCATTATCGGAAAGGAAAAAGGCAACTCTTTTTTGTGTGAAAAAAGAGCTGCCTTTTATATTATAATGAAGATGTTTTTTATTATTCTTCGATAGCAGCAATACCCGGAAGTATCTTTCCTTCGATAGCTTCAAGTAGTGCACCACCACCTGTAGAAACATAAGAAACACCATCGGCCAATCCGAACTTGTTGACACAAGCTACAGAGTCACCGCCACCTACGAGTGAGAAAGCACCTTTCTTGGTAGCTTCAACAATAGCTTCGCCTACTGTGCGAGAACCGTGAGTGAAGTTTTCGAATTCAAATACACCTGTTGGGCCATTCCAAAGAATTGTTTTAGAATTCTTGATAACTTCAGCGAAGATTTCTTCTGACTTCGGACCGATGTCAAGACCTTCCCATCCGTCAGGAATTTCGTTTACGGCACAGAATTTAGTGTTAGCATCATTAGAGAAAGAGTCAGCGATCTTAGCATCCACAGCCAATACCAGATTAACTCCTTTTTCTTTTGCTTTCTTCATCAGATCTAAAGCAAGATCAAGTTTGTCATCTTCTACGATAGACAGACCGATTTGGCCACCCTGAGCTTTGGTGAATGTATAAGTCATACCGCCGGTGATAATCAGGTTATCAACCTTGTTCAACAGGTTCTCAATGATTTCGATCTTTGAAGAAACTTTAGAACCACCCATGATAGCTGTGAACGGACGTTGGATGTCATTCAATATTTTATCTACTGCCTTTACTTCTTTCTCCATCAAGTAACCAAACATTTTGTTATCCTTGTCGAAGTATTTAGCAATCAGAGCTGTAGAAGCGTGTGCACGGTGAGCAGTACCGAATGCATCGTTTACATAACAGTCAGCATAAGAAGCCAATTTCTTTGTAAATTCTTTCTGGCTTTCTTTTACAGCTTTCTTGGCTGCAGCTTTTTCTTCATCTGTTGCATCGTCAGCAAGTCCTCTTGGTTTGCCTTCTTCTTCAGCATAGAATCGGAGGTTTTCGAGCAATAACACTTCGCCCGGTTGCAGAGCAGCAGCTTTGACAGCAGCTTCTTCGCCCATGCAGTCGTTTGCAAATTGAACTTCTACACCTAACAAGTCTGATACATGCTTAACAATGTGCTTCAGAGAGAACTTATCAGCAACGCCTTTCGGACGTCCCAAGTGAGAACCGATGATTACACTGCCACCATCTGCTAAAATCTTCTTCAGAGTAGGAAGAGCTGCACGAATACGTGTGTCGTCTGTAATGTTGAAGTTTTCGTCCAAGGGTACGTTGAAGTCAACGCGAACGAATGCCTTTTTACCAGCAAAGTTGAATTTGTCTATTGTCATAATACTCTATTATTTAAAAGTGTTAGTTTTTCTTTTTTTCAGTGCCCGCAAAGTTACTATTAATTTTTTAGAATATACCAGTCGGTAGTTAGAATTTAGTAGGCATTTGGCTTTAATTCTGACTACTTGCTACTTAATTTTGGCTTCTTGAAAATATTTACACATCATTTGCAAACCACAGGTGTCACATTTAGGGGTACGTGCCTGACAGACGTATCTCCCGTGAAGGATTAACCAATGATGGGCAATTGGTACCAGTTTCTCAGGGATATTTTTCATTAACTCCTTTTCAACACTAAAAGGAGTGGTATGGTTCGCACCTACTAATCCGATGCGGTGGCTTACACGGAAAACATGGGTGTCTACTGCCATTGCTGCCTTGTTGAATACAACAGACTGGATGACATTGGCGGTTTTTCGTCCTACGCCGGGTAATTTCACCAGTTCTTCCAGTGTGCCGGGAACTTCACTATTAAAGTCTTTTACCAGCATTTTTGCCATACCTACCAGATGCTTGGCTTTATTATTGGGATAAGAAACGCTGCGGATATATTCAAATATAACTTCTGGCGTACTGGCAGCCAATGCTTCCGGGGTAGGGAAGTCGTGAAAGAGTGGTGGAGTAATCATATTCACACGCTTGTCTGTGCATTGCGCAGACAAGATGACGGAGATCAGCAGTTCGAACGGATTGTTGTAATGCAGTTCCGTTTCTGCCACGGGTACATTTTCCTGAAACCAGGCGATTACTTTCTCATAACGTTCTTTTTTTCTCATCGTAATTTGTTTTTATGATAGTGAGGAGCCACTTTCAGTTTGAAATAAAAAATAGAAACTACTGTCAGGCAGGCACCAAAGAGATATGCCATATCAAAAGAAGTCAGCTGGGCAATATAACCTCCGGCTGTAAGTCCGATACCGATACCTACATCCCAGGAGGTGAGGTAGGTAGAGGTAGCTGTACCGCGTTGGCTGTTGGGTGCCAGGTTGACAAATAAAGTATTGAATGCCGGAAACATTGTGCCAAAGCCTACTCCTAATAACAATGCGATTATAAAGAAGAGTACTTCAGTGAGTTCGGGGCTTATTTTCATCAGTTTGTCACAACCTGCAAGAAAGAAGAAGCAGATTGATACCAGATATAGTCCTAAGGTGATAACCTGTGTGATGCGTCCTTTGTCTACTTGTCGGCCTGAGAACATACGTGAAACGGCCATTCCTACTGCCATAAAGGTGAAAAATAACCCTGAACTCAGTGTAATACCTATCTCTTTGGCATACATTGCTATGTAGGTACTTGTCATTCCGTAAGGAATAGAGAGCAGTAATAGGGCTATACCGGCAGGTATTCCTTTTATTAATATAAAGCGGTCTAATGATAATGGTTCTCGTTTTACGGATTGTTTAGGAGGAGTTTTCACAAGGCAGGCAGCGATAAATCCTAATATTCCTGCAATAAAGGAACAGAGAAAGATTGTTTCAAATGAATAGGCATCGTGCATGAACAGTCCTGTCATGGGACCGAAACTCATTGCCGTGTTATTCATTAATCCATAGTATCCTACCGCTTCACCCCGGCGTGATGAGGGAGTAATGTCAATTACGATCGTGTTTCCGGCCACTGTGACCATACCGAATGCTAATCCATGTGCTATGCGTAGCATGACGAATAAGGTCAATACCCCTGCCAGCATGTATCCGGCAAATATGGAAATAAAAATGAAATAAGCAATCAGGTAAAGAGGTTTTCGGGATAATGTATCCAGTAAATAACCGGAGAACGGACGGATACAGAGTGATGCAATGGTGTAACACGACAGAATAACTCCTATTGCCGCATTTCCGGTATGGAAAATCTCAGTCAGATAAAAAGGAAGGATGGGAAGTATCAGATAGAAGGCAAAATACAAAAGGAAGTTTGCCATTAGTATAAGGCAATATCCGGGAGTAACGAGCCTGTCTTTCATAAAATTGGGAACTTATTTAGTTGAGAATTAAAAGTTGAAAATTGACTGTGCTATCATGCTGAATAGTAATTTTCAACTTTCAATTCTCAACTTTCAACTTTTTTTGGTATGCTGCTTCTAAGACTATGTCTTTTATAACAAATTGGACAATTTACAAATTTCGATGTCTACCTGATTTATTGATAAATCAAAGTCTTTTTAATCGTAAATTGTAAATTGTCCAATTGTAAATTTAATAGGCTGCTTCGAATTCTTTCAGGAATCGTGTATCATTTTCTGAGAACATACGTAAGTCTTTTACCTGGTATTTTAAGTTTGTGATACGTTCAACACCCATACCAAGAGCATATCCACTATATACTTTACTATCTATTCCGTTAGATTCGAGCACATTCGGATCTACCATACCACAACCCAGGATTTCTACCCAGCCAGTGTGTTTACAGAACGGGCATCCTTTACCGCCACAGATATTGCAGCTGATATCCATTTCTGCACTTGGTTCGGTGAATGGGAAGTATGACGGACGCAGACGGATTTTTGTATCTGCACCAAACATTTCTTTGGCGAAGAGCAATAATACTTGTTTTAAGTCTGTGAACGATACATCTTTATCCACATACAGTGCCTCTACCTGATGAAAGAAACAGTGCGCACGATAGCTGATAGCTTCGTTACGGTATACACGTCCCGGGCAAATGATACGGATAGGAGGTTGCGACACTTCCATAACCCGTGTTTGTACAGAAGAAGTATGTGTGCGTAGCAAAATATCCGGGTGTGATTCGATGAAGAAAGTATCTTGCATGTCACGTGCCGGATGATCTTCAGCAAAGTTCAGTGCTGAAAATACATGCCAGTCGTCCTCTATTTCCGGCCCTTCGGCAATGCTAAATCCCAAACGGGCGAAAATATCAATAATTTCGTTCTTTACGATAGAGAGTGGGTGACGTGTTCCCAACTCTACGGGATAAGCTGAACGGGTCAAGTCCAGTTCGCAAGCGCCATTATCCTGGCTCTCAAACTGTTCTTTCAGTGCATTGATTTTATCTAATGCTTTTGTTTTTAGTTCATTCAGCCTCATGCCGACTTCTTTCTTCTGCTCAGCCGCTACATTACGAAAGTCAGCCATTAGGTCATTGATGGCTCCTTTCTTACTGAGATACTTGATACGGAGTGCTTCAAGTTCTTCTGCATTGGTGGCTTTCAGTGCTTCAACTTCTTCAAGAAGTTGGTTAATCTTAGCTATCATATCTTTGGTTTATTGTTATTTTACAGTATAAAACGTTGCAAAGATAGTGGTTTTTATCTTATTCAGCTTCCAAACAGGCTATTGTTTTTATGAATATCTTATTGAAGTGTTAACAAATTTCTGGTATCTATTAAACGATGTTATAATTCTTACAAATATATGCAGAATATTTGCAAGTGTCCTGAAAGTCCGTATCTTTGTACTGTGTTTTTCATAGTATTAGATTTAAGGTTAACAAAGATTGGCTGTCTGGGATAGATAGCCTTTTTTTTTGTTAGCCTTTTGATTTATTTAATTCTTTGTTCTTCTTCTGAGAGAATGCTTCTTTTCTTCTTCGAAAACTCACTTGTTTCTTAATATTGCTTTATTCGCCAATCTTTATGGACCTGTTTTCTGTTACGCTATGTAATATGTAACAATAAAAATGAATCATTATGAGTGAAATGCATAAAATGTCATCTGATAAGCTGACAACGAGTGAACGAAAAGAGTTGGATATTTCAGAGTTTGGAATACCTGAATTACGGGAATTTCCTATTCATGATGCTGCTCATGTAAGAGCAGCAGAAGCTTATTTCCGGTATGCTCCTGAAGAATATAAAGCGCAGTTGGCACGTAATATACTGGCAAAGGCACATTTGTTTGGGGTGAATGTGAAGAGTCCTGTGATTCTTGAGTGGGCAGAAAAATAATCAGATTTATACTGTAAATACTGTTATATGAGTATCTTGTGATGATGAACAGGTATTTTGTTTATGCGTATGTTTTCGTCGGTTTGAATAGAAAGAATTTCTTTTTCAGACCGAGTGAAAACCTTTATCAGAACGATCAGTGGTGATTTTCAACTGATTTTTTTATCCTTTTTTATTTACTTGTTCTTTATTACTTTCCGCATCATTATCTGGCGGTGAAACAACATCTATTTCTTTCTTTGCCTTATTGGCTTTTATTGCTGATTTTATCAGCGTGAATATAGTTATTGCTATGATAATTGCTATTATTATTTCCATGACTTTATATAATTAAGTATTGTAATCCTAATCTACTAATTTAAATTGAAACGTTCCAATGGCTTTTTTGTTCTGTGATTTTGTAATTACTGTTTTAGCAAATGAGTGTTATGATAAAATGTAGTGCGTTGATATTCTGTAATGTTAATTTATGCTTGATGATATTAAATGGACTATAGGTATAGTTGTGATTTATTTTTGATTTAATATCTTTAGCGACTGTAGAATGAGATGCAATCTGAAGAGCAGAGTTGTGATTTATTTTTAAGTTAGTGTCTTTAGCGTTTGTCATCGGGTTGTTGTGACTCAAATCTCGTTGTGGTTAGCTTTCAAATTAGTATCTTTAACAGCCACTACAGTTAATTACAGATAAAAAGCCGCGTTGTGATTAGCTTTCAAATTAGTATCTTTAACAGCTTCCATAAGTCATTATTTCATAGCAGGTGAGTTGTGATTAGCTTTCAAATTAGTATCTTTAACAGCGTCTCGTTCCCAGGCAATAACCTAAATTCCGTTGTGATTAGCTTTCAAATTAGTATCTTTAACAGCCTCCAGGGTGCTGCTGTCTTTGATAACGACGTTGTGATTAGCTTTCAAATTAGTATCTTTAACAGCACTAACTTCGGTAAGTGCTGTTTTTTAATAGTTTACGAGTTTTATATATAGAAATTTTTGGGTGAAGGTAGTTACTTATTCTCTGTTATAAATGAAGAAAGTGGTTTGAATTGTAGGTTCCGAAACTATAAAATTTAGAGTTATAATCAATCTATAGATGAATGAAATATTCTTTATGATGATATTTCTTCTTTTAAAACTCTTGATGAAAGTATCTGATAGTACTTCTAATACCAAATTGTTCTTTAGGACTTAGCAATAATAATGATAACTTATATTTGAGATTAATTTAGAAAGATGCAAAAACTATCCTCTATAACCTTTAGAAGAGGTGGAGAGTACCGGACTCGAACCGGTCACCTCAACACTGCCAGTGTTGCGCTCTAGCCAGATGAGCTAACCCCCCTTTTTCGAAAAGTGTTGCAAAAATGAGGATATTATTCCGAATATGCAAGTATTTTGCCTAAAAAGTAGCTGATTTTAGGCATTTTGGCCGGTCTTTATAAGATCGGCCATTTTTTTATATCAAAATTTTCGGGTTACTTTCGGTTACTTTTAACTATATTTGCCCTGCAAAATTGACGTATAATTGACATAGAATGCCGACTTTTAAATCTGAGATACAAAATAAACGTAAGGACGGAACGTATAATGTACGTATCCGCGTTACACATAACAAAGAGGTTCGGCGTATATCTACGAATCTTTTTGCAACTTCTGATGACCTTACTCGAGGACTGAAAATAAAGAATCAGCGAATAATCGATATCAGTAACGAACTGATAAAAAAGTGTAGAGACGCCTGTAACAATATGGGTAGTGAAATTCTTTCAATGCCGATCGCTGTTTTGATCGAAAGATTGAAATTCGTCTTACAGGGTGGAAGTACTTTTCGGTTAGATTTTATAAAATACGCTGAAACTAAAATTCAGGGGCTGTCAAAGGGTACAGCCATGATTTATGAGTCCGCCTTAAATTTATTGCGCCGGTTTATTGCGCGTGATGAATTAGATATATCGGAGATCAACGCCTCTTTTTTACGTGGATTTGAAAAATTTATAGAATCCGAACCGTCCCGGCGAGGAAATAACCGTAAAAAGGTTACAGGTAAAGAGGAGGAGAAGAAGGGCGCGCGAGCTGTATCTTTATACCTTTCCTGTATTCGCGCGTTATATAACCAGGCTAAAGAAGAGTTTAACGATGAAGACAGGGGGATAATCAACATACCGTATTCTCCGTTCGTGCATTTCAAAATCAAAGCGCAGCCGAGGACTCGCAAAAGGGCCATTTCTGTTGAAATGATACAAAGTATAATAGACTTGCCATACAGGCCGGAATTGCCTGGAAAATGGTCCGCATATAATCTCGCGAAAGACTGTTTTCTGTTATCGTTCATGTTCATAGGAATAAATAGTGCGGATATGTACTACGCGCTTCCACCGAAAGACGGTGTACTTATCTATAATCGCAAAAAGACTGCTACCCGTCGCGATGATAAAGCGGAAATGCGGGTAAGAGTAGAATACTGCGCTACGGAATTAATTAATAAATATCGAGGGACAGACAAATACTTTAACTTCGCGTCTCACTATTCCAGCTGTAAGACGTTTAATAAAATCATAAATGAAGGATTAAAAGAGATCGGAAAGGAAATAGGGGTCGAAGGGCTTACCTTTTACGCTGCCCGCCATAGTTGGGCCACTATCGCCAGATCGGCGGCCGTAGGAATTGACAAGGCCACTGTACACGAAGCCCTTAACCATGTAGATAAGGAGATGCGAATTACCGATATCTACATAGATAAGGATTGGACGGTCATCTGGGACGCAAATAAAAAGGTACTGGACCTGTTCGACTGGTCCGAATTGGAATTGTTGTATATCGGTTAAGACGTTCCGAATGTTTTTTGTCTTTAAGTAAAAAAGATATGGAAACGCAGAAGAAAATAGATAGTAAACCGGAACAAGAGTTGAGAGAAAAGATAATAACTTTGCTCTTATCTAATCAACATCACAGGCCATCGTGTCAGTTCTTAAAATCGGAAAAATTACCCGATTATAAAAGACCGTTGGATGATTCTACAATAGGGATGGCGGACAGGCTAATCGAATATATACGGACGGGAGATTGTAATGCGAATGATTATGAAGCTATTTTATACTAATAATCTTAATTCGTATGGAAAGAAAATTAGAACCGTGGATAACCGACGAAATGTGGGACTTGATGAACGACGATATAACGAATTATGTGTTCGATCAGGGTGAAAAGTATTTAGAAGACTTATACAGAATATCAGGGACAATAACAGGGCGATGTTATACGTTAATCGGGATAATCGTTGCGGTATACCCTTTTGTTATTACGTCTTCTCTATCAATTAAGAATTTCTATTATTTCATGTTGGCAGCTTTGTTTTTGATCGTTTGTGTCTCAGTTTGCTATTATATCGTCTTTTGTATAATATCGCCATATCCGGCCGTTGGTCCGGGCGCGTCTCCGCGCGAGCGACTTGTATTGAGTACGTTAAAGAATTATAGGGATCGCGGGGAAACCAACTTTAGGAAATACGAGTTAGAGGCTTTGCAGGAAAGTATTGATTATATGGAAGAATCAAATAAAGAAAGGGCACGAAAATATAGAAATGTACTTTATTTGTTATTAGGGTCCCTTTCTTTATTTCTTGTTGCCGCGTGTCTTATTATTGGCCTTTCGACTTTTTAGGTGATTTACAAAGGGCCGTTCTTGTCTTTAAAACCGGCTGCGAATGCGTCGGTTTTGGCGGTGCGGCTTTAGACGTTTTGAGTATTACTTTTTTCGCCATATTATTTGTTCACTATCTTAGAAAAATCGTCTGTTATATAGAATGTTTCCTTTTGCAATTCTAAAACTCCAGATTTGTTAGGCGCTCGATAGGAGTGTTTGATAGACCAGCCCTTAACATACGGATAGTTTTTACAAAAATCGGAAAGTGATTTTTGAGCTTCTCCATACCTGTTGATACCGTCTTCTTTTTGTGAGATAAGTTCTTTATAGTTATTTGAGAGGGTGTCTCTTTTATCTTGATAGACCTTTAGGTTCGACTCTAAATCCGTAATTCTTTTAGAACACATATTGAGATTATTTATTTGTGCATTATATCGCCAGTCGTATTTTACTATACTGTCGATTTCCTGGGGTTCCTCCCATGACACGGATTCGTATCTACCGAAGTCGTCTAAATTTTCTTTGAGATAGTTTTCTACGGTGTTTTTTATTTTATCTTCATTGGTTGAACAGGCGGTACATAAAAAGACCGCAACTAAGTAAAATAATGTATTTTTCATCGTTTTAATTTGACTTTTTATGAGATAAATTTTTTTTATTTCGGCATCAGTCTAATAATTTTATTACTTTTACATGCACAATTTATGCAGTGACCGCAGTATCTTTTTGACTTGTTAGATTTTCTATAGTACGCTGTTGAGATAAAACGGTTTCTGTTAAACGTGTTATTTGATCAAAAACTTCGCGGGACATTGTAACAGTATGTTCATCTACCTTATTAATCCCTCCCTTTTCCGTTTCTATCATGTGTCCCCAACCTACGTTTAGCCAATCAAAATTAAATATACACCCAAATGCATTATTGAATTTTAATAAAAAATTATTAGTTAAATATCTGGGGTCTCCTTTCATGGCGCTACTTACATTAGCGTAACTAACTCCAATTTTTGCCGCTAATTCTTTTTTAGTATGAACTACGCCCTCACTTCTTAAATATTCGTATGCTTTATTAAGCCTATCGGTTCTTCCATCTTTTTGATGGGGTGCATTTTCTTCCATTTTTTTCTTAATCATTTATAGTTAATATATGTTATAATACAAATGTTTATTTGTATAAATACGTATTATACGAAATAAAATTCGTATGTTTGCATATATAAATATATATCGATACAAATATATAAATAAATATGGAAAAAGAACGAATTAATGTAAGGGGAAGTATAGATTCCTTAGAGATTAACGAAGTATTTACGATTCCCAAAAAGGAAAGAAGAGCCAGTAATGTACGTAACACTGCGTATACAGTTGCCTGTGATACCGGAAAAAAGTTCTCTGTATCGGCTAAAACTGATACTATAATAGTAACTCGTATAGCATAAAATATGATGGATTTATTTACCCTTAAACAGCAGATAACAGAAGCCGCCGAGCTGTCGGCATTGGCGATCACACGTCAGTTATATCCTGCGATGGACGAGGTGAAGTATAAAGAAGCGGTAAAGATCGCAGGCAGTGAACAATGGTTGAAATACCATATCGAAAGAGGTAACATCGTTCCCATACGTCGCGGTACATCGAAAAACTCGCCCATCTATTACAGTCGTATGGATATAGCCGCGACGAAAAAGGCTGAACGGGAATTAGCGAGGTTGATATGAGAAGGAACAAATGGATAGGAGCGTATTTGTCAGTCAGCATACTGCCGCTTTTTGTGGATGCGTCCGCACTGCCAAAAATAGGCTTCATTGTATACTACCTGTTCGTAGTAGCTAATCTTATGAACGTAATGAGAATCATTAATAACGCGCAAAAGCGCAAGTAATTAACCATTTAAATTTTTAAAATCATGTTTAATGTAACAGTAACATTTGAAGCGGGCGAATCATTCAAAGCCCTTTTATTCGGTTTAATGAAACCCGTAATTCCTGTAGAGTCAATGCCTGAAAAAGAGCTGAAACCTACTGTACCAGTAAAACCCACAGAATCGGTAAAAACTGAAAAGCCGGCTGTACCCGAAAAAACAGCTGCACCTGCAAAACCCGAAAAAACGGCTGCATCGGCAAAAACGGAGAAACCCGCTGCATCGGCAAAATCTGCTGAACCTGAATTTTCCGAACTTGACGACGACGTCAAACTGGAAAAGATTAAAGCGGAAGTGACGAAGCTAACGAAAAACCGTAAGGGGGCCGATGTTAAATGGATATTAGGGCAGTTCGACGCTGCGAGTGTTTCTAAAACAAATCCTCTTTCCCCGGAAAGCTATGACGACTTTTACGAGGCCCTTACGAGGTATGGAAAAGGAGAGGCGCTTACCGATATATTTCCCGAAGAAGAGTTAGACTAATGGCGGATAGGCATGCTATATTAAGTCCGTCAGCTGCGTACAGGTGGTTAGCCTGTACGCCATCTGCTCGATTCGAGGAACAGATACCCGAAGAAGAAAACTTATATGCTGCTGAGGGTACACTTGCTCACGAATTAGCGGCGGTTCTTCTCCTGGAAAAGACAGGGGGACGGGTGGACGATGATACTTTGAAAGCGATAAAGGCTAATCCTCTCTATAGTTCTGAAATGCAGGAATATTGCGAAGGGTATGCGTCTTTCGTGGCTGGATTGGCGCGTGGGGTACACGTCTATATCGAGCATGAATATGACATGTCTAAGTATATACCGTTGCAATTCGGAACGTGCGATGCCTCCTTTATAAAAGGTAGCGAGATATGGGTAGTGGACTTTAAATACGGTGCTGGCGTCAGCGTATCACCTACGGCCAACAAACAGATGATGTGTTACGCATTAGGGGTCTACGATTATCACTCCAAAGGGTATTCCCTAAAGGGCGCGAATCTATTAATATATCAGCCCCGGGCGAGTTCCAAATCGGAGTATAACCCAAAGCCCTGGTACATATCGGTAGAGGACCTGTTGAGATGGGCCGAAACAGAGGCAAAGCCGAAAGGCCGATTAGCCATAGCGGGTATGGGGGATTTTGTTCCGGGCCAGCATTGCCAGTTTTGTAAGGCGATCACCTTGTGTAAGGCATGCTACGATCGGTTCTCTGATGTGAAGAAAATCAAAGACAAGCGGGCCATGACGGACACGGATATCGCAACTGTACTAACCTACGGTCCCCTTATCGCATCATGGGTTAAGAAAGTAGAAGAGGATACGGTTAAACGTCTGGAAAACGGTAATTCATTGAAAGGGTTTAAACTGGTAGCCGGGCGCGGGAGGAGAGCCTTTAAAAACGAAGACGATGTAGTAGATATTCTGATAGGGGAGGGCTACGAAGATCAAATTTTCGACAGCTCCTTAAAATCCCTTACCGCGATCGAGAAACTGATGGGCCCTAAACGGTTCAAAGAGATTTTTGCAGATGAAGTAATGACTATCCCGGGAAAGGTACAAATAGCACCCGTAGACGATGATCGCCCGGCGGTAGGCGCTTCGGCTGCTGACGAGTACGACGATGAATATGACGAATTATTATGACGAAGCAAGAACGGATTAATAAAATATTAGATGATGCAGGCGAAGCACTGAAAGCCGAGGGAGTTAAGTACTTTCTTGGAGTAGTGGACCGCCAGCCTAAAGCTCCGGACGGGGGACGGGCATACGTCCAGTCGGATATATCCGGGGAGGAATTCGGATATATATTGGATATGGCCCTGCAAACCTCGCAAGACCTGGTACATGTGGGGATACAATTAGGACGGTTAATAACCGCGCGGAAACGTGCACAAAAGGAAAAAGATGGGAAAAAATGAAACTTAATGATTTAGAGCCGCTACAGACTTTCGAACTGGACGGACAAAAGTACGAATGTATTGAGGTGTATCCTGGCGGGCGTATCGCCGCTTGCTATGAACTTGACGAGAGCGGTAACTACTTACCTACAGGAGACTCCGATAGACCGTACAAAATACGTTTAATATCGGATATTCGTTTTAACCGCAACTTTGAGACAGACGAGGAAAAAGAATTAAACGATTTATTATGAAAACAGCAACGTACCATTACAGACTAAGCAATTATCAGGGCGGATATACGTCTCATTCCATTAAGGTAGAAATAATTGGTGAGAGTGAAAAAAGCTACCAGGTAAGGTATTTAGAGCCTGGTACGTTCGGGCAGTACGCTGGTACCGTGAAATGGGTACGTAAGCGTAGCGTAGTGATAACGGATGTAAAGGTTACTGTACGGCCACCTGCGCATCCGGTAGAAATAAGATTACCGTACAAAGATTAAATATTAAACGATATGGCAAAGGATAAAGAAAAAAAAAATCCGCTTAAAGTGGTATTAGGTACACATCGCGTAAGTTATGTACATGTAAAAGAACCGTCAAGTTTTGAAGAAGACGGTGACAAGAAGTACGACGTTACCTTTTTAATAAAAAAGGATAGTACGGACGTGGATAAGATAAAGGCCGCCATTAAAGCCGCTTATGTAGCTAATAAGGAAAGCCTATTCAAAGGTTTACCGTTGAGCAGCCCAAAGCTATGGAACCCTTTACGAGATGGCGATGAATGGTTGGAAGACCATCCAGAAGCAGTGGAGTACGAAGACTGTTACTTTTTAAAGGCGGCCTCAAAGAGTCAACCAAAAGTATTTGATACCGACAAACAGGAGATAATAGACCTGGACGAAGTATACAGCGGATGTTATTGTCGTGGGGTCATCGTATGTTATCCTTTCAATAATAAGTCTAAGGGCTTTGGCTTTTACCTCAACAGTCTTATGAAGATGGAAGAAGGCGAGCGCCTGGGAGGTTTCGAAGCCGATCCGGACGATTACGACGAAGACGACGACATGTTGTAAAATAACGGGCGGCGGTTTGTCGCCCTCTTTAATACCCTATAAATATGAGTACACTGTTTGAATGTAAAATAAAATATGAGAAGGTACAGGACAACGGAACGACGAAAAAGGTGACCGAACCTTATATCGTTAAGGCCCTTACTTTTACGGAAGCTGAAAACAATATAGTAGAAGAAATGCTCCCGTTTATCTCCGGTGAATTTACTATTTCCGATATAAAACGGGCTAATTATAGCGAACTATTTTTTTGTGAAGAAGAGGCGGCCGATCGTTGGTTTAAGTGTAAACTTATCTTTATCACTTTGGACGAGAAAAGCGGCGCGGAAAAAAGAACGTCCACGCAGGTATTGGTACAGGCGTCCGATCTTCGTGACGCGGTGAAAAAGCTCGACGAAGGAATGAAGGGGACAATGGCTGATTATAAGATCGGCTCTGTTTCTGAAACTGCTATTATGGATGTATATTAAGATAGGAAAGGAGACAAATATATGGGCGTAACTTGTGTACAAGACATCTACAGATGCGATACTTGTCAATCTGCATTGGACGAATACGGAAGGGGCTGTAAGCACGGGTTATTATTCCCGCTACTTCTCGTTATGACGAATTGCCGTGAATGCGAAAACTATGCGTTTGACCCGGAAAAGGCCAAACTCCAATTACAGAGTTTACAGAGAAAAGAGAAAAAGAGCTAAAAAAAGGTGGTTGTTCGGTGGGTTGGCGGTCACTGTGAGCTATTGAACGGATTTATTGAAAAACTTAATTCATAACAAAAGATATGGGTAAAATAGACTTAATAAAATAAGAGAAGGAGGAGTTTCCTCCCCCTTCAATGCAGCGTATGCCTTCTTTAATGTCTTCTCGACATTCTCATAATTTGATATTATGGTGAAGACACACGCAACGACATTCAATATCATTACAAGGTCTACCATAACTTTAAATATTAAGTTAATTCGGCAATATCGCCTAACACAGAAGGGATTCGAACCCTCAAATAAAAACCTTTCCATTCAGTCACTGTGCTGATGCGAATATAAATATAAATATAAATATCAAAATAACCAATAAAGAAAGAAATGAAAATTAGAAATGAGTAAACCTAAATACTATTGTGCTCCACGTTTCGGGCATTATAATATCTACCGTGATGACGGGGACGGAAGTTCGACAAAGGTAGACGACCGACAAACGAAAGAGGACGCGTTAAAGGAAGTATACCGACTCAATGGGTGGGATTATGAACGGAGAGCACAGAAGATTAATAAAGAGCGTAAAACGAGTATCTGAAATTAATTACATAACATTATGAGGCATTTACATATAGACATAGAGACACGTTGTAAGTTAGACGTAGGGGACGTAGGGGTATATCGTTACGCCGAGGACCCTACGTTTAGTATTATACTTTTCGCCTATAGTTGGGACGACGGTCCGACAACTGCGCTGGACATGACGAATGACACTTATCCTGGAGAGAGTATACCCGCCGATGTCTGGTTAGCATTTATCGATTCTAATGTACTAAAGATCGCCCACAACGCGAATTTTGAATATGTCTGTATCAAAACTTACTACGGCATTAGTCTAATCCTAAAGCAATGGTATTGTACTATGATTGCAGCGGCGTATCTGGGCCTCCCTCTTAGCTTGGGAGAGGTGAGTAAGGTATTAGGACTTAGCCAGCAGAAAGACGCTCGCGGTAAAGCCTTAATAACGTACTTCTGCAAACCGTGTAAACCGACTAAAAAGAACGGCGGCCGTACTCAGAACCTGCCAGAACACGATCCTGAAAAATGGGCCGAGTTTAAAGATTATAATGCACAGGACGTACGCACGGAAAAAGAAATTTATAAATACATATCCCGGTTTCCCGGTCTTCCTGAACGGGAACGCCAGTACTGGGTTTTGGATCAGATAATAAATGAGACTGGCATAACCGTAGACAGCGAATTTATAAATGCCGCTATTGAGGCTAACGAATATTTTACAAAGAAGGTACACGACGAGATAGTAAGTATAACAGGTGTGGATAACCCGAACAGCCTTACTCAGTTAAAGAAATGGCTATTCAAAGAACTGGGGCATGAGGTACACAGCTTAGGTAAAGAGTATCTGTCTGACGCGCTCGACGACGAATTTCTCCCGGATCAAGTGAAGAAGGTGTTACGGTTACGACAATTCGCGTCAAAGACATCAATAAGCAAATACGATACCATGTTAGCCTACAGGCAGAGAGACGGGCGTATCCGCGGGCAAATACAGTTTTATGGAGCCAATCGTACAGGACGTTTCTCCGGACGTGGAGTACAACCTCAGAATTTAAAAAAGACTCTCAAAAAAGATTTAGACGTAGCACGTGAAGCGGTGAGATACGGCTTTGCCGATCTTCTCTATGAAGACGTGCCGGACGTTATTAGCCGATTAACCCGTACGGCTCTGGTGGCGGCAGAAGGCCACAGCCTTGTAGTATCAGATTTTTCCGCGATCGAAGCCCGCGTACTGGCGTGGGAAGCCGGTGAAGAGTGGGTATTAGATGTTTTTCGCACACACGGTAAGATTTACGAGGCTACCGCGGCGAACATGTTTAACGTACCACTGGATATGATATCTCACGGTAGCGATTTGAGAGCTAAAGGGAAAGTAGCAACTCTCGCATTAGGATATCAGGGAGGTGCGGGCGCACTCATTGCGATGGGAGCTTTACGCGAGGGATTGGATGAATCCGAATTGCCTGCGATTGTTAAGGCTTGGCGTTCAGCCAATCCGGGGATAGTAAGGCTGTGGCGTGAGGTAGAGAACGCGGCTAAACATGTGATAAAGAATAAGACGAGTTATGTACTAAAGAAAAAATATTGTAGCCTTAAGTTTTCATACGATCGCGGATACATGTTTATAGAGTTACCCAGCGGCCGTCGGCTGTCTTATTATGGCGCTTCCGCAGAGAAAGGACGGCTGTCGTACTGGGGTGTGGACCAGACTAAGAAAGTATGGGTGAAAACAGATACATACGGCGGCTCTTTAGTGGAAAATATAACTCAGGCCATCGCCCGTGATTGTCTTTGCGATACGATGTACCGGATATATTACGATGCGGGTTTACCTATTCTTATGCACATACACGACGAGATCGTGAGCGAAGTTCCCGACAATGAGGCGGAAGACGCGCTTACAGTTATGTATGATATTATGGCCGTTGGTCCCAACTGGGCTAAAGGCTTACCACTTAAGGGGGATGGGTATATAAGTAAGTATTATAAAAAAGATTAGAACTATATGAAAAATAATAATGTAGGACGTTACGGGGTAGTTTTGGCCGTAGTCCTTTTCTTGATTTTCGTAGCATTGAAACTTACGGGCGTTATCGCCTGGTCGTGGTGGTGGATATCCGCTCCGCTGTGGGTTCCCTTAGTTTTTACTTTAATCGTGTGCATTTTATGTCTCCTTATTATACGTCGATATAGTTAATCTGGGTTAAATATCGGGTTACTTATATCTACTTTTAGGTGAAAGTAAAAAAGTTTGAAAACAACGATTTGGATGATAATTTATACGGAATTAACTTTACTCACGGAATATTAATAGCGTTTTGCCAGAACAGCGTTAATATATATATGATATTTAAAGGTGTATTTCGTTATTTTGTCTGTTCTGGCCGCTCGAGACGATAACGATTTACACCTTTTATTTTAGTCCCCCCCCTTCATGTATATAATCTACAATATGATAAATTTAAAGTACAACATAACGTTAGATATAGCCACCGCCAGTACCAGGCGTGCAGCGAAGTGGCAGAACAAACGCGTGACTTGGCAGGATATAGTTAACACCCTGTCACAGACTGAACGGACGCCCGAAACCCTTAAACAATATTTCAGCTACACGAAAGATCGCCAATGTGAAATTAAGGACGTAGGCGGCTTTGTGGGTGGATACCTCCGGGAAGGGAGGCGTAAAAAAGGGTACGTGGAATACCTTCAAACGGTTAGCCTGGATGTCGATTTTGGTCCTATAGACATGTGGATTGACTTCGGGATGTTAGGGTATGCGGGTTGTATGTACACAACGCACAAACACCGGCCGGAAGATCCTCGCTTTAGGATTGTAATTCCGCTCAGCCGCAAAGTATCCCCGGAAGAGTACGAAGCTATTTCGCGTATTATCGCGTCATGGCTCGGTATTGACTATTTCGACGACACAACATACCAACCTACGCGCCTTATGTATTACCCGTCAACATCGAAAGACGGCGAATTCATATTCCAGTACAACGACGATAAGATAATGGACCCGGACGAAGTACTGGCCGAGCTACCTAACTGGAAAGACCCGACAACATGGCCGGTTTCTTCCCGGGTAAAAGAGAGGGTACACCATGAGACGTCCGGTAAGATGATGGAGGACCCGGAAGATAAGGGCGGGATAGTTGGCGCCTTCTGCCGGGCGTATACGATCGAAGAGGCGATAGCCGAATTTCTCGACGACGTGTACGAACCATGTACGGAAATGGGAAACAATCGGTATAGTCTTATCGGGGCGTCTACGTCTGGCGGGTTAGTAGTTTACGATAATAAGTTCGCATTCTCTCACCACGCCACCGACGCCACGAGCGGGATACTCTGTAACGCGTTCGACCTTGTACGGCTGCATAAGTTTGCCGATCTGGACGAAAAGGCGAAGAGCGGCACAGAGGTTACGAAGTTACCCAGTTACAAGGCTATGACTGAATTCGCAGGGAAACTGGGCCCCGTCAAAAAAGAGATCGTACGCCAACGCCGCGAGATGGCGACAGCAGATGACTATGACGAGATAGAGGGGGAAGCGCGTAAAACGGCCACGGCGGACGATTGGGTAGAAGAGTTAGAGACGGAAGGTAATCGGGGGAAGATAAAGAATACAATTAATAATGTAGTACTGATCTTACAAAACGATGAAAATCTGAAAGGGTGTTTCGGATTTAATGAATTTGAGCAGAGAGAAACAGCAGTAAAACCTCTTCCGTGGGATAAAAATGTATCAAAGTATCCCCGCCCATTATGCGATTCAGATGATGCAGAATTACGATTGTATCTTGAAAATGTATATGAGGTTACAAGTAAGGGACAAATAATGGATGGGCTTACAGTAGTGATAAAGAATAACGGGTACCATCCTGTACGCTACTATCTGGACGGGCTAATCTGGGATGGTATAGAAAGACTGGATAATCTTTTTATTGATTTATTCGGCGCACCGGATACGTTATACACACGAGCGGTTACACGCAAGTCTTTTACTGCGGCCGTGTCACGAATTTATAACCCCGGTTGCAAATACGATTATGTATTGGTGTTGGTAGGAGATCAGGGGGTAGGGAAAAGTACTACCCTCGCAAAGATGGGTGGAGATTGGTTTAGCGACAGTATGCCTACATTAGTAGGTAAAGAAGCTCTGGAAAGTATACAGGGGTCCTGGATTATTGAACTGGGTGAACTCGCGGGCCTTCGTAAGGCAGAAGTAGATGCCGTTAAGCACTTCATAAGTAAACGGGAAGACCGTTATCGGGTGGCGTATGGTAAACGCGTAGAACACTTTCCGCGTCGTTGTGTATTTTTCGGTACTACTAATGAAGAAGACTTTTTACGAGACGTAACAGGTAATCGCCGCTTTTGGGTAGTTAATTGTAAAGGGGGCAAAGGCAGTAAGGATTTTAAAGAGTATTTGACGTCAGAAACTGTAGCTCAATTATGGGCGGAAGCGAAGGAACGTTTTAGACAAGGAGAACCGCTGTACCTGGCTGAGAAGGGCTTAGAAGAAGAAGCCCGCGTAATACAGGATAAACATTTGGAGAAAGACGAACGTAGCGGCATTATCAGTGAGTATTTAGATCGGGCACTACCGGAAAACTGGGATGACCTCGACACGTATCAACGGCGTAATTGGCTGGCAGACGAAAAGAATGAAGGAACGGTAAAACGGGATAGGGTGTGTATCCTGGAAATATGGGCGGAGTGTTTAGGTAAGGACCCGAATAGTATTACGCGTCGCGATAGTATCGAACTGGGGCGAATAATGAAAACTATAAAAATGTGGAAACCATATACCGGAGTAATACGATTTAAGTATTACGGAGTACAAAAGGCGTATGTAAGAGGGTGATTTGGTTACATTTTTGGTTACATCTTGGTTACGTGGCGCGTAACCAAAAATTTTGGTTACATGGTTTGGTTACATCTTGGTTACACTGTAAACGGTTGATGCATAGTGAGATATAGAATAATGTAACCAAGTAACCAAAAAACAGGTAACAGTATAAATAGACATATAAATAGACTAAATAGGTGTAAAACGTACAATTTACGCGATTTATACACGCGTATAAAAAGGTTATAGAAATTTTGGTTACTTGGTTACTTGGTTACACAATGGAAAAAAAGGTAGAACGATATTTAGTGAACAGGGTAGAAAGGATGGGCGGACTTTGCGTAAAGTTCCCTCCTCTATTCTTTGCGGGGTTTCCCGACCGCATAGTCCTGTTACCCGGGGCGCGTATAATTTTCGTAGAAACGAAAGACAAAGGTAAGAAACCTACGGCTTTACAGGTAAGAATACACGGGAAATTAAAGGGGATGGGCTTTCGCGTAGAAGTCCTGGACCGTAAGAAAAGTATAGACGAATTCATGTTAACACTATGATACCAGAAATATTATACAATAAGCGTAAGGGAGAGTACTACAGAACTGATCCTCACCAGGTGGAAGCTTACGAGCATCTGATCTTCAATCCGCGCGCGGCGTTGTTTCTCGGTATGAGTCTCAGTAAGACGGTAATCGCCCTTTCTTATCTGTACGACATGATCTATGAAGAGGCTGCTATTGTCAAAGCGCTGGTAGTCGCACCCGACAAGGTGGCACGTATAACCTGGCCGGACGAGATCGAAACGTGGGGACATTTGGAGGGAATGAAATACAGTGTCATACAGGGCGACAGGAAACAACGGGAAAAAGCATTATCCGCAGAAGCGGAAATATATATAATCGGCGTAGACAATCTCGCGTGGCTGATAGACAAGTACGTTACGAAAAAAAGCGGATGTTATGTGGGGAAGATACCGTACGACTGTATTGTACTCGATGAACTGAGCCTTTTCAAATCAAGGGACAGCCAACGGTTTAAGAAACTCCGCCGCGCTATAAAGACGATAGATTACCGTGTAGGCATGACTGGTACGCCCAGTCCTAACGGTTACGTTGACCTGTGGGCGCAAATGCTGCTGATCGACGACGGCGAACGCCTGGGGGATACGTTCGGCAAGTTCGTAGACAAGTACTTCACTACACGCGGTAACGGCATGGTGGTTTATGAGTATATCCCCCGTCCCGGTGCGCCTAAAGTCATAGCACATAAGTTACGGGATATCGCACTAACAATGCAGACACGCGATTATCTCGTACTCCCTGAGCTACATACGGATGATATCGAATTAGAAATGTCTCCCTTTGACCGCGAGGTATACGACACGTTGGAAGAGGCGTACGTATTGGACTTTATCGACGGTAACGATGTGACGGTAAAAACCGCTGCTGATCTAACGAATAAGTTACTACAGATAAGTAGCGGGGCGATATATGAGGAACAGAAATACGACGATAACGAAAAGAAGTTACCGCGTGTATGGCATGAGGTGAATACGGTTAAGATAGACGCGTTACGCGGTTTGCTTGAAAAATACCCGGATGAAAGTTTTATAGTCGTGTACCAGTTTCGGCATGAAGTAGAGCGTATATGCGCGGCATTCCCGTTCGCGCGTGAGTTGCGTAAAGGAAAGGGAACGGTAGAGGATTTTCGTGACTGGAATGCCGGGCGTATACGTCTTTTGCTTATACACCCTGCCGGGGCCGGGCACGGACTTAACTTGCAATTCGGGGGCCGGCGCATGGTGTGGTTTTCTATGACCTGGAATTTAGAACATTATCAACAGACCGTTGCGCGGTTGTTGCGGCGCGGACAGTTGAAAGAAATCTACGTGCATCGTCTGATAGTAAAGGGGACGCGGGATACACGTGTACGTCGTCGCCTGGCATCAAAGGATACAAACCAGACCTTTTTAATGAATGAGATTAAGGACTTAAAAAAGAAATACCAATGAACACAGGAAAGAAGTATATCAAGTTACACGGAGGCGAGACCCCCGCGAAAAGCGACGAGAAACGCGCCGCTGAGTTTATGTCATGGTACGTGGATAATGTATCCATGTTGAAGAGATACGTGTACGGTGGAGGGTATGAAGTGGACGATGATTTGTTCAGCGATACGATGTTAAGTATATACGATGCGATCGCGTTGAAAGGCGCGAAGGTGGTTAATTATACGAAGTATTTCCTATTCTCGTATCGTGCCGCACTTATTAACCGTGAGAAAAGAAACGCTCGCGCCCGCTTTGTTCCCGTTACGAATGAGACGGACACACCCGCGGCCGAATTTGATAGCCGGGAATATGAAGAAGCGGTAGAGCGGATAAACGTAGAAGTGATGGAGTACGTACGCGGGAATTTTGACGAAATGAGTGTTTCACTTTTCGAGATGTACGTAGGACTGTCGCCCGACATATCGTACAAAAGGCTGTCCGAAATGCTCGGGATTCCCTTTGTTACGGTGTGGCAGTCTATCGGAAATGTGAAAAAAGAGGTTGTAAAACGTTTCGAGGAACGAAAGGACTTTTTGCTATCTATGATATGAATTTGATCTATTTTGTCTTTATAGTATGAATACGATTATTTTTTTGATCGGAGTTGCCGCGCTGATCGTGGTTAACTCGTTGCTGGCCTTTGTGTTAGGTTGGTTGTTTACGGAGGTTTTTCCACTTCCGTTAAAGTTCAAGCCTTTTAGTTGCCGGCCGTGCCTGACGTTCTGGCTTAACGTTTTGTTAGGTGTTGCATTGGCGTTTCTTATTACGCCGTATTTCCCGGGGTCCGATAGCCCGGATATATGTACCGTAATTCGTTTCGGCCTTATAGGTGTAGGCATGTTGATGGGATTGATATGTTTTTTGTATATAAAGTTAAAATTTAGAATCTATGAATGAAGTAAAAGCCGGCGGGGCAAACTACAGTAATGTTATCCCCGCCTTAGTAAAACAGGTCCGTAACGTAATTTCCGAAGCGGACAAACACCGTTATAGCGTTTCCGCCGTGTATTCCGCTTATAACACCGCTCTCAACAAAAAGGATATACCGCAGTCTTGCAGTAGCTGTTTGCGTAACCGCGTACGGGAGTTGCGTAAGTGGCTTGACGGATACGAAGCATTTTTGAAGAAAAAAGTAAAAAAGGACAATCCAACCCCCGAAACAGATAAGAGTAAGGACGAGGGTACAGAATCGCGTGAAGAGCCGGAAAACGGGCAAAACGACGATAATAATGAGTCGCCAGTAAAAGCCGATCCGGAACCTCCGGTGGCGTTACTTATGTCTACCCCCGAAGGGGAGCAATTCAATTTTATCCCCAGCCCTGAGAATCCTAAAAAGGGGACAGTAGCGCATGCGGATGGAACGGCGGTAAAGGCGGGAACATATACCACTGATGAGGGAGTTATCGCCGTGCAGCCCGGTGGTAAAGCGACGATAAAGGAAGGCGGCGAAGTGACTAACCCAGACGATGAGCTGTTGTAATTATGTCTTCGCGATTAACGGGTAATCATTTCTGGAAGTTACGCACCAAGCACGGCCGCGATAAGATATTCAGCGACGCGGCCGTGTTGCTCGAGGAGGCTTACATGTATTTTGACTGGTGCGATCGCCATCCGTGGGAAAAGGTGGAGCTGGTGAAATACAAAGGAGACTATAACGAAGCGGATATACCGTTAGGCAGGCCCTATACGGTGGAAGGGCTGACCTATTATCTCGGTGTATCCGGTAGTTACTTTCGGTCTGCAAAGAATAATCTAAAGGAAAAGATAGAGCAGGGGAGAGCCACTTCTGATGAAGTGGATTTGCTCGAAGCGATAGAGATGATCGAGCAGGCTATACGCACGCAGCAGATCGAGGGTGCGGCTGTAGGGGTATTTTCCGCCAATCTGGTGGCGCGTATTAACGGCCTTGTCGATCGACAGGATATTACTTCTAACGGAATGCCCTCTATTCGCGTGAACGTGAGAGACAAAGAGACGGAAGAGGATATCGACGAACTAAATGAATTATTATGATGGACGAAGAAGTATATGGCAAACTGTATGCCGCAGTGGGGCTTGTCTTCATTGTAGGTATGTGCGTAGGCGTCTTCATAGGTGTGCTAATGTAATGGAAACTACGAACGTGTTCAGTCGGAATCTTCGTGAATTCAAACGCCCCGGGATACGTAATATCGTGAACAAAGGCGGGACGCGTTCGTCTAAAACGTGGTCTATACTACAGTTGCTATACCTTATCGCGGTGAAGTCGCCAAGAAGACGTGTAATTTCCATCGTGTCGGAGACCATGCCGCATCTAAAAAGAGGGTGTATACGTGACTTTAGGACTTTTTTAGAAGATGACGGGCTGTGGGATGATAATAAATGGAACGCGACGGACTTTATATACTGCGTAAATAAAAGCGTTATCGAATTTTTTAGCGTGGATATGCCGAATAAGGTAACGGGCCCGGCACGCGATATACTGTTCATAAACGAGTGTATACACATCCAGTATGACGTGTATCGCGAATTAACATCCCGTACCCGCGAATGGGTTTTCCTCGACTATAACCCCTTGCATGACTTTTGGGTAGATACAAAGGTTTTGAATCGCCCAGATACGGTACTTATACACAGTACTTACAAAGACAATGACATGCTGACGGAGGCACAGGTTTCTGAGATCGAATACCAGGGAAGTATAGACGAGAACTATTACCGTGTTATGGTACTCGGTGAGACGGGTATATACGAGGGGGCGATCATAAGAAACTGGGATATCGTAGAAGGGCTGCCTCCTCGTGAAACGTGGAAAAAATATTGGATCGGAGTAGACTTCGGATGGTCCGCGCCTACGGCAATAATGTTGGTAGTTCTGGGCGAAGGCGGTGAGGTATGGGTAGACGAATTGGCGTACGCTACTAATCTGGATAACCCTGATATAGCGCGAGTGATTACTTCTGCGGGGTTTTCCCGCGTTGAAACGATTTGCGATAAGGCCGAACCAAAGAGTATTAAGGAGCTGAAAAATGCGGGTATTAACGCGGTACCGTCCGATAATAAGGATATAGAACTGGGTATTAAAGTGATGAACCGTTATAAAAAGCATTATACGAAAAGGTCCGTTAATAGCATAGACGAGAACCGGAAATATTGTTACACGAAAGACCCGGACGGAAACTATACCGGAAAACCAATAGATAAATTCAATCATGCGAAAGACGCTGAACGGTATGTGTTCCTAAACCGGCTCAGCAACATTTCAACCGGCTTTGACGTGACAGTCGGAACGACAAGGCGTAAATAATAAAAACTATGATAAGTAAGAACTTTAAGTATGCTGAGTTTTCAGCGAGTGCCACAGCTTCGGCACGCGGCATAAATAATGAGATACCGGAAAATGTAAAGCCTGCTGTACGGGCATTAGTGTTAAATCTGTTACAACCGTTGTGCGATCATACCGGATGGTCTGACCTAATAACGAGCGGATACAGGAGTAAGGAACTTAACCGCGCAGTGGGAGGGGTAGATACCTCACAGCATTGTAGGGGCGAGGCCGCAGACAATAAGTTTTATCGAAAGGTAAACGGGGTGACACGATATATCGTTCCCATTGAGGTGATACGTACTTTGTTGGCGTCTGGGTTGGACTTCGACCAGGCGATAGTATATCCGTCGTTCGTGCACCTCTCATATACCGTCGTGCGTCCTAACCGTCGCCAAGTTTTGTACAATAAAACATATAAAGGGGAAAGACTATGAAAAGAGTTATTTTGATATTCCTTATTCTATTATCTCTGTGCGGGTGTTCCCGAAAATATATTCCTGTAGAGACGAAAGTAACCATAAAAGAGACGGTACGGGATACTGTTGTTATCGTCAAAACAGAAAAAGAGTATGTGCGAGAGAATACGCAGGATACCATAAGTACAGTAGAAACAAAGTACGCAAAGTCTACGGCCGTATGGCATGGCAATAGTGGGATACTCGAGCATACAATAGAAAATAAAGAGAACGGTATACCCGTACGTATCCAGTACATAGATCACGAGGTAGAAGTAAAAGTACCTACTCCCTATCCTGTAGAAGTGGAAGTACCTGTAGATAGGCCTGTGCGTATGCCGTTAAGGTGGTACGAACGTATCTTACAGTATTTAGGTATAACCACCCTGGGCGGTGGCGTATTGTGGGCCGGGGCCCGTTTTAAAGGTAGATAGTTAAAAAGTATAAATAGTATATGAATATATACCGTTTTGTTTGGATGGTATATATTTATATACTATTTTTGTAGGGTAAACAAAGCGATATTTGACATGAAGTACAACGAGTTTCACAGACTGATAAAGCAGAAAGGCTGGTTATCAGTCAGGCAAACGGGTAGCCACGTTATTTACGAGAAAGACGGAATACGTTACCCCGTTCCTAATCACGGCTCAAAGGAGATACCGGAGCCGCTTAGGTTGAAAATTGCAAAGGAAATGGGGCTTTAAGCCCCTACCTTTCATTTCGTTTTTTTTCGCGTCGGTATCGCTTGTTTATTTTTACTAACTAATATTTTACTAAAATGGATACTTTAAAAGTTATTGTTTCGGGCGGCAAAGACCATTACGGGGCATGGGCCAAAGATGTGGAAGGTATTTACGGAGTCGGGGATACGTTAGACGAGGTAAAGGATGACGTAAAAAAGGCGATAGCTTTATATTTAGAATATAATGAGAACGCCCCTGACGTGTTAAAGAATAACCCTGAAATAGAATTAATTTTTGATGTGACAGGCTTGGTTAAGTATTACAGCCAGTTTATAACGCTTCCCGCTATGGAAAGTTTAACGGGGGTAAATCAAAAACAACTTTGGCAGTATGCAAACGGGTATAAAAGTCCGCGGAAAGAAACAGCGGATAAAATAGAAAAAGGGTTAAAACGTTTTGCGCGTCGTTTGGAGTATGAAGAAATAGCGGTATAAGTCGGGCAAATGTCGCTTTGATTACAACCTTTAGATTTTTTGTTCGGCGGCCTCCCGTATTATATGGGGGGCTTTTTTAGTATGAACTGGGCGGCCTCCTTTTGTCGCATCCGCGTACCTCACACTTTTGTAACTCACGTAAATCTACTTCAAATTTTAGCCGATTAATCTCTTTTATATGCTCCAACTCTCTTGCTTGTACTTCGCGTAACTCTTTATATATCGCGTCTACTTTAGCGTCGCGTTGTGCTAACCTTTGTTCGTAGCGGTCTATCTGTTTTTCGTGTACTGCCAGTTCGGCGTCTCTCGCGCTTGCGTTTTCCTTCCGTGCGTAGGCCCTGCCGTTTACCAACCATTTTACAAATTCCAATCCGCCTAACGCCCCTATTATCGTTGCAATAGCCGACCAATCCATATTATCTACGACGTTTGGGGATGAATATACCAGCGTCGAAAGGACTGACTACCGACCCTTCGCCGCCGTTCCATAACGGGCCACAGTCGCAACCCTTTCCAGGTTTCCATAGCGGGTAAGACTCCTTACAGCTACAGAGGTATTCTATCAAATCCCGCCCTAATTCTTCTGCGTCGTCTTTGATCCATCTTCGAAGCTGTGCAATATCATTTATCGTTACCGCATCGCTGTTTTCGCTGTTACGTAAGGTTATACCCTTGTTTACGATACTGGCCCAGTGAAACGGTAAGCCCTGATATACGGCATAGAACGACAATGCGGGAGCGATCTTAAGTATTAATGCCTGGTTTTCCGGGGTGATCTCTTCACCTGTTGCGTCTTTCTGACTCGCGGCTTTTATTTGGTCTTTCAGTTCATCGGTGAGAGACTTCCCTAATATACGCTCTATGTACATCTTTTGCGCGATGTTGATATATGGTACGAATTTTGTTATAATCGTATCCTCTTTTATCGGACCGTTCTCTCTGAACAGTTCCTCATTTATTAGTACTATTTCCATATCTTTTTTATTAAGCGGCGTTTCGGAACAACAAGCGTTTCAATAGCCTTATTAGGGCATTATCTTTTTTAGAAAGGGTGGCTACTTTTTCTTCTTCCACGATTTCAGCTTTTTCGAGGGTAGGTTCTGTCTCCTGTATTTTCGGAAGTACATCCAGATCGTCGATAAACAACGGAGCAGTACCGTTTATTGACGTGAAAATGTTTAGCTTATCCAATATTTTACGCCGCATCTTTTCAATTACGGTGTAGTTATAGAGTACATACGCGTCAATGATTTCGGCGGCGTTTCCGCTGAGATTCCCGGAACCGGATACGCCTGCTAATGTAGGGCTACTTAACCGATGTGCGCTTATGATCTTTTGAAATACGATACCCTCCACGTTATTGTATATATCCGCGTTCGCGCTTGCATTAAATGGGGTTATTACGGGTTTGATCTCATCGTTTTCGCCCCACATAATGACGATGGAGGAGGCGCCTTTTGCACCTGCGAACGCTTCTTCCATCTGCTTTTGAAACTCTGCTTTTTTCTCCTCTGACGGATTACTCGGCATGCTGATGACTACGGATGGCGTAAACCCGTTATCTATGCTGTTATTATAGAATTGGCCCAGCGTACCGTCAGCCTTAATGTATTCTATAGCCGGGTAATATCCGGGTATGCAGTAGAAGTTAAGCCCCGGGGTGTAATCCCAGTGGTAGAAGATATAGGCGATCCCTCTTTTGGCTTTATCTATGCTTCCGGGCCATACTGGAAGTTCTAACGGCTTGTTTTTTCCGCTTGTCTTCGTCCAGTCTTTCGATATTCGGAATGTTACGGGTTTTCCTGTTTCGGTTATCTCTCCGATACGTACCTGGCTAAAATCCTGATGGAACAGTGATACGGTTGTACTTTTTTTGTTTACTATTATTTGCAGGTAAAAACCTCCGAATGTCTTATAATCCTTTGCTACTTTTTCTATCACGTCGTCCCAGGTTTCACCCGGGTTAGGAACACCTACGTATTTGTCCGCATTAGCTTCCGTATCCCTTACCCCCTTGCCGCAAATGTATGTTACCGTACTTTCTATTATCGAAGCGTTTACAGGGCTTTTACTATTGTAATTTATTACTTCTTGCGGGAATAGGTTTTTACTTCCGAATGCTACCCACCGGTTAGACTTGTTAAGCGATAGTGTAGGATACGCTGGGCTTTCGTCTGCCGCGCTGAGATTTATTACCGTACATTTTAATGTTTCTTTTTCCATCGATAGTCTTTTTTCCTAAAGACAATTCGGGGGCTTTTTGTCTTTAGTGTATGGTTACGATAAAATATAATGGGGTTACGGTATCTGTCCCTGAAAATTGGGATGATATCACGTTGGGATTGTACGAGACATTCAGTACAGATATCCCAGAAACGACGCGGGAACGTGTTGCATGGGTTGCACGTATCTGTATGGTTGACGCTGAATTATTATTAAGCTGGCCCGCGGAAATATTTAATACGATAGTGGACTGTATGGGTTTTCTTTTTACGGATAATCCTGCCGCGCCCGATCCTACATTAGAAATAGACGGAGTTACTTATGTCGTGCCTGTAGAGGATAAATTAAGTTTAGGTGCGTGGATAGATGCGGAAGAGGTACAAAAGAAAGGGGAGAATGTGATCTCTAACATACTGGCTATAGTATGCCGCCCTGTAGGAGAAGAGTATAACTACGAGAATAACGAAAAGCGGGCGGCTATGTTTGCCGCACTCCCTGTAAGTAAGGTTTTAGGCGTGCTGGCTTTTTTTTTACACTACAGCAACGTGTTACATCGACGTACTCAGTCCTATATAAACCTGGTAGAGTTAGTAGACCGGTTGCCGCGGAATATACTTCTTTCGCGCGTTCGTGGGGGTGGTATAAAATTATCGCTGATCTGGCCGGCGATCAAATACTACGCTTTGACGATATCACTTCGCTACCACTTACGACGGCGTTCAACTTCCTTTTATACAAAGGGGATAAGGAAAGAGCGGAAGAAGCGCAAAGAAAATTAGACAGGTTCATTTCAAAAAATTCTAAGAATGCAGATAGTTAATTTCTTTTATGAGTTAGCCCGGCAGCATAAACAGATTAAAGGGTTTATGTATGGAAAGAACTACGAGAAAGGCGCGGCAAACGAGGCACACCCGTTAATGTGGCTTGACGATCCCGTATACGGTCAGTCGGTAAATCAGACCCTCCGTTATACCGTCAATGTGGATATACTCGGTATTCCGAATACGGATAAGGAGGTAGTAGACGTACAAACAGGGGCGTTCAACGTGGGGCTGTCAATCGCGGAAAAGATCAAGCAGACCCGAGGACAAACCGGGTACAGTATAGACGATTTTAGCTTTTTATCTCTGCGGGATTACTATGATAATAACGCTGCCGGTTTTCGCTTCACTTACACGATCGTGCAGGCAAACCCGGTTGACAGATGTGCTGATGATTTCGACCCGGACAAAGTTTTTCCAGAGAGAGAGGCGTTACCCTGTTTTGAAGTGGATAACCCAGACGGGTGCGCCATATTTAACGATAAGACGGGGCTCCCCAATTTTAAAATAAAGGTATGAGCAGGGAGGGGGTACAGCTGGCGATTAATAAGATAGCCGACGATTTGTTAGCCCTGGCAGCGGCTATCTTAGAAGATGATACGATAAGTACTAACGATAAAGTGGGTAGAAACACATTACGTGATAGCGCGTTGAAAGGCGATCTGGAAACAACGGTAAATACGGTAGCCGGTAACGATCCTGTAATAAAGGCGCTGTTTAATCACTACGTCATATATCTGGAATGGACACGGCCCCCGAAGTATAAAAAGAAGCCTCCTATAAGCGTTCTTAAAGACTGGGCGGCTAAAAACGGTATACCGACCGACGTTGATACCTTGTACCGGATATCGTACGCAATATGGCGGGACGGACATAAGGGGCGCCCTATCTTCGCTACGATCGACAAGGAGTTAGACGGTTTGTTTATGGGAAACTGGGCAGACAAACTGTTTAACTCAATAGTGGATGATTTAGATAACTTCTTTAATGATAATTAAATATATGGGATACGTTTCTAAAGACATAGCGGTAATAACCGAACCCAAAAAAATATCACTTACCGGCTCGCCTAATTTTGTGATATTTGAAAGTAAGCCAGTCACAAAACGTTATTTGTGGATAGAGATAGGGGTAAAAGTCATTCCTTCGATGGACCTGCCTTCGGTATCCGTATTACAAATATCTGACTCTTACGGTAACACACGTGTTTTTAAAGGTACTACTACCGCGGAAGAAGCAGGCGGATATGTCTTTTTTGTTTCGGATGATACCTCTGATACGGCAGAGAATCTAAGGCAGGCTATGATGTCCGATGATTGGCTTAGAACGAATTTTGAAATAGTTATTCCTTTCGTGTCTTCTGTTGACGGTGTTACTAATGGGAGCCGCATAACCATACGGAGTAAGGACGCCGGAAAAGAGTATAATATGACAATATCTGGAAACAGCACAGGCTATACTATCGACCGCATGATCCCGGATTCATACAGTAACGATAGTATCAGTGGAGATAATGCTACAGCTGAGATCGAGTTAGATATATACGATAGTCCTTCCGATTTATTCGGGGTGGAAACGCCTCCGACCAATGCAACGTCGATGGGGGAGTACATAACAAGTTTGAGTAAAACCTATTCGGGTACCCCTTTATGGTTTGAACTAAATTCCCTCTTTTCTCAATATGCCGAACGTTCTACCTTTCCGGAGTCTCCTGGCTGGTTTGGTACGCGAACCCATCATAAATACCGTTTCTTGGCAAAAGTAAAGGGAAACAATTCTTTTTATTTCTACTGCTCGAGTGTCTTGTATGTGCTTAACGGTTACGGTCCAGTCTTTGAGGAATTAGACCTTACTCCATATGTGTACAACGGGGACGTCGTTAAGCTGTTAACTAATAAGCCATTGACGAAATATGTTAGAGGGCAAAGGGAGTTTTTAAACTTTGTGTGCTACTCTAAATTCATTGGTATACGGTTCCGCATTGCATATCAGGTATACAGTACCGGCCATTTATACCTCGGTACCGTATACGGTCAGGAAAGCATAGATAATACGTTGGTTCGGACATGTCGGTTAGACATAGATGCTGCTTTGGACCGGTATCCTAATGCGGGGATTGTAAAGGTAGCACTCGCAAAAGGAGACTCCCTAATTTCCGATTTTTTGGAATACGAGATTATACCGGAGTGCTTACACAGGCTCACCCAATTTTCTTTCATCAATCGTTTAGGGGGATGGGATAACGTGAATTTTGATGCGCCCGTTCAGGATGAGCTTCGAAATGAGGTAGAAACCTACGATAAGACCTTAACGCCATACATGAAAAAAGGAGACAGTTTAGAAACTGTATATAACGCTAACTTAGCGAATACCTTTACAGTAGAGGGGGCACCGATTAGTGATGAGGTGGCGGAGTGGCTTAAAGAGATGGCCGCGTCTACGGTCGTCGTTGACAATGACGGTAACTATATCATTGTGGAAGAATTCACACTATCGAAAACCGCCGATAATTTTAATATGCAAAGACCAACTATTAAATACCATTTGACCGAATGATAGTAATAGAATTATATATAAATGGAAAACTCTGTGATTTGCCGGGTACTTTTAATATCCGTATAAATCGTCAGTTTATAAATCCGCAGCAGCTCACTTTGAAAGACGCCCAATACAGTTATAGTATTACTTTACCCCCCACTTTCAATAATAATTCGATACTCGGTTTCATTGGAGTAGAGGAGGTCGTTAATAAATTTAATAGGCGGTATAACGCTGAGTTATCGGTTAATGGGGCACGTATTTTCAAAGGGTATTTCAGACTTTCAGAAATAGGGTCTACCGGGTACAAAGGAAACTTATATACACCTAATTCTAAAACTTCAAAAGATATATTCCCCTCTGAAAAATGGGAGGATATGACGGGCTATTATATAGATTTCGGGCTTTTCAGCGAGTCGGTAACCGCAGCGAATACTGAAGCGTTAGAAGGGGCACAGCCTGCTATATTCCCTTATGTATTATACGGTTTACTTCCGAAAGTCGATCGTGACGGATACGGAGAGCGCGACGAATGGGACAGTCGGGTATCATTGTCCTGGGATGATGTGCCTCCCTCGTTAAATGTTTCACTCCTTTTAAAAAAGGTCTTTGAAATAAAGGGGATGCTATTGACCGGGGATTATCAAACGGACAAGTATTTAAACGATATATATGTAAGCTATAAGAATGACCCGACTTATGAATTACCGTGGAATTATCGTAACAGCTCAATTATTGTAGCCGGAAAATGGTTTAGTGTCGATACGACAGGCGGAGAATATCGCAATTTTGAAAAGAATTTATTGTACACTGATAACAAAGAGTCGGTCTCTGCGATGGTAACCGGGGGAACGAATAATGAGATAACTCAGGTAATAGATAACGTTGGTGTCGTTGACGATGGGGCGATAACTGTCCCCGTGTCCGGGTACTATAAAGTGCGATTGTCGTATGACTTACAACTTCATACGGGAGGGCAAATGCGGGGACAAGTAGACACAGATACGGGCGTATGCCATGTAACTACCGGGTCACTTCAAAGGCGTGTCTTTGAAGTGCGATTGATGCGGGGGATTAATAGCCTTAACGATTTGTCTGACCTTGCCTTAGATAGTACCTTATATCGGAACAACCTTCCACAAGAACCCAATTCACAGAAAAGGTACTACCCTGTTAACGGAACGTCTCTAATTGTTGATGAGATACAGGACCAACAGTTAGTTTTCGGCGTGACTACCGGAAGCGGGGAACAAGATAGCGTATATCGTAATCCTACTTATAGTGGTATACAAAGCGCGGTACTTTTGAAAAGTCCTTTCTTAAGTTGGTCAGAGGATGGAATACTGGAAGCCGATAAACGGGCGTTCTCCCTTTTCCCTAACGAGGGGTATTACCTGGTGGAAAATGGAATAACAGAAAGTTCGGATAAGTTTAAGATAGAGGTTGTCAATGGCCCAGGAAATTTTTCCCCATCTTTATCTGATACTGACGCGTCGGGAACTGTGGAGGTTATCGCCTGGCTGGATAAGGGAGAAAGGCTGTCTCTTATATCTGTAGTTGAATGCCATGATACGATAATCGGAAGTGAGTCAGTTCCTGCGGTATCATCTCACCGATACAATTATAGGATAGAGCTGATCCCGTATCGTTCCGATAGAGGGTGGATACCGGCCTCTAATCTGGAAAACGGGACGTTACCGATATTAAATTGGGAGGACACCCCGACTTTTGAAAGTGATCGCATTGACTTGTTTAAGTTTATGCCGCAAAATGAGAAGGTATCGGACTTCATAGATAACCTGTGTACGACATTTAATCTCCGCATAGTGGACGCCGGAGGTAATACTTTCTTTTTGGAGAAGGGCGTCCCTAATATTTGGAACCAGTATGTAGATTTGGACGGAATAGGGGCGGTGGCAAAGAGAAGTAATTCGGCATTGAATCTACCATCTCAATTTATCCTATCGTTTACAGTAAACGAAGACGAAGAGGGGTATTACGTTAATGGAAATAAGGGCGTTTCCGGCTCTATTACTACTGGCGCAATCGAGGGAAACCCTACAGAACAAAGGAGCCCGTTTTCATATAACTGGTTTAAGAAAATTAAAAAAGATAAGGCCTTTTTCGATTTACCCGTGATATCTAAACACGAGGTTTGGACGGAAGACAGGGCGTATAAAGACGCAATGGAAAAATATACCGATTTGGCACAAAGATTCTGGTTTTATGGTGGTGTATTTAGTGCAGATATAAACGGAAATAGCGTATTTCTTGCTAAAGTAACTAATACTAAAGGGCTGATATTAAGTTATGAGAACAAGAAATTTACTATTCTGGATTTATATTTTGCCACCCTTGTAAACGCGGATTCTCACTATACTGAGATAGAATGTTACTTAAGTCCTGTTCACTACGAAATGCTGAAAAATTATAAAAAGGCGCTATTTAATCACGATATATATTATGTAGCGGAGCTATCTGGATATGACCCCACGGGACGTAATAAAACAAAGGTCAAATTGATAAAAAAAATTTAGATATGGCTGGAAAGAAAGAATATACTCTAATCATTAATGGGGTAGAAAAAAATATTAAGGATGTAACCACGTTAAATGACCTGTTAAAGAATCTGGATACGACTGTAAAGGGCGTGTCGGGAAGTGCGGGGGCCGCCCTGTCAGTCAGTAAAGGGCGTGCGAAAGCCCTGACGGAAGAGGAAAAGGCGGCTAAGAAGTTAGCAGATACCGAGCGTAAAATACAGGCCGTACGAGACGGGGCAACCGATGCGCAGATAAGGGCTAACCAGGAGTTGAGAGAAGCTACTCGGGAACAATCGCGGAAAATACAGGCCGACCAACTGGCGGAAGATAGTATAAAGCGGATGGGGATGCAGTTAACCGATCTGCGTAACGAATATGAGAGCCTGAGTAAAGCGCAAAGGGACGATGTGACCGTAGGTGGGGAATTACTACAGCGTATACAGGAGTTAGACGCAGAATATAAGTCCCTGAGAGAAAGTACGGGAAACTTTCGCGACAGTGTAGGAAATTATGAAAAGGCGTTAAACGGGTTGGGCAAACTGTCTGATGGCGTAGACGGCATTACAAAGTCTACTATGGGATTGGCTCAAACCCTTTTATTATCCAATACGTTGATGGGGCTATTCGGTAAAGAAAATGAAGAAAGCGCGGAACAGGCTGAAAGGCTTAATAAAATACTTGCTCTTCTTTCCATCGCCGAACAGGTTAACACGAACCTTATACGGGAGAGTATCGTGCAAAATAAACTTGCGGCTGTTACGGATTCTATACGGGCCGTTCAGTTAAAGGCAAAAACGGCCGCCGAGGTTGCAAGTACAAAAGGTACGATCGCTGCGACGGTAGCGCAGAAAGCCTTTAATTTGGTTGCTTCCGCTAATCCGTACGTAATACTTTCATTAGGATTGGCCGCGGTTACCACGGGATTATATGCTTTCGTTTCTGGAAACACTAAGGCGAGAAAAGAACAGAGTAAACTAAATGGCGAATTGTCAACTACTGTTAGACTACTTAACCAATTAGACCGTGATATGGAATTGGCTGCGGCCATAGCGGAAGCAGAGGGAAAAAGCGAGGAAGAGATTATATTAATAAGACGAAGATCGGCCCGAGAAAGAAGAGAGCAGGCAGAAAGGTTGTATGATGACATAATAAAAAATGGTAACGCCACTAAAGAGCAAATATCGGAAGCTGAAAAATTAATGAACGAGGCGTACGAAAGGGAACGAGCCTTAAACGATCAGGCTACTGTATTAGAAGTAAAGAACAGAAAAGAAAGGGCCGATAAGGCCAAAGAAGCGATAAAAACAGAACTCGACGAACTAAGAGCGGCCGAAGACGCTCGGCTGGATTTAATGCAAGACAGTGTTAAGAAAATAGAGGTTACATACGACCGTCAAATCGAAGACTTGCGTAAACGTCTCAGCACAGAGACAGACCTTACTAAAAAAGCTCGCGAAGCGATTAACGACCAGATCGTCAGTTTGGAAAAGCAGAAGAATAAGGAATTACAGGATTTGCAAGACGAACAAACGGCAAAGACGTTAGAATTAGAAAGGCAGGTAGAGGACAGCCGGATAGCTTTGATACAGGATGAAACAGAACGTCGCCGAACCGAAATTAACTTGCAATACGATCGTGAAGTTGAGGACCTGAAAAAGCGTTTGGAAAAGGAAAAGGATTTAACGGAAGAACAACAGAAAGCAATAAATGAGCTTATTCTCAATGCGCAGGACGCACGCGCGAATGAACTGTTAAAGCTGACTTCCGATGAACTCGCGGTACGTGCCGATCTCGAATTGTCTGCTATAGACGATATGTACGCACAGATAGAGAAAAAACAAAAGATTGTACGAGATAAGGACGATATAGGACTTATCGACGTGGACGCCACTAAGAACAATCTAAGAGAGATAAATTCGTCGTTAGATGAGTACATAAAACATCTCACAGCTTACCAGGCGTCTTTAACCGAATCGCATAAAATCTCATTGACCGGCCTACAAAAAGGGTCTGTCGAATATGAGAGGGAGGTTCAGAGTTATGCCCGTGCAATGGAAAACGTATCTGACCGTATCAAGACTGCGCTCAAATCCCAATCGGACAACACTAAGCAGGCTACGGAAGTACAAGCCGATTATTACAAAGAACTGTTAGAAAAGATAGGGAAGTATGCAGAGGAGGTTTCTCAGGCAGTTAGCGCAGTTACCGACACTCTTAACGCTAATTTGCAACTACAGTTAGACGGACTTAATGAACAACTGGATATCATAAGTGAAAAATACGAACAAACGCAAGAACAACGGGAAAAAGCCGCGCAAAAAGTGGAAGAATTAGAAGAACGCCTAAGAAACGCCACCGGGAGTACGGCCGCGGCATTGCGTGAACAACTTAACGACGAGGTACGTGCACGGGAAAAGGCGGCGAGGGAAGAAGAAAAGTTAGCAAAGGAGAAAGAAAAACGAGAAGCGGAAATTGCCGAGAAGGAGAAGAAAATGCGACGTAACGATCTTATTTCCAACATAGCGCGGGGGATCGCGGATACCGCTTCGGCCGTTATAGGCGCATTGGGTAATAAACCGTGGGGGATATGGAATATAGCCCTCGCCAGTCTTGTTGGTACTATGGGAGCTGCACAGGTAGGTATTATGTCGGAACAACTATCCAAACTGGAAAAAGGGGGTGAGATCAACGGGCCCAGCCATGCAAACGGCGGTGTTCCTATATTGATAAGCGGTGTTCCTACCTATGAGGCCCAGGGGGGCGAGTTTATGATAAACGATAAAAGTTATCGCGCCAATAAGTCATTGGTAAATTTCATAAATGACAATCCTCGCCCCTTGTTGTTCTCCGATCTCATAGGAGTGTTACCGGGTAATACAGTTCCGTCGGTGGTTTCTGATGCGCCCCTGTCACAAGAATACCGAATAATAGACGCGATCGAAAATATGGAGATAAAACCGGTTGTGTCTGTAACCGATATAATTGATGCGACGGACGAGGTAGTAACCGTTCGTGATTTAGCAGGGTTTTAAGACGAATTTATCGCAAATTGTCTTTATTGCATGAAACCTAAGATACCAGTATACGAGTGTAAAATAATGGGTACGGACAACACAGGGATATTCGCCATATCGTTTGTCGACATACCCGCCAATGAGTGCAATTTTGTAGCTCTTCACAAGCAACGCCCCGTAAAACTCGCTTTAGACCGGCAAAAGCAGATTTTAACGGGCGTTGTCCTCATACCCGATCAGTTAATATACCGATACGATGATGCGTTAGGGGAGTATTATATAAAATTCACTGCGCAGGATATCGAAAAGATAGCCCAAAAAATGATGAAAACCGGTTTAGCTTTAAGTACTACTACTCACCAGCATGAAAAACCGCTAAAGGGCAATTATCTAACGGAGATATGGCTTGTTTCCGACTCAAAAAAAGACAAAGCGGCGGCATTGGGATTGGGTGAACTCCCGCCGGGTACGCTCGTAGCTTCTTATAAGATCGAAGACTCTGCATATTGGCGTACAGAGGTCTTATCTGGTAACGTTAAAGGCTTCTCATTAGAGGGAATATTTAATTTTAATAGCGTAAAAATGAAAAAAGAGACAAAAACGGCCGCCCAGCTTGCAAAAGAGCAGGCCGCGGCAAAGAAAAAGCCGAAGGGTAAGTTAGCTGCCGCGCTCGCGGCTATGTTTGGCGTACTAATGGAAGGTGAAACCGAAGCTGCCGCCGAAGATTTAGTGGACGAAGCCGCTAAAGATGAGGTAGACGCGGGCGATCCTTACCTCGTCTATGAATTGGCCGACGGTGGCGAGGTCTGGGTAGATGCCGACGGATTCGCGACAATGGACGGTGAGCAGATGCCCGCCGGAGAACATGCGCTATCCGACGGTAATTTCCTTATTATCGATGATAGCGGCCTGATGGTAGCTACGCAGCCGGAGGCCGACGGCGTAGAACCTGACGTAGCGGCCACAGAACTTGCGAAAAAAATAAAAATGGCTAAGGCTCGAGCAAAACAATACCTATCAAAAGTCGGGGGGAAAGAAGCGCAAATCGCACGCCTTAAGGCGCAAATCGCAGAATTGGAAAAACAGCCGAGTACAACGCCTGCGGAGGCCCCCGTAGATGGTGGTGGTAAAAAGCCCGAAGAGATGACGTACACCGAGAAGATGGCCGCTGTTATCCGTAGCCGGAATGAGAGAAGGAAAAAGAAATAATAACCGAAAAAAAGTGTATTTAAATGGCAAACATGTATAATATTAACGGCCTTAGTTACAACGCACAGGAGAATCCCGAATGGTTCACCCGTGCAATGTTCGGTGGCCGCCTGGTACAGGGCGGATATATTCGCGTGCTGACCGGCATTAAAGGGGACGAGCTTCTGAGTATGATCGATCTCGATAATAAAATTTTGCAGATCGACGGTAAAGACTGCGCCTGGACGCCGAACCAGATTATTAAACTGTCTGACAAGAAGGCTAAAGTAAAGACCTATAAAATCAATCTCGAGCAGTGCATCGACGAATTGGAAAATAAGCGTACTCTTTACATGCTATCCCCGGGGGCAAAGAATGAAAGTCTGCCGCCAGAACTGGAAGAGGCTACCTTACAACTTATCGCGATCGGTCTTAGCAACGAAATCGAGGAAATGATAATCGGAGGGGATGAAAGTGTAGACCCGAACCAGTTTAACGGTATGGAGAAAACGCTTTTGGATTCTACTCAGGCAGCTAAACTGGTCGGCGCTGTTATCACGAAAGCGAATGTGTTGCAAACTTTTGAAGACGTATATAACGCCGTATCGGAAGACGTGTTACAAAGTGAAGACGCTGGTACCCTCTATATTTTCGGATCGTATAGCACCCGACGTATCTTACGTGCTGCGCTCGCTGACAAAAATAATCAAGTGTTGGCGGAAGCCTGGACGGTGGACGATACCGACAAACGCAATCCGCGTATATACTATTTGGGAGTAGAGTTTGTACCGGTCAAAGGTATCGGGAAGAATACCCTTATCTGTATCGATGGTACTAACGCCTTCCTGTTAACGGACCTTCTTAGCGATCTGGACGAGATCGAAATGGGCCAATTCCCGAAACCTAACGATAGTAAGGTGTGGATTAAGGGGCGTATGCGTTTAGGCTTTGTGATACCGTTTGAGGACGAGGCTGTTATCTGGTCTGACAAGGTTAAGACCGCACAGGAGGCGGGACCCGGTAATAACGATTTGGCGATAACTCCTAACTCGCTTGTGTTCTCAGCGGCGGGAGAAGCAAAGACATTCACGGTAGTAACTAAAAAAGGTGTGACTCCCGAAGTTAATACTGTAGTAGATGGCTTTACCGTAAAAGCTGGTGAAACATCAGAAGCCAACGGCGTTAACGTAACTACCGTAACTGTGACTGCTGCCGACAATTCAAGTGGAATTAATCCACGCGTAGGGCAAGTACGTGTCAATCTCCCGGACAGTGATCGGGGCGCGGTAGTAACCCTTAACCAACGTACGGAGGATATAGACACCGTTTTCCCTTAAGGCCCTGGGTACTTGAAACCGGGCGTTGGAATGAACGGGGCGCTTGGTACGCCTGGGGCATTTGGAAATCCGTAAAAAATAGAAATAAAAAGTATAAAGATGGGAAACTGTAAATTGACAAAAGGGTTGGGCGGAAAGAAATGCGAGTACGTATTATCCGGCGTACGGGAAACTTTCTTAGCCAATTACTATCCCCCGGCAAACGGGGATGCGGTGGTAGACGGTGCGATCGCTTATAAATTCGGTACCGACGGAGATATAGAAGGGATTTTTTTGCCGGAAGGTGAAAGTTTCTTTCCTATAAAGGGGGCGGACAATACAACCTCTTACGCTGACGCCTTGTTAGTCGGTGGGAATGGAGGGAAATACCGTCAACACACACTTAATACCGTAATTGAACAGGATGATGTAGATATTATTAATGAGGGGGACGCGTTGAGTTTAGGACGGTTTATCGCTGTTGTCGTTACCGTTAACGGGTCCATTAAAGTACTCGGGCGTACTGGTGGTCTAAGCGCCCCGGCAGGTGGATTTGATTACGCAAGCGGCGCAGCCGAAGCGGACGCTACCGGATGGACTACGATATTACAGGGCGCATCTACCGAGATCGCTCCCTTTGTAAAAGATCGAAGCGTCATTACCCCGATTTATAAGGAGACTATTACGGAGTAAGTAACTTGTGACAATTAAAAAAGGGCGGTAGATGATATCGCCCTTTTTTGTCTTTATGATATGAAATGTAGAATACATAATATGAAACCGCCGTGCAGCTACAGCCCGGACGGAATTACCGATGTTCGTGTACTGGACTTCGAAGACTTTAGAGGTTTCAGATTTGAAGGGGACGGACTTTACTCCAATTGCCTTGTATCCGATATTCTAAGGGCGGGGGATTTTGTAAAGGTGGCGTCTTCTGAAAATACAAAATATAATTCAACTTTAGAAAATAGTATCTATACTCATACTGTCGAGACATTTATCCCGGATATATCCGCCGATTTATTATCCGATCTCCATTTGTCTACGAAAAGGAGGTATATCGTTCAATTCCGCGGTACGAGCGGACGTTATTTCGTATTTGGTAAAGAGGCTGGTGCGGGTGTTACATACGCCTGCCAAACCTCCGACGGATTCGGGGCCTTAGTAACCTTTAGCGCTTTGTCTTGCTATCCTCTTTTTGAGACTTCTTTTAAAACGGGAAATTATATACGTATCGTACCTACGCGAATGATTATAGAAAAGCCCGTTGATAATTTATCTTTTATATTGGAAAGTTCGAACCCCTGGAAACTGATAAGTGGCGTTCCACAGTTTGTAACACTGGATCAGATAGAGGGAAACGCTGGCGATTTTCTAATAACGGCTACCGGTATAAAATTAGGTGGGGAATATATTACTTTCCAAAATGAGGTTACCATGCAAACCGCGACCGTATATATAGCAAATATTGACGGAAGACCGTGGATATTGGAGGACGGGACGTGGAACGAATTGGGATTCTGGTACAATACTGGTTTATGGAATTATAAAAAATAAAAATAATATGGATGCACTAAAAAAAATTACTGAGGGAATGACCGGACAGGAGTCTGCGCAAATTATCTATCAAAATGATGTGAACTCTTTAACGGACTATATCGTGTCATATCTGCACCCGACGGAGGGCGAGAACGGTACTAATGTATATACTTTGAATACGGCGGTAGCTAAAATACCGCAAGACATAAGAAAAGAGGGAATGACGTGTACATTCTTATCAGAAGAAGGTTGGCGCTCATATAAATATATAGGGGCCACTATCGATGGCGAGGACTGGAATGTAACAGATAATTGGATAGCGGTTGTTACAGAAAAAGAGTTATCCAATATAAATGAAGAGGTAGAAAATCTACAAAGGGACATGGATAATGCGTTTACTCAGAACGGCTTTATCTGGACGTTTGCAGGTACTAAGGTAGCGATTGTTTTCAAAGACAATGGAAACACCTCTATTGCATTCCCTGAGCAAACAGTCATATCATACGGTAATACCTCTGTTATCTGCGATATGGGTATAAGTATGATAGAAGTTCCCGCAGCTACTAAAAATCTGTACCTCGTATTCAATATTAGCAAAGGGAAAGTGGAGGTTGTCACGGCGCAGAACCAGATGAACGGAACTGTATTACTCGGGTGGATCAGTAACGAAGTAAAGACCGCATTCCTTAAATGCAGCGAGTACACGGTTAATGGTAAATCTATGAATCCGGCTAATTATCTTCTTGCGTCTGACATCGTAGACGGATTAATATCTACTTCTGTGGATAAACCTTTGTCCGCGAATATGGGTAGGATTCTATCTACTCAGAATGGTATGATGGAGGTAATATCCACTAACAAAAGCGTTAACGTAGATTTTAGCGATACTGATATATCCGTCACTATATCTTTACCGCCCGGCCTCTATTTATCATATGGAAATACAAGAATCACAGACTCAGCCACAACTAACGGTCAGGTAATAGCTGATCCAATGACAGCAGGCAAATTAAGATATTTAGTCTATGATTTAAACGAAACCCAATATAAATTAACTGATTCCATGAATCAAATGACTAATTCAGTATTGGTAGGATGGATTAATCAGTATTTTAAAGAAGCAATTTTAAGATGTAACAACTATTTTGTAAATGGCGTTTCTCGATCTTTCAGAAACTATATTCCAAAATCCAATATCGCCCATGATTTAACGACTACTGATACAAATAAAGTCTTAGGCGCGGATCAAGCTGCTATTTTAGCGACTCAAAATGGTTGGCTTTTCCCACGTAACAAAGGGGGGATACGTTTTGAAAATATTGGTACAACTGGTATGTCCTTGACAATAGATGGTAGATACTCCGTTTCTTGGGGTAACACTGTTGTAAGCAATGATGATGATACCTCTCAAAAGGTTATTTCCGCCTCAGATGTTTATAGTACTATGTATCTCATATATCACATAGATAATGATACTTTTACATGGGAAAAGGCAGCGAATCAGATGAAGGGGAATGTCTTGTTAGGATGGTATAACTATGTAACTGATAAGGTGTACTTGAATTGCGATGAATATACAATAAACGGTATGCCAGCATCAAATTATGATCTTGCAGGAATCGCTTATAATAACATTCCTACTACAGTAATTCAGCTAAAGAAGTACGCTGACGGTGGACACCTTAACATCAACATGACTTCTTCGATTGATACGGAAGTAAAAATAACAGGAGGGCGTGTTTCTTTTGATCCTACGGATTTTAGAGAAAGCTCAGTAAATATAAGAAAAGGAATAGCAACAAATTTGTATTTTAGATGTGTCGAGCCATATGCTGTAATAGAAGCAAAAGGAGTATATGCTCTATCTTCCGATTCTCAGTTCTCAAATTCCTATGTCTCTCAAAATATAAGAGACTTTGGGAAAGGAGTAACTCAACTTATTTTTCAGTATAACAATAATATATCTGGTAATATCTATGATATACCGAGAGATGTTAATTATCTTGCTATTGGGAATGCGAGTATTTCGGAAAATACATTAAAAGGAATTTTTTCTGATTTGCCTCGATTAATGACATATCTCCGAATAACATCCAGCAAGGCTGAGATTAGTGGTGATGTTGCCGATTTGCCACGAAAATTAACCTTTCTGTATCTTAATACCAGCTCCGCAAACAATATAGCTGGTAATGTAGTAGATTTACCTCGCAGTTTGGAACACATTCAGGTATACGGCTTAACGGACAAATTTACGGGAAATGTAGTAGATTTACCTCGTGCATTGACTATTTTAAGTCTTTCTGGTGTAAATTATATCATATCGGGGGCTGTGACAGATTTACCACCTAACTTGACTATTGTGAGTATTTTGGGAGCATCGGTTGTATCGGGTAATATATCTGAATTACCCCGAAAAATAACAACTTTATTATTCTTAGGAAATTGTAATATTGCAGGTTCTTTGGCTGATTTACCTACAAGTTCTACTGAAATTTCAATACAATCAACGGATACAGCTAACCCAATAGTAGGAGATATTAGTAATGTACCAAACAAGAATGTTATACTTTTTAGGTTGCGTCAAAATTTCAATATTACATTCAACGGTGAATTCCCTCTGTCGGATCAATTATATTTTTTCGAGTTACGACCTTCCGAAACGTTCCCTATTGACTCTGCAACGGTTGATAATATACTTATAAAGTTAGCCTCTATTGCAGGTGAAAGAACAGGAACGAGAACGTTAAATTTGGTTGGCTCATGTGCAGCACCTACAGAAGCGTCACAAGCTGCAATCGCATCACTGCAACAAAAAGGTTTCACAGTACAAACTAATTAAAAAAGAATAGAATTATGATAGTATCAACAAAGCCTTATGTACTCATCTATAACGATGGGACAGTACAGAATATCATTAAAGAGAATAGCGGTAAGGTATATCCTTCCGCGAATTCCGAGTACGCAGAATTCGATACAGAATCGGAAATGAACGATTTTATCGAGAGGAACAAATTGGAGGTTCCCGAATGGGTCTTAAATCCGGAATTACAAATACCGGAAGAAATGATACCGGAACCGGAGGAAGAGGGGACTCCTGATTTAATTCCCGAAGAAACTGACGACCCGGACAGCCTTATACAAGAATTGATATAAAATTGCTATGAAAAAATAAGATTTAATCGTATATTGTTGATTGATAGAAGTTTATATGGGCTGAAAAATTAGCCAGATGAGCTAACCCCCCAATTAAGTTACGTCAACGATTGCAGGCATTGTTCCGTTTTCGTGGCGCAAATATAATGCATTATTCTGAAATAATTGCTATGTTTGCGGTAAATAATAATCAAAAAAGAAAATATGCTTATCTATAATACAACTTTTCAAGTGGATGATGAGATTCACGATAATTTTTTGATATGGATCAAAGAATGTTATATCCCTGAAATAGAGAAATATGGAGCGTTGAAGTCACCACGTCTTTGCCGGATACTAAGCCATCGGGATGAGGGCACATCTTATTCTTTACAGTGGGAAGTGGAGAGTAGTGGAGTGTTGCATCGCTGGCATTTGGAGCAAGGGGTGAAACTGAATGAAGAATTATTAAAAACATTTAAAGATAAAGCTATTGGATTTCCTACACTGATGGAGGTAATAGAGTGATACAGCCGGTAAAGGAAAAGATAATTCTGGGCATTGATCCTGGTACTACCATTATGGGGTATGGGATTTTGCGGGTAACGGGTACAAAGCCTGAAATGGTTGCTATGGGAGTTATCGACTTGCGTAAATTTGGTGATCACTATTTGAAACTTAGACATATACACGAACGTGTATTAAGTATTATTGAGAGTTATTTGCCGGATGAACTGGCCATTGAGGCACCCTTCTTTGGGAAAAATGTACAGTCGATGCTGAAGCTTGGACGTGCGCAGGGAGTGGCAATGGCAGCAGCATTGAGCAGAGATATTCCGATTACGGAGTATGCTCCGCTGAAAATAAAAATGGCAATTACAGGTAATGGTCAAGCGTCTAAAGAGCAGGTGGCGGATATGTTGCAACGAATGCTCCATTTGGCAAAGGAGGAAATGCCTGTCTTTATGGATGCTACAGACGGATTGGCAGCAGCTTATTGTCATTTCCTTCAGATGGGACGCCCTACGATAGAGAAAGGTTACCACGGATGGAAAGATTTTATAGCTAAGAATCCGGATAAGGTGAGGTGAATGTTTTAAAAACAGGAAATTTGAATTTTAAATATATTAAGGATACTATGAAGTTTAATTATCTGGCAATAATTGGAGTGACAACAGTTGTGGCAATGAGTTGTACTCCTGCAAAAAAGGAATATACTTCTTATGAACTGTACCCCGTACGTTCGGGAAATCTGACGGAGATGGAATATACACCTGCTGCTACAAAGTTTTCTCTTTGGGCTCCAACCGCAGATGAAGTACGGTTGATGTTGTTTGAGGCCGGAGAAGGTGGGCATGCTTATGAAACAGTGCCATTAGTATCGGGCGAAGAAGGTATCTGGACGGTTACAGTGGATAAGGATTTACTGGGGAAATTTTATACTTTCAATGTAAAGGTGAATGATAAGTGGTTAGGCGATACCCCCGGAATTAATGCCAAAGCGGTAGGGGTGAATGGAAAGCGTGCTGCAATTATCAATATGAGGGATACCGATCCTGAGGGATGGGATACAGATACCCGTCCGGGATTGAAGTCGCCGGCGGATATTATTCTTTATGAGATGCATCACCGGGACTTTTCGGTAGATTCTGCTTCGGGTATTAAGAACAAGGGAAAATTCCTTGCATTGACAGAACATGGTACTATGAATCCTGATAAATTGTTGACGGGAGTAGATCATTTGATAGAGTTGGGAGTGACCCATGTACACCTGTTGCCATCTTATGATTATGCTTCCGTGGATGAAACAAAGCTGAACGAGAATAAATATAACTGGGGATATGATCCTCAGAATTATAATGTACCGGATGGTTCATACTCTACTGATCCATACAATCCAGCTGTACGTATTAAGGAATTCAAACAGATGGTGCAGGCTCTGCACAAAGCAGGTATTCGTGTAGTACTTGATGTGGTCTACAATCATACATTCAACACGGCTGACAGTAACTTTGAGCGTACTGTGCCCGGCTATTTTTATCGTCATAAGGAAGATGGAACATTGGCTAATGGTTCCGGTTGCGGGAATGAGACTGCAAGTGACCGTGCCATGATGCGTAAGTATATGATTGAATCGGTATTGTACTGGATTAATGAATATCATATCGATGGTTTTCGTTTTGACCTGATGGGAATTCACGATATAGAGACAATGAACGAGATTCGTAAAGCGGTGGATAAAGTAGATCCTTCTATTTATATATATGGAGAAGGATGGGCGGCTGAGGCTCCTGAATATCCGGCCGATTCGTTGGCTATGAAGGCAAATGTGCATGAGATGCCAGGCATTGCTGCATTCTCAGATGAATTACGCGACGGGTTGAGAGGGCCTTTCAATGATAATCATAAAGGTGCATTCCTTGCTGGGCTACCCGGAGGAGAAGAAAGTCTGAAATTTGGTATCGTGGGAGCTATCCAACATCCGCAAATTAATTATGATTCGGTGAATTATAGTAAAGCACCGTGGGCATTACAGCCTACCCAAATGATTAGCTATGTATCTTGTCACGATGATATGTGTCTGGTAGATCGTTTGAAATCAAGTGTCCCGGAAATCACTCCGGATTTATTGGCACGTTTGGATAAGCTGGCTCAGACAGTAGTATTTACTTCACAAGGTGTACCTTTTATTCAGGCAGGCGAAGAGGTCATGCGTGATAAAAAGGGAGTACACAATAGTTATGAAAGTCCGGATTCTATTAATGCTATCGACTGGAAACGCAAAACAACAAATAACGATGTGTTTACGTACTACAAACGGTTGATAGACTTACGTAAATCACATCCTGCTTTTCGTATGGGAGATGCTGATCTGGTACGTAAGCATCTGGAATTTATTCCTGTAGAAGGTAGTAACCTGGTGGCATTCCGTTTGAAAGATCATGCTAACGGAGATAAATGGGAAGAGATTGTTGTGGCCTATAATTCACGTAATACTCCGGCGAAGTTGACGGTACCGGAAGGTAAATATACAGTAGTTTGCCGTGACGGAGTGATTGATAGCCGTGGTATGGGAATGTTGTACGGACCAGAAGTTACTGTTCCTGCACAGTCGGCATTGATAATGTATAAATAAAACAGATGATACAGAATACTATTAGTATAGCGGGGGGCGTAACACGCAACCCGCTTATTCGTTTGGCACAACCGGTAACGGTGGCACTGTCAGCAGGAGAACATATTGCCGTGGTGGGACCTAATGGAGGTGGAAAGAGTTTGTTGGTGGATACGCTTTTGGGAAAGTATCCGCTAAAGGAAGGAAGTTTAGTGTACGACTTCTCTCCGTCTGTTACCAATACGGTATATGACAATGTAAAATATATTGCTTTTCGTGATACTTATGGGGCAGCGGATGCCAATTATTACTATCAGCAGCGTTGGAATGCGCACGATCAGGAGGATGCACCCGAGGTTCGTGAGATGTTGGGAGAGATAAAAGATGAGGTTCTGAAACAGGAATTGTTTGAACTGTTTCGCATTGAACCAATGCTGGATAAGAAGATAATTCTGCTTTCGAGTGGGGAATTAAGAAAGTTTCAGCTGACAAAAGCGTTGCTTACTTCTCCACGGGTACTTGTTATGGATAATCCTTTTATCGGATTGGATGCACCTACGCGTGAACTGCTTTTCAGTCTGCTCGAACGTCTTACGAAGTTGTCGTCTGTACAGATCGTTCTCATACTATCAATGTTGGACGATGTGCCTTCGTTTATAACTCACGTTATTCCTGTAGATCATTTGACTGTGTATGATAAAATACCTCGTGAAGACTATTTGGAGAGATATCGCGAACATGTGATCGAAGAATCATTCACAGAACTACAGCAACGTATTATCGATTTGCCTTACGAAAGTACGAATTATGATTCGGAAGAGGTCGTAAGATTAAACAAAGTCAGTATTCGTTATGGAGACCGTATTATTCTTAAAGAGCTTGACTGGGTTGTACGTCGGGGTGAAAAATGGGCGCTCAGTGGAGAGAATGGTGCAGGAAAGTCTACCTTGCTCAGTCTTGTTTGTGCCGACAATCCACAGTCGTATGCTTGCGATATTAGCTTGTTTGGACGTAAACGCGGTACGGGAGAAAGTATTTGGGAGATAAAAAAACACATTGGTTATGTGAGCCCTGAAATGCACCGGGCTTATTTGAAAAATCTGCCTACTATTGAGATTGTGGCAAGTGGATTGCATGATAGTATCGGACTTTATAAACGTCCGCAACAGGAGCAGATAGCGATATGTGAATGGTGGATGGATATTTTCGGCATTGTCCGGTTAAAAGATAAACCTTTCCTACAGTTATCGAGTGGTGAACAACGGCTGGCATTATTGGCACGTGCATTTGTTAAGGATCCTGAGTTACTGATTCTGGATGAGCCACTTCATGGACTCGATACATTTAATCGCCGGCGAGTGAAGAAGGTGATTGAAGCTTTTTGCCGTCGACGGGACAAAACGATGATCATGGTGACTCATTATGAATCCGAGTTACCAGATGTAATTTCAGATCGTATTTTCTTGAAAAGAAATAGATAAGAACAAGATTTTCTCTTGGATTCTTCAAGTTATGAATGGAATTTTAGTGGATAGAAGAGCAATAGTTTACTTCTTTCAAATGTGATGAATATTTGCGACTTCTATCCACTAAAATATATCAAAGCGTTATTTAGTTTAACGGGTGAGTGAACCAAAAACAAGAACCCTTACCTGGTTCTGATTCAAGACCAATTTTACCACCTAATTGTGCGACAATGCTTTGACAGATGGAAAGTCCTAAGCCGGTACCCGGGATAAAAGAGTTGAGCTTGACGAAGTGTTCGAATACTTCTTTTTGTTTTTAAATCGGCTTCCCACCAACCCATATTTGCTTTGTTCATCAGTTTAAAGATAAATTCGCTGTCTGACTGTTTGTTTGTCTTCAAAGTGGTATCTTTTTATTCGGTGTTTTTAACGCTGTAAAAGTACACATTTGAATTGAGAAAGAAAATAATAAATCGGTATTTTTGAGTATTGGCAACTTTATCTGTTATAGTGAACTTTGCTCTTGCTAAAAGTGTTGTATACTAAAATAGAAAGGAGTAATGATAGATGAAAAAAATAGTTTTGCTTCGCCACGGAGAAAGTGCGTGGAATAAAGAGAATCGTTTCACCGGATGGACAGATGTAGATCTTACGGAGAAAGGTATTGCCGAAGCCAACAGAGCAGGTGAGTTACTGAAAGAAAATGGTTTTAATTTTGATAAAGCCTACACCTCTTATCTTAAGCGGGCAGTGAAGACATTAAATTGTGCATTGGATAAGTTAGATCAGGACTGGATTCCGGTAGAGAAAACCTGGCGCTTGAATGAGAAACATTACGGTGCATTGCAAGGATTGAATAAAGCCGAAACGGCTGCTAAATATGGCGATGAACAAGTGTTGGTCTGGCGTCGTAGCTATGATGTAGCTCCTCATGCATTGGCAGAGGATGATCCGCGCAATCCTCGTTTCGAAAATCGCTATAAGGACGTTCCTGATACCGAATTACCCCGTACGGAGTCTCTTAAAGAAACCATTGAGCGTATTATGCCTTACTGGAAGTGTATTATTTTTCCAAATCTGAAAACTGCTGATCAGTTACTTGTTGTAGCCCATGGAAACAGTTTGCGAGGGATTATCAAACATTTGAAACATATCTCTGATGAAGATATTGTGAATTTAAATCTTCCGACAGCAGTGCCTTATGTTTTCGAGTTCGACGATGATCTCAATCTTGTGAATGATTATTTTCTGGGTGATCCTGAAGAGATAAAAAAACTGATGGAAGCAGTGGCTAATCAGGGCAAAAAAAAGTAGTTGAGATACTAACTTTCAACTACTGGTTTTATTAATTTTAAAAAACAACATTATGAGTAAAATAACAGATTTATTGGGTGACAAGGCCGCATATTACCTTGACCATACTTGCAAGACTATAGATAAATCGATGATTCATATCCCTTCTTCCGAAACGATTGATCGTATTTGGATTGATTCTGACCGTAATATACAGACTTTACGTAGTTTGCAAACGATTCTCGGACATGGTCGTCTGGCCAATACCGGTTATGTTTCTATTCTTCCTGTTGATCAGGATATTGAACATACTGCGGGTGCTTCCTTTGCTCCGAATCCGATTTATTTCGATCCGGAGAACATTGTGAAACTGGCTATTGAAGGAGGATGTAATGCCGTAGCTTCTACCTTTGGTATATTGGGTGCTGTGGCACGTAAGTATGCACATAAGATTCCTTTTGTGGTGAAGCTGAATCATAACGAGTTATTAAGCTATCCTACTACGTATGATCAGGTACTGTTTGGCACTGTGAAGGAAGCCTGGGAAATGGGAGCTGTAGCCGTAGGTGCTACTATTTATTTCGGTTCAGAACAGAGCCGACGCCAATTGGTGGAGATAGCTGAAGCGTTTGATTACGCCCATGAATTAGGCATGGCAACTATCTTGTGGTGTTATTTGCGTAATAGCGATTTCAAGAAAGATGGTGTGGATTATCATGCTGCTGCTGACCTTACCGGACAGGCTGACCGCCTTGGTGTGACTATCAAAGCTGATATTGTAAAACAGAAACTTCCTGTAAACAATGGTGGCTTTACTGCTATCGGTTTTGGTAAAACAGACGAACGTATGTATACACAGTTAGCTTCGGAACATCCTATTGATCTTTGCCGCTATCAGGTAGCCAATGGCTATATGGGACGCGTTGGATTAATAAATTCCGGTGGAGAATCTCATGGTTCTTCCGATTTAAGAGATGCCGTAGTTACAGCTGTTGTTAATAAACGCGCCGGAGGTATGGGGCTGATTAGTGGGCGTAAAGCTTTCCAAAAACCGATGAATAAAGGTGTCGAATTATTGAATGCCATTCAGGATGTTTATCTTGATCCGGCGGTGACGATAGCGTGATAAATAGTGGTAAGTGATTAGTGATGAGTGATTAGTGGCTGCGCTATTATGCCGCATGGCACTTATCACTCATCACTCATTACTCATCACTCATCACTCCCTCCTAATTTTCCCCCTTTCTCCTACAATTTTGTAGCTCTGTCCTTTCTGAGTTTTGAATGAGAGAGTTTGGTCACCATATTTAATAGTACAAGGTGTTCCGGCTTTTGATGTGAGAATTGCTTCTTTTAGTTGGTTATTTTCCCAGGCGATAGAGACCTCAAAATTACCTTTGGCACAAATACCATTGATTGAACCTTCTTTCCAGGCATCAGGAAGTGCCGGCAACAATTGAATAAATCCCATATGGCTTTGTAACAACATCTCTGTAATGCCTGCTGTTCCTCCGAAGTTTCCATCAATCTGGAAGGGAGTATGGGTATCCCACAGATTATCTAAGGTTCCGTTCTTTAATAAATTTCCGAATAACATATAGGCGTGATTTCCATCTTGTAATCTTGCCCATTGATTTAATTTCCATCCCATACTCCAACCGGTAGCACCGTCACCACGGTGTTGCAATACTATTTTGGCAGCCTGAGCCAATTCCGGAGTCGTAATGGGAGATAGAGTATGTCCCGGGTGTAATCCGAATAAGTGGTTAACGTGGCGGTGTTTGTCGTCGGGATCATCAATATCTACTGACCATTCCATCAGTTGTCCGTATCGGCCAATCTGATAAGGAACCAGGTTCTTTAATATATCTTTCCATTGTTTGCGCTCTTTTGCGTCTACTCCTAATATCTTACTTGCTGAAATAGCATCTGAAAGGATTTCTCGTACGACTGCATGTACGAAGGTAGCTCCTTGATCCACCGGACCATGTTCTGGAGAAGTAGAAGGGGCTGCTGTATATGTTCCATCCGGTTTATGCCACAAGTAGTCAACAGTGAACTGTGCACTACTTTTTATCAATGGATATCCTATTTCTGAAAGAAATTTTTTGTCGCGCGTATAATCATAATATTCCCAGATGTGTGTAGCCAGCCAGGGGCCGGCCATTGGGTTGAAGTTCCACTCCATCTGTTCACTGGATAGGGGAGCGGTGAATCCAAAGATATTTGCAGAAATAGAAGCCGTCCATCCACGTGCATTAAAATACGCCTTTGCTGTTTTTTCTCCGGGTTTCACTAATCCACGTATAAAGTCGATTAAAGGTATCATACATTCGTCCAGATTGGTAGAACAGGCAGGCCAGTAGTTCATCTGGATGTTAATGTTGTTATGATAATCTACCCTCCATGGACCATCCAGATTATTGTGCCATATACCTTGCAGGTTTGCCGGCATATTTCCGGGACGTGAACTGGCTATTAGCAGATAACGTCCGTATTGATAATAAAGTTGTTCTAAATAATAGTCCGGAGTTCCCTGGCGATAATGCTTCAGCCGTTGATCAGTAGGCAGGTCTGCAATGGGTACTTGAGGGTTCAGGCTCAATTTTACACGGTTGAAGAGTGCGGTATAGTCATTTTGGTGGCGAAGGTAAAGTACTTCGTAAGTCTTTGCTTCCGCTTGCTTCATCATGTTCCGGGTAGTTTCTGACGGGTTATTTCCCACATACGTTTCCGGAGAGTTGAAGTCCGGGTTATAGTTCATTTTATAATCCGTATCGGCTGTGAGTAGAAAGACAACTTCGTTTGCATCTTTTATCACGAGTTTTCCGTTTTCAACTCTTACTGTTCCTCCTTTGTTTATGGCCCGGAACCGAAGTGCAAACTTCATTTGATTGTTATTTAGCTTTCCGGCGTAGTAAAGACCGTTTGTTCCATCTGCTTCTATTTTTCCTTGTGCCTCAGTATTGGGGCTGTAGCTGAATGTGAGATTTTGCATTCCCGGTTTGTCCGCAGTAAATCTCATTACCATCACACTGTCCGGGTAAGAGATGAAATAGTTTCTTTGATATTTAATTCCGTCTTTAAGGAAGCGGACCGTTGCCATGGCTGAATCCAATGACAAAATGCGTTTGTAATCACTCATGCCGATTTCACTTAATCCGGTTTCCACATATACTTCTCCCATGGTAGTGAACGAGCCGAAACGGAAGGGAGTCTCGTCCTTTTCTTCATATGCTGCCAGACCATTAAAATTTTTACGGGTCAGTGTCTCTGCCCGTTTTTGGTCACCAGCTGTGAATGCCTGGCGTATCTCTTTTAATATTGGTGCCGACTGTTTATTTACATTCCAATAATAGTCTGCTCCGCCGGAAGTATTTGGTCCGCCTTTCCATAGGGTCTTTTCGTTTAATGTAATACGTTCGGCAGCAATGGAACCCATAATGTTGGCTCCAAGACTACCATTTCCCAAAGGCAATGAACTTGTTTCCCAGGCTTTGTCCGGGTTTTCACCTTTACCATCGGCTCTTTGCCAGATAGCGCGTCCGTCAAGGTTGTTGGGAGTATCAAACCAGATGGAAAGAGAGGGGACGTTATCCGGTTTCTCTGCGCGGGCACCTACAATGAATAGGGCAGTCAGAATAGATAAATAGAGCTTTTTCATATAAATATGATTAATAATTTAGCGAAGATGATTATTCAATTGTAATAATAACGTGTGATTTATTTTCTTAGTATCGGATTTTCTTTGAAAAGCGGATAATAAAATTCGGATTGGATGACTTTGGACAAATTCGAACATATCAAAAGACAAAAATGGAAAAGTCTTTTCAAAGAAAACCTTATCTTTGTGACGAAAATCTTAAATATTAGTACATAATGAGAAACAGAATTTTATACGGAAGTGTATTACTTATCGGTTTTTCCGGAATTCAACCGGGCTTTGCACAGAAAAAGAAATCAAAAACTCCCCAACGTCCTAATGTTGTTTTTATTTTGGCTGATGATTTGGGTTACGGTGACCTGAGCTGTTACGGACAAGAAAAATTTGATACTCCCAATATCGATCTGTTAGCTCAGAATGGAATGCGTTTTACGCAATGTTATTCCGGTACAACGGTCAGTGCTCCTTCACGATCATGCCTGTTGACAGGTACTCATAGCGGTCATACAGCTATCCGGGGAAATAAAGAATTAAATCCCGAAGGGCAGTTCCCTTTACCGGCAGACTCCCGTACTATTTTTCATTTGTTCAAAGATGCAGGTTATGAAACCGGTACGTTTGGTAAGTGGGGATTAGGATTCGTAGGTTCTACAGGTGATCCCAATAAACAAGGCGTCGATCATTTTTATGGTTATAACTGTCAGTTACTGGCTCATAGTTATTACCCAGATCATTTATGGGAAAACGATCAACGTATTGAACTCAAAGATAATGTGTTGGAAGTGGAATATGGTAAAGGAACCTATTCTCAGGACTTGATTCATTCTAAAGCACTTTCTTTTTTAGATAACAGGAAGCAGGAAGAACCTTTCTTCTTATTTTATCCTACTATCATTCCACATGCCGAACTGATTGTACCCGAGGATAGTATTATAAATAAATTTCGTGGTAAATTTCCGGAGGTTCCATATAAAGGCTTTGAACCCGGAAGCCCGGCATTTCGTAAGGGAGGGTATTGTACTCAACTCAATCCCCGTGCTACATTTGCTGCAATGGTCTATCGGCTCGATGTATACGTTGGCCAATTGGTACAAAAGCTGAAAGATAAGGGAATATACGACAATACGATTATTATCTTCGCCAGTGATAACGGGCCTCATAGAGAAGGAGGAGCTGATCCGGATTTCTTTAATAGTAATGGTATCTGGCGTGGTTATAAGCGCGATTTGTATGAGGGAGGAATTCGTGTGCCTATGATCATTTCCTGGCCGGGACATGTCCAGGCGGGGACGGAAACAAATTTTATGTGTTCTTTTTGGGATCTGATGCCTACTTTTGAAGAGCTTTTGAATCCCAAAGCTGCTGTCAAAGAGATGGATGGTGTGAGCATGCTTCCTTTGCTTGAAAATAGAAAAGGGCAGAAAGAACATGAATACCTGTATTTCGAGTTTCAGGAACTGAATGGGCGTCAGGCAGTACGCAAAGGATCGTGGAAATTAGTACACATGAATATCCGTGGTGAAAAGCCATATTATGAACTTTATAACCTGGCAGCAGATCCTTCCGAGAAGTATAATCTGCTGAATAAATATCCGGAAAAGGCAGAAGAATTGAAAGCTATCATGCTGGAAGCTCATACGGATGATCCGAACTGGCCACTCTTTTAATACTCTTTTTTTGGTAGAAGAGAAAGAAACGTTTATTTTTGCCCTGATCACATACGAATCTTACTTATGAAAATATCTAATAACTTTCGTCTCTTTTGTTTGATAATAGGCTTGTTTCTTTATTCTAATGGATTAAAAGCCAGTCATTATTATTTCAAACAGATATCCTTAAATGAGGGTTTACCCTCTACGGTGCGGTGTATTTATGCCGAAAAGAAAGGATTTGTATGGATCGGGACAAAAGCCGGTTTGGGGCGCTTCGACGGACATGAGTTAAAACGTTATATACATCAGCCTGACAATCCTAATTCATTACCTCATAATCATGTTCATCAGATTATGGAGGATAGTCTGCATAACATTTGGATTATGACAGATAAAGGGATAGCCCGTTACCGACGTAAAAGTGATGATTTTGATGTTATTAAAAACCGGAACAATCAGAATATAATAGTTAATGCTTCGTGTAGAATAAATCAGGGGATCTTGTTTGGTGCACGAAATAAAATCTATTTTTATAACTATAAAGATGATTCCTTTACTCTTCTTCAGGATTTTACTTCCGATACTCAATTCTCCATTTCGTTTATTGGCATGTGGGGTGCAGAAACACTGCTTTGTGCCAGTCGCTGGCAAGGTGTTTTACTGCTTAATCTCCGTTCCGGGCAAGTAACTTCTCCTCCTTTTGATTGTGGCAAGGAGATTATGGAAATAATGATAGACTCACGGCAGCGTATTTGGGTGGCTCCCTATAATAATGGAATCCGATGTTTCTCAAAAGACGGTACTTTACTGGCCTCTTATACAACTCAGAATTCTCAGCTCAATAACGATGTGGTTCTGTGTATGACCGAAAGAGATGATCATCTCTGGATAGGGACCGATGGGGGAGGTATTAATATATTAGATCCCGAATCAAAAGAAATGTCTATTCTTGAGCATATTCCCGGTAATAGCTATTCCCTGCCTGTAAATTCAATTCTATGTCTGCACAACGATGTCAATAATAATATGTGGGCAGGTAGTATCCGGGGTGGTCTGATCAATATTCGTGAAATATCGATGAAAACCTATACGGATGTAGTACCAGGGAATGATGACGGGTTAAGTGATAACGCTGTTCTTAGTTTATACCAGGATTCTGTATCCGATGATATATGGATTGGTACGGATGGAGGTGGATTGAACAGATTAAATCCTGAATCAGAGAAATTCCGGCATTATCCTACTACCTGGAAGGCTAAGGTTGCCTCTGTTACCGGCTATACTTCTAATGAATTGTTACTTTCTCTTTTCTCCAAAGGATTGTTTGTCTTTAACAAATCGACGGGAACTCTCAAACCGTTGGTCATTGACAACGAAGAAATAAACAATCTGCTCCGGTATAGTGGGAAGACAGTAAATGTTTGTCAGGTATCTTCGGGGTCTGTGTTATTGCTTGGTTCTCATATTTACCGGTATGATATTGCTTCCGGAAAGGTTGAAGCAGCTATCGAAGAGGAAGGAAGTGATTTGGTCGGGACAATTCTTCCGGTAGCCCATGAAACAGAGGTAAGTTATTTTTGTGATCTGAGACGAATTTACGTATTAAATCACTCTACTAATAAGCTACGTACAGTGTATACCTGTGGTAAAGATACGTTTATCAATGCCGTATCCCGGGATGAACGTGGTGTTTTCTGGATTGGCAGCAACCAGGGGTTGAGCAGTTATAATCCGGAAACCCGTCAGTACAATCATTTACCTACCTCGCTTTTTGGTGAGATCACTTCCATAATGTGTGATCAGAGAGGTAAAATATGGATAGGTGCGGACAATATGTTGTTTGCATGGCTTGTCAATGAAAAGAGGTTTATTCTGTTTGGCGAGTCGGACGGAGTTTTTATAAACGAATATTTGTCTAAACCCAGACTGATTTCTACCCGGGGAGATATTTATATGGGTGGTATCAGAGGACTGTTGAGGATAGACAAGAATTTGCCGGTAGAAAGTTCAGAGTATCCACAAATGCAGTTGACGGATATACTGATTAACGGAGAGTCGGTAAGTGATGCGTTAAGTGCAAATCCCACCGGTATTTCCGTATCCTGGAGCAGTAAGTCTATTGCGGTTCGTGTAATGTCTTGTGAGAAAGATATTTTCCGTCAGAAAATATATCGTTACCAGATTGTCGGATTGAATAACCAGTACATTGATTCCTATAGTTCGGAGTTAGTCATTCGTTCGTTACCTCCCGGAGATTATCGGATTATGGCTTCATGCAGTACAAAAGATGGAAATTGGACTCCTTTACAACAGGTTTTGAGTTTGACCATATTACCACCGTGGTATCAGACGTGGTGGTTTATCCTATGTTGTATATTACTTGTATCCGGTGTCATTATTCAGGTCTTTCTGGTCACTATGCGCCGTAAAGAAAACAAGCTAAAGTGGGCGATGAAAGAGCATGAAAAGCAAATGTATGAAGAAAAAGTACGTTTTCTTATTAATATTAGTCATGAGCTTCGGACACCATTGACATTGATACATGCACCACTCAATCGTATACTGAAATCTTTGGCACCTACAGATTCCAATTATGTTCCGCTTAAAGGAATTTACAGGCAGTCACAGCGTATGAGAGACTTGCTTAATATGGTGTTGGATTTACGAAAAATGGAGGTTGGAGTCAGTAAGTTACAGGTCTACCCACAGCTATTAAATGACTGGGTATTAGAGGTCTCTGCCGATTTTATAAGTGAAGGAGAAGCACGGAACGTACATATACGCTATCAGTTGGATGAACAGATTACAGTGGTTAGTTTTGATAGGGAGAAATGTGAGATCATTCTTACCAATTTATTGATTAATGCCTTAAAACATAGTCCGGAGGGTGGTGAAATTTTGATTCAAACGCAGCTGCTGCCGGATGAGCAGTCGGTTCGCGTTTCCGTAGCCGATCAGGGTTGTGGATTGAAACAGGTAAATATACATAAACTCTTCACCCGATTCTACCAGGGAAGTGGTGAAAGGAATGGTACGGGTATTGGTTTGTCTTATTCCAAAATATTGGCAGAGCTGCATGGAGGTAGTATTGGTGCCAAAGACAATGATACAGCTGGTGCCACTTTTTTCTTTGAACTTCCGCTTCAGGTAGTATCAGAGGAGATTATTTGTCAGCCCAAAGCCTATCTGAACGAATTGATAACGGATGATAACGAAGAAAAAAATACAGAAACAAATACTTTTCAGACGAAGGATTATTCATTGCTTGTAGTAGATGATAATCAGGATTTGATTGATTTCCTGAAAGATACCATGAAAGTACACTTCAAACAAGTATATACTGCTGCAGATGGTGTAGAGGCTTTGGAAATCGTTCGGAGGTACCAGCCCGACATTGTAGTCAGTGATGTAATGATGCCACGTATGAACGGATATGAACTCTGTAAACAGATAAAAGAAAATATTGACATCAGCCATATACCGGTTATTTTGCTCACTGCACGTGATGACGAACAAAGTCAGTTGCACGGATACAAGATTGGGGCAGATGGTTATCTGACCAAACCGTTTGAGGAAGAAATGTTGTTGGAACTGATTCGCAGTCGTTTGCGCAACAGAGAGCAAACTAAAGTACGCTATCTCAATGCAGGGTTATTGCCGGCACCGGAGGAAAGTACTTTCAGTCAGGCAGATGAAACTTTCCTTTTGAAACTGAATAAGATTATTGTAGAAAATTTGGATAGTTCAGTATTGGATATTGCATTTCTTTGTAAAGAGATGTATATGAGTCGTGCTACATTGTACAATAAGCTGAAAGCTCTGACGGATATGGGAGCCAATGATTACATCAATAAGTTCAGATTGGAAAGGGCAATACAGCTTATTACTACTACTGACCTCAACTTTACAGAGATAGCAGAGCGTACGGGGTTCTCCACTTCACGTTATTTTAGTACAGCGTTCAAGCAATACACAGGAGAGACGCCTACTCAGTATAAAGAGAGCCATAAGCGGACCTCTTAATCTGAATATTGATATACTTTGAGTTCAAACTTCGGAACCATTGCGAGCAGATGGTCGAAGATATCAGACTGGATTCGTTCATATTCTTTCCATATCTTGTTGCGGGAAAAGAAATATACCTGGATAGGTACACCATATTCGGTTGCCTCTTTCTGGCTGATGATCAGGTCCAGATCCTGATTGACTACAGGCAGACTGCATAGATAACGTTCTATATAAACACGGTAAACCTGCGAATTGGTAGGTATTACTCCTTCTTCCGGTTGGTAGTCGGCCAATAAAGGAATTTCTTTCCGAAAGTTATCCAGCATTTCTGGGGTACAGAACTTCAAAGTGGTGAGGTCGAGTGTGATATTCTTCATAACACGCCGTCCCCCCGATTCTACCATTCCACGCCAGTTTTGGAACGGGTTACTCACCAAGCTGTATGGAGGAACTGTAGAGATGGTATTGTCGAAATTCTGAATTTTTACGGTATTCAATGTGATTTCCTGCACCACTCCATTGGCATTTCCTGAAGGGAGAGTGATCCAGTCACCCAGACGTACCATATCATTGGCAGAAAGCTGAATACCTGCTACAAAACCAAGAATTGTATCTTTAAACACCAACATCAGAATGGCTGCCGAAGCACCTAATCCGGCAAACAGGCTGGCAGGAGATTTATTGACGAGGATAGCAATCATGATAATACCACCCACAAAGAAGAGAAGAACCTGTAATACTTGGATGAAACCTTTCATCGGACGATTTTTCGCTGTCGCTTTCTCTGTATATACATCCAGTATCATTAGTAGAACTCCGTTCAGAGCGAGCAACAAAGACATGATAATATAAATAGCACATATCTTTTGCGAAATAAGTAGTAACTCTTTTCCTCTGACGAAAGCCATCGGAAGCATTACATATATCAATATACCTGGAATGGTATGTATGAGGTTATGAAATACACGTCGTTTCATCAATAATGTATTCCATACATGCGGAGAGTGCTTGGTGTACTTCTTCATCCCGCCAACAAAAATACTTTGGCAGAGATAATCAAGCCCCACAGCAATACAAATCATTAAAACAGCGATAATAGCCTCATCGAAAGTGTTAGCTATCTTTGGGTCTACTCCCCATCCGATGAGAATCTTATTCATCCAATTTCCTAAGTCCATAGTTATATCTTGTTTTTATAAGTATAACGGCAGACTCAGGAAATTGTTTGCCCCGGATTTTTATCCGTTTACCTTTTTATAGTCCTCCAGAAACTTTTTGAGTCCGGAATCTGTCAATGGATGGTTAAGCAACCCCTTGATGGCGCTTAGCGGACAAGTGGCTACATCTGCACCGGCCTCTACACAGTCCATAATATTTTTTGTACTGCGTATGGAGGCAGCCAGTACCTGAGTTTTATAATTATAAAATCTGTACATTCGTACGATTTCGGCAACTAAGCCTACGCCATCTTCACAAATATCATCCAGCCGACCAACAAAGGGAGATACGTAGGTGGCTCCTGCTTTGGCTGCCAATAGTGCCTGTCCGGTAGAGAAAACCAGTGTACAGTTGGTACGGATACCTTTTTCTGTAAAATATTTAATAGCCTTAATACCTTCGGCAATACATGGTACTTTTACTACAATATGCGGATTGAGTGCTGCAAGTTCTTCACCTTCGCGGATCATTCCTTCGTAATCGGTGGCTATCACTTCTGCACTTACATCGCCGCCTACAATGTTGCATATTTCAACATAATGTTTACGTTGATTTTCGGTACCTTTGATTCCCTCCTTTGCCATGAGCGAAGGATTGGTAGTAACTCCGTCGAGCACTCCGAGTGCATATGCCTCGCGTATCTGCTCCAGATTGGCTGTGTCTATAAAAAATTTCATAACTTATATAGTTTTAGTGGTTAACTATCTAACGTCCAAAGATAAGTATTTGTTTATCCATTTCCAAGATTATCAAAAACAACCTTTTTCTGTTTCCAAATTTGTCTATCAATATGTCCATAAACGTCTTTTTTTTCATTGCACGCAAAAAGTATTGACTGATATAGGATGTAAATCTCTTTGTAAATGACGATATTTGTTTCGGAATCTAATATTAATTAATTATGGAAAAAAGATATTTTGTACTTCCTCTTGTTTTAACTCCTTGTCTGGCTCAACAGATTGTTGCGCAAAATAACGAACCTCAGCGTCCCAATGTCGTTTTTATTTATGCCGATGATATTGGTTTCGGTGATTTCAGTTGTAATGGTGCAAAAACGATCCACACTCCTAATGTAGATCGTGCTGCTGCCCAAGGTGTGCGTTTCACCAATGCACATAGCGCAGCGGCTACAAGTACCCCTTCCCGTTATGCTATGCTTACGGGCGAATATGCCTGGCGTAAAGCCGGAACAGGTATTGCCGATGGTGACGCTGCTTCAATCATCCGGCCGGAACGTTATACTATGCCGGATATGTTTAAGCAAAGTGGCTATGCAACCGGAGTGGTAGGTAAATGGCATCTTGGGCTGGGAGATAAGGGAGGCGAACAGGATTGGAACAAACCCTTGAAACCGGGTACTAATGATATTGGTTTTGATTATTCGTTTATTATGGCTGCCACCGGTGATCGTGTGCCTTGTGTATTTGTAGAAAATGACCAGGTGATCAATCTTGATCCTGCCGATCCTATCCAGGTGAGTTACAAAAAGAACTTCCCGGGTGAACCTACCGGTAAGAATAATCCGGAGTTGTTGGTTATGCACCCTTCGCACGGGCATGATATGAGTATTGTCAACGGAATCTCCCGTATCGGGTTTATGAAAGGTGGAAAGTCGGCACTTTGGAAAGATGATAAAATAGCCGAAACACTGACCGGAAAAGCTGTATCTTTTATTGAAAAGCACAAAGATGGTCCCTTCTTCCTTTATTTTGCCACACAAGATGCTCATGTTCCTCGTGTTCCCGGAGCACAATTCGTAGGTAAGAGTGGCATGGGGCCTCGTGGCGATTGTCTATTGGAATTTGACTGGAGTGTGGGTGAGATCCTGAATACTCTTGAAGAGTTGGGATTGGATAAGAACACATTGGTCATTATTTCCAGTGATAATGGGCCTGTGGTTGACGACGGTTATAAAGATCAGGCCGTAGAACTGTTGGGCGATCATAAACCCGGAGGTGAATATCGGGGTGGTAAATACAGTATTTATGAAGCCGGAACACGTGTTCCTTGCATTTGGAGATGGCCGGGACAGATTAAGCCGGGAGTATCCGATGCATTACTTTGCCAGATTGACTGGTTTGCTACCTTTGCCCAGATGTTGAATCAGGCTCTTCCCGAAGGTGCAGCACCGGACAGTCGTCCAATGAAAGCTGCCTGGATGGGAAAAGAGAAGAAAGGACGTGACTATCTGGTATTGCAGAATGCACAAAACAACCTTTCTATTACAGACGGGCGTTGGAAATATGTCCGTCCCGGTAAGGGCCCTGCTTATAATAAGACTGTGAATATCGAATTGGGTAACAGTATGGAACCACAATTGTATGATTTGAAAAAGGATGTCGGTGAAAAGAATAATCTGGCAAAAGAGCAGCCCAAACGCGTACAACAGTTAAGTACTGAATTGGAAAAAGTGGTAGATGGGCGATATGGATTGCCGCTGTACTGAGATTGCTATTGATTTGAATAGAACATATCTTTAATAAAAAGGTTCCCCGTGATGGGAGCCTTTTTATTTTTTCTAAAATTTTGTTTCAATGTATCGTTATTAGATTATCGTTGAAAATAATTAGAGAAGTAACTTAGTTGCTAAAAAAGTAAGTATGGATTTTTATATAAATAAGATATAAAGTGATATTTGAATGTTGTGGTTAGTCTAAATCGTTGATTGCCAGATGAAATAAAGGCGCTGTTTCATTGGATTCAAGAGTGTACACTTTTTATTGTGTTCTTGCATAACAAAAGTAATTGTTAATATCGAGTGTTAATAATGTGTTTTGTTTTAACCGATAATTTATTAAAGAACTATAACTTTAACTAGTGTTTGATAGATAGTTGATTCATCACAAACCATGATTAAATACAAGTAGAAATAAGTATTCTTGCAGTACAGAAGGTTGATTCTGTATCTTCTTAAAACAAAATAGTTGTTAATTTCATTTTAATACCCCGAACTAAAATTAAATATATTATGTTCTTTAATATGAAAACGATATTGAATATTGTTTTAAATATTGAATTAAATAGAAAGTTTAGTCTCTTAATTTGAAACAATGTATCTGCTTGATAATGTTTGGGATACATGAATTATAAATATATGGACTTTACTTTCATAAATAAACTTTCAACATGAAATGTATGATATGTTTATTTTATAACCAACTTAACGCATTTTAATTATGAAAAAATTTATTATTGTATCTGCTTTTGCACTGGGAGCATTTACTGCAAATGCTCAAACAGGTGAGACTGCTCTTCAGGGAACTAAATTTGGTGATAACTGGTCTATAGGAATTAATGCTGGTGCTGTGACCCCTCTGACTCATAGTTCATTCTTTAAAGATGCTCGTCCGGCTTTCGGATTTGGAATAACTAAGCAACTTACCCCTGTTTTTGGTTTGGGTATTCAGGGTATGGGATATGTGAACACCACTCAAAGTAAGACGGCATTTGATGCTTCTGATGTCAGCTTGTTAGGTAAAGTCAATTTGATGAATTTGTTTGGAGGATACCAGGGAACTCCCCGTCTATTTGAGATTGAAGCTTTGGCTGGTATGGGCTGGTTACATTACTATATGAATGGCCCTGGAGATCAGAATTCCTGGTCTACTCGTTTCGGCATGAATTTAAACTTCAATTTAGGAGAGGCTAAGGCATGGACATTAGGAGTAAGACCAGCTATTGTATATGATATGGAAGGCGATTTTAATACAGCAAAGAGCCGCTTTAATGTCAATAATGCAGCTTTTGAACTGACAGCCGGAATCACTTACCATTTTATGACAAGTAACGGGACACATCATTTTACGAAAGTCAAACCTTATGATCCTGCTGAGATAGCCGATCTGAATTCTGCTATTAATGATCTTCGTTCACAGGTAAACAACAAGGATAACCAGTTAATTAATGCCAACCAGCAAGTCAACGAGCTACAAAGTGAGCTGAATGAATGTCGTAATAAGGTTGTTCCTGTTGAAACGGTTGTAAAGACCAGTCGGATTCCTGAATCTATCATTACTTTCCGACAGGGAAAATCAGTCGTTGATGCATCGCAGTTACCCAATGTAGAACGAGTAGCTTCTTATATGAATAAGCATGTGAATACAACTGTCGTTATCAAAGGATATGCTTCTCCTGAAGGAAATCTGGCATTCAATGAGAAACTGGCAAAAGCACGTGCCGAAGCTATTAAGACTATTCTGGTGAAAAAGTATAAGATTGATGCTGCACGAATTACGGCCGAAGGTCAGGGGATTGGTGATATGTTCTCAGAACCGGACTGGAATCGCGTAAGTATCTGTACGATTGATGAATCGAAATAATCTCTGAAAAGGAAGATTACATAAAGCTGTATAAACTTTGGATATACTATTATTTTGCTCGGAATCTATCTATTCTCCTGATAGGTGAATAACGAAAATAGATGCAATAAGAAAATTAATCATGCAAAAGAATGCAAAAACATGCATCTTGTTTCGTATATTTTGATTCTATTTGAATATATATTCTACTTATCCCGGTGTCATATCTCTCTTATGATATCGGGATAAGTTTTTTCCTCTACGAGGAACGACCCGAAGCTCTACGAGGAACGACCCGAAGCTCTACGAGGAACGACTCGAAACTCTACGGAGATCACCCCGATGCTCTACGGGAAAAGTTTATTTGCCCTCAAAAGAGGCTCTTTTTCGCTGGTTGCATCTGATTTTTAACCAAACCATGTATAGCAAGATGTATTTAAATGTGTGCTGTATTTAAATAAAATGCAATACAAATACCTAAAAAATGAACTTCGTGCTGTGAAATAAAAGATAAGGTAAACGGTAATGAAGTTACTGCTTCAAAAAGAAGAAGATTTTTATATTCGGGTCTGATTTATCCCCAACGAGGCAATTCTACGAGCTTAGGAATGTCATTTTGACAAAATGATATAAGAGGGGGAGAGCAATATCCTTCAAAGGGGAGTTTAAATAGCTTCCTGTTCGTACTAAGTTTTTTATAAAATCGGACTTATATATTTTAGGAATAAAAGTTTTTTTTGAATGTAATATAGTATCTTTGTTGTTAATTCTAATTTACTATGTTATACTTAAGAGCAACTTGATGGTGGCAGACTTCTTTTCTGTAAAATGTGCAATCGATAAGGGGGGCTTTTATAAAATCGGGCTATATATGAGAAAGTTCAATCATTTCTTTTTTTTTCTATTCCTGCTTTTTTTGTGTTATCGAGTTGATTCTGTAAAAGCTGGTAATTATTATTTTGAGCAAATCTTTTTGCAAGATGGACTATCTTCTACGGTTAATTGTGTTTATGCAGAAAAAGATGGTTTTGTATGGGTTGGAACAAACACCGGTTTAGGTAGATTTGACGGATACGAAATGAAAAAGTATGTTCATTCTCCGGAAGATTCTTATTCATTGCCGCACAATAATATTATTCATATTACGGAAGATAGTCTGCATACCGTTTGGGTATTAACTGAAAAAGGAGTAGTGCGGTATAGACGCCAAAGTGATGATTTTTATCTTCCTAAGGATCAGCATGGAAATGTCGTTATGGCGAATGCTGTTTGTTGGACAAATGAAGGTATTCTTTTGGGGGGAAGAAATAAGGTTTATCAATATAGTTATAAAGATGATGCGATAACACTACTTTATGACTTTAGCTCCAGAGGATTGTTTTCTATTTCGTATATTAACTTCTGGGATGCTAATACTTTATTGTGTTGTAGTCGTTGGCAAGGTATCTTATTATTGAATATGAAGACCGGGGAAATTACTGCTCCGCCTTTTGATTTTGGCAACGATATTAAAGAAGTCCTGACAGATTCTAAAGGTAGAATTTGGTTGGCACCTTACAATGGTGGTATCCGGTGTCTTGCACCGGATGGTATTTTGTTGGCATCTTATACTGTTCAAAACTCAAAGTTGAGTAATAATATAGTGCTTTGCATGGCCGAAAAGGATTCATTGATCTGGATTGGGACAGACGGAGGTGGAATTAATGTATTGAACCCCGAAACCAAGGAGATTTTCGTACTGAAACATGTCTCCGGAGAAAGTAGTTCCTTACCTTGCAACTCTATCGTGAGCCTTTATAATGACAAGAATAACAATATATGGGCCGGTAGTGTCCGTTGTGGGCTTATCAGTGTGAGAGAAGTTTCAATGAAAACTTATACAGAAGTCATTGCCGGTAATAATAAAGGTTTAAGCAGCAATATGGTGTTGAGCCTTTATCAGGATACTTCTTCCGATGAGATATGGATCGGTACAGATGGGGGTGGTATTAATAAGTTGAATCCTGTGACGGAAGAATTTACACATTATCCCAACACTGTAGGAGATAAAGTGGTTTCTATTACCGGTTTTTCTTCGTCAAAGCTGTTGTTGTCTCTTTTCTCAAAGGGGGTGTATGTTTTCGATAAATTAACCGGGCAGTACCGACCTTTGGAAATAAAGGACAAAGAGATAAACAGATTGCTTTTCTATACCGGAAAATCGGTTAATATTTATCAGCATGCGCCCAAGTCGCTCCTGTTGTTGGGCTATCACATCTTCCGCTACGATATTGAAACCGGAAATATAGAAATTGCATCTGAAAAGCAAGGGGTTGAAATTGTAGGAACTTTGACTCCCGTTTGCCATGATGACCGTACTACCTATCTGTTCGATATGCGTAGCATATATGCATATGATAGTAGTTCCAATCAGTTGGAGAGCCTGTACAGCGTAGAAAAAGATACTTTTATAAATTGCGTCTCCAGAGATGAGCACGGGTTATTCTGGCTTGCTACCAATAAGGGAATAGCCTATTATAATATGAAAGAACAAACTGTACGGCAGATACCTACTTCTTTATTTACCGGTGTGAATTCTATACAGAGTGACCAACATGGCAAAATTTGGATTGGAACAGATAATATGCTTTTCGCATGGTTAGCTAACGAAGAGAAATTTGTTCTTTTTGGAAAGTCAGACGGAGTCCTTCCCAATGAATATTTAGGGAAAACCAGATTGATTTCTAATCAAGGGAATGTTTATATGGGAGGAAACAGAGGACTGTTGTATATTGATAAGAATTTGCCTATTGAAAGTTCTGCCACTTCCCGGATGTGCCTTACCAATGTTCTTATCAATGGAGTTTCCATAAACGGGCAGTTAAGCGACGAACCGGCAGGTATATCCGTTCCCTGGAATAGTAAAGCTATTACGATACGTATCATGGCTTGTGAGAAAGATATTTTTCGCCAAAGAGTTTATCGTTATCAGATTGATGGTCTCAATGAGCAGTGCATTGATTCATATGAGCCGGAGATTCTTATCCGGTCATTGCCTCCCGGTACTTACCGGATTATGGCTTCTTGTAGTATGCAGGATGGAAGTTGGTCTCCGTTACAACAAGTCCTGGCATTAACTGTTTTGCCCCCCTGGTATAAGTCCTGGTGGTTTATCCTCTGTTGCGTGTGTGTGCTATTAGGGGTATTTGTCTGGATCTTTTTGCTTACTTTACACCGCAAGGAGAATAAGTTGAAATGGGCCATGAAGGAGCATGAAAAAGAACTATACGAGGAAAAAGTTCGTTTCCTTATTAATATTAGCCACGAGTTACGTACTCCGCTGACATTGATATACGCACCGTTGAACCGCATTTTGCACTCATTGTCTCCTGCCGATGCCCATTTTGTAGCTTTAAAAAGTATCTTTAAGCAGTCAAAGCGTATGAAGAGCTTATTGGACATGGTGCTTGACCTGCGTAAGATGGAGGTAGAGGAAACTAAATTGCAAATGGGTTCTTATCGGTTAAATGATTGGGTAAGGGAAATTGCAGCCGACTTTATCAGCGAAGGTGAAGCAGAAAAAGTGGATATTCGTTGTCAGTTTGATGAACGGGTGGCAGAGGTTTGTTTTGATAAAGATAAATGTGAGATTGTTCTAACCAATTTATTAATAAATGCTTTAAAGCACAGTCCGGAGAATTCAGAAATCATAATTCGGACAGAATTTTTATCTGCCCAGTTTGTACGTATCTCCGTTGTAGACCGGGGATGTGGTTTGAAGCAAGTGGATCCGCAAAAGCTTTTTACCCGGTTTTATCAAGGAAGAGGCGAGCATACGGGCACGGGTATTGGTTTGTCTTACTCTCGTATTTTGGTAGAATTGCATGGAGGTCAGATTGGGGCTGAGGACAATGAAGAGTCCGGAGCTACTTTCTTTTTTGATCTTCCGCTTCAGCCTGTATCGGAAGAGGTGATTAGCCGGCCTAAAGCTTATTTAAATGATTTGGCATCTGATGCGTCTGGTGGGGTGGATGAGAAAAAGGTGGATGAAGATCGGTTTAAGACTGATCAGTATGTATTACTACTGGTGGATGACAATCAGGATCTGATTGATTTTTTGAAAGAGGCATTAAGTGGGAAATTCCGTCGGATACTGACTGCTGCCAATGGGGTAGGTGCATTGGAAATGATAAAAAAATATCAGCCGGATATTATTGTCAGTGACATCATGATGCCACAGATGGATGGATACGATCTTTGCCGGCGGATTAAGGAAGATATTGATATCAGCCATATTCCGGTGATCTTGCTGACGGCTCGTGGTGATGATGCGAGCCGGTTGCATGGGTATAAAATGGGTGCGGATGGATACTTGGGTAAACCTTTCGAAGAAGGCATGTTATTGGAATTGATCCGTAACCGTTTGCGGAATAGAGAACTGACAAAAGCACGTTATCTGAATGTCGGGCTGTTGCCCGCTCCCGAAGAAGTGACCATCAGCCAGGCAGATGAGAGATTTCTTTTTAGTGTAAATGAAGTAATTATTGAGCATATGAGTAATCAGGAATTAGATTTGAATTTGCTTAGTAAAAAATTGGGTTTGAGCCGTGCCACGCTTTACAATAAATTAAAGAAACTGACTGACATGGGAGGAAATGATTATATCAATAAAGTCCGGTTGGAAAGAATTATATATCTTATGATAAATACGGAGCTCAATTTCACAGAAATAGCCGAAAAAACAGGATTCTCTTCCTCCCGGTATTTCAGTACGATGTTTAAGAGATATACAGGGGAGACTCCTACCCAGTATAGAGAAAAACATCGTGTTCGTTGAATGTTTGTATAGCGCGATACATTGTTTTTATGATATGAGGTTGTGCCAAAAGTTAGATAAAGCTATCTGTAATTTTACTAAATGCAGATGAATATTAATTGGGCTTTTGGACACATCCTCATCTTTATATTGAGAGTTCGTTTTTGTTTTTAGTCTGTTATAGATGAGTGAATGCGGTATGTTATACCAGTATACAATTACCCTGCTTTCAATAATTCAAATATACTTTCGTTGATAGAATTAATACTTTATTTATCAGCGAAGGATGTTTTATAATCTGCTTTTTCCTGAGTATTGAGTACTATCCCATTAATACAATGTTTGTTTTTATCAAATAATCTTTCTCTTTTTATATAAGTTCCTTTTCAAAGTACGCAATTTAGCTATTTTGTAGAAATAATAATTTACTATTGAACATCCGTTAGCTTACAATGTGATACGTTTGCAGGCAGAAACACAGTCTGTTATCGCCGGAAGTGTTCATTCAATATGACAAAGACTAAAAGGCAGTAACACTTGATTTTATTAATTAACAACTTTAATTTTATTATTATGAGAAAAAAATTACTTTTCTCGGCAGCTATGTTAATAGTGGCTGCTGGTGCTATGGCACAGTCTGACATTACTCCTTCGCGTTATAAGTTTGCCAACCTGCCCGAAGGACCGTTTACGATAGATAATTGTAGTACAGGTTGGGGACCTGGAAATGTTACCGACGCAAGAGCCTCCGAAAATGGATATGTAAATGCTACAGGTGGTGCCTTTTGGACAGGCAAAGATACAGATGCCTTTAAAAATTTTCAATCGGGATGGCAGATTCTGGATTTGACAGAGGAGGGGATTGGAAAAGTTTTATGTTTCAAAGGTTCTGGGTGTAGCGATGATATTCTTGCTAAAGGTACTAAAGCTACAGGAACTAACGTGCCCTGGCCTCAGTTAGCTTTTTATTCAGACCCTAAAAATACCCCAACTGCATCCGGAGAAGAAGGAGCTGTAGCACCATTTATCCGTCTTTCCATTACCTATAAAGCAATGGAAAATGAGTTGAGTGATACTGGAAGTCCTATTACTGCGTTAGAAGTTAAAGCTGTAGAACCTAATGAGGTGAAAAATTCTTATGGTGGTCCATTTAACACTTCCGATATGATGGTAAAAGATATGGCCACTGAAGAGATGTTTGAATTGAATGAAGGTTGGCAAAAAGTAGAATATGACTTCCAGATAGGTACTCCCACAGGTAATCCGTTTGCTATTTCCATTAAGATGGATGGTGCAAAATTGGATAAGGGGGCTATCCTGATTAAAGAAATTAAGTTCTTGACTCCGTCAGATGGTACATATGCTAAAGGACAGCCCGCAAATGTACAGACGAAACTGACTTTTAAAGAAGGTGGTTCAGGAATTAATGACGAGATAGTTGAAGGTAATACGATTCAGTGCAGGGTTTTGGATAACGTTTTATCTGTTTCTAATCTGAAAACAGGTGATAAGATTGAATTGTATTCTGCTGCAGGTGCATTGGTCGCTTCTCAGGTCGCTACTTCTAATAAGGAAACTCTTCCTTTAAATGGTAAAGGATTTTATATTGTAAGAGTGGGCACTACATCAGTAAAAGTAACGAATAACTAATCGATAAGTGTTTTTTTGAAGGATATACTTTTATAAAAGAGGTATATCCTTCTTTTGTAATATCATAAATTTAATAGTATGAACAGACTTTTTGTGTTTCTTATGGTTTCTGTTTTTTATCTGGCTTCTGTTGCACAGGTGAAAAACTATGCAGTAGCTTTTGATGGCAACAGTGATATAAATTTTAATAAAATAGACGAATTAAACGGTCTTTCTAAATATACCGTACAATTCTGGATATGTCCTTCGGAGTGGATGCCCAATGCATCCGTATTCAAACGAGGGGCAGCAGCAACTCTTTTCGAAGCTTGCCTGGGTGCAAACAAAGGGACAATCACTTATCGTATAGGTGATAAAAGTATTGATATCCAATCGGATAAAATATCGGTAAACAGTTGGGTGCAGTTGAGTCTTCTTGTAGATGAAAGCAAACTGGCAGTCTATGTGAATGGAGAGGAAGTAGAAATTCCCCTCATAAATGTTCCGTTACCGATTCCGGATAGCGATTCGGAATTTAGAATGGGGCAGGGTTTCAAAGGCCAAATAGACGAATTCCGCATTTGGAGTACATCACTTGATGTTACGGAATATCTAACAAAAGACACCACAGTGAAAGGATATCTTTTATGGGATAATACAATTAACAAGTTCCATCCCGATTATTCTTCTTTGCTGGTTTATTATAAGTTTGATCAGGATCTTTGTGAAAATATTGTCGATTATAAGTTCCGTCATCATGGGATAATGAGTGGGAATACCCATCGGGTAGAGGTCAAAAATAATCCTCTGTTTAAGTATCGCATCATGTCTGCTTATACCGAGTTTTCGCGTTTCACGGATACCGGTACTGATCGTGACAAGTATTTGCTATGCAATGATTTGGTTGCTTTGGCAGCATCTTTAAACGATGATGGATCGGCATCTGTTAGCTTACCGTTTGATGAAGGCAAATTGGTAGGCGGAGCTTCTTACATAGAATCATACGAAGGACGTGATGGAGGAATGTTGGCATTGGATGGTACAGGGAAAATGAATGTGGGTACTACCGCCATGAACTCATCTGGTACTTATTCATTTTTTACCTGGCTTTATATTGACCGTTGGGTGGAGAATGCTTTCCTCTTCAAAAAAGAAAAAGATGAATATACGGGAATCTCTCTTCGGCTGGGTAAAGAAGAAAATACAGAGGTGGTCCTTAGAGTAAATGGAAATGAATATCGATATAAAGCTGCCAAGGAACTTGTGGTGGGTAAATGGATTCATCTTGGATTCTCAACTTATGATGCTACATCATTGGAAAGAACTTTTGTTTTTGCCTGTAACAAGAAAAAGTTGGGTAGTTATCCGTATTCTTATCCTGAAACAATAAAATCCTGGACCCTTCCGCTTACCGATCTGGCAGATGTGGAGGCAACCGTTGGAGAAAATTTCGTAGGCAAGCTTGACGAGACTATGATTTGGAATTCGAGCAATAGCCGTGACGGAATTTATTCATTTGCTGATAACGGTGCAAATATGCCGGGATTCGGAAAAAACGTAGGTACCAATTATGCATTTTATGCAGGCTGTTATTGGAAATATGATAAACCGGATAACCCCGGATACGATTATTTTTCTTATAAAGAGTATCTGAATATTATGCGTTCGGCTTATACGAATTATCGTGGATTTAAGATACGCCTGAGTGTTTCCGGAGGATCCGATTGGAAGAATACCATTGCCAATGCCAAGAAGAGGGAACGTTTTGCTACGGAAATGGCTGATATTATTAATAATGACGATCAGCTGGACGGGGTTGACTTTGATTTGGAATGGCCGGGATATAATGGGCAAGATGCAATATGGACTAATTATGGAAAATTGATGACTTTACTTCGCAGTAAGCTAAAAGAAGATAAAATCCTGACTATTTCTCCGCATACTGTGTCTTATTGGTTTCCGAAAGAAGATATGAAATCTGTTGACTATTTCTTGTTCCAGAATTATGGGCCTGCCAAAGCCCATTTCACATATGAAAGCTTTCCAGCTGCTTATAATAAGTTCTTAGCATGGGGCTATCCGAACGAAAAAATAGTGATGTCATTTGCTGCAAGTACAAGTAGGAAGTCGGTAGATGGCGTAGAAGTGGCCGGGGCGGCAGGTGCACCGGTTCGTATCCATCAGGTGGGAGCCATTGGACCGGATGATGACTTTTCTAACGGCTATTCGTTTACGGGATTCAATCAGACCCGATGGCGTTCAGAACAAGTTAAAAAACAAGGTTTAGGTGGTATTATGTGTTGGTCTTTGAATATAGATTTTCCGGATACCAACCACCCATTGAGCTTATTCAAAGCTTCGGCTTATGCTATATCCTCCAATGTAGATACTCTTGTGACCAGGGTAGATCTGGCTCCTGTAGGTATTGAACAGATGAAAGTGAAAAAATCCGATTTTATGATCTATCCGAATCCTTCGGAAGGGGAAGTAAACCTGCTGATCCCGCAGGGAGAGAAGGGGCAGGAAATATACATCTATTCAAACGTGGGAAAAGTGGTACGTATGGAGAAAGTAGTCGCTGAAAACACATACAATTACAAATATGGAAAAATAGAACCGGGTGTCTATATCTTGAAATTAACAACCATATCCGGAAAACAGTATACTAAAACCATGATAGCGAGATAGTGGGTTATGTTTAATTTAATCTAATATGAAAAATGAAAAAGATTAGCTTTATTTTTATGCTCTTTTGGGCCGCCGGTGGCATATTGGCCGGTTGTGATAATACTTTAGACGGTTCGGGAACCTATGAGCCACTCTATCTGGAAGTGGCTGTAAGCGATTCTTTAGGGAATACTTATACGGGAGATTCGATCGTTATTCCCACAGATAAAAACAAAATAATTTTTGATATTTCTACTAATAGCGGGTGGAGAGCAAGCCGTGAAAACAAGGTGGGACTTAATGGATGGCTATCTATTCCGTCAAAAGCAGCCGGAGGAGGAGATGCGGTCATTACATCTACCGTAGTAGCCAATCTGACTTCCAAAGATAAAAAAGTATACTACTATATTTTGACTACTGATTCCGCTGTTGTGAGAAAAATAGTCATAGTACAACCTCATCCATCTAAACAATGAATTAATATATTTAATAATGAAGTCTATGAGAAGCAGATTAATAATATTTGTGATATGCTTGTTTGTCTTAAATGGCATAGGATATGCACAAAGTATTAAAGTTACCGGACAGGTAATTGACGAGCAGAATATGGAAATGCCGGGAGTAAGTGTTGCTTTAAAAGGAGCATCGGGCGTGGGTACCATTACCGACCTGGACGGAAATTTTACATTGATGGTTACAGGTACAAAACCGGTTTTGGAAATCTCTTTTATCGGATATAAAAAGCAGGATGTAGCCGTTACGAAAGGAAAACCTATGAGAATTGTATTACATGAAGATGCACAGCAACTGGATGAAGTAGTGATTGTTGGGTTTGGTAGTCAGAAAAAAGAGAACCTGACAGGGGCGGTGAAAAGTGTAGATACTAAAGTATTGTCCTCGCGGCCCATAACGAGTGTGGTAGATGGTTTGCAGGGAGCAGTTGCCGGACTGAACATAACGAATGACATGGGAGGAGCGCCCGGTCAGAAGATGCAGTTTAACATTCGAGGCGTGGGACTGGAAGATATAGATAAGGATGGTAGCGGAAGTGCGGCCACACCATTGGTGTTAATTGACGGTATGGAGGGTGATTTGTCAACAATAAACCCCAATGATGTGGAATCAATTTCCGTGTTGAAGGATGCTGCTGCAGCTTCTATCTATGGTTCGCGTGCTCCTTATGGAGTTGTACTTGTCACGTTGAAAAAAGGAGAGCGAGGATTCTCTATGTCTTATTCGGGCAATGTTCGTATTTCTCAACCTATCAATACTCCACATACTGTCGATTCTTATCGCTATGCTTTGGCCGTTAATGATGCTTTTTCAAATTCCGGTGGTAGTAGTCAGATTAATAATCTGAACTTGATACAGGCCTATATGAATGGAACTTCACTTCCGGATGTTGAAAACCTGAATTGGGGAATAAAATCTCAGGAACCAGATAAAGATGGTAACTTGTACTGGATCGGTGATCAGCAGTGTTGGGCCAATACGGATTGGTATGATGTTCATTTGAAGAAATCGACTTATTCACAGGAACACAATCTGAGTATGAGTGGAGGAAGTGATAAATTCAATTACTTTATTTCCGGACGTTATCTCAATCAGAACGGTTTGTTCCGCTATTCGGATGATAAGTATGAGACCTTTTCTTTGAATGGAAATTTTACAATGAAAATTAATAAATACATTACTGCCTACTGGACTACTCGTATGGTTTTGGACCAGAACAGTAAACCCTCTATAATGAATGATCTCTTTTTCCATAATCTGGGACGCATTTATCCGCTCGTTCCACTGACATTGCCCAACGGAGAGTTTCATAGCAGTTCATTAATTAATGCTTTACAAAATGGAGGCGATCAGATTGCAAATGGAAAGAGTTTCAGTAATCAGGGGAAAGTGGTTATAGAACCCATTAAAGATTGGAAAATTTATGCGGATTTCAGTAGCCGGATCGAATCACCGAATGACACCAGGCAATTCAAGAAAATATATTATACACAGCCCGATGGACGGGTACAGGCCGCTGGAGTGATGAAAGATGTGGCAGTGAAACATGAAGTAAAAGAGAACGGTTCTTTCACTGTACAACCTGCTTCCGGTGAGAGCTATTATGAAGTGGGAAACGGGCATGTGAATTATTGGAACTTCAGTGTGCGTACGGATTATGAGAAAAAGTGGAATGACCATTATCTGAAAGTGCTGGTTGGTACACAATCGGAGTATTATTCTACATCAACTTCGAGAGTAGGATGTAGTGTTGTTGTATCGGATGATCATCCGTGGATTGTAAATGACCCTACCAATCTGACCAGTGAGAGTAAGTCCGAATGGGCTACATTAGGAGTCTTTTCACGTATTAACTATAGCTATGCGAACCGATATTTAGTAGAGGTTGATTTCAGAGGTGATGGGGCATCCCGTTTTCCTTCGGATAAGCGCTGGGGATTTTTCCCCTCTTTCTCTGCCGGATGGAATATGGCTGAAGAACCTTTCTTCAGTAATTTAAGAAACTGGGGATGGGATATGTTTAAAATCAGAGGATCATATGGAACATTGGGTAATCAGAATACGAACAGTAATTATCCGTATTTTCAGAAGATGTATACACAACCAATGTCCGATTATGTGTTTGGTGAGAGTGCAGGAGTGAAGTTGAGCGCGCCGGCACCTTTTACGACAAATATCTCTTGGGAGACGGTACAGCACATCAACCTCGGACTGGACTTAGCGATGTTTGCCGGACGTTTGAACTTTACGGGAGAGTTGTACGAGCGTAAAACGAAGAATTTGGTAGGCCCTGCCTTACCGGTACCAGCTGTATATGGAGCAAATGTACCTAAAACAAACAATGCGGAGTTACGTACTCGTGGCTGGGAATTGGAAGTAAGATGGGCCGATCGCATCAATAAAGACCTGAGTTACGAAATTTCGGGTACATTGAGCGATTTTAAATCGGTTATAACTAAATATGACAGTCCGGATAAGAAACTGTCAGGATATTATAGTGGAAAGGTATTGGGAGACATCTGGGGATTGAAAGTGCTTGGTATAGCTCAGAGCGATAAAGAAATGGATGAGTATCGTGCTATACACGACCAGGATAAACTTGGTAACTCAACTTGGGGAGGCGGAGACTTTATGTATGCGAACTTAGATGATGATCCGGCCATATCCAAAGGAGCTGAAACAGTAGATTCACATGGTGACTTGTCTGTAATAGGAAATTCCACTCCACGTTTTTCTTATGGATTCCGTGGCTCTGTCACTTATAAGTCTTTTGATCTGAGTTGTTTCTTTCAGGGAGTCGGTAAAAGGGATATTTTTATAGATAGTTCTACTTTCTTTGGAATTACGGCACCTTATCAGCGGACTATATATGAAGAGCATATGGACTATTTCCGTTATGCGGATCATCCATTGGGCGCTAATAAAGATGCTTATTATGCACGTATCCGTACAGACCGTAATAACACTCAATGTAACGACCGCTATCTTCAAGATGCTTCTTATCTGCGTCTTAAAAATGTGACAATCGGCTATACGCTTCCCCAGATATCCAGATTGAAAGGTCTTATTAAGAAGTTGAGGATATATGCATCAGGTGAAAACCTATTGACATTCACTAACTTATTGATTTTTGATCCGGAGGCTTTTGGCTCTGATGCACAGGCTTATGGAGGTGGTAAAACGTATCCGATGTATCGTACCTTCTCTATTGGATTAAATGTAATGTTTTAATTAAACGAATTCGAGTTATGAAAAAATATATAAGTTTATTTGTGCTTTTGGGAGGATTCATGGTCTCCTCATGCTCTGATTTTCTTGAAAGAAAACCTCTTGATTTTGGTGATCAGGAAGTTTTTCTAAAAACAACGGCTGACCTGAAATATTATGCGAATCAGTTTTACCCTCTTTTCCCTTCCAATAAAGCAAATGCGGATGGAGGTCCTTACCGGGATGATGAAAATAGTGATAATCAGACAAGTTTTTGGTCTAATTCAAACTTCTTTCCCGGAGTAAAAGAGGTTCCTAAATTAGGGGATTCCAGTGAATGGAAGTTTAAGACGATTCGGGCCTGTAACTTTTTTATTAATCTTGTTACGGAAAGAATAGAAGCGAACGAGGTAATAGGCACACCGAGTGAGATCAATCATTATTTAGGTGAAGTTTATTTCTTCAGGGCTTATGATAACTTTCGCCTCTTGAGGAATTACGGAGATGTTCCCATTATTGAAGAGGTATTGCCGGATAAACTGGATATTCTTAAGATAAGTACCCGGCGTGCTCCCCGTAATGAGGTGGCCCGTTTTATCATCCGTGATTTGGAAAGGGCTGATAGCTTGATGCTTGATAAAACACCGGAGGCTGGTAGATTGCATAAAGATTGTGCCAAATTACTGCTTGCACGCGTAGCTCTGTTTGAAGCCACTTGGGAAAAATATCATGCCGGAACGTGTTTTGTGCCTGGCAATGCTAAATGGGTAGGAGCTAAAATGCATCCGGACTTCCGTTTTAAAGCAGGCAGTGCAGAGAAAGAAGTTGAGTTCTTCCTGGATAAGGCCATTGAATATTCTGACCTTGTGGCCGGTACTCGTACGTTGAGCAGTAACTATAAAGCGATGTTCACTTCTGTCAGTGTAGATGCGATTCCGGAAGTGTTGTTGGCTAAGAATTATATTTCAGGCGTAAATGGACATGGGGTTAACCGCATGTTGAGCTTGGCAGGCAAAACGGGATATACCCGTTCTTTGATTGAGTCTTTTTTGATGAAGAATGGGTTGCCTATTTATGATTCGGATTCCGATTATAAAACGGATGTGTATATAGAAACAGTAATATATGGTCGTGATAATCGATTGGTAGAATCACTTAATCCTATTAGCTTGCCACGTATTTATTCCCGTGAAGCCGAGTATACACCAACAGGTTATCAGGTTTCAAAATGGTTAAGTGACCTTCCCGGACAAACAGATTCTGCGACAGGAGGCACAACGGCCAATCCGATATTTCGTGCTGCAGAAGCATATTGCATCTACTTGGAAGCGTATTATGAGAGGCACAAAACGCTGGGTGGGAATTGTGATACTTATTGGAAAGCATTACGAACCAGGGCTCAGGTAGATACTGACTATCAGAAAACGATTGATCATACGGATCTTTCCAAAGAGCGTGATCTGGCTGCGAAGACGAAAGGGATCGATGCAACATTATATAATATCCGTAGGGAACGACGTTGTGAATTTATTGCCGAAGGAATGCGTTTAGATGATTTGAGGAGATGGAGAGCTCTTGATAATATGAGGAATTATGAAATAATGGGAATGAACCTGTGGAAAGAAATGTTTAAGAGGTATGCTATGGCCGGTCTTGATTTAAAACCTACTGTCGTTTCACAATACGATGCCGGTGATCCGGAAAGTACTTATATCAAAGTATTTAAAGTAAATGAATCGGATAAAGCATACAATGGTTATAATTTCCCGAAACCGCATTATCTGGAACCGATACCGTTAAGTGAGATATTATTAACGGCAGATGATGCCAATAATCCGGAGAATTCTAATATTTACCAAAATCCGGGATGGCCAATATCAAGCGGATCATTGGCGGATTATACGTATGATTGCGATTAAAGCTTGTATTACCGGAAAGAGGACGTTTGGAAGGTCCCTAAAATGAGAAATCACCCTCGCTACAATACCTTGTTGCGAGGGTGATTCTATTTTGGGACAGCTTCTTTAATCATAAATTATAAAAAAGCTATTGATATGATTTAATAATCAATATTTAGAATTTATATCCGTATCCCAACATGATAACAACATTGTCATCGTGGGCAAACATGAATTTCGCTTCCGCATTTAAATAACTATGCTCCGAGAGTGGAAGCGTTATACCACCACCGAGATTGAAAGCGAGCTTGGTGGTGTTATCTCTACCTATCTTAACATGCTGCCCGTCAATTTCAGCATTTTGTTTCCCATAGAAATTGTTTTGCATGCCAAACCCGGCAAGAGGGTAAACGGAGAATCCTTGTCCGTCTTTGCTGAAATTAAAGACATAATGAAAGTTGATGTTTACATCCAATCCTGTGATCTTATCTTTAGGGAAGAAAAATGTAACATCCGGAGCTATCCGAAGATTTTTTGCTATTACATAACGTCCTTGTACTCCCAAACCAAATCTTTCATAATTAGTTTGATAACCTACATTCCCAAGAAGAGAACCCTCGCCTTTTAGTGTTTGGGCATTTAATCCAATAGCTGCCATTGCTATCATAAATGCTAAAAATAATTTTTTCATAATTTAAGTGTTTAGTTAATACTCTATTTTCTTTGACAAAGAAATTTTTCTTTACTCAATTAAACCAACAATTCTTGATTGAATTTTGTTTTCCGGCAGCAAGATAGGTTTTAGTGGTGTTTGTTTTATTAACAAAGTATAGGGGGGAGTTGTATTTTGCATGTGGAATAATAAATAAAATGGAGGTCTGTAATATGAATAATTCTATATCTGTAATGTCTTTATTGAAAAAGGAATTGGAAATTAGTTTAACTGTATGGTAATGGATGATCTTCTCTTATGTTTAGCTATAAGTTGAAAAATAAAATTTTATTTCCGGAAACCAGATAAAAAAGGATTTTAATTTGGCTTTTTTGTGAAACGATCTGTTAACATTGTTAATGGAGAATTCAAACATCTAAACTTAACAGTGTAAAACTACTATCTTTCAGGGTATAAAGTAACGTTACTTTATACCCTGAAAGATAGTAG